>Ga0210040_10007901_pt1 | contig 12741 bp, 7 predicted proteins | sample CryGeyCG12114_NA_FD_185462 | JGI IMG/M metagenome (GOLD analysis project Ga0210040, IMG submission 185462) | Groundwater microbial communities from aquifer - Crystal Geyser CG19_WC_8/21/14_NA (SPAdes) (version 2) | ecosystem: Environmental > Aquatic > Deep subsurface > Groundwater | place: USA... | reverse complement strand
GGACGATATTTTAATGAGACTTCAATAGACCACAGTCATTTGATGAGTAAATTGGAATCCTTTTTCAATGGCAAGATTATCAAACGCTGGTAAAATATTATGTGTTTCACATTTCTGTTTTTCTGGAATTCCAGGGATGGGAATATGAAATATAAATTTTCCATACATTTCCTTCTATTTCCAGGCACAACAATTTTGACGCCTATAAAATTGTACAAATCGTGTTCCACATGTATGATTTGGACAAATTTGTCAATGCCTTAGATAGGTGTGTAGGCGCAGCCAAGGAATTATCAGCGTACAAAAATTGGATTCTTCGACCCAAAGTTCCACTTTCTAAAAATGATTTGACGAGCAATAGATCGTAAGGAAAAGTTTTTATTACGAATTCCACTATATTATATTGGTTTTTGGGAATCAGTAAGTAATAACGATGCATATTTATTTTGCACACAGCAAACGGTCCGTGTATGCAGACAATACTGGAATGCTATCAAGTCCAGCCAAATGTATTGATCTTTTTCGTGATCCTGTGGACAAGTTTGGTTACACGCCTAGAGCAACGTGTTCTTCTCTTTTTTAGGTTATCTTACTGTCAAATAAAATTATTATTGTTGTTATGAAATATGAGCGTGATATTATTTTTATGGAGCACTATAGGAATAAAAGTTGAAATTGAGTTTCTCGGTGGACGATACTTTTTTGATTTTCTAGCTACACAACTATTTGTATAGTTTTTTATAGTTTTGTTGACATCTAGTCGCAGAAAGCAAGTTTGTTTAGTTTCTGTGTGTATGTGTACTTTTCTCTCAAGTTGCGCTCAATTGGGCTTTCACAATTGTCATTACCCATCAAATCACTCGAGTTTTATTTCACAAAGCAAACTAGGTCATTCTAATGTCATCATCATCGTCATTTTGGGAATCAAAGTCAGGTTTCTCTAGTGAAAGAAACTTTTAAACTGTGCTAGAATCAATTGAATTGGTCAATGACGTCTGCTCAACTTTTGGAAATGAGGAGGCCGATGAAATTGTACACTTGAAATAGTTTCAAGTAGATGGAAAAAATTTCTTTTTCCTGTTGTAAGTTTTCCACTTGAAAAATGAAAATTTGGCTTGGACTTCCACGCTATCATACTTGAACGAAGTGGTTAGATACTATCACAAAAGTAAATATGAGTTGATTAGAAATGTGAGCTGGTTATACTTATAACGGAAAAAATTGAAGAAAAATACCAAAAGATGTTGGCAATGTATTGTGGCCTTTCGGAAAAAAACCAAAACAAGTGAATGAACTAAAGTAAATGGATAATGCTTGTACAATTCGAGTTCATATTGTATTATTGTGATTTCAGTTTCATACAAATTGTAGTAAAAGTCAGTAGAATGCCTCCAGATATCATTATTTTATCAAAAGCTCCCCAAAATGCTATCCTGTGCTAACAAGTAGATAATCTTGGCTCATAAAATGTTTCTATAGGTCAGTCGGTTCAGCTTTTCCCAAATAAATCCAATACCCAAGGGACCCTTTGTGGCTACTTTATAACTTGTGTGTATCTCCAGTAGTATTGAATTTTCTGTCCTAAGACTTTTGTCCCTATACACTGTATTTTAGATATCATGGTAGAAATCCTGGAAACCTTCGTAATAAAGGGCATTCGGGGCTCTCAATCTTGTAGAGATAGCTGCACTAGTAATATGCTGTTTGTATAACGACCCAACAAATTGTGAGCGACATTTTGTGCACAAAATGGTCTATAAAAGTTGGACACATTTTTCACCCACCATATTGATTATTTTCTCCCCCTTTTTTTAACTCAAATTTACTACAGTCTACTTGACCATCCTGGATATGTTGTAAATGTGGCAGTGAAATGCATTTGCTCTTTCATTTTAACGCATCATAAATTCACGCCTAGGTTTCACCATGAGAGATACTTGAGTGTGAAGATTTGAGGGAGAAGTGTAATGGACTAAAAATTGAAATTTTCCTTATATAAGCTCAAGTCTGCCATGATATAACTGATCACTGCTCAGTCCAGGGAATTCAAAATTTCTATTTTTCATGCTATTTTTCTTACATGTACAAAAAACTACTTGTGTAGTATACTTGCGTGTAGTACAATTCCAGCAAGTAATTATTCTTTACCTTTTTCATAGCAGACAATGTGTTTGAGACAAATTACATGGAATTTTAACTTTAGCCAGTCATAGGGGCCGGAAACGGGTGTGTAAAACAAACTCGTAAACTTTTCATCGTCACTAACTCCTCATTGCACTTTGCCATGTATGCGTGGAAATAAACTTGTGCAGTATAACAAACTGATGTAAACCTTGCACACATGTGTTTTCTTCTATGTTATTGCTATAATGATTCCCGTAAGTCAACAAACCATGTACTTTACTGGAGCTGGAAGCCGCAGAAGGAGCTAAAATGTTTAAGAGATGCTATTACCCATGTTGCAAATCACATTAACTCATCAAGGTGTTAACAGGGTGAAAAAATAAATGTATTCTTCCCCTAAGTGAGTAATGGGCTTCCAATTTTGCATCATTATTGTAACCATTAGGTGAGAGAGTGAAGGAAAAGCTTTTAGCACTGGTCGTGGGAGTAAACAAATTTTATGTAGTGAGTGGGTGAGTACAATTTTTATCATATGGATCCTAGAACCCGTGAGTGAATCATTTGAGACAACTTTAGTTAAATGTGAGGCAAGCAAAAGCATTCTAACGAAATTACTCGTGTTTGTGAGCTCAAAATTAGACCCGTATGTGCACGCCAGCAGCATTAACATTCTCCGTCCTAATCAAACAAATGTATGCAAGCATGGGAATGTAAACAGTGAAGCAAACTTTGTATTTCTTTAGCGGGCATTCTCCAGAGGTCAACATAATTGAAACAAATGGGGCTGCCTTGAGCCAATAATGCATGACATGGAAAATTTTAATGGGGACTTATGTACAACAGGTATTGTTGGAGTTTATGTGAGTTAAATGTAGCATACATTTTCTTGGTTAGTATATTTGCTCATACTTGGAATAAGTAACATCACCGGCTTAAAAGTTTTTTGACTCCATCGAATTCAAGTTTCTAAGTACAATTTTATATACATTTTGTTCCTCCACTGGATATATAAACTGGTCCAGCTGTGTATGGGACTCACCCATATGTGTAAAAGGGCAAAAGTTTGAGTCACAGAGATTGTATCGAAATGACGGAAGTTGAAATGGAGCTTTTACACTTCTTAATGAGCCTGCATAGTTGCTCACTAATGGAACATGTGTATTTAGCATGTAAGCTCTTAATTCCTAATCTGTCGTACGAGGAAGGACTAACTTTTGAACAAATCTATACCGCAGCTGTTGGACACTCGGTCAAACCTAATGACCACAAGTGTTTCTTTGAATGACTGACTGCGGTCATCCGCAACGTGTACACATTTAGCATGGACTAACCCAAAATATTATTGTATTTGTGTAGGAAGGAAGTTCATTACAAAATCCTAATAAATGCCTAGCAAAGACAAAATACATAATAGCTCACTCCATCTGAGCTACATCTGAAAAGTAAATTTCTCCTTTGATTTGTACGGATACAAGATTTTTCCAAAAGACAATAAATGATTTAGATTATTCTTTACAGTCCATACAATAAGACAATAGCTGACAAACTTACAAAGATACAATTCTAATCAATTTCATTACAAACATTCTGGATTCCTTACAATGAAACGTTCCTGAAACCATACAACACTGGAAATGTCCATCACAACACATCAAACAGTAAAATCAAAGTATCATCAAGGGAAATGGGCTTCATAGCTGGGGAAACCAAAAAAAATCTTGTCTCTAGTGTATAGTTTACAAAGGCTCGCTCCCTCACCACTACCCGTACAAATACGAATACAAATGCGATACAACTCTGTAAATAACTTAGCTTTCCAAATTAGTTCCAGTAGTAGACCTAATGTATGTACCGTTTTGCTGGAGTTTAGCTCCGCTCACAGTTTATTCATAAACTGTGTTATATATACTCAGATTTCAAGGTCTAGCATTTGGATGATGTATACGAAAGAAATATCTGTATTAACAACAAGATCACTGCTATCCAATGATAGTAGCCGAAACGACTCAGTATACTGAAGAATTCGGTAAAATTCTGCTTCTGAAAACTAGCAATATGAATTCTCCTAACGAAATTTTCTTGGCTTGCAAAGCTAGTATTGAAAAATTACGGCAAACTGGCAAACTAACTAACGAACAATATCCGAGGGATGAACAAAATGAAAGACTGAAATAGGATACTGCCTCTTCCTTGCACTAGTACATATCTTGGACGTGCCTGCTTGCACAGACCCTGTGTAAGTAACTAACTAACTAACTAATAATCATATCTGGACACCTATCTGACCTCCCAATAGGAGTAGTAGTATAGTAGTGAGTGTTGCTCATCAATCTTTTCCCGTTACACCAGTCAGTCCGCCTTGAAGGTTTCAGCCCCGTTTGCTCATTACAAATACCGAGAGACAAGAAATGTACGAGTAGGACCCGGGCTGATTGACATATGACATGAAAGTTGCATCCTTACGGCGGAGACGGTAAGATTTGTCGTTTAGATTCCTTTCTTGCGAGTAGTAGAAAACATAAATATTTCATGTTCAGGGGGAATTCACTTATTAGCTTTCTGTATGTACGTTGCATCCCATACAAGCTGTATTTGGGTGTAAATCCAATTCAATGTCCACTAACTAAGCTAGCTAGTTAGTTAGTTAGTAGGGTCTGACTATATTCTGTTATTGTCTTCCTTTACACATGAAAATAGGTTCCGATTCGCACTGGATTGCTAGTTTTGCAGTGATTATGAATCCCTGTAAGTAATTTTAGAGTGGCGGATGAAAATCATCTTCAAATGGAATCCGGGTCTGTTAGTTAGTTAGTTTCAACCATATCTGTTTACTGTTAATGACGACAGTCTTCCTTGGCGACTTCTTATGAAAGATTTAATCAGTCTATCTAGCTGGAGGATGTGGAAGTACTATTATGAAATATATTCTGTATGTTATTGTATACACTCAGTCAGTCAGTCAGACGACGGGACATAGTGGTGTAACTTGAGTCGGGGTGAAGACCCTGTCACGTAGTAACTATAGTATTGATGACAAGAGACTAGCTTAAAAACATGAGTAGATTCATTTGTATGAAAAAAACGTATGGGATGCATGCATTGCAGTAGTATTTGTTTGTACATAAGCGATATTTTTATCTTGATCTGGCTGACTGTCTATGCTGCAAAACAGTGTGACTTTCCCTACCTAGAACTGCGTGGCTCTAAAATATCTCAAGAGTTTTCTACGTAGGTGGTGATTAATATGTGTACACATATGATTTCAGAGTGCAATGGAATAGATTACGTGATTCATTTCACGTATAGTGTATGCATTCTATTTGAGAAGAAAATGATTCCCAATACATAGTTAATTTTGGTTAGCTTTCCACCGCATTCTTGATACAAGCTAGTTTCCCACTTGAGTCATCCGTCCTACGTGGCATTTGAGTCCTTTCTAAAGGAATACAGTGAAATTGAACTTTCCATACGCAATATTGTTTGTGTAGCAACTTTGTATACGAGTCGATCGGAATCTAAAGTGGTAACCAAAACGGGCTCCTACATTCCGTAATATGTAGACTTGATATATTTGGGGTTTCCCCACTTTCATCACCAACTCCTTGTCAAGTGCCTCCATTTCCAGAGTTATGAGTCTCTTGAGATTTGGGAAAATGGCACTTCTCTAACCAACATGTTATATAGTTACTAACTAACTAACTATACCTACTGCTACTACCGTGTGTGTATGGATGGATCCATCCGGAAATTCATTCGTTTATTCCCTTTTGGCCACGAGCTATTATAGGCTCAATTTACTTCCGGCATTGTGAGCCAGGCGATTCGGTAAAAGATTTCATTTGTGCAGAGCACAGCAATTTCAGTTACACATGAATGAGTATTTTGAATGCATGTAGTATACGACGAAACGTGTGGCAGACAGAAAAAAAAACAATCTTTCACTTTCTTTTACTCCATCACCATACATAGTTAGTTAGTTAATTATTAATTATTATTAGCTGAAAAAACTCTCTACAAGTCAGTCAGTCAGTACGTAAAAATATAGAAGGCACAATAATAATGAGAATTACAAATGTAATACGAGTTGAATCAGTCGAGTTTCAACTCCCGTTTACAAATGGGACACATGTTGTTGTTCAAATTCTTGAGACAGAGTCGAAGACATGTTGTATGAAATACGTGTTGACATGGAGTCACCCTTGCATGCTCCATGGGACTCAGGCAAATGGCACACACATCGTCCAGAGTGCTCAGGTCCTCCTGTGAAGCCACTCGGAAGTGGGAGACAAGTTGAAATTCCTCTTCCAAACGAGATTTCACATGTTTCCATGCCTTGTACTGTAAATATACGTTCAAGTACAGAGTACAAAGGACCAGTTTGATGGAATAGAAGGATGGGACGAGCATCAACACGTTGGCACCTATTGTCACCGACTTGAGAATGAGCCCAGAATACAGTTCTTCGAGTCCCACCAATCTGTCGTGAGTTAGCCAATGTGGCATGTAGAATAAAAAGTTGGGCAGAGCATCTTGGATCAGTTTTTCGGTCAGAATGTAGTAGCTCAATGTGATGAAAATGTAGAATCGCGAGGGTTTGTAATTTTCCAGGCCTTGTTCCAATCCCAAAACTATATAAAGAAAAAAGGCGTTTACAAAATGTTGGTGTGGTGTATATATTTGATCAATGCATGACAAAATCCCAAATCTTGCTTGGCTTACGCAGTAGCATGCAAACAACGGTGACAATGAAAGTAATAGCTTTAGTCCATTCCAGTACAATCTTAGTGGCTGACATTGCCAAATGGCGAATCTGACTAGATGGCGTCAAATTAACACACATGCTCCAATCTTCCTTCACAATGACTTCCTATGAGAAAAACAAAAAAATTTGATGTACACATACTATAGAATCACGTTTCTATAATAGAAACGTGTAGTTGGTAAGTTAGCGCCATGTTTGTACGTAATTTGGTGTCAAGTGAAAGAATTATTTTCTTGACAGGAATCTAATGAAGGATTTTAACATAAGTAGGGCAAGGCGACATTACTATGCTCATACGGGAAACTAAATCAGTTAAGAGAGATGAAAATGACAAGCTGAAAATGGAGATAATAATAGTTGGTAGCAGTCAGTACCTTAATATATGAAATGCAGTAGGCCAAAACATTGTAGAAAAGGAGAGAGTACATGCTCGTGACACGTTGCTTATCTTCAAGACCCAAGCTCTTGTCACACACAGCAAAAAATGCGATCTGCATTAAAATGAGGAGGGAAAAATATGTCATTTAATATTCATCATATGTCAATAACAATTTGCAGATAATCATCGCCAGTATAGCATGGTATGATTTATGTAGATATCCCACGCAAATTATGAGATTCAAAATTATTTGGGGAAATTTTGAGATTTTTTTACATAACTTTACATTTACTAACCTGATTGACCATAATGTAGAGATTGAGTTTGACAAAAGAGTTTTCACACTTGTCTAAACTTTTGTAGAATCGCAGAGCAATCGGTTTGACGCATGATGATCCTTTAAGTACACATTCTAAAACCAAAGAATATAAGGGAGATGTGAAGATTTGATTTTGCCAAATTTAGATTTGCTATATCAAAGTATAAGTTTTTTAACAACAAAGCGCTGTGAAATTATTTTAGAGCTAAATAAAGCGTTTTTGATTTAAAAACAACAATATGGCTTCTAAATGTTCATTCAAGTGAGTAAATTTGATATGAAAAAATGTATTTGGCTGTTTTGTCTCATCTCCTTAAAGGTTACAGCTAGTCTATTTATATGATAATTTTTATAAAACCTTCCCTATGAAAATCACTCATGTACATAAATTTTAATTAACCCTTTGTATATAAAGACGCTATTTGTCCTCAAAAGGCGTTCAGTTCAAAATCGTGAGTGCAATCCCGACTAGAGGAGAAAGCTGTGGCTCTTAATCTTACAATTCCTTGTAAGAAATACAAAAAAAAAACATTCTCAAGGTACGTTTAAAAACCTACTTTTTGTCCATTCCCATATCGTCCGAATAGGGTATTGGTAAATCACACAGGCATACAAAAGTCCAATCCGTCCCATCAGCAGTGGCAGCAAAAGAAGAATAAAAACTTGAGAAAAAATGCATTAGCACGTTAGCATTTGACTTTGTACCTACAAGACATTAAACTGTGTTAAATCTCAATTTTTCGTATTTTTTTACTTGTTTCGGGATTTTTATGCAAATCGTAACAACAAGGTGAACTTGTTGAGCAGCCAATCAAAGAACTGGAATGACCTTTGGAACAAGTGAAATCAAAAATACTATTTAGGGAGCACGTTCCATTGGAATAAGTTTTACTATTCACTCTTCCCCGAACTTTTGTAATCAGTCCCATTGTGAAGGTTTAGTAAATCCGATGTGTTTGACCAAATCCACAAGTTCACAAAACTACACTTTATAAAATGTAATCACTACAATTTGAAAACAAAGTTTCACCTCGTTAGATGAAAAACTTGAGATGAGACCAGTAATAATGAGAGCTGGTAAAGCTCATATACACTTTTCATAGATGTACACAGTGTTAACTCCAAATACGTTCTATTTGCCTTGCAACTACCCTAATGTCATTTTATTTGCGGAGCAAAATCATTTGGTTCCCAAAAACGTAGCAAGACTTGGCACATCATTTCGTATACATAGTTAGCTAGTAAAAATTTGTGGCGTATGAAGTAACTTAAATCGGAATATTTACGGCTTGTCTAAGGATGTAGAATAATTTTGACTTAAACATAAAAAAATTCTGTTGCGACATGGTATTCCATATCAGCTATTATTTAACGCATTACCTTAGCACGCAAATAAGCCGCTCAACTTCCCCAGATTGCATTTTTCTAAATGAATGCATCAATAACTCAAAAGTGGCCCCAATTGCGTATTTTAAGCCACGTTTTATTTGCAAACACGGATGAACTGTGTGGCGGAAAACATGTTTGCAAATATGTTTATATACACAGAGTGAATGTACTTTTATTTTTATCCAATCTTTTAACATGTCTAGATGCAGATTTTAAAATTCTTGTGTTCGTCAGAAGACAAAGAAAAAGGAGCATGGACAGCAGCCAAACTCATGAGTGGAGCACATGAGAACCTAAAAACTCGTGCATCCATTCATAATACAAGCGGGCACAACAAGTTTTTCTTCGTCTTGTTATTCTGCTTCCTTTTCACTTTTTCAGCCACACTGTAAGTTCTTATCTCTGTAATCTCATCCTGTTTTCAATTCTGTGTGGATCCTACTTGCAAAATTATTGCACAGCTGTGTGCAAAACACAACTGACAACAGCATACACACAGATTCGCACTAAACCTATCTACGTTTTGCATTTTGTAGAAAAAAATTCTGCCTATAAAATACTTATAATCGTAGTCAAACTTCGTCTTAAAGTATCTACCATCCATATTGACCGACAACATCCCTTAGTTGTATTGCATTCATATTCATGCAAAGCTTTTAGGTTTCCACACATATTAGTAAATATTGCTTTCATTCCAAAAATTTCAGATATGGAGCAGAAGCAGCACCTAGATGCACTGGAGCTCCCGAAGGGGGCTGGCCTGATCCACCAGCTGGCATGTGCCCTTATGGGAGTACAAACGATTACTGTGGGCGAAAAGTTTGTGCGAAGGTGGGTAATTCAATTCCCACCCGAAAAAATAATAAACAAAAAAAAAACAAGTCACAAACCTCGTGTCAATGCACGAAAGTCGCAATTGAACGAACTCTCTTATCGTTATGTAGCACGCACACACATACATACATGCAGTTTCTAAAAATAGTGAGACTATTACGACGACTTTTATACAGCTTAACGTGTCTAACTTTTTTTGCGTATTTTGGCTTACACTTGTGCCTCTCTCATTCATATATACAAACAATGTCTCAAAGACTTTCGGGAGTAAGCATTAACTGAAAAAACATTACAGCAGTGCACCTTGTACTAACTAACTAACTAACTTTGATCGTGACCTCTATTCTACGTGGTTCAAGTTTTCATTGACGTCATCTGCTTCTAACTAACTAACTAACCAACTGAATGAGTTGACGACGCAGTTTGTTCATCTTATTTATTTGCATGAATCAGGGTCCTGGAGAAGTTTGCGGTACTGGGCTCTTCCGAATGTTGGGCACTTGTGGTGATGGCATGTACTGCAACTGTGGCAGGTATAAAGTCATTTATTACGTTTGGAAAGTTTACGATTTCTTGTGTACACAATGTGGGCATAAATTTTGACTTGTAGATGCATTGGCTGCTCCCTGATCACGATGGAGTGCTTTGACAAAACTTGCACCTAAAGTTTCTATTTGAACAACCTTTCAGACTGACTGATGTTGAGAATACTTTTAGTTAGTTAGTTACCAGATAATGATGACCACATAGAAATATGATTTTTTTTCGGAGCATTTTTACATGTTTTGTTTTGCAATTTAATATAGTTTTATTACATAATACATTAAGTATGTAGGAATCAAGTTATGACTTGATATCATGTATGTATTTAAATTTAGGCTAATGCCATGTTCAGTTGGTAAATGGCAAAACTCAGCAAAAGTGCTTTCATGTAATTTCATGTGTAGATTATTATCATAGTAAAGAAAATCTATTCACTCACAACTATTTCGCGAGGATCTGCCCTTCTCATATGATTTAAAACCTCATTTTTGCACATTGGGTATATGTCGATATATCGAATTCGGATAGTAGACTCATCACTATTTTATTACGAGTAAAACAAACACACCAACATGTACCATATAAGGGAAGATAGCATCAGTCAGTGGACAATACGATGAGCAATTTATGGGAATCGAGTAATACAAACAGTGTAATGGTCTTCTCCCCGTTTCTTTGACGTAATGGAACACTGTAATACAAATTTAATGGCAGTTCGTTCCACAACAACAGCGTGTGTATTTGAACTCACTGTAACACAGTACGTGCAGGAGCTAAAGCAAACAGAGTTTGACAAAGTCAAGATTTTTCCTTTCTTGTGGAATGGAGACCGACCACCCTAAAGAATAAATGAGCTTACACGCACACACAGAGCACAAGGGACAATAAAACCGCATTAACATGATGCATTGTTAGATTGTCATGGAGCGACAAGAAGCGGTCTTAGTTATACTTAGAAAGGAAACATTTAATACTGCCAGATTAAAAGAACAATAATAATGGGGAATCCAAACATTACATTCGGGTTCACGTCTCCAAATGTTCTGGACATGAACTTTGTGTTTACAATGACAAAATACTGCTGACTTGAACACAATAAAATGAAGAATGCAGGATGAAACAGAGTTTGAATTTTGAAGGTTAATAGTTACAACCCCTATAACGAGAATGTTTCGGGAGACAATGTTGCAATAAACTGCGTTTTGCAGGAGGAAGGATGCATGGGGCCAGAAAATGGAAGCGCCAGTGATAACAATAGTTAGTTAGTTTGCTGTCCATGGATGAAAAAAATGCATTCAAGGATTTTCCAGAGAAATTCTTTAGTAGAGCTCATCTAATAAATTACTGTCTCATTCCGTCTCTACAGGGGAAATAAATAATAAGCTGGATTTATTTCGGGGAGGTCACAGTTTAACTATTATTGGCTCTAGTGAGCTCTTCGTCTGGAGGAAAAAAAGTTGAGCAAAATTGGAAACACTTTTGTTGACTGGATGCCAGAGACCCTGAAAATTTTGGGTAGAATACAAATAAATGATCTTGTGTCGTACCACTGCAAGTGCTAATAAATAATGCACGCTTTTGATTACCAACTTTCTATTGCACGGGATAACGAATTCACTTTGGTCCTTGACTCATTCATTATTCTATTCCGCATACCATGTATGAAATGGACGGATGTAGAGGATGACTTATTATGTGAATGTATATGAAGTAAGTAACTAACTAACTAACTAAGCACAGTACCTATGTGAAGGAGGGAGAAATTTTATATGAGACAGTATATGTAATGAAATCCAATCATAATGTCACTTTGCCCTGCAAGTAGAGGAGATAAGTAGTTATTATTTTGTCACAGACATGGAATACCAATAGCATTCAAAGAGGGTATTACATAGTCACTCATTTTGTCACAGAACTCTATCGTTTATGGGTGCAGATCCCGTTTCATTGTTCGAGTATGCACTCCAGTTGAAAGGTTCCCCAATTTTGGGGGAAATCGCAAGTATTCCAATAAATGCATCAATATTCTGTAGCTTTGGTCTTGCTTGGATAGTTACACAGAGATGATTGTGAGTGTGTAAATATGAAGACTGCTTTCAAACTTAAGCTAGTTTGTATTGCATAGATAGTTAGTTAGTAAGTAAGTTAGCAAAAATGTTCGTCAAATCAAGTGAATAACACATAAGGATGTGTGTAAAACAGCAATTTTTCAGGATTTTCATGCACCCGCATTTTTTTAACACATGGAAGTACAAGACTAAGGGAGAGATCCAGAATTCAATAAGAGAAGGCAATCAATCCAAGTAGAAGTAGACTAATGGACTAATGTCATGGACTTTCACTGGCAATATCTTCAAGTTTCACTATCATCATGATTGTTATATTAGTACT
>Ga0210040_10007900_pt1 | contig 12741 bp, 9 predicted proteins | sample CryGeyCG12114_NA_FD_185462 | JGI IMG/M metagenome (GOLD analysis project Ga0210040, IMG submission 185462) | Groundwater microbial communities from aquifer - Crystal Geyser CG19_WC_8/21/14_NA (SPAdes) (version 2) | ecosystem: Environmental > Aquatic > Deep subsurface > Groundwater | place: USA... | reverse complement strand
CTTGTCGGACCCAGCTTCGCGAAAACCAACGCCTTTGGAGAAAAGGTGCAAGCCAAGCATGCATCTGGACAATGACGTCCACACATATTCCTCGATGATATCCCGAAAGTTCTTCGTCTCTCACGGCAGCGACGACTTTAAGCTGTTCGAGCATGATAAGGTCCTTCTCATTGGCCAAGCCGAGCCAGATGACCGTCTTTTCAGCTTTCGCATAAATCTGGTACATGAGGGGGATCTGTCTGGTCTTCTGCTGGTCTGTAAGCGGTCGAAAGGCATCATCAGCTCAAAAGCACCTAAGCAGCTTAGGCACAAGATCAGTAGGAAGAGAAAAATAATATGGTTAAGAGTCTTAACCAAGCTAGCGAGAATTCGTGACCTACCTCCTCGAGGTCGGTTTGATTGATACAAAGTGCGTCAATCCAGAGCAGTCGGCTTTCATGCGCATGGCGCAGATACCTCAGAGCATGGGATAGATTCTGTGTAATTGGAAACCCAACACCATTACATGAAAGTCTAGCCGTAAAGGCCGGCTTTCCCCAGGTGTATGACAGAGCTTCATATCTTGCTGGTACTTCGATATCATGTGACTGTATTGTGCACTCAAGCTTGTCTGCAAAGTTGCCATGGAGAAGCCGAAGCAGGCGGATCTGATTTTTACTGATCTGCGTGTAGACACGTCGCGAGATTCTTGTTCTTTCTTCTTCAGTGGAATTGGGCTCGATTGTACGCATGGGCTGCCGCGCCGGTGGAAAAGGAAGGTGTGGTGCACGACCCGCTAAGAAGGAGGCAGAGAAGTTTGGCTGGGGTTCCTGTTTGAGTCCTACACGGTCAAGGCGTGAGAGGAAGTGCTCGCCCTGAAAGAGGCACGACTGTGAACAAGGCGGCTTGTCATTGAGACCATCATCTGTCTCGGTGTGCTCGTAGTCGATGCGGCCATCAATCAGCCCATCCATACTCATCCTTTCGTACAAGATATCAAGGACGGGACGAAGGTGTGCGCAGTGCATGCGAATCAACATGGGAGATCTCGAAGGCCCAGGCCTAACTGGACCTGACTAGAGGTCTCGATTGTCGTTGCAGGCTAATGCCATTCCTGGTTAGCGGCTGCCACTAGCAGCGCACCACCCAACTTGAGCGATGACGTTGCTCACTCCCAGATGGGGCAGGCATCGTCATGTGGTCAACACTGTGGACGTTCAAATCAAGTTTCAAGACGTTATCACCATCAAGATTGTATATTTTGCGCTCAGAATTGTTAGAAGTTTGCAACAAGCCATATCATTACATTCTAACATCGAATCGCCAAGATGAACAAGCTCAAGAGTATGTTCAAGAAGGACAAGGACAGCAAGTCCGAGTCGACATCGTCTTATCAATCTTCAGGCGGCACGCCTTCTGGTAGTATGTCTCAAGGCGGCGCAGGAGGTGCATACTCCGGCGGTTCGTCTTCTGGTGGCGCACCAACTGGTTCTCAATCTGCCACCGGCATGTCCTCCGTTGCCGCAGTACCTCAGCAGTCCAGCGGCGCTTCTTACGGAGGGGGAGGGGCAATGCCTCAGCAGTCAGGCGGCATGTCATCTGGCGGCGCACCAGCTCAACAAGCACCAACAGGATCATCCTTCCCTCCAAACAATGCACCATCAACGGGCGTCGAAAATGCCGACCACCCGCAGGGCGTCGTCATGCACACCACTCTCGGAGATATCACAATTGCACTGTTCGCAGAACAAACCCCCAGAGTACGTAACTAAGCCCCCAACAACCAGCATATTCTCACAGAGTCACCACTAACAAATCCACCACAGACCTGCAAAAACTTCGCAACCCTAGCAGCAACAGGCAAATACGACAATGTAGTCTTCCACCGCATCATCCCCGGCTTCATGATCCAAGGCGGCGATCCCGAAGGATCCGGACGAGGCGGCCGCTCAATCTACGGCGCTAAGTTCGAGGACGAATTCCACCCTGACCTCAAGCATACCGGAAAGGGAATCATGAGTATGGCGAACTCGGGACCAAACACTAACGGCTCGCAATTCTTCATCTGTCTGGCCGCCACACCGCATCTCGATATGAAGCACACCGTCTTCGGACAGGTCGCGGATGGAATGGATGTTGTTGATAGGCTTGGCGCGGTGAGAACAGGTGCACAGGACAGACCGGTGCAGGAGGTGAAGATTCTGAGATGTGATGTCTTCTAAGGAACTGTGAAAGTTGTCCAGCTTATCTACTAGGTATACGCTGCATGCTGGCGCATAAGCAAGGACAGTATAATGAAAAGTAATGTTGATGACATTAAGCATCCCGGGGCGTTGGCGTCCAGTTTTCAAACTCCATGATCTAGAAGTAACCTAGATCTCACAACTGCTTGACCAACAAACGAGCTCCATTCCGACCACATCTAAACAAATGACTGCAACGGCTCGACTAAAAGCTACCGTCCAGCCTGTCTTCAGCAGCCCCAAATCTCATATCATCCCAAGCCCTCATCGCGACTGCGTCCCACAGACGACACTCAACTCGCCACCGCCACAGCTTTCCCGCCCGCCAACGGGTCTTGCCTCCATACAGTAGGTAGCTATCAAGTCGCCCCTGACCTAACTCTCAGCTGTCCTAACCCAACCCAGTAGCTTCTGCTTCCCGACCAACCTGGTTATTTAACACTAGTAACGACTTCTAGTCCAGCCAGCATATCACTGCCTTCGCCACCACCTCATCTCATCTCTCATCGCGGCTCCCCCCGGGTCCTAATCCGTGCATCTAACCGACACGCGCTACACTTAGTCTCGCCGTTCAGTGGTCATTTCTCCCCTTCCCTTCCCTTCCCTTCCCTTCTCTTCTCCCTCTACCATACCACACCATACCACACCATCCACACCATACCACACCATACCACACCACACCATACCATATCATACCACTCACAGCCAGCCCGACATACACAACCAACATCCTACCAGCGTCACCAGCCAGCCACACCCCACCTTCCCCCTGAACAGAGAACAGAGAACATCACGTTACCCCGACGAAACGAACAGAATCTCTCTCGCCGTACTCGTCACGCCCGAGACCCAGTACCTAATCCACCTAACACACCCGTAGACAGTCACTCAGCATCTAGTAGCCAGACCTCACGCCCCAAGAATCCATACTAAACAGCACCCAGCCTACCTACCTAGTAAGCAATCCCGCCGAAAGGCCGCCAGCTTAAGTATCGACGTATCGTTGCAGCACAGCTAGACCCTGTCCGACGCCCATCAGGACCAACCCACGCCAACAACCTACGGTACTCTCAACAAGCCCATACCAGCGATCCCATCTCGAAGCAACAGTCTCAGCGTAGCAAATGATACCAGTTCGAACTCTCGCTCACCCAGCCAGCCAGCCACCTCCCTCTCACCCGCATCCCCACCAAACGCACGCACGCACGCACGCATTGAGTCCGGTGATGTGATCGGAGACATCGCTTCTCCAACCTAACCTAACCTAATTCCTCAGGCTGGCAAGCTTTAGTATCCACATACTGTAAGTTCTCACCACGCTTCCACCGCCACGTGCCTTGCCTACACTTTCATGTATCTATCAATCCATCCATTCATCCATCCACCTCCCGTCCACCTCCCCTCCCCTCATGTTTACCACGTACGACACACCCAGAGATCCGCGACCACCACCAACACCACAACCACCACCTGCACATTCAGTCCACACCAGACCACTGCAGTCTTCTCTCCACAGGCTCAGCGTTCTAGACGGACGCACGCTAGTGCAACAGAGCGGGCTAGGCCGGGCAGATATGATAAGACGAAGGACATGGGACTTGAGTAAACAAAGCAAGTGAAGCTAGACTGGACACCACTAAGTAACTTAGTAATTGATTGCATTCTTCAACCTTGTATTTACATATTTACATATTTACATAGACAATCTACATAGATGATCCTACGCGAACGCCATCCCTCGCCTGGTCTCTTACCTTATGTGATGTGATGTGATGTTATGTGATGTTACGTTCAGACTCAACAACGTTCTTCGTTGCCTCTACTGACTGACGAAGAAGACCCCGAAACGCCATACCATACCATGCCATACCCACGCTCCATGCAGCTATATTCCAATAAATCAATCAATGAACTGTTTTGGTTCTCTCCTGGCCCCTAGAGAAAACACGTAACTGAACTTCCCCACCCAACCACCCACAACCCCCCAAAGCAAACCCGACCCCTACATCCCCAACTCTCTAACCCCCCTCACAACCCCCTCCAACATCCTCATGCCATACCACCCCGCAACCCGCCCAAACACCGCCACCTCGTCCCTCATTCTCCGCCTCTCCCCCTCACCCACAACCCCCACCCAACCCCCACCACACCTCGCACAATGCTCCGCAAACACCATATCATCGCCCATCAACATCCCGCACTTCGCACATCCCAGATCCTGACCCGCCCACCTTACAACCATGGCTTCAACGCGACTGATCAACTCCTGCTCGATCGCGACACGGCTGAACGTCGAATCACAGCCGGGGTTGATGCACCGGAACGCCTTCTGTGCCACCTCACTTCCCCCGTTTGGATCAGTGATCACCTCAGGCAGTATATCTCCGTCCCGACACAAATCCAGACTCCGCGGCATCGTACACGTCTCACAGATCAGATTCTCAAAGCGCAGACTCTCGCTCGGATTGCTGAATTTCGCGTCCGCGCTGAACTCGCGCACATCGAAAAGAGACAGGAGCTCCCGCCTGAGCAGGCGCGTCTCGAGATTGAGCGGTTTGTAGAGACTCAGAATCTGCGTTAGTGCTTTGACGAGCTCGAGGACTGGATCACGGTCGCGGTGGTTGCCTCTACCGCTCGACACGTTCATGTTCGTGCCGGTGCCGTCCGCAGAGCCCAACGATCCACCCACAAGGTCCGGAAAATGCCAATCGGTCGCAAGTTCAGGATGCAGCAGTTCCTCCCTCTGCCGCCTGATCAGCCCCACAATCTGCTTCTTCAGCGGCCTGCTGAACTCCTCGTCCGCAAGCACAGTCGTGACCTCCATGCTATTGGGGTCATTATCCGTCACACTCAGAAACGTATGCCCGGGTAATTGCGTCGCTCGATCACCCTGCTCCTGACTTGGCCGCTTTATCTTGCTTAAAAGCCCGATGAATTCCACGACCCAATCCCCGAAAATCGGCTGGAGAGACAACGGCAGGAACTGGCTAAGCTGCCAGTGCATCACCATCTCAAGCGAGGCATCACTAGTACCCTCGTCGACGGCCTGGCAGCCCCGTCCACCGTAATTATATGTGTCATACCACAGCAACACATCCCAGTAATCTTTGATCTCCAACCCTAGGAAGTGAAACAGCGGTTTCTGCTGGATGCTCTTCAGGATATAATTCGAGTACGCGTACGCATTCCCCACGTCTTGCTTGCTCGTCTGAAGCAGGAGGCGCGTCGGCGAGGCGTAAATAACTTGCGACCCCACGCGTCGGAAGTCCGTGACGAGTTGCTGGAAGGCCTTTTTGGACATCATCTGGATGTAGAACTTTAGATTTGCGTCGTAGAGGTTGCTAGAAGGGGACTCGACCCATCGGACGAGGTGCTGGACTAGAATGTCGGCGAGGCGGTTGCCGCGGCAGGCCTCTGTCCACCAGGCTTTGACCATGTCCCTTAGCACTTGCAAAGCTGGCTGCGCGAAGCCTGCTGACCCACGCTGCTTTATATTGGGGTTGTGGTCCGCAGCATCGAGTGCTTCCGCTTCAGGATTGAATGTCACCGAATCACCCGTGTTCTCCAGGTCGTTGATGATGGAGGAAGTAAGTATTGTATTGATGGTCAGATTCTGCAGACTGACATCTACGCACACCGACGTGTATGCGCCTGCGTTATTGATCTGAGGCATCTCCACAACATCCGTCAGCGCACTTGTCACATCATCCTTCTCGTGGCCTGCGTGATCTGGCCGTGAGGCCGGTGACCACCAAAGAATGACGTTGCTTCTCTGCAGACGTCGTGCATACGCAAGGTCGATTAGAAACCGTGGATCGTCGTGCTGGAGGTTACACAGCGGGACATCGCCGTAGCGAGCTAGTTCGAGGAGGTGCGCGAGCCAAGATTCTAGAGTGAAGTAGTGCGCCACTATCCTTTTGAGAATGAAAGTTTGCCAGGCTAGTGGTGGGAGTTCGCTGTCTGACTCATGCGGCGGGAGGTTGAGGACGGGGTAATCGGCCAACACCTTGATATCGTGGACAATCTGTGCCTGCTGTGACGATTGCACAAGCAGCATCGTTGGTCGACTCTCTTCCTTCTTCCACTTTTTGATGGTGTCTGCAAGCTGCAAGATCGTCTTCCGTCGTGTCGTCGTCTGGTTAACATTGAAGTTAATCTTGTCCTTGTACTCAAAGATACCATGCGTGGTGTTCTCCTGTTGTTGTCTCTGCTCGTTGTGCTCAGAGTATATCCTGCCCATGTTAGGCAACCCCTGACTATCTTTCGCCTGGCTCTGGATGACGATCTGTGCATCGTTCCGTGCGGTCGAAAACAGGGCAAACACCTGTCGGTCGCCCACACTGACATGGTAAAGATACATGTAGCTCATCGCGCCCTTGTCAGGGACATAACTCGACTCATCCGGGTTCCTCAACAGACTGTCCAGATCAAAACCCTGCTCCAGGCCTTTTCCAAGGATCCCAGGCTGGCTTTTATCGAAAGCACACATATTACCAACCTTCAACAACGCCCTCACATGCAGCGGTAGTTGCCTCTCATATACGCCCTCAACACTCGGATGTTCACAAAGCGCACTCACACTTTCAGCTTCATACTGGTAAGTGCTCTCAGGCATAGTGATCTGGAACAGATGAACGCTCTGATGTCCATTGGGCAGTGTATGATTCACCTTCTCGACCTCACAGTCCGGGATCTCCACATTCGGCAAGTCATCAGCCTTCAGGTTCAGATACATCACCCGCGGCACCTTGATCCTCAGGGTGTGGATTTTCGGGCCCAAGAGGATAAACGCTTTTACTTCACCTGGACCATCCCCTTCCCTCAGCTGCAGGATCTGCCAAGTATCCATAAACGTCGTCTCGGCTTGGGCGCGGAACATTGTCGTAAGCGCATCTGATCCAGAGTTTGGTTTCTCGCCGAAGAGTTGACGTCGGCGCGCTCGTGCTTGTTTCTGAATCTTCCATTTCTGTTTCTGGTATTTGAGCCATTCGCTGTACGAGCCTTCGATGGACGGAGCGTCTTTCGGCAAGGTGGCTAATGGATCAGTCACACTTGGTTTGACATCTGGTGCCTTCCGCTTGTTCTGCTGCGGAGGTGACTGCTGAGTCTTCGCTTGCTCCTCAAGGGCATCCTCGATATCAGTCGGTGCGGGCATCCGTCTGTCCAGGACATTGACATCGAGCTCACCAAGAGGACGTTTCTCAAAGTACCCATTAAGTTTCTTCTGCTGCAACTTGTCCTCTTTCGTTGCTATTCGTTTCGCCAACCAGTCAGGATGTGCTATTCTCGGCACCGGGTTGTTTGGCAATTTCTGCAATGCAGCCGGAATGGTGATGAGCTTCTGTATCACCGACCCCAGTCGTTCACGGTAATAGTCCCAGTCAATAACGTTCCTAGGATCCATATCTTGTGGGTCATCCTTCAACCACTTCCTCAAGAAGTGCCTCTTGACGCCCTCCTCAGCCGAGAAGATCGCAACAGGTACAGCGCGCTCCGTGACAGGCGTATTCTTCGGCTTCGAACTAATGATGTACTTACAATTCAACCCCTTATCCTTGATCATCTGCTCGCCTAAGAACTCCGCCAACCTCTTCGCAGTCGTGATGCTTGTGCTCTTCTGCGCGCCGTACTCCTCCAGGGTCTTAGTCATGCTCTTGTTCTCGCAGATGAGATCAATCAACTCTTCATCCGCCATGGTACAGCCATGTTGGTCAAGCACATCAAGCCACCGATCTGCAATCCTCGCAACAGCTTGGTACGTTTCCTGCAATGTTGTGCCCTCAAGAAAGACCTTGAACAGCTGCGTTTGGAAGATCTTGATAAGCTTCAGCTCACCACGTCTCTTCACTTCGAATCCCTTGAGCTCAGCGAGACTGCCATCGTGGTTAAACACAGCATATCTCTTCTTCAGGTTCTTGTCCTCTTCCTGCGATGTCGGCAGAATCATAGCTTTGTACGGTCCATCCACCTCAAAGAAAATGCTGTTGTCGCTATGCGTCTCGTACCGAAACGTCTTCGAGTCCTTGAGCGTCTGATACTGATGGTTCGTGAATTTTGCATGAACGAGGTGATTTAACATGACGCATGGATAGCTCACGGCCATCTTCTTCCCGTTCTTGAGCGTAAAGACCACGTTCTCAGGAAACGTAGCGGGCAGCATACACCAGATACCGTCTGTGTCTAGTTCCAACGGCCGGCCAATCCGCTCGACAAGCTCCCGTGCCATCTGAATGATATGAGCTCCCGTCAAACAAGTCACCCCTGCCATTTCCATTGAGTACCATCTTGAGCCTTTCCTCATGACATAGCCATAGAAGGAGTTGAGAATGACTTTATGCGCAAGCTGCATCGAATCGAATGTGATGACCATTTTCTTCGCATCATCTATCTCAGAGCTCGCAGCGCCAGCAGATTTGAGCTGGTCGACTTTCCCCTTCCACGTTTTCTGCTTACCCTTGTAGTCATACCGTCTGTCTCTGAAGTCTCGGACGGTGTTGACATAGAACGGGTTCTCGCGCTGACAGATAATGGCTTCCCTCTCGATCGTCTTCGAGTCGTGGATCTTGTGGTAAATTTTCTTGCTGTAGTCCTGTAACCGCTTTTTTACAGCCACCGCTTGCTCATCCAAACTTAACTGCTCGAACATGCGGATTGTGCCCTGCTTTTTGCCCGGGAATTTCTCGTTGACCATAGCACGCTTGATCATATTGTACTCATCCCGCTTGGTAGGTAAGAACTCCCCACGCCAGGCCCATGGGAGCCGTCGATCGCACGTCTTCCCTGGTCTGTTGAAGTCACAAGCCGCACAGTCTGACTCATTGATCATGCTGTCGGGCTGGAGCCGATTCGTAGTCATTATATTAGGATACATCGAGGCAACATCCAAATGGTATATCAAAGGCTTCTCGGACCTGTTGGGTATCTCCTTAAGGTCAAGCAACTTCGTCTCGATCTGTTGTCGTACTTCGTCATAATTCGTAACATCGTCAAAATTCTTCTTCTCTTCCACTGTGATGCAGAAACGTAATGCATCGTCCAGATCTCGTATCAATTCGTCAATGGCTGCTGTGTCAATAGCAAAGTTCACCGGGATATCCGCCCTGAACACACCGGCCTCAATCGACTCGACGTGCCCGCCAACGTAGGTTTCGGAGTCAAGGAGATGACCCTCCCAGAATGCCTCCCTTGGCTCTTTGTGCTTGTTTGGCAGCACGATCTCTCCTTTATATGCTTGCACCATGAGAAGCATCTCACACAGCGTGCCCGTGCCTTTCCGTAATGTGTCATTCGGGTTGAGTGGTAATATGGTACAAAGCGAGAAGATGAAAGGGTGGACATATTTCATGTAGAGGTAGTACGTCGCCACCGCATCTGAGACGGAATACTCAGCCAGGATCTGAGGGTGCTCGCTCGCATAGGGAAGCATGAGTTCGGGATCCAGTTCGTCCGGATCGTATCCCAGCTTGGCAACCGTGACAGCTTTGAGACCTCGAGATCCCTGGGGCAGGTAAGAGTCTCGGTTAACCCAAGCAAAGCAATCGAGATGCACACAGTGGTCGCTTTCGTAAATGTCCTCGCTGTTTTTCCTAAAGCCGATTTCGCGGTACATATCTATGCCTAGCACTGAAGCGCGTGCTTCGACGAAAGGCCAGTCGAAGAAATCACCATTGTATGTCGAGATGACAGTCGGACGTGCCTCCTTAATATGCTCGAAAAAACGCTCGATCACAGCTCGCTCATCCGGCTCGTTGAAGACCAGGAAAGGGCCGTCGTACTCTGGTCTGGGCGTGTAGTCGAAATCGGATATGTCCTCTGATACGATCTCGCGGTTCGTGATGAGAAAGCCCTGACCGTCAATCATATACGAGATCATCATGACCTGATCAATGACGGCGTCAGGGAACTTGAGCGGCAACTTGGTCGTCTCGATGTCGAAAGCCAGTATGACAGGGTCAGCAGGCAGGACCCGCTCCTCAATGCAAGAAAGTGATATGGTGCCGTGCTTTGCTTCGACAGTATACCACTTCCCTATCCTGATGTCCAAATCGATGGTCACCCTCACATGGTATGGCACATCATACTCCCTGATATCAACAATGAAATCCGAGGCGTCAATCACCGGGTTCCCAGGCCTACTCGCCGCAGACTCGTCCATTCCATCATCGTATAGGTCAAAGCCAGCCGTGGCAGCGGCAACCTCAGCATAAGTATCCATCGCATTCAACTTCTCCCTATTACTCTCCGCAATGGGCATCAGCACCCTTCTCGCATCTAGCAAACATTGGACATTGTAAAAGCTGAGTTTCAGGAAGGTGCGTCGATAGCCAAGTAAATGATTCGGCATCTTGAGATCTTCCTTGTCGACTCTACTGACGGACTTGAGCACGGTGTCGAAGATGCGCTTGCACCACTCCTCGACCTCTGCCTCGCGACCTCGCTTCACGGCGAGCAGGAAGTAGGGATCGTGTTCGACTGTGGCCTTGAAGTTCTCAGCTTCGTCGCCGTCTGCCAGGAAGTAGAAATCTACACCTGCCCTGTGGCCGCCGGGAACACGAGGGTCGGGAATGAGGGTCGAGTGCATGTTGTAGAGCCATCCTATCCTCTTCTTGCCAGAGTCAAATCTTGGGAAGCCGAAGGACTCGTCTATGCTGGTGGCTAGAGTGACTGCTTGTAGCTTCTCGTCCTGCGACGAGATCTCGGTGGAGCGTAACGAGGAGGCAGATATTGTTTGTGCTGAGAAGTGATTTTGTGGCTTGCGGGAGGACGGATTGAAGCGGTTATTGCCATATTTGGAGGGCTTTCGAACGGGCATTATGGAGAGTCGAAGGTATTAAAAGTGTATTTCTTGTTGTGTCGTTCCTCAGAGTGGCATTAGCATTAGATGCCTAAGTCTACCATGATGCTCGAGCAGCAGGTTGAGGGAGGGTGCGCAGCAACCGCTGTAGTCTTGTATGCTGCGTCTCTGCGTCTGCGTGCATGGTGGAACATGTGTAGTTTAGAAGTGCTTCGCGTCCCTTTCGACGCGCCTCGAAAACACTTTAACGCGCCTGCTTCGCGCAATTCGAGCTGCACTGTGGATCACTCGGCCTTTCTCTGACCGAGATCTCGCAGTCGACGCTCAAACTCAACCGCGCCTGAGGCAGCTCAAAGCTAAAAAGTGCCCGGAGCTGCAGGTGCAGGTGCAGGTGCAGGTGCAGACATGTGAAATGCTGCCATCATAGAATATCGAAGTCAAAACTTTACCGCGTTGTTATCTGGATTCATTGTATCAACCTGTGTATACTATCTAGAGTGACTTACTCACTGGGTCATTGAGAAGGAGTATTCGCCGTGCTTATTCTTTGGACCACCTCACGCCACGAGGGACAACAGCAACTTGATCATACCACTGCATCACCACAAAGCTCACACATTGCGCCTCCCACACCTCATTCGCATTCGCACCCGCACCCGCAGCGCAATCATCTACCAAGAACCCTCCACCTACTAGTAGCCACAGTCAATGGCACCCTCTGATCCCGCCATCGGCACAAACCCCGCCACGCCTCCCCCCTCAAACACATCCTACCGAGACCCCAACAACGAGCACGCACGAACCCTTCCCCAAACAGACACGTCCGCTTCCACCTCAGAGCAAGCACAAGCGCAATCACAATCAGACGCACAACCCGACGAGCAAACACGCCGCCCCCGCCGCCCCCGTCCCAAACACGACTTCCCCGAAACCCAAGCCGGCAAACTCTGGAAAGCCTTCGGCAACCCTGAGGGCGGCCCCGTCAACGAACTGCCGGGCGGCACGTACAATACAGCCGGTGGCAGACCAAAAGAAGCATCGTGGCGTGATGCTTTCAAATTCGATGTCATGAATAACCCCAACAGACCTGCCTGGTATAAGACCAGTTGTGCCCGGGACTCGTTGCTCGTAGGCATTGCTGCGGGCGGAGGCGTTGGTGGGCTGGGTTTCATCGTCAGGGGCTTACGTAGGTCGTTGGCCACGTCTAACTATGCTGCTGCGACCTTCGTGTTGACCGCTGGTGGCATGTATTATTGGTGTGAGAAGCGGCGGCAGGAAGAGGCCAAGGGCATGGCCGCTGCCGTCGTGGGCATGAGGATGTTGCACGAGAAGAAGGCCAGAGATGAGGCGGAGAGGAAGAAACAGGAACTGGAGAGGAGACGGAGAGAGGAAGAAGAGAGGTTAAGGAACAAGAGGTGGTGGAAGCCTTGGTCGTGATCAGTTGACCATGTGTAAGAATATGGTCATAGTGTGTGGTTTCGTGCAAATGCTCGTGTTATGCACATACCTCGGAAAAGATCAAATGATGCCGCCAAATCCAAACACCTCCAAGCCAGCACGCCGCGTGCCCCAAAGACTCATAACGCAAGAAGCTCTTCAAGGTCTGACGGCAGACACTATTCCACCTCGAACCTGACAGCCTTCGATGGACTTTTCGCTTCCTGCACGACGCCCTTCGGCGCAGGCGACAACCGAACTCTCGTCTCGACATGACTCCCACCCCGA
>Ga0210040_10007899_pt1 | contig 12741 bp, 9 predicted proteins | sample CryGeyCG12114_NA_FD_185462 | JGI IMG/M metagenome (GOLD analysis project Ga0210040, IMG submission 185462) | Groundwater microbial communities from aquifer - Crystal Geyser CG19_WC_8/21/14_NA (SPAdes) (version 2) | ecosystem: Environmental > Aquatic > Deep subsurface > Groundwater | place: USA... | reverse complement strand
CGACCTCGGCGCGGAGACCGGGGTCACCACCGCGCCGAGGTCGCGGAGCGTGTCGGCGACCGCCTCGAGCCTCCCGAGCACGCCGAGCTGGTTGCGCGGGCCGCGGAGCTCCTCGAGGACACCGACCCGCAGGCCCGCGATCCCGGCCGGGTCACCGGCCGACGCGAGCCCGGGCCGGGACCCGAGCACGGCAAGCAGCCGGGCGAGGTCGGCGACCGACCGCGCCAGCGGACCGGCCCGGTCCAGGCCGGGGGCGAACGGGACCACGCCCCGCAGGGGCAACAGGCCCGGGGTCGGTGCCATCCCGACGGTGCCGCACTGCGACGCCGGCTCCCGTACCGAGCCGCCGGTGTCCGTGCCGACGGCGAGCGGCACCTCGTGGGCCGCCACGGCCGCGGCCGAGCCACCGCTGCTGCCCCCGGCGCTGCGCCGCAGGTCGTGGGGGTTGTGCGTGCGACCGAAGGCGGAGGTCTGGGTGGACGCACCGAGCGCCAGCTCGTCCATGTTCGCCCGACCCAGCACGATCGCGCCGGCCTCCCGCAGCCGGTGGGTGAGGTCGGCGTCGACCCGGGCCGGGCGTCCCTGCGCCTTGGACCCGCAGGCGCTGACCTGCCCACGCACGTCGACGTTGTCCTTGACCACCACCGGGATCCCGGCGAGGACGCCGCGGGACCGGCCGCCGTCGACCTCCCGGGCCTGCGCCAGCACGTCGTCGACGTCGAGGTGCACCAACGCCCGGACGCGGAACTCGACCTCCTCGACACGCGCGAGGTGGGCGCGTGCGACCTCGACGGCCGACACCTCGCCCGACGCGACCATCCGCGCCAGGTCCGTGGCTCCCAGGCCGATCAGCCCGTCGGCAGGGGGCAGCGCCCCCGCTGGGGCTGCGGGGTGCTGCGAGTCCGAGCACGTGGCGGCGGTCCGAGGCATGGCGGCGACAGTAGGCGCCGGTTGTTTCACGCAGGTGAAAGGCCCGGCCAGGAACCTCGCGAGAGAGCCCCGCCGTCAGGGAGGGTGCCTCGTGGCAGTCTGTGACCGATGTCCCGAACGCTCCTGGCCGTCGACGGCAACTCGCTGCTGCACCGCGCCTTCCACGCGAACGCCCGCTCCGGCTTCGGCACCGCCGACGGCCGGCCGCGCTGGGCGGTGCGTGGCCTGCTCTCGCAGCTGAGCGCGGCGGTGGACCGCGTGTGCGCGGACGCGGTGGTGGTCGGCTTCGACGATCCCGACGTCAGCGTGCGACGGGACCGCTGGCCGACGTACAAGGCGCAGCGTGGCCCCAAGCCGCGCAGCCTGGAGGACCAGCTGGCGGCCGCCGTCGAGGTGCTGCGCGACCTCGGGGTGGTCGTCGCGGTCCCGCCCGGACTCGAGGCCGACGACGTGCTGGCCTCGGCCGCGGCCTACGCCCGCACGCTGGGCGCCCGCACCGTGCTGGCCACCTCAGACCGCGACTCCTTCGCGCTCGTCGACGACGACACCCGCGTGCTGCGGATCCTCAACGGCGGCGTGGACGCCTCGCCGCTGCTGGATCCGGCGCGGCTGGTGATGGTGACCGGGGTCCGGCCCGAGCAGTACGCCGACCTGGCTGCCCTGCGCGGCGACGCCTCGGACAACCTCCCCGGCGTGCCCGGCCTCGGTCCGAAGACCGCCGCCGCGCTGCTCGCCGCGCTCGGGACCGCCGAGGCGGCGTTCGCGGACGCCGCCGGCGACGGTGCCGCCTGCCGGGCCGCGGTCGGGGCCGCGCTGACCCGGACCCTGGCCACCCCCGAGGCCCGCGAGGTCTGGGAGCTCAACCGTGCGGTGATGGCGATGCACGACGACGCACCGCTGGGCCTGGACCTGCCCGCGGGCACCGGCTGCCTCCCGCTGGCGGAGGCCGCGGTGCAGCAGGTGTTCAGCTCCCTGGAGCTGCAGGTGCCCAGCGCCGTCCGTGCGCTGACCGGCCACGAGCCGTCGCTGCCCCGGCCGGCGGACGTGGACGCGTCCTGGCGTCCCCGGGGACCACGCCGGATGCGGCACCCCCGGCTCCCGGCGGCCGAGCCGGCGCGGGTCCCGGCCGGTCCGGCGTACGTCCAGGAGACGCTCTTCTAGCGTGGCGGAGCGGGTCCACCCCCGGATGCTGCCGGCCCGCCCGTCCGCGTTTCGGATCTGAGTCCGACGGGCACCTGCGGACGTCCCCCGCAGACCCATGACCGGCCGCCCGTCGGCCGCCCCCGGACCGAGAGGAACACGTGAAGGCACTCACCTGGCACGGCAAACGCGACGTCCGAGTCGAGGAGGTTCCGGACCCCCGCATCGAGCAGCCCACGGACGCGGTGGTGAGGATCACCTCCAGCGCGATCTGCGGCTCCGACCTGCACCTCTACGAGGTGCTGGGCCCGTTCCTGAACCCCGGCGACGTGCTCGGTCACGAGCCGATGGGGATCGTGGAGGAGGTCGGCCCCGAGGTCACCCACATCAAGCCCGGCGACCGGGTCGTGGTGCCGTTCAACATCTCCTGCGGTCACTGCTGGATGTGCACGCACGGGCTCTACGCCCAGTGCGAGACCACCCAGAACAAGACCACAGGCAAGGGTGCCTCGCTGTTCGGCTACACCGAGCTCTACGGGTCGGTCCCCGGCGGCCAGGCGGAGTACCTCCGGGTGCCGCAGGCCCAGTTCGGCCCGATCAAGGTCCCCGACGACGGGCCGGACGAGAAGTACCTGTTCATGTCCGACGTGCTGCCCACCGCCTGGCAGGCCGTGCAGTTCGCCGACGTGCCCGCCGACGGCAGCCTCGTGGTGCTCGGCGCCGGCCCGATCGGCCAGATGTGCTCCCGGATCGGCCGGCACCTCGGTGCGGGCCGCGTGATCGTCGTCGACAACGTGCCCGAGCGCCTCGCGATGGCGCAGCGCCACGGCATGGAGGTGCTCAACACCGACGACGTCGACGACGTGCCGGGCACGCTGATCGAGCTGACCACCGGTCGCGGTGCCGACGGCGTCATCGACGCGGTCGGGATGGAGGCGCACGACTCCCCCGTCGGCAAGGCCGCGCACGCGGTGGTCGGCATGCTGCCCGACGCCCTCGCCAAGCCGATGACCGACAAGATGGCGATCGACCGGCTCGGCGCCCTGCGCACCGCCGTCAAGGCCGTGCGCCGCGGCGGCACCGTCTCGCTGTCCGGGGTGTACGGCGGGGAGGCCGACCCGCTGCCGATGATGGAGATGTTCGACCGCGGGATCACGATGCGGATGGGCCAGTGCCACGTGAAGCGCTGGATCGACGACATCCTGCCGCTGGTCACCGGCGACGAGGACCCGCTCGGGACCCTGGACATGACCACCCACCACCTGCCGCTGGACCAGGCCCCGCACGGCTACGAGATCTTCCAGAAGAAGCAGGACGACTGCATCAAGGTGGTGCTCCAGCCGTGAGCGGCGGCTCCCCTCGGACCGAGCCGGGGGGCGCCGCTCGCACGGTGCTGATCACCGGCGCGTCCTCGGGGATCGGCCGTTCCACGGCGCACCTGCTCGCCACCCAGGGCGCCCGGCTGGTGCTGGCGGCCCGCTCCCCCGAGACGCTGGAGACCACCCGCCAGGAGTGCGTCGGGCGAGGTGCGTCCGCGGTGCTGGTGGTGCCGACCGACGTCGGCGACGCCGCCGCGGTCGACGCTCTGTTCGAGGCCGCCACGACCGAGTTCGGCCGCCTCGACGCGGTCGTGCAGGCCGCCGGGGTGGTGGCCTACGGCCGGTTCGAGGACGTCCCCGCCGACGTCTTCGACAAGGTGATCACCACCAACGTCACCGGGGCCGCCAACGTCGCCCGTGCCGCGCTGCGGGCCTTCCACGCCGACGCCGACGACGCCGCCGACGCCCGCGGGTCCCTGGTGGTGGTCGGCTCCGTGCTGGGCAAGATCGCCACGCCGTACATGAGCTCCTACGCGACCAGCAAGTGGGCGCTGCAGGGGCTGGTGCGGACCCTGCAGATCGAGGCGCGGGGCCGCGGAGGCGTGCAGATCACGCTGGTCACCCCCGGTGGTGTGGACACCCCGATCTACGACCAGGCCGGCAGCTACACCGGGCACCCCGGATCCCCGCCGCCCCCCGTCGTGTCCCCGGTGTACGTCGCCCGCAAGATCGTCCGCGCCCTCGACAAGCCCGCCCGGGACCTGCCCGCGGGCAGCGTCAACGGGTTGATGGTGACCGGGTTCCGGCTGCTGCCCGGGGTGTACGACGTGCTGGTCGGCCCGCTGATGCGGCTGCTCGGCCAGGGTCGGGCGAGCGTGGACCCACACCCGGGCAACGTGTTCGACCCCGTGCCGGAGAAGGAGGCCGTGCGCGGGCGCTGGCCGCACCTGTGGGGCTGACGCTCCTCCCGCATCGCGCGGACGTGGGTGCTGGGGCTCACACGGGTGCATGCCGCCGGATCGGCGCGGGTAGCGTCTCGACATGGCCACCAACACCCGTGTCGTCAAGACCGTCCCCGACCGTGTCTGGGCGGTGCTGGCCGACGGCTGGCTCTACCCGACCTGGGTGGTGGGCGCCACCCGGATGCGCGACGTGGAGGCCGAGTGGCCCGCCGTCGGGTCCAAGCTGCACCACTCCGCCGGCGTCTGGCCCCTGGTGGTCAACGACAACACCGAGGTGCTGGAGTGCGAGCCGGGGCACAGGCTCAAGGTGCGCGCGCGCGGCTGGCCGCTCGGCGAGGCCGAGGTCACCATCACGCTGACGCCCACCGGGGCGGACACCACCGTGGAGATCGTCGAGAAGGCTGTCTCCGGGCCCGGGGCGATGATCCCCGACCCGGTGGAGAGCGCGTTGATCGGCGTCCGCAACACCGAGACGCTGCAACGGCTCGCCTTCATCGCCGAGAACCGGCAGGCCTGAGGTGACCGCCTCCGGCCCCGCCACGACGGCAGGCACGGCGTACGACGCGGTGGTGGTCGGCGCCGGACCCAACGGCCTGGTCGCGGCCAACCACCTGCTCGACAAGGGCTGGTCGGTGCTGGTGCTCGAGGCGCAGGAGGACGTCGGTGGCGCGGTCGCCAGCGACTCCGAGGTGGCGCCGGGCTTCGTGCACGACACGTTCAGCGCGTTCTACCCGCTGGCCGCTGCCTCGCCGGCGATCCGCAAGATGAAGCTGGAGGACCACGGCCTGCACTGGGTGCACGCTCCGGCGGTGGTCTCCCACCTGCCGCTCGAGGGGCCGTGGGCCACGCTGCACCGCGACCGGGACGTCACCGCGGCGATGTTCGAGGAGCAGCACCCCGGCGACGGCGCCGCGTGGCTGGACACCGTCGAGGAGTGGGACCGGATCGGTGACCAGGTGGTCAACGCGCTCCTCTCACCGTTCCCGCCGGTGCGCTCGGGGCTGGCGGCGCTGGCCCGGCTGCCCCGGGTCGGTGGCCTGGACTTCGTGCGCACCGCGCTGTCCCCCGCCGTCGAGCTCGGTCGCACCCGCTTCGGCGGTGAGTCCCCGCGGCTGCTGCTCGCCGGCAACGCCGCGCACGCCGACATCCCGCTGGACGCGGCGGGGTCGGGCTTCATGGGCCTGCTGCTGGTGATGCTCGGCCAGAGCGTCGGGTTCCCCGTCCCCGAGGGTGGCGCCGGGAACCTCGCCCAGGCGCTGGCCCGCCGGATCAGGTCGCTGGGCGGGGAGATCCGCTGCTCCAGCCCGGTGACCCGGGTGCTGGTCGACCGCGGCCGCGCCACCGGCGTGGAGGTCGACGGCGGCGAGCGGTTCACCGCGCGTGAGGCCGTGGTCGCCGACGTGGTGGCCCCGCACCTGTTCGGCGGCCTGGTGCGCGAGGAGGACCTCCCGGCGCACACCAAGAAGGCGATGAAGCACTTCCAGATCGATCCCTCGACGGTCAAGGTGGACTGGGCGCTGTCCCGGCCCGTCCCGTGGCGGATCCCCCAGCCCCACGCCGCGGGCACCGTGCACATCGCCGACGACCTCGAGCAGATGAGCGAGGCGCTGAGCCAGGTGGCCGCGCACGCCATCCCGGCGCGACCGTTCATGCTCACCGGCCAGATGACCACCGCCGACCCGACCCGGTCCCCGGCCGGCACCGAGGCGATGTGGGCCTACACCCACGTGCCGCAGCACGCCAAGCGCGACGCCGGCGACGGCTCGGTCCGGGGCACCTGGGACCGCGACGACGTCGAGCGCTTCGCCGACCGGATGCAGGCGCGGATGGAGGAGGCGGCCCCCGGCTTCGAGTCCGCGATCATCACCCGCCGGGTGCTCGGCCCGCGCGACATGGAGCGGCGCGACGCCAACCTCCTCGGCGGCGCCATCAACGGCGGCACCTCGCAGCTGCACCAGGAGCTGATCTTCCGACCGATCCCCGGCCTGGGCCGCGCGGAGACGCAGATCAAGCAGCTCTACCTCGGCTCGGCCTCCGCCCACCCCGGGGGAGGCGTCCACGGCGCCCCCGGCATGAACGCCGCCCGCGCCGCCCTCGCGCACGCCCGGGTCCGCCGCGCCCTCGGCCGCTGACCTCTCCCGCGCATTCCTCCCCGGATAGTCCGCGGTCGAGGGCACCCTCGCGCCCCCGTGGATGGTGCCGTCGGCCGCGGACTATCGGGGCGTACGCCAGGAGCGGGCCCTCGCGTGGGCTCAGGAGGGGATCATCCAGCTGAGGACCGGTGTGGACTGCAGCCAGACCAGCAGGCACATGAAGACCAGGAACAGCAGGCTCCAGCCGATCACCCGCCGGAAGATCTCGCCCTCCCGCCCCGACATCCCCACGGCCGCCGCGGCGATGGCGAGGTTCTGCGGGCTCACCATCTTCCCGAGCACACCGCCCGAGGAGTTGGCCGCCGCCATCAGCACGGGGTCCAGACCCGCCTTGCCGGCGGCCTGCACCTGCAGCGCACCGAACAGCGAGTTCGACGAGGTGTCGGACCCGGTCACCGCCGTACCGATCCACCCGAGGACCGGGGAGATGATCGCGAAGGCCGCGCCCGTGCCGGCCAGCCACACGCCCAGCGACGCCGTCTGACCCGACAGGTTCATGACGTAGGCGAGCGCGAGCACGGCCATCACCGTGACGATGGCGGCGCGCAGCTCCACGTAGGTGGCCCCGTAGGTGCGCAGCGCCCGCCCCGGGGAGACCCGCAGGATCAGCATGCTGACCAGTCCCGCGATCACCAGCAGGGTGCCGGCGGCCGGCAGCCAGTTCAGCTTGAACTGGGTGGCCACCGGACTGCCGGAGGCGGAGGTGATGTGCAGCCCCGGCCAGTCGAAGACGTAGGTGAACGGCTCCTTGGCGAGGAAGTCCACCACGGCGGGGATGTTGGTGAGCGAGAAGATGACGATGATGACGAGGTACGGCGCGTAGGCCCGCAGCACGTCCAATCGGTTGTCGACCGACGGCCGGGCCTCTCCGGGGCGGTCGGCGCCGCCGGGGGCCGTCGTGGTCACGCCGCCGGGCGAGCCGGCCACTCTGGCCGTCGGCCCCGTCGGCCCCGTCGACCCCGTCGACCCCGTCGATCCCGTCGTTACCCGCTCGCCGGCGGAGGCCTCGGCGGTGAGGACCTCCGACGGCTGCCACACCCGCACCAGCAGGACGAGCGACCCCGCGGCCAGCATCGACGCCACGATGTCGGTGAGCTGGACCGAGATGTAGTTCGCGGTCACGAACTGCGCCACGGCGAACACCGCGCCCGCGAGCAGCGCCGGCACCCAGGCCTGCCGGACACCCCGGCGGCCGTCGACGATGAACACCAGGGCGAGCGGCACGAACAGGGCCAGGACCGGCGTCTGCCGGCCGACCATGGAGCCGAGCGTGTGCAGTGCGTTGGCGTCGGACAGCCGCGGGTCGTCGCTGACCCCGGCGGCGATGGGCGCGAGCGTGACGACCGGGATGGCCAGCGCCCCGAACGCCACCGGCGCGGTGTTGGCCACCAGCGCGACCGTGGCCGCCTTCACCGGCGCGAAGCCGAGGGACATCAGCATCACCACCGAGATCGCCACCGGGGTGCCGAAGCCGGCCAGCGCCTCGAGCAGTGCACCGAAGCAGAAGGCGATGATGACCGCCTGGATGCGCTGGTCGGGACTGACCTTCTCGAAGGACCGTCGCAGCACCTCGAAGTGACCGGAGGCCACGGTGAGGTTGTAGATCCACACGGCGTTGATGACGATCCACAGGATCGGGAAGAAGCCGAACAACCCCCCGTCCACGGCGGCACTGATGGTCTGTCCCACCGGCATGCCGAACAGCACGACCGCGACCGCCATCGCCACCACCAGCGAGATCAGACCTGAGATCCAGGCGCGCACCTTGAGCCCCCCCAGGAGCACGAAGAGCACTACGAGCGGCAGCAGCGCGCACAGGGCGCTGACGGCGAGCGAGTCGCCGACCGGGTTCAGATCCTGGGTGAACACGTGACCTCCGGGAGTGGGACGGGACGGGTGGGCTCTGCAGCAACCTCGACGTACGGCGGGCTCATGGCAGCAGGGACTCTGCGGGCAGCCCGCGGAGGGAGGCGTCGAGCACCTCGATCGTGTGGGCCATCCCCATCGGGCCGCTCGGTCCCCCGGCCCGCTCCAGCGACGAGGCGACCTGCATCAGGCAGCCGGGGTTGGCGGTGACCAGCAGCTGCGCGCCGGTGGCCAGGATGTTCGCGGCCTTGCGGTCGCCGAGCTCGCGGGCCGGCTCGGGGTTGAGGATGTTGTAGATCCCGGCGGAGCCGCAGCACAGCTCCGCCTCGGCGATCTCCTTCAGCTGCAGGCCGGGGACGTCACGCAGCAGCGCCCGCGGCTGCGCCCGCACGCCCTGGGCGTGGGCCAGGTGGCAGGCGTCGTGGTAGGCCACGGTCACCTCGAGCGGGTGCCGCTCGGCGACCGGTCCGAGCTCGGTGAGGATCTCCGCGACGTCGCGGACCCGGTCGGCGAAGACCTTCGCGCGCTCGGCGTACGCCGGGTCGTCGGCCAGCAGCTCGGCGTAGTCCTTCATCGTCGACCCGCAGCCGGCGGCGTTCACGACGACGTGCTCGACGCCGGCGCCCTCGAAGGCGTCGACGAGGCGGCGCGCGAAGTCCTGGCCCTCCTCCTCACGGCCGTTGTGCACCGACAGCGCGCCGCAGCAGCCCTGCGCCCGGGGGACGACGACCTCGCAGCCCTCGGCCGCCAGCACCCGCGCGGTCGCGGCGTTCACGCCGGGGAAGAACGCACCCTGCACGCACCCGGTGAGCAGACCCACGACGGCCCGCCGGGTGCCCTGGGCGGGGACCCGCTCGGGCAGCGGCTCGGGCTTGCCGAGCCGCGGGGCCAGGCCCTCCATCGCGGCCAGCTGCGGGGACAGGCGCTGGAGCAGGCCGGTGCGCCGCAGCGCACGATCCAGGCCGGTGCGCTGCACCAGCCGCAGCGGTCCGCGGACCAGACGCAGCCGTCGTGGGTGCGGGAACAGGGAGAAGATCAGCCCGCGAAGCGCCCGGTCCGGCGCGCTGCGGTCGTGGCGGCGCTCGACCTGGGCGCGGGTCTGCTCGATCAGCCGGTCGTACTGCACGCCCGACGGGCAGGCGGTCACGCAGGACATGCACCCGAGACAGGCGTCCCAGTGCTGCACCATCGAGTCGGTCATCGGCTCGCCGTCGAGGCCCTGCTTCATCAGGTAGATCCGGCCGCGCGGGGAGTCCATCTCCTCGCCCCACAAGACGTAGGTGGGGCAGGTCGGCAGGCAGAAGCCGCAGTGCACGCAGTCACCGACCAGCGCCGCGTCGGGCGGGTGGTGCTCGTCGAACGCACCGCCGGTGACCGGCGTGCTGCGGTCGACGACGCCGCCCATCTCGCCGAGCCCTCCGGGCTGCTGCTTCTCGTCGGTGCCGGTCGTCCCGGTCGTCTGGTCCATCAGATGCCTCCCACGAAGCGGCCGGGTGCCAGCCGGTGGTCGGAGTCGAACCGGTCCTTGAGCCGCCGCATCAGGTCCAGCGCCGGGACGGGTCCCCAGACGTCGACCGCCGCCTCGACCTCCGGGGGCGCGTCCAGCACGACGACGGTCCCGCCGTGGCGCGCGCAGACCGAGCGCAGCCGGGCGACCGCGTCGGGCGCGCGGAAGGGGTCGGCGACGGCGGCGTGCAGCACCCCGGTGCCGGCCGAGCCGCGCAGGTGCGCCCCGACCTCACGGGCCTCCGCCACGACGTCGCGCAGGCCGGACAGCACGGTGGTCAGCTTGACCGCGGTGTCGCCCTCGCGCCAGGGGTACGCCGCCCAGCCCGCCGGCTCGTCGTCGGCCTCCACGGCCTCGGGCCCCAGCAGCTCGCGGACCGTCCGGGCGCGGCCGGCGACCCCGTCCTCGCGGCCCTCGAGCAGCACCGACACCGACCCGGGACCGGTCACCGGCCGGTCCAGCTCCACCGCGGTCGGCACCGCCTGGGAGTGCACGACCGCGTGCACCAGCCGGTGGGCGGCGTCCGCGTCGGCGGCGGGGGCGGTGACCCAGCGCCGTACCTCCGCGACGGGGTGCAGCCGGAAGACCGCCTCGGTCACGACCGCCAGGGTCCCGAAGGACCCGACGAGCAGCTTGCCGAGGTCGTAGCCGGCGACGTTCTTGACCACCCGTCCGCCGCTGTGCGCGACCACGCCGTCGGCGCGGACCACGGTGGTGCCGATCATCAGGTCGCGCAGCGTGCCGACGACGTGGCGCCGTGGCCCGCTGCCGGCCACCGCGATCGAGCCGCCGATGGTCGTGCCGGGCGCCATCTCGTCGACGGACAGCTGCTGGCGTGCGGACGCCAGCGTCTCCTGCACGTTAGACAGCCGCGCACCTGCCTGGGTCACCACGACCAGGTCACCGGCTGCGTGGTCGACCACCCGGTCGAGCCGGCTGACGTCCACGACGAGGTCCGCCGAGGTGGGCGGGAGCCCCCACGACATCCGGGTGCCGCGTCCGCGGGGTACGACGGTCAGCCGGTGCGCCGCGGCCGCCCCCATCACGGCAGCGACCTCCTCGGTCGAACCGGGCCGGGCCACCAGCCCGGGGACGACGCCGTCGACGTGGTCGGACGGCCCGCCGTCGCGGACGTCGTCGCAGGCGGCCCGGACCGCCGCCTCCCCCGGGTTCCGTCCTGACCCCGTCGAAGGGTCGGAGGAGGAGCGGGCCACAGCACCTCCAGGCTCTGACACGTCGGTGCGGGACGGCCCGGACATCAGAACGCCTCCGCCAGGCCGGCCTCGACCAGCGGGTGCGCGCCGCGGTGCCGGCCAGGGACCTCGCCGCACAGCCGGGGGGTCGGGAACACCTTGCCCGGGTTGGCGATCCCGTCGGGGTCGAAGGCGCAGCGGACCAGCTGCATGGTGTCGAGGTCGTCGTCGTCGTACATCCGCGGCATGTACTTCGCCTTGTCCACGCCCACGCCGTGCTCGCCGGTGATCGAGCCGCCGTGCTCGATGCACAGGTCCAGGATCGCGCCGCTGACCTTCTCGGCCGCCTCCCCGGCGCCCTCGACCGCGTCGTCGAAGAGCACCAGCGGGTGCAGGTTGCCGTCGCCGGCGTGGAACACGTTGGCCACCCGGACGCCCGAGGACTGCGACACCTCCGCGATCGCCGCCAGCACCTCCGGCAGCGCGGTCCGCGGGATCACGCCGTCCTGGACGATGTAGTCCGGGCTGATCCTTCCCACCGCCGCGAACGCCGACTTGCGGCCCTTCCAGATCAGCGCCCGGTCGGCCGGGTCGGTGGCCAGCCGCTGCTCGAAGGCACCGTTCTCGGCGCAGAGCCGCTCGACCTCGACGTACTCCTGCTCGACCTCGACCGCCGCCCCGTCGAGCTCGATGACCAGCACGGCGCCGGCACCGGCCGGGTAGCCGCAACGCACGGCCGCCTCGGCCGCCTCGATCGCGAGCGCGTCCATCATCTCGATCGCGGCCGGCACGATCCCCGCGGCGATGATCGCCGAGGTGGCGGCGCCGGCCTGGTCGGTGGACTCGAACCCGACGAGCAGGGTGCGCACCTCCTCGGGGAGCCGCACCAGCCGGACCGTCACCGCCGTCGCGACGCCCAGCGTGCCCTCGGACCCGACGACCGCGCCGAGCAGGTCGTAGCCGGGGGCGTCCGGCGCCGCGCCGCCGAGCTGCACGACGTCGCCCTGCGGGGTGACCAGCTCGGCGCCGAGGACGTGGTTGGTGGTGAAGCCGTACTTCAGGCAGTGCGCGCCGCCGGAGTTCTCCGCGAGGTTGCCGCCGATCGAGCAGATCTGCTGGCTGGAGGGGTCCGGCGCGTAGTAGTAGCCGTGCGGCGTCGCGGCCCGGGTGACGTCGAGGTTGATCACGCCGGGCTCGACGACCGCGCGCTGGTCCGCGGCGACCACCTCCCGGATGGCTCGCATCCGGGAGGTCACCACGAGCACCCCGTCGGCGTGCGGGAGCGCACCGCCCGACAGCCCGGTGCCGGAGCCGCGGGCCACGAACGGCACGCCGTGCTCCGCGCACGCCCGCACCACCGCCGCGAGCTGCTCGGTGGTCTCCGGCAGCACCACCAGCGCCGGGGTGACCCGGTAGTGCGCGAGACCGTCGCACTCGTAGGTCCGCAGCCGGGCGTGGTCGGTGATGACGCCGTCCTCGGGCACCGCGGCCCGGACCCGGTCGACCACCCGCTCGAGCGCATTCGCGGCCTGCTGCGTGCCGAGCGTTGCCATCCGAGGTGCCTCGCTGTCGAGAGGGGGTGTGCTGAGGTGACCCTAGGTAGTGACCCGGATCACCACAAGGCCCTTCCACCTCGCCGAGGCGTCCCTTCGCGCCCTCCTCCACCCGCCG
>Ga0210040_10007897_pt1 | contig 12743 bp, 8 predicted proteins | sample CryGeyCG12114_NA_FD_185462 | JGI IMG/M metagenome (GOLD analysis project Ga0210040, IMG submission 185462) | Groundwater microbial communities from aquifer - Crystal Geyser CG19_WC_8/21/14_NA (SPAdes) (version 2) | ecosystem: Environmental > Aquatic > Deep subsurface > Groundwater | place: USA... | reverse complement strand
CACTTCCCCTCTCTTTGGTCACAACTTATGAGGCGTGGCATGTGGCGATGAGCAGTCTTTTCGATTCGCAATGTACCTAATATTACTCTTCTACTACACCGACGTGGTTTGAGCATATCAAGGTACTTTAGTGTAGAGGCAGACGGACACGAAGAGCGGCAATAATGTACAACACCTTATTCAGTACTGAGTTCACTTGCGTCATGATTTGTTGGCAGCACGAGCCAGGATAAAAAGCAAAAGTGCAAACAGATGACGGAAATCATGTTGCGAAAGTCCATCAAGTCAGTGCAAGAGATTGAAGACAGGCTCCCATGATGCGGCTATAAATCATCTACGGGCTATGTCGTAGCTTCGTCTACGAACACGATTCGTCGCTATCAGGGAAGACCTCAGGTTGTACCCGTCCAAAGCCGGATGAAAGGTCAATATTCACTAGGAAAGAGATCGTCGACTTTCTTATATAGCGTATGCAGGCACTTTGGTAGCTCAGCCTTGTGTTTCTTATCAGAGTTTCCGATAGACTAGCGTAGAGATGCGCGCAGTGGTGCGCGCGTGTGATTGGGCAGCCAACAGTGCAGCAGGTGCGCATGCTACGAGTACCTACTGTGTAGGTACTCGTACATAGTATTTACCCCTCACAGTTGCCTGATACGCCGACACGCCTGCCCAGTGCCAGTGCCAGTGCCAGTGGTGCCAGGCTGCGTGTACCAGACTTGACTTCATGCTTAAGACCATCTGCACCGCAGCCATCCGTTCATTTCTCTTTCAACTTCCTCCCGTCCTTCTCTTCATTGCCTTGTCATTTCGAGACACGGTCGTCTCCAAACGGGTGCCAGTCTGCTCGTAACCATTCCTCTGCCTCTAATTGTGCTCTCCGCATAGGCTGAGTCGACTTGGCTTCCTTAACACCCGAACGACCCCTCGGCTGCCTGCTACCACTTCACATTGCTTGTCTGCTCGACATATCACTTTGACTCTTCTTCTCGTCTTCAAGTTGTTGCCTCGTAACGTGGTCCACAGCCAAACACGACATCAGAGCCCTACAACGGCACCATGCCGCCTCAGCACCTCGCTGGTATGTTCCGCCTTTACCCCGCCTGCTTCAGCCCATGTCTTAGAAGAGGCTGCTGGCTGCTGCTATGTGAACTTGACGGCCACGAGCTAACAGCTTACAGTCACGATCACTCTCCATGACCTCAACAACAATCCTGAACCACACCGAGTCATTGACTTGAAGTATCCCACTTGGTCCTTCGATGTCGGACGTGTGTCGCGAAGCGATGGCTTTGAACCCGCTGTAGATAATGCGAGGTTCGACTATCGAGTTGTGTCAAGAAAGCATGCTGTCCTTCGAGCAGACCCCATCACCAGAGTGAGTATGTCTCGCACCTACGCAGGACGCTACTGACGGCATCTTAGGAAGTGACGATCGAAGACGCGGGATCCATGCATGGTACACGCATCGGCAAAGACGAACTTCTACCACACGCCGCTAGGGTACTACGTAAGAGGGACGTTGTGGTGTTCGGACAAGACGTAGACCGCGGACCTAGTATGTTGCGCCTCTTAACTTGCTTGTATATTTCTGCTAACATTCCTGTCCTGCAATAGTTACCTTTCCTGCCTTACCAGTCAAATTCGATTACGATTGGTCGGATGATGTGTAAGATATCTTGCCCTCTACCCAAGCAATTCAGCAGCTAACGCTTAGAGCAGAGCCTACGAACCAGAGTACCCCGGACTCTACACAGCAGCCCGTATTACGCATGGTTCGACCACACGCAACACCTTTTCTCCGGACTATTCGGACGATGACTATGAAAACGATCCAGATGAGGAGATAACCGGAGAACGACGCTTCGGCTCTCAAATCCAAGCTCCCTCTTTACAGAGAATCACCGTTTCAGACACGGATTCCTCTGCCAATGACTACCAGTCCGAGGACGACCATCCCCATCGCAAGAGTAGTATATCACCAAGCGTTTCAGGGCTCTCAGAAGCAGAAAACAAGGTTGACATGGCCGCTCTTGCTGAACATACCAAGCCTGACATGCAAGGTATTTCCCAGCCACAGACTGTCGAGTATCCCAACATACAAAGTGCTGTCCAGACTGCTATAAATGCAGATATCATCGAAGAGTCTGCCTCGCGAAGCACTGTACAGAAACCAGATCACTCTACGCATATTGAGGTTGAGGAGCACTCGTATGATTATTATGATTCTGACCTGGACTCCTCCGATGTCGATGAGGGCGAGGAAGAGGAAGACACGATCGGGTATGGGCATGAGGATACTCGTGTTCTACCTGCATCCTCGCATCATAGTGCAGCCAAATCTGAGCAACCTAGAGAGCCCAGCCCTTCTGATGCCGCAATGCCGAGACCACGAACTCAATGCACGCTTTCGCCGACGTTTGTGGATCGTGAAGGCCAGTCTAGCTTCGGTCAACCCTACTCGAGATTCGACTCTAAGGAAACTACGCGATCGTTGAACTTGTCCATGTCGGACCTTGGTGTCAACCCATACCTCTACTCATTCAACCCGCCCTTTGGCAACTATTCGGTGGACAATCACTACCGCCCGCCGCCTCTGTCATGGTACAATCCACAACCACCCAGCACAAGCCTGCCACCACTGCAGGAAGTTTGTGGTAATGCATACTCTGGTCTTACGGGACAAGTGATTGACCATAACACCATGACCCAGCAGAACATTCCTCGTCCCACATTTCACAATAAGGTTACGCCGGCCGACAACCTCTGGCATGGACCGCCGACCATCCTATCCGCACCCGTTGCAACTACTATGTCCGCAAGTATTGACAGTTCGGATTCTATACCGCCACTAGCAACACAGCCTGCAGTTTCATTAGCTGGAACGAAACGCAAAGTCGAGGAAATATCTGAAACGCACCAGTCAAAGGACATACTACACGAAATCCCTGAAGAGAGTGCGGTTGACCCATCGGCTATAGTAGTAGTGCCTGCACCAGAAATACCAGAAACCGCTGTTGAAGAACCACTGCCGGCCAACTCTGCTGTCGAAGAACCATCACCAAAGAGAGCCAAACTGAATGACAATTTTTCGGCTCCCAGGGAAAGAACGGCTACTAAGGGCATTGTCAAGTACGCTGCTACGGCTCTTGCTGGTGTGGCCGTGGGCGCAGTGGGCACGATCTTCGGTCTTGCCGCTCTCCCTGCAGACTACTTTGCATGAATCAGTGTCAGGCATGTGGTCAGCCGAGAAGCTCTCAACGAAATGAGACAACTACAACGTTCCCCAAGACTATGAAGAATGAATACCACAAATGAGGCTGGTGAGGAGCAAAGGATACCTACCTAGGTATGTGGCGTTTCGATCGACCTACACAACGTTATACGATACCACGGGGCTGTGTGGGTCGGACTGGAGTCAAGGTCGGGTGCTTTTCTAATAGTCCTTGTTCAATATTTTTGTTATCGCAACTAAGGCGCAACATTAGCTCATAGCTGGTAAGGATAGCTACACAATTTTCTCACTCATGATTGCATCATCGAGCGAGTGAGTGAAATGAAGGGACACGAGTAGAGTGGGGAGGTGATCAAGTTGCGTACAGATATGTGCGCAGCCACAGGTCCATGTTCTAAGATCCCCATATACTAGCCGTCGTCTGATGTCAAAGAATGATTGTCGAATTGAATCTACTCGCTATCTGAACGTGAACCTGAGGATGAAGTGCCTTGGCTTTCGCTTTCGCTCGAGCTACTCGAGTATTCGATCACGGCTGTGCGATTCTTTTTCTTTTTCTTGAGTGGTTGCGGCTGTTGAGCTGGGGAAATTGCGTTGGTGGATGGTTGTGGTAGTGCTGTCGGTTTAGGTGGCGAGACATTGGTCGTTTTGACAGATTCGCTATCGCTTTCGCTATGGGTCCCTGATCCTGAGGAAGAAGTGTCCTCCTTGTTCTCGCTCTCGCTCTCGCTCTCGCTCTCCGAGCTACTACTGCTGGAGTACTCCACCACCGCCGTGCGGTTCTTTTTCTTTTTCTCTTTCGGCTTTGCGTCGCTTGCTGGCTTCGTGGGTAGTGTCGGCTCGTCTGGTAGATACTTCGAACGAACGGGGCCGCTCGGTGCTGCTGCCCGGTTCGAGGCTCCCATGCTGTCTAGAAGAAGTTGCTCCCTTTTTCGTGTCTTCAGCCAGCTGACATATTGTTCGTCGGTTTTGTCGTCTTCTAGTACGTCATCGTCGTCCACGCCTTTCTTGAGCCGCTGGAGGAATCTTGTTCGGAATTCGTCAGACTCATCAGCATCTTCGTTCTCGGACTCTGCCGGCTGCTTCGCCAGTGATGCTCGACACTCCTGAATGAGACGGGCTCGGGCCTTCTGTCCGCGTATGCTGTGGATGTATTGGGCGAGCGCAGCGTTGTGATCTGACGGTATGTCGTTCGTCGATAATGCGTGTTTGAGAACCCAAACTTCGCGGTTCTTTTGAAACTTCCAAACTCGTCGGTTCGAGGCGTACAGCGTGAGGTAGTCGAGGCCGTCTTGGGATTTGCGCAAGGTTGAGCTGGCGCCATTCTCTTTCTTGAATTTCTTCGCCGACTTCGTCGTTTTGGTGATAGTCTCTGCGGATGCTTGGTCGGTTACTCCTTCGGGCACTTTTGTATCGTTGGTGAAGGAGACGCTTTTCTTGAGCTTCTTCGGTTGAATTTCTTGTCCTTGCTTGTCTTGGTCTAGCTCAGCATGGCTACCGTCAGAGGCATTCGCATCAATTCCATGGACTGGTGGCTCGTTGTGATCCTTCAGGTCTGAAGAAGCTACACCATTCGTGATCGGTGCATGTGTCCTGAGCTTCTTCGTCTTTGGTTGCCTCGGGAGTTCCTCCACGTCTCTAGAACGTTTCTGGATGCCATTGGTTTGCTCCGCTGATGATTGAGGAGGAATTGCGGGTTCTTCCTTTGCGTATTTGAGTTTTAGACCTAACCTTTTCCACGCCGGTACATGCGAAGCCATGCTGGACTACAAACGCTTCTCGAGCTCCTGTTTATCACAGATACGATCTTTTGAGGTCTCGGATTCGACACGAAAAGATCCACACCTACTCTAGACTGTTGTTTATAGCTGAATTCTTCTAGCTTGACCAATAAAAAAGATGTTGCGCTAGTTCTTGGGATCGCCACAATGTGGCGCTGAGGTGTGGCTAAGTCACGCTCAAATGTGGCTCAGCTTGGAGTTTGGCGGCCTCCAAGGCAATCGCGCGACTCGTGTCGCTCGCTGCACGCTTCGTAGGATCCCAGGGACAATTTGAAGACAACTTCTCCACCAACAAGGGTACCAAGTTGCATCGTCCCTCGCTTTCACATCTACTTAGACCAGCCCAGCGCATTACCGTTCACATACAGCTGTTCTTGTCCATCCGCGGTGGAGCTTCAAGATGTCCGGTTTGTTACCATGAAGTCCGCAAAGCTGATCGGACACTCCGAGCTGATGCACCTCTAGGCAGCGCAGGTTACGATCGTCACATTACCATCTTCTCAGACCAAGGACGGTTATATCAAGTCGGTATGTCATTCTTCGTCGACAGTTGTTCTGCCTCCAGGGCATTGCGACACAACCTCTACCTACAATGACGTTGTACTCATACTTGACATAGAATATGCCTTCAAGGCTATCACCGCGGCAAACATCACGTCGGTGGGAGTACGAGGAAAGTCGTGTGCAGTAGTACTGTCACAGAAGAAAGTGCCTGTAAGGCGGCCTACTCTCGAGCGAAAATTGCTATAAATGGCTGACACCCTTGCGCAGGACAAGCTCATTGACCCAGCATCTGTCTCACATGTCTTCAGAATATCACCTTCCGTTGGCTGTGTCATGACAGGATCAATAGCAGATGCCCGTGCTTCAGTCGACAGAGCGAGAGGAGAGGCTGCTGAGTTCAGGTACAAGAATGGATATGAGATGCCTTGTGACGTCCTAGCGAAGAGATTGGCCAACATCAACCAAGTCTACACACAGAGAGTGAGTACATCATGGTTCACGCCTTCTTGTCACTGACACGTGGACAGGCATATATGCGCCCGTTAGGTGTGGCCACTACACTTGTCTCAGTCGATGACGAATTCGGACCTCAATTGTACAAGTGCGATCCCGCCGGGTATTATGTTGGGTACAAGGCTACAGCGTCGGGACCGAAACAGCAAGAGGCACTTAATCATCTCGAGAAGAAGCTGAAAAACAAGGACCACGCTCCTGGCAGTTGGGAGGAGGTGGTCGAGCTAGGCATCAGCGCTCTCAGCACTGTGCTGAGCGTCGATTTCAAAAAGGGCGAGCTAGAGATTGGAATTGTCGGTGGTCCAAGGCCTGATGGCAAGGAAGGCACGTCCAATGAGTTCAGGACCATGACGGAGGACGAGATTGAAGACCGATTGCAGGCAATAGCAGAGCGCGACTAATTACGTGTACAAGGAATCTTGGTGCGAAACAGTCTTTACTCTCGACCCACTACCACGCTGAACAGGGGTCCCGATTTTCTATTCAGCTCGAACCAAAGAGGCATAGAGTGATAGAAGTGAGTCGAAAGTGTACTTCAGATGCGGTTATTCTGGTCTGTTCGTTCTCCACAGGTAAACCTTCTTACGTCGGTGGGTCGTGCATTCGGAAGAAGAGAGTGCATGAGTCCGGCGGGCCGGCTAACGAGTTGTTGGTAAGGAGTGCAAAGATGCAGATTGGTGGTCGACGGATCGGGAAGCTGCAGTACATGCAGCTCCAACGAGCTAGCGCTGAGTGCGGCAGGATCAATCATTCTTCCGTCATGCTCACATCTGGAAACGTCCCAATGGCGGTGCCAGTGCCCCAAGATTGTTCGTTCCCACACTCGCGTGTTCCTGCAGCTGTGATGTGGTACAGAATGAAAATAGGACGCAGCCTTACAGCTGTGGCTGGAATACCTGCGTACGGTAGGGATGGATCACGAGTTGCTGTATCGCTTCAGCTGAAGTGCGCGCATATTGTGAATCGTATCTGGTGTGTTCTATCCGAGCTGGCGCTGCTAGCGTCGATGCTAAGCCTCGGCTTCGCCTGCAAGCGAAGGGTGAGTTTCCACGCTTTGCCCATTTCTGACTCCTTCTCCAACGCTCCACGCCAAAAGCTGCCGTGAGAGGCAGCATAGGTACTGCCATTCGTCGCTGGCTAGTGATGTCAACGTGTCGACTATACCTCCATCAAGGCTCCAAGGACCAAGGCTACTCAAGATGGCATAAGCATGGTTACCATGTGGCTTGAAAGACCACCTGCTGACCTGGAGCAGAGCCGCTTCGGACACAACCCAATGGTGGTTCAGTATTGCACCAAGCCATAGCATCTTCCTCGCAGCCGTCATTCTCCCTTCCTCTCCCGACGTTAGCCTGCTGTCCGTGGCCTCCAGCCTCAACGTCGCTTCTAACGCTTCAGCATGTTTGTGTTCATTTCCTTTCCATCCCTTGCTATCCTTTCGACGCAGCTGGACTTTTTTCTCCCTGTTCCACTCCGATACGGCCCGCCCCAAGACATCATCTGGGTGTTGCACAGCCCTGAGCTGTTATTCTATTCGGCAGCCACAACTTTGCTTCATCTTTTCTCAAACAACGTCCATGAACAAGGGATCCACCTAGCCTTAGCGACGCAGGAGCTCAGGCATAGTACAAGTCCTTAAGTATGCGCCAGTTGTTACGAAAAAGTGAAAGTTGCAAGATAACTATCAAGCAAAGAGGTAAAGGGCCAGGCAAGGGCTCTTACTTACGAGCCTCTAACTGCCGGCCAGCATCGTCGAAGTCTTTGACGGGAAGAAGGAACCGAGACTTGTATAGTCTTTCGCGCCATCGTTACCACGTACCTGTCTCAACATTGCGCCATTGTAATGGCTGATGGACGTACGTCCCACAGTAATCCATCACCTCCTGAGTGGGTATAATTGCTCGAAGACAGTACTAATATGATTGCAGGGAATGAAGCACGCGCCATGCGCGTGCTGGAGCTCATGAACGACTTTCGCACATTACAACACCACATCACATCGCACGTTACGCGGCCGGAATCGCAGCCAACGGACGAGCGGTTGCGCTATCTGGATGGCTACGCTGTGCTTCGACAATGCAGCGCGGAATCACAAGCCCTCCTAGCGACTCACTACGTTCCTGGCAACCTTGGCCTGCAAGGAGGTCATATACCGGAGACTGAGGTTCAGAAGGCTACTCTGCAGAGGTAAGCATCAGTGATCACTACACAATATGGTAGAGTTAACGGGTGACAGAATCATTCTTGACGCTGCTACACGGCGATTCCAAGCACACAAAATCTACCTTCGAACCGCGGCTGCGACAAGATGGGTTCAAGCGCGTGCGCAAGTTCTGCAGGGACAGAAGGCCAACGGTAGACACGTTAATGCTCTACGGGCGATCGATCAGCGTCTCCGCGAGGTATGTTTACAGTCGTGAAGTTGTTGTCGATCTTGCCCTGAAGCAGCTACACGGGATCCGAAGTTCGATCCTCCCATGCCTGCAGCCACGTGGGAGTTTTACTGCACAAGGCAGTGATCAACATAGGGGTCCACAACGTCAACAATGCTAACTCGACGTCTGGTACAGGAGCTATCACACATCACCGACGACCATGTTATCAGCGATCTTCGAGCAGCAGATCGTCGCAAAGGGTACTGGCTCGACGAGGACCCAACACTGGATCGGATGTTGGCGTGGATGCGGACGCAGAGGTGATGGAACCTCGCTCAGTGTCGCACACCGAGCTAGTATTCCGACGCATTCTGCTCCCGTTTCCATAAACTCTGTTGAGCCTGAGTGCTTTTGCATTTGACCATCTGGCATCTGCCGACTTGACTTTTTTTTAACGACGCGCGCACGTACCTTCGGGCATGCCGAAAGGCTATTCCTGATTGCGACAGGCTACCTCTTCAACCCGATCCGCTGGCGGTTTGACATAATTTCCTATTTTTCTCTGAAGCGAATATGATTGGATTGGGTGGCGTTTCCTCGACGGGCTTGACGACGACATGAAGCTATGGCAGTTGTGATGGGGAAAAGTTAGGATTGATTGATTTAGAGCGGCATTCTTTCATGACTCGCGCTGCAGGCACGCAGTCTCATTTGCTTGCAATCGAAATCCGACAGCTGGGAGTCGGGACTTGAAGAGGACAGTGGGGCGATGCCGGTGCCGGTCACGGTTACGGTGCCAGTGTGGGGGGGCACGTACTCGTCCTGTGGTAGAGACTAGAGTAGACTGCCAGCCTGTGGGGCCTATCTTTGGTCTCTTGGCGTACAGCAGCTTCATCTTGAAGTTCGGCTACAATTGCTGACAACTTTGGTTCCAAAGCTCAGCTCCCAGTCCTCAAGTGCAGCGTGCAGCTTGCAGCTCTTGGGGGCTTTGACCCAGCCACCACCATCACTCTCTCTATCATACTTTTCCTTCGCTTGCACAGAAGAGTCAGAAGACGTGTGATAAGCTGTGGCTTCACTGCACAGCCACCGACGGAATGGTTTTGGTGCCACGCTGTGGCTTGCCGGCTGGTTACGGCGCCAACTCTGTGCGGACCAAACAGTCCTGTGGAAATAGAAAATGTATTCTCGGTATACAGAGCGATGATAGATGATCAACTGACTTCGCTTGCGGCTACCATCGCTTCATACAAAGTTTGTATAGGTGTGACATAGCACAGCCCTTCGCACGTGCCATGGACTTTGATTGACGAAGCACCGGTGTCTCTGCAGTCCGAGGCACTGCGATCGCGTCAGCAACACCACGGCTCACAAATCGACGTTAGCACGCTGTCGCTCCCTTGATCCTATCACGATATCTGGCTAAGCAGACGAGCTGCATGGAGATAGAACTGACCAACTGTAGACACTTCCCAGCTATGTGACAGTATCAACACCCAAGCTCACCGTGTATAGAGCTTGCCGCAGCCGCTACCCACTTCTCACGTCAACCAAGGCCCGAGTGTCTCGTGTCGCGGACAACACGAAGCTCAAGGGCCGTGAGCAAATCCCCTTCGGCGCAGTGTACCTCCGGCGCTCCCTGAATTGTGATTAGACACACCTACGTTGCCTCATCATAAGTTCTAGAAAGAATCCGGCAGTGGAAAGGGTTTGGAGCGACTCCATCGGTGCCGTATTCGTGTCTCATAAGCAGGACTGAGTCCAAAGCAGGAGCGCCTCTCCTTCTGTACGTTTTTACCGTCGCCAAGAGGACATGCGTATAATTTCGACACGCTCACAGCTGGGGTGGCCACACGAAAAGCGAGAAGAACTAAGTAACTACCAAAACACGTCCTTGTCCTGCCCAGAACTGGAATCGGCCATAGCAGCCTTCGTTTGAGATCTGTCATATATCGCATATAACCTTGTGAGACGTGTAAAATGAACATACACAGAGTGTCAATCGGGTGTTTCGGTCCATTTGCACCTGTCAAGGCAAGAGATTCACACAGTGAACCAAGACACAGTGAACCAAGGACTGCAAGACGGCCATTGATCCCAGTGTCGAAAGTGTGTCTCGACGTCAGTTCAATGTCTCGATCTGTTCTGCGAAAATGGGTGGGCCGTCGACTACATAGAAAGGCAGATGATGGAGCTCAAGGAATCCAGTTTCGAGTCCGATCGCTCTTTCAGAAACATCGCACGCTGCTGGCGTGCAGATAGGTAAATCTCCAGGGCTTCAGCCTTATTCCCGATGGTCCACTTCTATCTATTCTTTAATAGGACTTCGGTAAGCCAAGCACCTTCTGTCCGATATAATTACAGATCATCTCTTTGCTCACAGGGGCGATCCTCGGAATCATGACTTCCCTGAGATACCTCTCGACATGGTACTCCTTCGCATATCCCATCCCTCCATGCGTCATCACCGCCCTCTCACAAGCCCTGTACGCCGCCTCGGCCCCCAAATACTTGGCCGCATTGGCATACTCGCCTGCCTCATAGCCTGCATCATACAGCTTTGCGGCCTGATAGATCATCAACCTCGCCGCCTCAAGCTGCATCCAACTATCCGCCAACGGGTGCTGGATCGCCTGGTTCTGTCCGATCTTCCTCCCGAAGACCGTCCTTTCCCCTGCATACAGCGCCGCCCTCCGCAGCGCCGCGTATCCAATCCCCAACGCCTCGGCCGCAATCAAGATCCTTTCCGCATTCATCCCATGCATGATCATCTTGAATCCGTTATTCTCCTCCCCAATCAGATCCTCCTTCGGCACTCTCCACCCGTCGAAGAACAAACTGTTACTGTCGACCGCCGCGCGACCCATCTTCGGAATCTCCGTAACCTCGACCTGACTCCTGTCCAAGTCGGTGTAAAACAGACTCAAGCCCTGACTGGATTTCTTGACCTCATCCAACGGCGTCGTCCGCACCAGGATCAAAATCTTCTCGGCGACCTGCGCGGTGGAGATCCAGATCTTGCTGCCCTTCAACACGTAGTGGTCTCCGTCCCTCACGGCCGTGCTCTGCAGCTTCAACGTGTCGAGCCCCGTGTTCGGCTCCGTGACGCCAAAACAGGCCCTCTCCTCCCCCTTGATCAGCGGCTCCAGCATCCGCCTCTTCTGCTCCTCGCTGCCGAACTTGCGCACGGGCTCGAGCCCGAAAATGTTCATGTGCACCGCGCTCGCGCCCGCGTACGCCGCCCCGGACTCGGCAATCGTCTGCACCATGATGGCCGCTTCGGCGATGCCCAGGTCCGACCCGCCGTACTCGGACGGCATGCAGATGCCCAGCCAGCCATCGCGCGCCACCGCCTGGTGGAACTCGATCGGGAACCGGTGCTCGGCTTCGGCGCGCGTCCAGTACGCGTCCGGGAACTTGGAGCATACCTTGGCCATGGCTTCGCGCACCGTGCGTTGCGAGTCGCTGAGGTCCGGGTCGTGTGTCTGTAGGTATTCGGTGGCGCGGGCGTGGACCGAACGGCGGGGGATGAAGGACGTCCTTGTTGTCGTGGCGGCGGCGGCCAGTCTCGGCGTTGTCAGGAAGGGACATGTCCCGAGTGACGTTCTGTACGTGCTCCTCGCCAGAGGCGGAATCCGCGAGAGCGACGCCATGGTCGTATATTAGAAACAGAAAACGACCTCGGCTTGCTCAACCGATCATGGTAATCTACAGGAATACAAAGGTTTGCGTTTGTGCCCCTCCAAGATCGCTCAATGATGGAAGCTGTTTGGTCGGAGATGTTCTTGAAAATCCCTAACGTTATCGCAGCCCACTCAAAAAGACTCTGGCCTATACACACTTGAACAGAAGCCAGGGGAATTGTTTGTTGTTGTTTCAAGCTCGAATACTACTCCCCAGTCCCTGCAAGAATTTGGAGTAAATGAAATCGATTCCCTGAACTACTAACCTCGGCTTCTCCCCGCACGAGGCAAGGACGGGCAAAACCCCCCCCCCAAACCCCCGATCACGGCGACTTACTCCTACCTGTTCGAAAAGTCAGTAGCATCAAGCGGAATGGTTACTTGCCTGCATCCTTCATGACAGTACTTGGCTGTCTACAACCCATGTCGAAGGGGGAAGCGTGGAAGTGTAACTGACAGTCGACAAAAACCAAAGGCAACGGACTTGAATTCGAGACAACGCACAAGCTTGCTTTCAGCCTCATCCAGCCTGCACCTGTACCTGCACCACTGGTGGGTTCAAGTTTGGGCTACCTGCTCCATGTCTTGGCACGATGGCCAAACCCCTACTTCTCCCGACCAACAATCTGGTCAGACCGTATAGACTGGGCGGACA
>Ga0210040_10007896_pt1 | contig 12744 bp, 11 predicted proteins | sample CryGeyCG12114_NA_FD_185462 | JGI IMG/M metagenome (GOLD analysis project Ga0210040, IMG submission 185462) | Groundwater microbial communities from aquifer - Crystal Geyser CG19_WC_8/21/14_NA (SPAdes) (version 2) | ecosystem: Environmental > Aquatic > Deep subsurface > Groundwater | place: USA... | reverse complement strand
TTCTGGTTTGTCTATGAGTTTACCCATTTCAAATCGTGTATGTAATAATCCTTTTGACGATACATTTGATGCAGGTAACCCGCAAACCGGTGTCACTTGTTTGAATCCATTCCTTAATAATAATAATAATAATAATGATAATAATATTGCTAATCCTTCTGTAAGTGTGATTATCAATACTTCAGAATCTTTTAGCTCTAAATCTAGATACAGCACGGCGCCTACAAGTGCACAGTCCAACACAGCTGAGGAACCAAATTCTTTGGTAATCCAGTCTTCCGATGATGAAGATGAACCAACCCCAACTGCTGTTCCTACAGTGAGACGAAGTACACGTACTATTCGTCAGCCTGGTCGTTATAATCCCTCCGATTATATCCTGTAACGAAAACCCCGGATAATATTCCTTAACATATCCTTCACCTGAATCTAACCTTTTTCGCTTATTCTAGCATTTTTTTTTGGGTTATTAACTTAATTTATATGCTATGTATGTTTTTTTTTCTGTGTTCATTTTGTTTTGTTTAGCTTTGCTAAAGAAAAAAGCTTTGCCTACTATTGATGAAGAAACTTGTTCCAGTTCCGATGAGGAAGTCGACTTGGAAACTGAAGAGCAGCTTTTGGCCCCTGATGATGACGAAGTGGTTGAACTTCTGGATTACACCTCGTTGCCTGAAAACACTACTGCGTGTAGTGAACCCTCCATTCCATCATTTCCTCCTGGCACTTCGCCCTTGCTGAAGCCAGCTGTTGTCAATTCAATTGGACCTATTTTGCCAACTCCTTCATCCGGATGTTTCCATCCGTACTCTCCATACAGATCTCCTCCTAGACCGAGACACAGGAAATCTTCGCTGTACAGACGCCTAACCCCAGGTGGAGTTGAAATTGTCATCAGTTTCAAGTGTGGATACGATGGTCACCTAGCAAGAAACTGTCCAAGTGATCCATCTACGCCTACAAACCCTAAAATTTCTCAGCAGCCCTATGTGTTACCTCCACAAGCACAGTCTGAACTTCCTGGTCGTCGCTCTACATGTGATATTTGCCATAGTGAATGTGCGCCCGGATTTTGTTTATCATGCACTTTAGGTCGTCCAATGTGATTTCTTTTTATATTTCTTTATTTTTTTGTAATACTCATGTCATTTTTTTCCCAATGTACTAGTTTTTGATTCGGTGGTCCGAATCTTGGGGGGAAAAGGGGATGAGAGAATATTTTGTATCCTATGTGTTAAGATTATACCATTGAGTTTATGTACACTGCATGGTACCTTTATTTCTTGCTATTGTTTATTTTTGGACTCTTTCAGATATTAGCTTTGTGAGTTGGCTTCTATAAAGCCGCCTGTTAGAAGCGTCCGTTATTCTTAGTCTTACTTTAACTTTGAGTCTAGTTAGTTCTTTACTGCCAGCAGTTATTTATAATTTCTAGTTCTAACTTTATATAATAATTTACTAATTATTTTTGCCTTTTGATCAACGTTAATAAACTGCGCTTTATAATTGCGCTTTGCTGTTTATACCGTCGATCTCTAATTGTTTTATTTAGATAGGTGTGTAATTGTTCATTCCCTTCAAGAGATATAGCTAAGCGCTCCCATCATCATATTCATCCTACGAAGCTACACTGTTCACTTATCCACCCAAACTCTCAATACCACGATTACATCCTACAATCAACGCATTGCCTACCTTATCGCTGCATTGAGTAGACTTTCATAGGGAATAACGCGTAGATACTCGCGCTTAGAACTTCATTTCAGCTTGTCTAACGAAAATCACTTTGCAGAGGAGGCAATCTTGATAATGCAAGCTCCGGTGTATACAACCTGTCTGATATGAGATGCAGTAGAGATAATTGTGTGAGCGCGAGAGTGTGCGAGTATGTGTAATGATAATGAACTGAGGATGCTGAATGGTAGGACCTCTATTGATTGCGATGACAACTATACCTTTGTAGAAACAATAGGAGTTTCAGTGATTGACCATGCAACTACAAATTCTTTGGCTAGAAAATTAGCTAGGGAATTAAATGTGTGTAGTATTACTAGCCCTGCTCATTCCTGCATTAGAACTTTGTATTAATACAGATTATAATGTAGATCTAAATAATACTTGTTATGGTAGTAAAATTATATTCAGGGAAAACTCATTAGCTAACTTCTAGGAACGACTCCAGGAACAAAGATAAGGTTACTCCGCAAAGGAATTTTGCATGATTCCTGCACCAAAAAATCGTCAGACCAAAAGCCGTGGTATGATGAACAGTGTTATGAACTGAAAAAAAATCTTACAGAATTCTCCTAAAGTGGCCAAAGTGAACAAATGGAAAAAGAAGCAGATCGTTTAAACTATATAGAAACAAAGAAAACATAGCACAGCTTCATAAAAGGGAAATCGAACACTCAATTGCTAAAGTATATTGACACTTTGAATATGGCAAGAAACTCTAGCAAATTTTAGTCCGTGATGAAAACGTTAAACAAAAATGTCATTCCATGTAATCCCATTGAAGAAGAGACTTTGATCTAATTCTATGAACAAGTATTGTCCGTTAGAACTTCTTGAGTACTTTCGTATTTGAACTCACAATTTTTTGATGTTTTTTGCCCAGACTTTTCAATCAAAGAACTAAATAGGGCACTGAAACATGCCAAAAACAAAAAGCAGCTAGACCGGATGAAATCCCTGATGAAGCGTCAAAAATGTGAACACCTTCATTTAAACCTTGTCTGTTAGCAATTTTTAATGAGCAGTGACGGAAAGAAATAGTGCTAGGATAGAATAATGCTAGGGTGTATATTACAAAAAGATAGTTCATTAACTTGTAAAAAAACGAAAAATAGCAAAAGCAATTGATTGACACAAAGACTCTCACTCAGAGAAACAGAGTTACGACAAACTCGACGTGGACTAACTCTAGGCCTACTTCTAATGAGAATCTTCTCATTGCTTATATAGGTTTTAGAATAAAAGCACACAATGTTAAATAAGAAGCGGGTAACAATTATAAAGCTTGGACCCAAAATTGATTAACAAAGCATGAGCGCAATAATGTAAATAGGCAAAGCATGTGCACCTATGCTTTGCATAAGCATAATAACAAAAAGAAAAAGATGAATTGAAAATTGTCCCAACAATATCATTTCTACACAGGTAATACACGAATTGGATATAAAGCGGATGTTTTTTAATTTTGATATTCAGAATTTCTTTTTACGCTGTTTAAAACCTAAAAATGCCACATTTTTTGTGTTTTTTGGAATTGTTTTTCTGACTATTAGTGATCTCTAGCGTGTGATTGAGACTGAATTCGGACAATCTGATTGCAGATTCGGATTCAGCACAAAAAAATGAACATTTGAATGTCATCTTTCTGTGTTCAGGTGATTATGGCTTTAACATGTGGAACATAGTGCGTTCTCCGTTTGTGTGAATAACATGACTTGTGTTCGACTTCGTAATAATTCAATTAAATTCAAAATCTTTATTAACGTGTCAAAACCAAATCAACAAAATCTGCTGGTCTTTCTTTGGGGACACAAATGATTGTTGTACAAAGTCAGTATAATATTAAATAAATAGACAAAATATCAGTTACATCTTTTAAATTTAATTAGCTCTTTAGCGCAACGTAAAAAATAAGCATATGATATGTCCAAATTATTCTTAACTAAGTCAGTACAAAAATTCAGTGGCAAATTGTTCCATGTTGTGATAGCTCTTAGTTGGGGAGAATTGTTTCTGCAACGTGATAACTTAGAAGGAACGACTAAAAGAGGAACAAATCTTGTATTCCTAGGTGACACGTGGAACCAGTCATTCAAATCTACTACATTACTTCCAACATAAATTACTTTAGCTACAAATTTTAACAGTGACAGCGTGTACAGTTCAGGAACAGTAAAGAAATTATACTTTTAGGAGCGAGGGCGACACTGGCGTTGTCAAGGAACTACTTTTTGCTCTACTGTGTGCCGGAAAAAAGTAAGAGAGTAGTAGACACTAACCTAACCCAGGTCAGTAGGAGTAGGTGTTTATCTACTCTCTTCTGCAATCTAGATAGGTGAGCTTCGATTTGACAGCCCCAGACAGGTAGACAAGCAGAAGTCAATATGCGAAATTACTAGACTCTTTACCAACAGCACAAAAACATTACTGGGAACTAGGCGCTTGATGGAGTGTATCTTGGCAGCAGTAGTGCTGATTTTGCTCTCTACATGCAAAAAGTGTTTAAAAAAGGGCAAAAATTCATCAAAGAAAACTCCTAAATACCTGAAATATTGAACTTTCATAATAAATGTGCTCGTATTTACTGTACAGCACATTTAAGGCAGTCCACCTTACAGAATGAAAAGAAGGCTTATATAGCATTGGAGCTGTAATTACTTTACTGATCAAGTAGCTTGGATGTAGAAAATTTCAAGGTCATCCACTGCACAATCAACTTGCCTATGAATGTCTACAGTCAGCTGGATAAAAACCATAGAGCCTATGAAACCGTAAAACGCTGTAACCAACTTAGTCAGATTTATCAATAGTTAGGGAAGTTCAGGACTTTAAGTCAGTTTTATAATCGTGAGACATTAATAATCACATCATTCGGAAACTATTCTACTACTTATACTAAATACTTTACTCGTTCCTTCACGGTTTAATATTTAGTTGCAAACAACACATTTAACCGCTTCTCGGCAAAGTGACTTTAGGAAGACTGGCTTTGAATATTTTATCACTATGTGGAGTGTCTTTTTTAAGAGGAAATTCGCCGGTTCTCAAAATGGAGCATTTATGGGGTAAACCTTGCATCCGTGCAATTTATTTATTTGAAGTTAAAAAACATGCCAGTCAAGGAATTAGGGCCAAAAAAGTTTTCATATTAGAGCTTAACTTGTGCACGATAATTCAATTCAGATTCTAAATAGGGGCACCAAAAGGGGTTTCACATAAAAATTTTTCAAGGCAGTCTTACGGTCGTAAGCGCCGGTTCTGGATTAAAAATCTCAAGCATGTTTTCGGGCAATATTGTTTTATTCTTCGGTACTTGACGAATTGTCGCCAAAAAAATTACAGCTATATTGTTATAAATGTACTTTATGGTCGCAAAAATAACCCCACACTTGAATGATTGAATAAAATATGGATTGCACTTAAAAGACACATTTCAGATGCACAAGATTTTGCCTTTTCGTCATGTTTTGCCGTTCAACTCTGATTCTAGTTCCCTTAGACTTCATCTTGTCCTAAACTTCAGATTTTCTGCCAACTTTCTACTAAAAAACATACCTGTCACTGTATCACATTTAGTACTCGTTGAGCATCACTGACTGACTGAGTGATCCCCTCAGGGTGAAGGGGCGAAGTGATTTAATAAAGCATAAATCTTTATCAACTTACAAATGCCTTAATTTTAATAGTAATTGTAATAAGCAACGAATATGCATTGTAAAATTACGATATTACGAATTCATTGTCTCATTATTTTTCTCGGCCGGTGATTGCCCATTCACCCTTACAGTGGAATTATGTGATTATTTCCATATTTTTTCCGTCTATCATATAAATAGAAAACTCAATGAATGACGATCAGTGAAATTAAACTGTAGCTACGCTTTTTTATTCGAAATTAATTGTATATGCTCCATTTCAAATTTAGGTGGTCGAAAAACAGCGTCAAGTGCCAGTCTCAATGGACAGGTTTGAAATCTAAACCTTACAGATGTGAACTAAGTTATATTAATGTGCCGGGAGAGAATCCTCTTCAAAGTTCTACGGTTGGACAGCTTGTTGAAAAAATGGCGTCAAAGATGGGAGACAAAGAGTGTGTGGTTGTCACCAATCCCGGTTTAGTACGGAAAACATTTTATCAAGTGGAAAAAGAGGTATTGGCTACACAACTTATAGCATTATATAGCACCTAAGAAAGTCTGGAAAGTTAGCTGTACTGTCTCACGGGCTGTACCGATGTCGTAGGTAAACTGGTAGAAGCAATAATTTGATGACAAAACTTTCCTCCTAACCTTTCATAAAAATTAGACACTTAATTTAATACTACTTAAAGTTGTTACCGACTGCTACTTTAAGTTTAGTAGTTAGCAAGTGCATATTGGTTTTTGATTGGTTTTGATGTTTAGTATGCAGAAAAATAAAAAATTTGGAGTTTTATTACCAAAAACAGTAAAACCTTTGGTTCTCTACTGTATCGTGTATTTTTATGTTTTTTTTGTAGTCAAATGAACTTGCAGCCGGTTTTGGGAAGTTAGGGATGACAAAGGGGGACCGAATAGGAATTTGGGGTCCGAACAGCTATCAATGGTATCTTACACAACTTGCCGCTATGAAAGCAGGTCTTATATTGGTATAACGTTTTATAAGTAATTCCGACTCTATCATTGTACTGTAGCCGTAGTCTGAAAATTTGGGTCATATGTCATTAGAGTGCTTTCAAGGGTGTTGAGCTATTTGAATTTAAAGTCAAGTTTTGCATGCACTTGTCATTTTCTTTGGCCTAAAACTAACCATATCGCTTTCAAGTTCTCATTGATCAGAGAAGTGACTCGACGACTCGAGTAAAGCTTATGCTACCAGCGTAGGATCAGAAGTCACCGTGTACTCGCACATGTCTATTGATGGCAATGTTCCATGCATATTTTGTGCCAAGATTTCAGTAACAAACAGTCTTGGTGGAAAACCCTCCAACGTGATACTTTATCTGTGCATAGGTGAATATTAATCCTGCATATCAGCATAATGAGCTGTTGTATTGCGTGAATAAAGTCTCCATGAAAAGCATTGTCATCGCTGAACCGTTTAAAACGTCCAATTACTACGAAATGTTGAGTCGTGCTATTCCTGAATTTTCGAGCTCAAATCCAGGAGAATTGAAAAGTGAAGTTGCTCCAAGTTTAGCAACAGTGATCTCAATTCACCGTGATAAGCTCAAGTAACAAAAAAAGTATTTTGATTCATTTTTGGCCTTGGCTAGGCATTAACTGCGCTTTCATTTGACTGTTTCTAACAAAATTTATTCTTTGGCACGCTGTAGTGGAACATTCCAATTCGAAGAAGTCAAAGAACTGGGTAATAACAAAGACGCTAAGCACAGTTTGGAACAAATGTCAAAGTCTACCTGTTTAGATGACCCCTGCAACATTCAATTCACTTCGGTACGATTTTTTATTGGAAACCAGTTAATATATTACGATCTGTTTACCATGTTAGAATCTGATGATTCAATGATTGCAAGCTGGGGTTGCATTCCCAGTTGGTTTGGGTTTTTTCGGGGTTCCCCTCAAGGTTGTCCCCTATTCTTTTCCAAGCTAGATTTTTTCATATTATACATATCTATCAAGTATGATGATTGTCTCTCAGTTTTTAAAACTTTGTTTATTTTAGGGTACAACAGGAAATCCTAAAGGGGTGACATTGACGCATCATAACATTGTGAATAACGCTTACTTGGTTCAAAAACGGTTTGCATATACTTCTACGGTAAGTTTTTATTTTTATCAAATTTCACTGCTCATGTTGTAAATCCTAAATCCTCCGAGTTCAGTGTGTGTTTTTTGCTAATGTCAAATTGGCAAATCCTGATGAAAAATCCTAATAACCTAACCGAATCTCTATCTTATTGCCACGCTGTTTGCAATTAACTCTCATTATGTATCGTAAAATATTGCAATCGGAAATTAGTGGATGGTTGGTGAAACACTTGTGCGGTTATTATTATCTGGATGTGAGATACGCGTTATTTTTAAATTGCATCACGGCACAATCTTTCTTTGCTGCATTTGAAGTTTTGCCCCCAACTTCATTATAATTTGAATTGTATGAGCTTTGTATTTAAGTGTTTGTATTCTCCTTTTGTTCTCATTTAATAAAAATATTAATGTACAAGAATAAAGTTTTTGAATTGTATTCTGGGACCCATGCCCAGTGCTCAATGCTGAATAGTTCTGGTCATTTACATATAGCTTGAAAAATTTTCCAACACGAGCGTAGTAAAACACTTCAAAATTGCGAAAATATGATTCTAACTATTATGAGGGGCAATGTAGGACAAGGGTGCAACAAACATATATAGAATAGCAGGATTGACGCTAGCAGCAGGTTTTCTGTTTACTGTTGTGTCAACTGTATCCTCTATTTCATGTTGTTGAATCTATCGTTTTTTTTTTTTTTAAATAATTGAGCCCAGGCATTCTTTTTGAAAACAGAATAGAAACTATTTTACTAATGTCTGTGATATGCATTTAGGATAGATTATGTGTGACGGTGCCGCTGTTCCATTGCTATGGATCTGTTATTGGTGCAATCGCTGGCTTGCATGCAGGAGCTACATGTGTGTTACCGGGGGCGGGATTTTCTCCTTCCGAAAGCCTTGAGGCAGCATCTTCAGAAAAGTATGCCAACTTTTAGTCTAACCCAATGTAAATGCATTATTATATGAATCAGAATCGCCTGATAAAACTACGGGTTTATGATTTGCGAATGACCGCCCGAAAGATACATGCTATTATTAATACGGTAAGATGCCGCAGGAATGCATGACGTGAAAAAAACGGAAGACGAGCTTAAACATTTTCACTCGACAAATGTTTCACAAAAATTTTCAGTTGCCTTCACCTGCCATGAAAATTGAGCTTCATAACAATGGGTTGTGATTAATATAAATTTATGCTGAAATTTTCACCAAACAAAGTTGAAATCATACTGCCGTATAATGCTGCACCAAAATAGATTTAGCTTAAGTTTGCTGTATCAACTAACTTTTGTGGCGCTTCTTCGGCGCCGTTGAAAATTTTACTTATCAAATCATATTAGCCATGAGAAAGTACGAAATATTGCGAAAGTCGTGGCATATTTGTAGAATCTAATATAGATTTAAAGTGACTAAAATCTGCAGTCCTCAATTCGCATGCACTCCTTAAGTGAATGTGGTATGAATTAATGAATCAGATCGGATGAATGGTTTCGATGTTATGCCTTTGTAATACTGTGGAATGAGTCTTTATGATTTTTTGCTGTCGCGTTCATGACAAATTACTGTACAAGAGGTCCCCAGAGATATCAAACAAATGTTTTTCTTGCAGATGCACAGTCATGTACGGAACCCCCACAATGCATATTGACATGCTACATGCTCCCAATTTTGAAAAGTACAATTTGGCTTCCCTGAGACTAGCGGTCACAGCTGGAGCAGTTTGTCCTGAAGAGCTTATTCGGGATATGAAGAAAGGATACTCTGTTGATGCAGTTGCGGTCAGTTGTCACACTTATAGTCGAGCCTAAATTCACCAAAGGCCGATCAGAACAGTATGGAAATATATTTTTTTATACCAAATGGTAAGTTTGTGAATTTTTTCTTTCAGAGTTTGTATGGGTTAACTGAAACAAGTCCAGTAGTTTTCCAAAGTCTTCAAACCGACACGGATCTACAAAGATCTGAGACCGTGGGATATCCTCAGGAGCATTTGGAAGTAATTCGGCTATTACCTTACCTTATTCATCGACGTTTTTATGATCAGTTCAGAATGACAAAGGCATTAAATATGCTTTGCATTAAATAAAATGCTCTTTTGTTTGTCATTTCTGTTCAGGTGAAAATATGTAGCAAGGACGGAAACCCAGTTCCTGTGGGAGTTGAGGGAGAAATGTGCATACGAGGATTTGCTGTAATGCAAGGGTATTGGGGCGACCCTGAGAAAACAGCCGAATGCATTGATAAGAATGGATGGTTTCATACCGGGTGAGCTAAACATAATATTCAGAGAATTATGAAACCAGACAGCTATTATTATGTATATGAGTCTATTTTTTTCTTGAGAGCAGAGATTTGTTTATCATGCAAGAAAGTGGGCACGCAAGAATTGTGGGCAGGTTAAAAGATATGATAATTCGAGGCGGTGAGAATGTGTACCCACGAGAAATAGAAGATTTTCTTCATATGAATCCCAAAATTCAGGAAGCTCAAGTTTTCGGGATTCCTGACTCAAGATTAGGTGAAGACATTGCGGTTTGGATTTGCCTTAAAAATGGAGAAACCATGACTGTGAAAGAGTTGAAAGACTCTTTTAAAGGAAAGGTAAAATCATTGCAAAATACGAGTAAAGTTTAAAATTTCGAGTACTAAAGTTTACACTGTTTTCAAAAAGTTGGCGCATTACAAGGTTCCTCGGCATGTGAAGTTTACCAACGATTTCCCGAAAACTGTATCTGGGAAGATCCAAAAGTTCAAAATGAGAGATTTAACGGTGAAAGAATTGGAAATAAAAAAACTTTGAACTGAGCAGTCTTTTGTTTCTCATTGTCATACTATTTCATATTAATCTACTACACGTTTTCAATAATTAATTATGCTTTACATACTTAACAAACAGTGTAAATTATTTCAGCGCGGCGTTGCGCGCTTTGTTCCCTAATCTAGATCCCAGCTCACAATGGGAAAGACATGTTTTTCATGTCCAACTTCCAATAATAATAATTTGATTTGTTCAAGCGATTTCTACATTAACAAGTACACGTTTTTTACAATATGTAAGGGTCTTCAACAATGATCTTGGTTTTTTTAATGGATTTTTGTACTTTGTTCCACTGTACCATAGAAATAGATATACTATATGCACTGTACAGATTTGAGATTGGTAAAATTGGGTTTAGCTAGCTCCACCTGGAGGGCTTACTTGCACATTTTTTTAAAAGTTGAATAACTTTGTTTGACCTATGACAATTTCATGACTGTGCTAACATTCCAATTTTTCAAAAATTTGGACAATGCAAATTGCGGTTCACTGGCTTTTAATTCGTCTCATATTGTTCGTAATTTCCGATGAGCAAAAAGTGACGCAACTTCGACAACACATAAGTGGTACACCTGAAGCCGTGTATTTTCGTAGATTTCTACGCGCGTACTTCTCCCAGCCAGTCAGAGCAAACTACCCAACTCTACCCACGGATCTGATTGGTTGGGAGAAGTACGCGCGTAGAAATCCACGAAATTAAAGGGCTTCAGGTGTACCCCTAAAATGCCTATGCTATTCATTCCGATAATATTAGAATATATCCTTGTGTCTCAATATTTTAGATCTTTCGAAAAGCCTCCTTGGTCGCTATTTCAAATATTTTGTGTTGTCATTTGTTGTTTTATCATACTTTTTAACAGCATTTTCTTAGTTTTAAGTCCAATCAGATTACATGTTAGCTGTGTGATTAGTAAGGCTGATCAAAGGATATATGGCTTTTTCTGTAATTTATAATCAGTGAACAGTGGAGCGGTTTTATACGGTCACAAATCAATGCCATGCAACTTATCATTATTAACTTCACTGTCTACTAACTAAACAAACATTGAGTGAGTTAGACGGGTTATAGTATGTAGACATTGTTTTATTGTCAAGCTCTCGACTACTTTCTGTAGCCTTCGTCAGGACAAACGAGAAAACTGTTGGTACAATTGACAATTCAAATTACATTCTCTATATGACAATATTATGACATAATCATAATTACATCATGTAGTATATGGTGAAGAAATAAGAAACCTTGAGTTACAATAATAATAGTTTTAATACACGTGAAATATACAGGGTTTGATGTGTGTAGTTTAAAGGCTCAAATAAGTCTAATCTAAATCTAGAACTGATAACTGGAGAATGCTAGCTAACCTTGAATAGTCTGGACCTAAAGTCTGCTATGCAAATAGCCTAGCTAGCTACACATATTCTACACATCAGTTCAAGCTTACAATTTTTTTCTCAAAAAACGGAGTGGAGATAGTGGTTCTCAGTATTTGGTGATAAAATATAAGGGGTACACCTGAAGCCCTGTACTATCGTAGATTTCTAAATGGCGTACATCTCCCAGCCAATCAGAGAAGATTACCAACTCTACCTACTGATCGGATTGGCTGGGATGAGTACGCCATGTAGAAATCTACGAAAATACAAGGCTTCAGGTGTACCCCTATAATGTTAAAATTGATTATAGTTTGTGCAGAACCTAAACTTTTGAATTAGATCACTGCCAAACTATCATGTTGTTAAGGAGATTGGATAAATTTTAGTAGCAAAGCTGACCAAATTGGATTGATATCTAGGCCTTTTTCTAGATTACAGTTATAGCTGTCCGATTTAGAGATGTATAGGGATTCCAGGAATTTTCTCCGGAACGTGGAACGTTCATTTTCGATCATGGTGGCTGAGTTTGGGTCAAAGCTGTGAGTCGGATTCTGTAGAATGTGGTCATAGGGTCCTGAAGTGGTCTTCTTTTTCCGAATGTCAGCTAAATGTTCTCGGATTCGAATCTGCATGCTTCTTCCAGTCTCCCCAACATATATTTTCGGACACACTTTGCAAGAAAGTCGGTAGATACCAACCTGGTCAGGTGGTTTTTGTTTATTGTTTGAAAGCATTGTGGACAATTTGTTGCAAGGTTTGAAACAAACTTCTATCTCGCTTCGCGATCTAATCGCGTGAGCAATGAATGTGGTAACATTGCCAATGTATGGTAGTGCCACTCGTTTGATAGTTTCATCTTTGGGTTGTCTCACTGTGGTAGGTAGTGATTTCATTCTTTCAATCCGTTTCTGGATGATTTGGAGTGGATATTTGTTAGCAACCAGTACTTTTTGAATGTGGTCTAGTTCAGAATCTAATTTATCTGAGTCACATATGTTAATTGCTCGTTTGATTAAGGAGTCAGCCACTGACATTTTATGCGCCATGGGATGATTAGATAGAAACG
>Ga0210040_10007895_pt1 | contig 12746 bp, 10 predicted proteins | sample CryGeyCG12114_NA_FD_185462 | JGI IMG/M metagenome (GOLD analysis project Ga0210040, IMG submission 185462) | Groundwater microbial communities from aquifer - Crystal Geyser CG19_WC_8/21/14_NA (SPAdes) (version 2) | ecosystem: Environmental > Aquatic > Deep subsurface > Groundwater | place: USA... | reverse complement strand
CAAACAGCCTGGATGGAAGTCTTCAATACTCTTTCTGCGCTTTTCGATGCACTGAAATGGCGCGGTGAACCATATCTTCTTCCCATTGTGAAGTCAATCGGCGAGCTTAGAGGCAATGATGGGTTCCAGGGCAAGAAAGAAGCGGACGATGTGCTTGGGCATGCTATTCGCAACTTGGGTCCTCAAGCTGTGCTTGCAGTACTACCACACAACCTAATCAAACCTCGCAAGGGCCAGCCGGGTCGTGCATGGCTTCTGCCTCTACTCCGAGATCATGTCTCAAACACGAATCTTGCCCACTTCAAGTCGGAGCTGGTGCCACTGAGCGAAGCGATGTATCAACGTGTTCTCAACCATGGCCCAGCAGAAAAGACTATGGACATGAAGGTCTTCGAGACCGTTGTTCATCAAGTCTGGGCAACCTTGCCCGGATATTGCGATTTGCCACTCGATCTACAGGTAGCTATGGACCAGAACTTTGCGGAACTCCTTTCAAACCTACTGTACAAGCAGACCGAGCTTCGAGTGGATCTCTGTAGAGCTCTGCAGAATCTGGTCGAATCAAACCAGGCTATCCTTGCTTCTGACGTGCCCGACGAAATTCTTCAGCTCGAGCGCAGAATGACACGTTCCGATGCAAAGAAGAACATCGAACATCTTGCACAATTTGCAAGCAACATGTTAGCAGTGCTCTTCAACGTCTACGGTGAGACGCTGCCCTCGTCACGAGCGTACATTCTCCAATGTATCAACAGCTATCTGAGCATAACACCGGAGAACGAACTGGTAGAGACTTTCGAGCGTGTCGGCAAAATGCTACAGGCGGCCGTTCCTGCAGCAAATGCGGCCCAGCCTCCGAAAAAAGAATCGCAACAACCAGCAAAGGACAAGATGCCACCAACGTCACACATGCTCCTTGACCTCATCATTGCACTGTCAGTTCATCTACCACGATCGAGCTTTGGGAGTCTCTTCGTATTGGCCTCATCCATTCTGACGAACCCTTCCATCCTACGTTCAGATCCTCAACTCATAAAAAAGGCATATAAGCTCATTCCTCGGCTTGCAACATCTGAAAGTGGAGTTGAAGCACTTCGCGCCAGAAATGGGGAGCTCCAAACCCTCTTCCTCTCGACATCAGACAAAACACCAGTTCCTGCACGTCGCGACCGCCTGCTAGCTATTCAAACCCTTGTCTCTCACTTACCACTCTCAGACTTACATTTTATCCCCAGCATACTCAGCGAGGTTGTGCTAGCGTGCAAAGACACGAATGAGAAAGCAAGGTCGGCAGGTTTCGACCTGCTGATTGACCTTACTAACAAGATCTCAAATCCTGAGAATCCTGTCGGGACCGTGATCAGGAATCGGCTTGTGCCACATATGGCAGACGATGCTCCAGATGCGCCAGCCACTCTCGAGGAAGTCTTTACCATGGTCAGTGCCGGTCTCGCAGGTGTCGCTCCCCACATGGTCGCTGCGAGCATCACTGCGCTCGGCAGACTTCTCTTCGAGTACTACAACAAGCTCGACGAGAAAAACAAGGAGGATCTTGTCGATACAGTCACGATTTTCTTGCAGTCCAACAACCGTGAAATTGTCCGAGCAGTACTAGGCTTTGTCAAGGTCATGGTTGTTGTGCTCGACACGCAATTTCTTGAGAAAAGAATGAAAGAAATCGTTCCGGGGCTTATGGTATGGAGCAAAGAAAACAAGGGTAGAATGCGTGCGAAAGTCAAGGGCATCCTCGAGCGTTGTGTTCGCAAGTTTGGTGGGGCCACAGTAGAAGGATGGGTTGGTGGCGAGGATAGGAAAATGGTGGTCAACATCCGCAAGCGTCGGGAAAGAGCCAAGCGTAAGGACAACAATGGGGCTGCCTCGGACGAGGAGGAAGCTGCTGCTCCGAAATATGATAACGAGTATGATGAGGCAGTCTACGGCTCAGACGATGATGCATCGGAGATCGAGGGCGGTAGTGACGACGACGATGCTATGTCGGGAGTCTCTCTAAAAGGACTTAAGAGGGAAAGACAGCAATACATCAGACAAGACGACGAAGAAGACGAACCGCTCGACTTGCTCGATCCCAGAAGTATGGCAAGCATCTCAAGCAAGAAATTTTCTAAGCTGAGTGACACGGCAAATCGCAGGACCAAAGCGAAAGTCAATGAAGACGGAAAGCTGGTCTTTGGCGGCGAGGATGACGATCAGGACATGCTTGACGGCGACGCGCAGGGCGGCACTGGCGGTGCGGTCAATGCATACATCGATGCCGTCGAGGGACCAGACGCAGTCAGACGGGGCCAGAAGGGAAGACTCAAGGTGAAGAGTGCAAACCAGCAAAAAGGAAAGGCAGACAAGATGGATCTGGACGAGGATGAGGCAAGGGAGGTGGCCAAGTCCATCATGCAAGGCCGCGGCAGCGCCAGCCCGAGAGGCGCTACCGGAGGCAGCCGGGACCAGAAACAGCAGCGCCGGGGCCTGGGCGTCGAGAAGGAGAGACACGGTGGACGTGGTGGAGGCAAGCAGCAGCCCCCGCGGTTCAGAGGTGGTAGTGGAGTTGGAAAGCCGAACGTCAGGTTTGGTGGTCGAGGGGGAAGAGGCGGCGGAGGTGGTCGAGGTGGAAGAGACGGCGGAGGTGGAAGAGGTGGACGAGGTGGAAGAGGAGGAAGGAGATGATTTCGTCCGAGAATGTATCTTCACAGCATACGTAGGCGGACGATCTCACGAGATTGAATCCAGTTAGCACTCTACAAGTCCATACCAATAACCCCGTTGCAACCCTAGTATACAATCTCTTCCCCCATGGTCCTCTTCACAAAAAAGGACCCATGATGGAGACATTTCCGCGGATTACGTGCTGATTCAAGTCGAAACTTGACAAAGTACTAACGTATTTTATCAGTCACCGGCCAGGTATCAGTCACCGGCTACCTTCCCACTGAAAATGGAAGAATTAGCGCAGGGTTTATACCAACCTTGGAAGCTCTTAGGTCTTGAAAGATGACTGAAAAGTGTATTTAAAATGACCCTGAGATTCACTTAATACTACAGTTAGATGTATGAGTTTTATACGGATTTACTCTATAAAGATAGGGCTATCAGCGTATACTATTTTTGTATTTCATACTTTTAGTATTATGGAGTAACCTAGGGAAGAAAGTAGTGAAAAAGGTGGCCGGTGACTGATACCTGGCCAGCGACTGATAAAATACGTTTACTGCACAATCTGCCGCACTTCCGGGTCCACATCCTCCAGTACTTCGATCATCTCCTTCCACACGATATCACCGAATTTCTTCCCTACCTCCGACTCGATCATTTCTCCGCCATCGTAGTACTTATCATCCTTCCACAACTTCCCGTTCCCATCTGCATCACGGGTTAATGCGCTAATGTAGGAATTTGCGCCGTGCGTCGCTGTACGCGCGAATATGGTGAACGCCAACCATGCGAATATGCGAATCAGCGGGTTGGTCAGGTACTGACGGCCTATATCTGACTTGCACATACCCGGACATGTCGAGTTGATGATGACCTTGGGCGAGCCGTCGGCGTTGGTGACGAAAGGCAGTCGGGCCATGTGGCGCATGCCGTGCTCGAGCACAAGTTTTGACTGGCCATAGGCTTTGCCCGGACCGGGGAAGTTGGACGCTTTGCTCATCGATCGCAGGGGTTGGGGATCCTTCATGTATTGCTGCATTGCTTCGGGCGTAACCTTGGTAGCATTCCCGGATGATATGAAATTGAGGTGTGGTGACTTGTTCGAAGATGCGAGCAACAGTGGTAGGATGAGTAGGCCCAACAAGATAGTGCTGATGGCGTTGACTTGGAGGTCCTCTTCGAACCCATCACGACTCTCCACATGCTTGACTTGCACGGTGCCTGCGTTTAGGATCGCGGCATCGAGGTGGGATATCCGCGTTTTCAGTTCTTTGACGAAGGACTTGATCCCGGCGGCACTGCTCATGTCAAGGGTCAGGACGACGATCTCGGTGGTGCTTGCCGTTTTTGTACTTGTCAGCTGCGGGACCGATGCTAAGATCTCTTGCTTCGCAGCTTGTCCTTTGGCGTCATTTCGCGCCGTGATAACGAGTCGGTCTGCATTCAACGCGGCAAGTTTCTTCGCAGCCTCCAGTCCCAACCCACCTGTGGCACCTGTGACAAGTACAGTCTTCCCGGCAAAGGATGCTGTGGTTGGCTGAGGGGGATTGTGCTTTTGTTGCAACAGACGAAAGAGTGCAGACATGATGGATGTCTAGAGAAGAAAGTGTGAATGAGAATTGAGTGATGTGATGAGAAAGCCTAAGTTGTCAACTGGGATGTAGGGTGAGTACTCGAGCTTTGGAAAGAACTGCTGATATTGAAAAGGTAGGGAAGGTTTCAAAGGTTTCAGCTTCTTATCAGCAACAGCCTGGTCGTATGAGTACTTATCTTGGTAGCGTCTTGCTTACATATCACTGTATGTGTTCTTCTAGACGGCTGGTGATAATAGAGACAGCAGTACGCGCGGAAACGGGTGCCTGAGTAGGACGCTGTTCTAAAATGGTAGTCCCGTCTTGGCATTTATGGGTAGAGCAGGTTTCTTGAGAGTGGAGAAGAGCTTACTCGTCTGCTCGTAAAGTAATAAATCATGCAAGGGCACCTTAGCTGCAAAAACATCGACCTTGCGGTGCGATTTAGCGAAGTTTCAGCAAATAAAAGTGCCAAGGTGCCCAGCATAATTTATTACTTTACGAGCAGACGAGTACATTATTATTAGTTATTAGGCCGAGCGGCGGAACCCGGATCAACATCGGCTTTGAGCAGTCCTGGCTACTTGCGGCCACTGGCAGGGCGCGGACCACTGTGTGAGGCAGGGCGACAGTGATTCTTGAGTCAACAAACCTTGAGTATCGTGAAAGTTGACCATAAAGGCTGATCAGGGCGCAATATAAACCACTGAGTGCGAAAGGAATCATGACATCTTTGTGGCATACCTAGACAATAACCGGGAACGACATTATCATAGGCTCTTTCCAGCTTCGCTACAAGGTACCTAGATATAAGCGCCAAACGCGCGGCAATCGCGGCAAGCGCGGCTGAGTCCAGCGATCCAAAGTCTACGAGTACAGCAACTGACGTGCACCATTTATTGCCCGCTCTCGCCAAAGTGCATCTTCGTCCGCATCACAATTTGCACCAACACCAAACACCACAACATGATCCCGCGAATAGATCCCTATAGATAACTCGCACTTCATCCATCCGTCATGACCCAACCACCACCTCCGAACATGGAGAACCTCTCCCTCAACGACCCGCAGGTCCAAGACCCAGCCATGCCGGGCGCACCTACTCAGGGCCCTCCCCAACTCCCTCCGCAGATGTTCACCACGGCCGCACAACTACTTGACTTGACAGACAGTACGGCCCACCTTTGACCCTATCTGCCTGTTTGACACTGAAATTTACATCCCATCTGCAGAAAAGCTCCTTCTCGTCCTCCGCGACGGCCGCAAACTCCTCGGCGTGCTCCGCTCGTGGGACCAGTTCGCCAACCTCGTCCTCACCGACACCAAGGAACGCTACTTCGTCACCCTCCCGGGTCCGTCCCTCTCTGGCGCAACGTCCTTGTCTACAGAAGCCGAGCCGGTCGCGCCTCGAAAACTCTACGCCGATATACCTAGGGGCACATATTTAGTGCGGGGTGAGAATGTGCTGTTGATCGGCGAGGTAGACCTAGACAAAGACGATGAAGACCCGCCAGGCTACCAACCAGGACCCATCGAAGAAGTGTTCCAAGTACAAAAGGAAGCCGAGCAGGAGCGCAAGGCCAAAGACAAGATCAAGGGCCGTAAAGTGGGGGACTTGTGGGGTGGTGAGATGGAGGCAAGTGGAGAGGTGTTGTTCTAGGTGGATGACACGATTTGGCATCGGCGCAAGTTTCGGCAAACTTTTGGTCAACGGTGCATACCAGATCCAGACACGTTAAGATACTATTTCGAGAAGACTGCCAGGCACGACTCGCAGGAGGTGTGTTTGCGCCTGGCTGACGAAGCACAGACATGCATGGCGATGTGGCAATCATGGGTTTCTAGCTGCTTTATGCTAGGAACCCAGGCGCATTGGGAACGAGTAAGAGTCCTCCGATTGAGAGCAGAATATTGTGAAATGCTCGCGGCTGATTGTGCTCGCACCGGCCTTTGAGGCCTCTATGGCGCGATTAAAAATCGCAAATAGCTTGCTTCAGGCTGAAGCTCACACTAGTGTTTGAACAACTTTTCCTTGCAACCTTTCGCTCCTCTGCGATGCTCTTCAAGTCTTTCTTCTCTATTAATTCAATTACTTTTAGTGTATGGTATTCGCCTTTTGGCCAACTAGACGACCTACTTGAAATAGATCCACAATTTGCAAAGTATCGCACATTTCGGCCTGTAGATGGTGCTGGCATCGGGTCTGGCGTTCGAGGAGATTTCCATCTCGTAGTCGACCACTAGCTGGATTCGAGTCTCGACAGCCAGTTGATAACCATCATAGCTTGGGTGAGAGCTACCTTCTCGCCAAAGCGCAATCCATCAAAGCTGGTTGCTTGCGCGGTCAGGTTCCACATGCCTAGCACTTCAACATCATTCTCCCGTGCTACCTTGGCCATAGAATGATCGAAGTCCCAAATCTCCTGGTTGCCTTTTCTGCCTTTGACTTCGATGTGTCCTGCTGCAGTAGGGCCGATCCAGAGCATCGGCGTCTTACGCTCAGAAAAATCGGCGATTTCGAGTATCTTGTGGAGAAAACTGGTGGCTTGCTGCACGGAAACAGATGGGGACAAGGATTGGATGATCGCGACTGGCTTGTAGTTGGATTTCGGTGCAGGCGGTAGCATACGTTGGAGTTCCATCGAGAGTTTCGCGCTGTGTGGATCGGTACCTTCCAAAAAGGCGTGAAGTGTACGTTGACAGACGTAGGGGTTGCCGTGATTGGGAGTCCTCTTGACCACTTCCTCGCTTGACGTGATGTATTGCTCGCCGCAGCTGTCTTTGATGAATTGGTAATCACAACGACATTCCTTTTGAGCCTGATGGTCCATTTTCCACTGCTTCAAAGAGCCTTCAGCGAGATCCTGGCGAAGGAGAATATTGAGAGCGTTGTAAATGGATTGCAGGCTGCTATCACCAACAAAAATGATGCCGTCGAAACGTTCCAAGATCATGCAGATTTCGTCAACGACATACCAGCGGTAGTGGCAACCTAACTCAAGTCAGTACCTGCCACTGATCGTTCTGGGACGGCTGAAGTGGTATTCAGGACAGACTTACCATTGGGCATGTACGGAGAATCGAAACCGACACGTCCCCCACTCGAGACCGCCTCCAGGAGTGTCCTGCGGTTTGGGCAGAATCCTAGATCGGCGTGGATGCCGTTGTTGGTACGACCTGGAGGAATGTAGAGTTGAGATGCTCGAACATTGCACTCGGAGAAGCCGTTAAAGGAGCCGAAGTAGCTGCAACAATCAGTAGAGTCTCAATACGGTATGCGCATCGGCTTACTTGTCAAAGTCGTGATATGTGACAGGTACTCTGTCAGAACCTCCGTTCCTGTGCCAGTGCCCGTTAATCGGTAAAAGCTTCCAAACTAACCATGTGTTGAAGACAAGGTAGATGTAGGCGCATGTCTTGAAAGTTACGTGGGACCAGTTAATGTCGTCAACCGCGTCTTCGATTTGGTAGGTGAGGTGTGAGAACAAGGTGGGTTTGCATGGTTTGGTCTCTGACACTGCAGGCAAATCGACCCGCCCCTCTGGCTGTACCATGCTTGTCAGGTAGATGTTCGAAACCAGTGGATGAAGAGAGGTCACTGTTGTCTGTGGAAGCGCAGACACAGATGCACGCGAGAATTGGGATAGCAAGTCTATGTGATAAGTACTGCTGAATTCAAGGAAGGGAGGTAGTGGGGAAGGGGTAATCACATCAGGCATATGTAGGAGTGAAGTCGTGACTGATAATGTGAAGTTTCTGTCTAGCAGTCAGTATCTACAGTGTCCGTCTGCACTGCCTGTGTTCCCATCATAAACACATGCTGTGATCTCCTTATAATACTGCACACCCACTGACGTGACTTACAACCCCGTTTCGCATAACCGTCTACTGGAGATATATCGTTCACACCTTATGAGCATTCGACGGGTACGATGTACTGCCAAGGCACCATTGGATGAGTAAAGGACTGTAAGCTGTGTCGTTGGTAAGTCAATCGCATGCTCGGGCTGTTTTTGTTGCTCTCCTTCCTTTGCCACACACATACCCTCTTGCATTAAAGACACAATTCGAGGGTATTATTATAGAGCCAGAGTCAGCAATAGAGCCGTCGGAGCTCAACAAAGTGGTATCCATAGTCGCTTCTATGTTCGAAACAGCTGGTCTGAGCCACTGCGGAAGTGCTTTGGGAAATGACGTGAGTCAATTGCGAGAGGGCTTCATTTATGAACATCCAGGAAGTGTCCGAGGGCAAAGCCGGCGCAGATTACGAGCATAGATATGTACCTCCACTGCTAAGCACGGAGGAGAGGAGAGGAAAGAGAAGGAAAGGAAAGGGAGGTTGGCGCTTCTCCCTCCCACCCACATGCGTTCCGCCGAGCTCACCTTCTCCGCATTTTCATTGCTGCCGAGCACCTCTTCGTCATGCGGTACATCCGCAATACTGCTCCCACGCACTCTACTGCTGTACCACGAAGATACATATTTCTGATTATACTTGGAGACACAGACATCTGGCAAGACCGCCGCATCTTGGACGACCAAAACAAATCCTCACAGCTCGTTTCGCATTGCACCGAAGCACCTCGGCAGCTCCTGATCGGGGGCATCCGGAGGTCCATTGGATTGGAGGCGGCGTCACACCACAACCCGTGAATGCGCACACGACACGCATACTTACACAAAACCGCGAGTTGTTGTTCTCAATTGTACGGGGCCTGAGGGCCTGAAAGGTAGACAAAATGTCCTGGAAGCCATCAGAGAAGTTGATGCAGACGATTGGGCACTATGCCAACTTTCCTCCCACGGGAGTCAGTCTCCGGCAAATGGTGCAGTTCGGCGAGAAGCCGTCAACAGGTATGGCAGGACTGAGCATGGTTCACTCTTTGAAATTGATAGCGTCTTGCAGGTACACTTTTTCGTGCCTCACAATTTCTCTCAGAAGAACTCCCTGTGCGACTTGCGCACCGAGTTACAGAACTCGACAAACTTCCAGATGGCTTGAACGAGATGGAGTCCATACAAAGAGTCAGGGATTGGTATGCGCAGTCGTTTGAAGAAATCACCACCCTGCCTACACCTAAACTCGACAAGTCAACCCGCGATCGCCTTCTCAACCCTCCGAAGAAGCCCTCTAACAAGCTCTCCTCCACAACCCGGAATCCGTCGCTCAAAGAGTCCGATAAGAACGGCGGTGGCAGGTCAAGATTGGCCTCCTGAGCTGGCAGACTACAACCGCCAGTTCAAGCGCACTCTTGAGGGCATTAAGCGACGACACGACAGTGTTGTCACTACTGTCGCACAAGGAATCAACGAATACAAGCGCAAGAAACAACGCATGCAAATAGACTCCAATATTCAATCCTTCCTCGATCGCTTCTACATGACGCGTATCGGAATCCGTATGCTGATAGGCCAACACATTGCCTTGACCGACCAGCAAAACCACCGACATCCCAACTACGTCGGCATAATCTGCACGAAGACCAACGTCAGGGAGCTCGCCGAAGAAGCCATCGAGAACGCTCGCTTCGTCTGTGAAGACCACTACGGCCTATTCGATGCGCCAAAGGTCCAGCTCTTCTGCCCCAAGGACCTCAACTTCATGTACGTGCCTGGTCATTTGTCACACATGCTGTTCGAAACGCTCAAGAACTCGTTGCGAGCCGTCGTCGAGACGCACGGTGCGGAGAAAGAAGAGTTCCCCGTTACGAAAGTGGTCGTTGCAGAAGGAAAAGAGGACATCACAATCAAAATCAGCGATGAGGGAGGTGGCATTCCGCGCTCCGCTATACCGCTCGTCTGGACATACATGTACACAACTGTCGACACAACACCAGACCTAGATCCGGGGTTCAATGCCAGCGACTTCAAAGCGCCCATGGCTGGATTCGGTTACGGTTTGCCCATCTCGAGATTATACGCGAGGTATTTCGGCGGTGACTTGAAGCTCATTTCGATGGAAGGGTACGTCTCCCTGGTTTCCCCCGCCTGCTTCTCTACCAACTAATATCTTGCTCCTAGATACGGCACAGATGTATACCTGCACTTGAATCGTCTATCCAGCTCCTCCGAACCATTGCAATGACAATCAGCGGTCATGAGGGGTCAAGGACCCCAGGGATTGGCCCTGAATAGCATAGCTCGCTTGCGCTCAAGACTGCGATCTCGCGAAGTGACGGAACGGAAGCAAGTCGGTGATGCCGACAGTATGATCAACGCGGAGCTAACCACTATGATGCCGGGGAGCTCGGGCGAAGCATGATGGCTGGAAACAGAAGAATGCCAAAGGCATGTATGATTGGATTTCCCATGTCGGATTCGGTCACGTGCTGTATCTGGAATGGAACATGTACGAAACAGAAAAAAAACCACCTCATCTGCGAGATGAAAACAGATGGAGGATCTGGTGCTATGGGGGAATGTCCGGGAAACGGGCCGCAGAGCAATTAGATAAGATTGATGTCAATCCTCGATCTTGCTCGAGCACTAGCGTTCGATTCCAACTACAGAGCTTGAAAACTATATCCTACTCGCCTGTGAATAGCCATGAGGTCTGCTCGTTTGTATGCATTCTGTACGAGTGGAACAATGCTAATCGCCACGCACAATAGTGCCGTCTACGACGTTGCTTAAGGCCACGGGTATCAGTATCATTTCACTGACTTACCACATGCGCTGTTCTGAGGTAGTAGCGGGCTACCCGGCTTTCGTTCTATGCTCATGAGCCTGACGCAGAACTGTCTTCGGAAGTGCTATGCTCGAATCATGGGTCAACACGCCTTTCCATTCTGGTTCGCATAAACAAGAGGACCACAAGCATTCACAATCGATCCCAGAGCCTGCACATGTACCCTGGATCTAACGTGCCGGACCTGAGCCACAGTGACTCGGCTGGTCTTTGCGCTCTTTGGTTAGCATGAAATTTAGAAGCACTGGGACCGCTCGCTCTGGACGGGATAGTGTTCCGGGTATACCGGCGCTGTTGGTTCATGTTGCTAATGGAGGTGATTAGTCGGCTGGCTGGCGCAATATATCATGCCCGTGACAGCAATGGACACCAGTCTGACAAACCGAACTGCATGATAGATTGGCACTGCTTTGTGGTAGAACCAATCATAGCCAGCTTAGCACGACAAAATATGCAGCCTGCTGTGCTGGCACATGTTAACAGGGGAGTATGGGGAGTGGGGATTGCATTGTAAGTCAAGATAGCAACCACGCGAAGCATGTATCCGTTCGCTGGTGCGAGGCTTGCGGCTCGAAAGCTTCAGCAAGTCATGGTCAGTTTGAGCTCGAGCATTACCTTCACGTTTTGAATATTGAAAAGTTTTTGAGTAGCGAGTTGTTGGTGTCCTCCTGTATTGCAGACCCGAACAACTAAGACCCCGCACTCACACTTGAAGAGCTTATCGATAACAAGGGACGGTCACATCAACCTGGGGAGGTCGCAATAAACTGGTGAGTTGGAGCATATGTTGCTCAATTTGGCAAGATAGCTAACGAAGGTGGAGCTGTAGATCTGGCGTGTGATAGACCTATTGCAACGTCTGTTTTGTAGCGCCGGGTCTACACGCAACTTTGCTCGAGGACCTGCCCAACAATGCTGCTCTCGCGGCGAGCCGATGGCCATGGCATAGGCTCGATGTCGTCGTGGAGAACCGAATTGCGGTCTTCGTCGGCCGTGCCAGTGTTGTACGACGAGGATGGAGACTCGTCAGCATCAACGGCCACGAACGCGGTGCCACCATTCACGAGAAGCACGTCGACCCTTTCCTACGAGACCGGGGCGCAGACAGATGTCGCGAGCGATCTGGATGGTGGGTATGTGCTGGAGGTACGAGATGGAGTGTTGACAATTCCAGAGCGGTATGAATTGGATCGGGACTTGTTGTGTCCTTTCCAGATCCTTGATTGTGAAAAGAAGTTTTCAGAAGTTGTCGACTTCAAGATGCATGTCTTCTCACACTTTCGAGGTCATGCATTGCCGACACTTGCTTCGTGTTTTCTGTGCGACATAAAATTTTCACAAACGTCGGACGATGACCCTGCCCGTTCGTGGAACAATATGCTGTCACACATGGTACATAACCACTTCCGCCAGGGTCAGCAGCTGGCGACGGTTCGGACGGACTTCACCCTGATGAGGTGGATGTATAACAGAAGACTGATAAGTGTCCACCAGTTCAAAAGAACCCAGTTGTGCTCAGTCCCCATTCTTTTGTCGAGCGCGCTGCGTAGCCGGAGTGTGGCCTATGCACCAAGCCCACCGTTCACGCCGTCAGCGCCAGTTCCGACATCTTTCTTCACGGACTCGATACCATCAGTTGGCCTGCAAACCGAACCGTATACTGTGACTGCTGGTGGAAGAGCCGAGCGTCGTCGCCGAGATGCCACCAGACAAGTCTTCTAAGCCCACGGCGATTCCGTAAAAGCTGGCAGCCATAGAAGACGTATGAAACGGCATTTGCGCGCTTGACAGATCCAGGAGTAGCTGCGTGAGAAGGTATCTGG
>Ga0210040_10007893_pt1 | contig 12747 bp, 11 predicted proteins | sample CryGeyCG12114_NA_FD_185462 | JGI IMG/M metagenome (GOLD analysis project Ga0210040, IMG submission 185462) | Groundwater microbial communities from aquifer - Crystal Geyser CG19_WC_8/21/14_NA (SPAdes) (version 2) | ecosystem: Environmental > Aquatic > Deep subsurface > Groundwater | place: USA... | reverse complement strand
CGGGGCCACAATAGTAGGCGCAGGACGGGCTGCTGGAGCCGAGGGTGGCGCGGTCACCGGCGCGGGTCAGCGGCACGGTGCAGGCGGTGTCGCCTTCGGGGTGGATGCGGCCATCGGTGACCGTGCCGCGCAGGGTGCAGTTCGCGCTACCCGCCGCGGCATAGGTGATGACGGCGGCTTGCCCGTTCTTCAGGCACAGCCGGTCGCGGGGGCCGGCGACAAAGACGACCGTGTCGGGTTGCGGAACGTTCTGGGCGGTCGGGCCGGCCTGATTGCTGCCCGCCTCCTCTCGGCCGCAGGCAGTCAGAAGGAGCGCGGAAGCACACAAAAGCGACGCCCCAGCGCATGCGCGTGCTTGCCCGCGCGATCGCGTGCGTGGGTGCGCGTGGAGAGAGCGAGGGGCGGCGTCGCGGAGCATGCCTTGGGCATGGCAGCCGCGATCCACTTGTTCAATGGCGAGACGGTATCCTTCAACCGTCATTCAGGAGTCAGGCGACAAAGGCCCAGGCTTCTCCTATAGGCACGGCACTTCTGGCAGCGGGCGGGCAGCGATGCTGACGACGAATCCTTTTGATGACGACAAGCTGCGCGAGGAGTGCGGCGTATTCGGCATCTGGAATGCCAACGCCGCGGCCAGCTTCGTGGCGCTGGGTCTCCACGCCTTGCAGCACCGCGGGCAGGAAGCTGCCGGCATCTCCAGCATGGACGCGACCGGCTTCCATTCGCACCGGGCGGCCGGCCATGTCGCAGGGACGTTCGACAAGGACGAGGTGATCCGCGCTCTGCCGGGCCGCACCGCGATCGGCCATGTGCGCTATTCCACGACCGGCAGCTCGGCGATGCGCAACGTGCAGCCGCTGTTCGCCGAACTGGCCGATGGCGGCTTCGCGGTCGCTCACAACGGCAACATTTCCAATGCGATGAAGCTGCGCCGCACGCTCAACCGGCGCGGGTCCATCTTCCAGTCGACCTCCGACACCGAGGTGATTATCCACCTGGTCGCGACCTCGCACCACACGCAGATGCTCGACCGGATCGTCGACGCGCTGAACCAGGTCGAAGGCGCTTATTCGCTGCTGATGCTGACGGAAGCCGGGCTGATCGCCTGCCGCGACCCGCTCGGCATCAGGCCGCTGGTGATGGGGCGGATCGGCGATTCGGTGATCTTCGCCAGTGAGACGGTCGCCCTGGACGTGATCGGCGCGCATTATGAGCGCGACATCGGCCCGGGCGAGATGGTGCTGGTCAACGGCGACGGCGTGCGCAGCTTCCGCCCGTTCGTGTCGGCCTCGCCCCGGCCGTGCATCTTCGAGCATGTCTATTTCAGCCGGCCGGACAGCGTGGTCGACGGCACGTCGGTGTACGAGAGCCGCAAGAACATCGGCGCGGTGCTGTCCGCCGAGTCGCCGGTCGAGGCCGACATCGTCGTGCCGGTTCCCGACAGCGGGGTGCCGGCGGCGATCGGGTTCAGCCAGGCGAGCGGCATTCCGTTCGAGCTGGGCATCATCCGCTCGCACTATGTCGGACGGACGTTCATCCAGCCGAGCCAGGAAGTGCGGCACCTGGGGGTCAAGCTCAAGCACAACGCCAATTCGGCGCTGATCAAGGGCAAGCGGATCGTGCTGATCGACGATTCGATCGTGCGCGGCACGACCAGCGTCAAGATCGTGCAGATGATGCGCGACGCGGGCGCGGCCGAGGTGCACATGCGGATCGCCTCGCCGCCGACGCGGCACAGCTGCTTCTACGGCGTGGACACGCCCGAGCGCGCCAAGCTGCTGGCGGCGCAGATGGATGTGGCGGGAATGGTCAAGTACATCAACGCGGACAGCCTGGCGTTCATCAGCATCGACGGGCTGTACCGGGCACTTGGCGAGGGTCGGAACCCGGCGGCGCCGCAGCGCTGCGATGCGTGCTTCACCGGCGATTACCCTACCCGGCTGACGGACCTCACCGACAAGGAAATGGGGCAGGCGGCGTTGCGGGTCGTGGCTTCCCGCTAAGCAGCGGAGCTCAGCTGGCCCCCTGGCCGACGTACCACGGCTTGAGCATCACGGTCTCGTTGCCGCGGGCCGCCGGCCGCGGCGCCAGCCGCGTGAGATCGAACTCTTCTTCGAACTGCATGCCGAACCGGTCCTTCTGCGCCCAACGGACTGTGCCGCTGACAGGGCCGACCCCGACAATGTCGATGGTGAGGCGAGCGTCCGGCGCAAGCGGGATCGGGCATTCGACAAGCGCGCCGGAGGTCGAGATGTTGCGCAGCCGCACTTCGCGGACCTGGCCGTGGATGGCGGCGATCGCGCGGCGCATCAGCCGCTGGCGCGGCTGGCGGATGCACTGGTGACCGTCCGCTTCGACCGACTTGACGTTGGCCAGCTTGAGCGCGCCGGCGCTGTCCGTCGGGCGGCCGAAGATGAAACCCTGGACCTGGGCCACGCCCAGCTCGCGGATCAGGGCCAGGTCGTCATGGGTCTCGACCCCTTCCGCGACCGTGTCCATCTTGAGGCTTTCGGCGAGGGTCACGATGGCACGGATGATGGCGGCGTTGCGGCTCTTCACGCTGGCCGCGCCGCGCACGAAGCTCTGGTCGATCTTGATCTTGTCGAATGGCGCGTGGCGCAGGTATCCGAGCGAGGAATAACCGGTGCCGAAATCGTCGAGGACCAGCCGCACGCCCAACTTCTTGAGGCGGGTAAAGGTGTCCTCGGTCGCGTCGCTGTCGGCGAGGAACACGCCTTCGGTGATCTCCAGCTCCAGTCGGTTGGGGTTGACGCCAGTGTCTTCCAGCGCCTTGTGTACCACCTCGACGATCCGCGGATCGTTGAACTGGATGGGCGAGAGGTTAACGGCGACCCGGACCTTCTCGGGCCATTTTGCAGCTTCGGTCAGCGACTGCTGCAGGACCCATTCGCCCACCTTGCCGATCATGCCGCATTCCTCGGCCAGTGGCACGAACTTGGCGGGCGAGATGTTGCCCCGGATCGGATGGTGCCAGCGGACCAGCGCCTCGAAGCCGGAGACCTCCTCGCCGGCGGCGCGGATGATCGGCTGGAAGGCGACACTGAGCTCGTCGCGCTCCAGCGCGAGTCGCAGGTCGTTTTCCAAGTGCTGCCGGTCGGTCGCCTCCGAATGCATGGCGGGTTCGTAGAAGTAATGCTTGCCGCGGCCGGCGGCCTTGGCCGCGTAGAGCGCGAGGTCGGCGTTGCGGATCAGGCTGTCGGCGCAGGCGCGACCGGGATCGCCGATGGCGATGCCGACACTCGCACCGATGGTCACGCGGTGGCCATCCAACTCGTACGGGCGGGAGACTTCGGCGATCAGCGACCGGGCAAGGTTTTCGAGCAGGCCGACTTCGGCGGCGCCCGGAAGCACGGCCTCGAACTCGTCGCCCCCGAGGCGCCCAACCTTGCCATGGTCGCCGAGCACACTGGTGAGGCGCTGGGCGACCTGCTTGAGCAAGGCGTCGCCGGCCGGGTGGCCGAGCGTGTCGTTGACATTCTTGAAGCGGTCGAGGTCGATCAGGAACAGCGAGCAGGCGCGCTGGCGACGGGCGGCGTTGCGCAGCGCCTCGTCCAGCGTCTGGCGCATCATTCCGCGGTTGGGCAGGCCGGTCAGCGAGTCGAAACGGGCGAGGCGGGTTATCTCCTGCTCCGACCGGCGCTGCTCGGTAAGGTCGGTGCCGATGCCGCGGAAGCCGAGATAGCGGCCGTGTTCATCAAAAATCGGGTTGCCGGACAGCGACCAGTGCACGTCCTGTTCGCTGGCCGGGCGGACGATTACGTCCGCGAAGGGGAAGCGCGCCGACAGGTGGAAACCGAGTGTGCGCTCCTCACGCATGGTGTCGCCAGGGCTGACGTCGACCGACAGCAGGTCGGTGAACTGGCGGCCCAGCAGCGCTTCCGGCGTGGTCTTGAAGTCGTCGGCGAGCTGCTGCGACACGTAGGACAGGGTGCCGGCGGGGTTGGTTTCCCAGAACCAGCCGCGGCCGGAGGTCTCGAATTCCTCGACGAAGTGCAGCGCCTTTTGCGCCATCGAGTCGAGCTGGAGCCGCCGGCGGGCGCTGGCCAGCATGTTGCGGGTGACCGCGACACTGTAGCCGACCGCCAACAGGCTGAGACCGGAGATGGTGGCGGTGACGGTGGTGCTGCCCGAAAACAGAAAGGCGCCAAGGCTGGCGACCAAGGCGTTGATCACGGACAGCGGCGGCGAGCCGATGCTGACTAGGCCGCGCATCGCGACTCCGGCGCCGAGCACCAGAGGCAGGAAGCTGGCGTTGTCGAGCCCGTCGAAGCGCGACGCGGCGCTGGCGAACAACATCCACAACACGCCCGAGGCAGCGAGATACGCCATGGTCAGCCGGCCGACGTTGTGGGACGCCAGGCCGAAGTGGCGAGAGCGGCCGAGCACCAGGGCCGCCGCGCCGTCCAGCAGCATGGCCAGGAACAGCGGCAGTAGCGCGGTAAACACCTCGCCCCAGGACGAGCCGTTGATGCCCTGGAGCACGACGGTCAGGCCGACCACGCCGTGGGTGGCGGCGAGCAGCAGGGGCGAGCTGCCGAAGGTTCGAATGCGGCGGCCGGCCAGCGTCCGGTCGCCCTCGGTCTCGGCCGGGGCGACATCGAACAGCAGCGCTTCACGCACGGAGGCCCGCGGCGTCGGGCCGCGTTCCTCCATCACCATTCCAAGGCGCGTTCGCCTCATCCGTTCCCCACTTCCTTTGGCAGAAAGCAGGTAAGCGAAAGACGTTAACGGAATCCTCCGACCGCGTCCTTAAGACGAACTCAACCCTGTTCGGGAAGGAAGTCGGGCACCGACAGGTAACGCTCGCCGGTGTCATAATTGAAGCCGAGCACTCGCGGCCGTTCACCAAGTTCGGGCAATTTTTGTTTGATTGCCTGCAAGGTGGCGCCCGACGAGATGCCGACCAGCATGCCCTCCTCGCGGGCGCTGCGGCGAGCCATTTCCTTGGCGTCGTTCGGATCAACCTGGATCGTCCCGTCGAGCAGGTCGGTGTGGAGGTTGGAGGGAATGAAGCCCGCCCCGATGCCCTGGATCGGATGCGGGCCGGGCTGCCCTCCCGAGATGACCGGCGAGAGGGTCGGCTCCACGGCAAACACCTTGAGGTTGGGAAACCTCGATTTCAGCACCTCGGCGACTCCGGTGATGTGGCCGCCGGTGCCGACCCCGGTGATCAGCGCGTCAAAGCCGTCCGGAAAGTCCTCCAAAACCTCGTTCACCGTCTCCTTGCGGTGGACCTCGATATTGGCGGGATTGTCGAATTGCTGTGGCATCCACGCGCCCGGCGTCTCCGACACGATCTCTTCGGCGCGCGCGATGGCGCCCTTCATGCCCTTCTCCTTGGGCGTGAGATCGAAGGTCGCGCCATAGGCCAGCATCAGGCGGCGGCGCTCGAGGCTCATGCTTTCGGGCATGACCAGGACGATCTTGTAGCCCTTGACCGCCGCGACCATCGCCAGGCCGATGCCGGTGTTGCCGCTGGTCGGCTCGACGATAGTACCGCCGGGCTTCAGCTGGCCGTTCCGCTCGGCATCCTCGATCATCGCTAGCGCGATGCGATCCTTGATCGAGCCGCCGGGATTCCCGCGCTCGGACTTGATCCATACTTCGGCTTGGTCGCCGAACAACCGCTGGACGCGGATGTGCGGCGTGCGCCCGATGGTATCGAGAATGGTATTGGCCTTCACGCGGGTTTCTCCTCTTGGGCGGCCCTGGCAAGCACCTCTGGCGGCGGGTCGAAGGTGCGCGCCCGCCGAAGTTCGGGAAACAGTTGGGACCACGCCCCTGCAACTGCAATGGCTGCGCCGCCGCCGAACACCACCGCGCCGACCGGGCCGAGCAGGGCGGCGAACAGGCCGGACTGCAATTCGCCCAGTTCGTTCGAGGCCGAGATGGCGAGCCCCGAAACCGCGGACACCCGCCCGCGCATGGTGTCGGGAGTGTGCAGCTGCACCAGGCTGGAGCGGACGTAAACGCTCAGCATGTCGGCCGCGCCCAGCAGCGCCAGCACGAACATGGACAGCGGCAAGCTATTGGAGAGGCCGAAGACGATGGTGGTCAGGCCGAAGGTGGCGACGGCCCACAGCATCTTCACGCCGACATTGTGCTTGAGCGGTCGGATGGCGAAGATCGCGGCGACGCTGGCGGCGCCGACCGCCGGCGCGGCCCGGAGCAATCCGAGCCCCTCCGTGCCGACCTGGAGGATATCGCGGGCGAACACCGGCAGCATCGCAGTTGCGCCGCCCAGCAGCACGGCGAACAGGTCGAGCGTGATGGCGCCGAGCAGGAAGCGGTGGCCGCGCACATAGGTCAGCCCTTCGATCATCTGGCGGATCGGGTGCGGGTGGCCCTCCATCTTGGGCGGGACGATGCGGCGGATGGGGGTGAGCGCCAGGATGGCGAGGCCCATCAGTGCGGCAGCGGTCCAGTAGGGCGCGGACGGGTGGGCGGCATAGAGAAACCCGCCGATTGCCGGTCCGCCGACCGTCGCGCCCTGCCAGGCGATGGAGGACAGCGCGATGGCCTTGGGCAGCAGTTCGGGCGGCACGATGTTGGGTGCGATCGCCGACATGGAGGGGCCGGTGAACACCCGCGCCACGCCATGCAGGGCGGCGAAGGTGAACAGCAGTGGCAGGCTCAGCCAGTCGTTGGTGGTGGCCAGCGCCAGCCCGAGCGCGATACTGGCGTCGATGCCGTTCGCCAGCCGCGCCACCGTCCGCCGCTCGTAGCGGTCGGCGGTCCAGCCCGCGACGGGGGTGAGGATGGCGAGCGGAACGAACTGCACGGCGCCGAGCAGGCCGAGGACGAAGGATGCCTCCCGGATCGACATGCCGTAGCTGGCACGAGCGACATCGTAGACCTGATAGCCGATGATGACGACCATCCCCATGGTCGCGAGCACGGCGCAGAAACGGGCAATCCAGAACAGTTGAAAGTCGTGGATCGCGAGCGGGGAGCTAGGCACCCGTGGCGCTTAGCGGGGGGTGGAGCACGGGGCAATCGGCGATGGGGCGCTCGCCAGCCTCATCACCCGCTATTGCGTTCCCGATCAGATCAGATAAAGGTGAACCTAATGGTTCAGTATTTGAGTCCCTCTCTCGATCGTTCGTTCGCGGCGCTGTCCGACGCGACCCGCCGCGGCATCATCGATCACCTCGGCCGCGCGGATGCGTCGATCACGATCCTTGCCGACAAGTTCGAGATGACGCTGACCGGAATGAAAAAGCACGTCGCCGTGCTCGAGCAGGCCGGGCTCATCACGACCGAGAAGGTCGGCCGGGTGCGGACCTGCAGGCTTGGGCAAGGTGGCCTCGCGGCCGAGGCCGAATGGATCGAGGCCCATCGCAAGCTGTTCGAAGCGCGCTTCGACGCTCTGGATCACGTCATCGCGAGAATGAAACAGGAGAAAGAAAATGGATCAGCAGACCACTAGTCACCCCGTCACGCAGAACCGCACGGATATCGAGCGCAAGTCCGACCGCGAGCTGGTCGTCAGGCGGGTGTTCGACGCTCCGCCCGGCACCGTGTTCAAGGCATGGAGCCAGCCCGACCTGTTCAAGCGGTGGTGGATGCCCAGGTCGGCCACCGGCGTGTCGTTGGTAGGCTGCGACATGGACGTACGCACCGGTGGGAAGTACCGGCTCGAGTTCGGTGCCGGAGGGGCCGACACGATGGCGTTCTACGGCAAGTATCTCGACGTCGTTCCCGACGAGCGTATCGTATGGACCAACGACGAAGCTGAAGAGGGTGCGGTCACCACCGTGACCTTCGAGGAGCAGGGCGGAAAGACGCTGCTGACCTTCCACGAGCTCTATCCATCGAGCGAGGCGCTCGAGGAAGCAATGACCGGTTCGGCCGCCGGGCTGCCGGAACAGCTGGATCAGCTCGACGAACTGCTGTCCGCCACCGCTTAGTGGTGGCCTGCCAATTGCTCAGCGACCCGCCTCCGCGATGGTCTTGGCCATCCTTGCGCGGTCCTGAGCGCCGGTATCGCGGCCGTCGCCGGCATAGAGCGACTTGAGGTAGGCCAGGTCGAACGCCGTCAGCGACCGCGGCGCGGCCGGGTTGTCGAAGGTCTTGAGGACGGTGCCGACCTGGTCGCCCGCGGGCGGCCGGGTCATGGCGAGGCCGCGCATGGCGGCATAATGGGCGATCTGCCCGAGCGTGCGGCCGTTCAGAGCGCCGCGGTCGATGATGATCACCGAACCGTCGAGCTGCTGGCGGGTCGTCTGCTTGAGGATTGAGGCCGACTGGACCCGCAGCGTGGGCGGTGCCGAGCCATCCTTGGACGGCGTGAGCGATACCCCGTCCTCATTGCGCAGGCTGGTCACCGACCAAGCGCGGACGGGTCCCTTCCCCTTGGCGATCGCCTCCACGTCGCGGCGGGAAACGCCATTTAGCCATTCGGGCTTTGTCCGGCGGATGTCGGCGAACAACAGTTGCCCGTCACCGGCGACCATCACGATCAGGTTGGCGTCGCAGCGGGTGGCGGCGGTCTTGAGACCGACCTGCCGGGCGACATCGCGAATCTGATCCTGCACCAGCTCGCCTGCTTCCGCCGGAAGTCCGGTGACCAGCGGGCAGACTGGATCGTGGTACCGGGCCATCTGCAGGTCGGGGGTGACGGAGATGTCGTTCACCGCCTTGCGCGCCTGGCCTTCGTCGAGTGCGCGGCGGCCGGTCACGACCACCGTGTCCTGGGGAGCCGGAGCGGCCTGCAGGGCGGTGGCGGCGGCAACGGACAACAGGAGCTGCAACATGCTCGACGTTCCTTCTTGATGGCGCAACCAGGTGCCATTGGCCGAGTCCCGCACAGAAGCCTTGTTCTGCGAACCGGCGGGAAGTCCTATGGACCGCCCGCGAGCGTCGACCAACGGCAAATCGGACGCGCTCCATGCTCGACTTGGCGGGGTCGTGGCGGCAGAATCGCGGGGCGGCGGAGTCGGAGGGCGTGAAGGTGGCAAGCGGGCAGGAACATGACGTGGCGGCCATCATGGGCGGGCTGTACGGCGACGGGATCATCGGGCTGAAGGGTGCCTTCACCCGGGAGTGGGCGGACGCGCTCGCCGCCGACGTGTGGCGGGTGTGGGAACGGGTGGGGGGCAAGCCGGGCGGCGCCCTGCCGCGCGGACCGCACCGCTTCTATGTCGAATGCTCGCCCGAGGACATCGGCGGCTTCGTCGACCTCGCCATCCACCCATGGTTTGTCGCGGTGTGCGAGGCGGTGCTGGGCCCGGACTACCGGATCGTCGAGGTCGGCTTCGACATTCCCTTCCCGGGCGCGGCCGACCAGCCGTGGCACCGCGACTTCAAGGCCCCGCCGGAGACGACCGTCGGCCGGCGCCTGAACAGCCTGGCGTTCAATCTCACCACGGTGGACACACGTGCGGAGCATGGCCCGTTCGAGGTCGCGCCGGGGACCCAGTGGGACGACATCGCGGGCGCCAAGGACGACATGTTCCCCGACCGCTCGCTATGGGGCCGCTACGAGGAGCGCGCGGTCCAGAAGCTGCCGCGGCGCGGCGACATTTCCGCCCGCTCGGCGCTGACCATCCACCGCGGCACCGCCAATCGCTCCGACGAGCCGCGGCCGGTCCTCGTGCTCGGGGTGGACGCGCCGGACGGCATCAACGCCCATCACCACGACCTGCAGGTGACCCGCGGCTATCTCGACGGCTTGCCGGCGCGGGTGCGCGATCACCTGACGTGCGGGGTGGTGGAGCGGCTGGCGATGATCGAGCAGCACCATGTGATCGAAGGACTCCTGCAGCCGACGTACTGAGGAACCGCAACCGGGCCCAAGCGCTCCACCGCCTTCATGCCAAGGAGTTGATAATGGCCAATATGTTGGGTGCGCTGATCGGCGCCGCGATCGATCGCGGCGATGGCGACAGCGGGATCAAGGGCGCGATCATGGGCACGGTGGCGGAAAGCGCCATCCGCCTGCTCGCGCCGGTGGTCGCGACCTATGCGCTCGGCTGGGCCGTGCAGTACGGCATCGCCAAGGGCTGGAAGGCGGTTACGGGCAACGACCCGTCGCAGAGCGGGCGGCTGCGGACGGCCTGATCCGAACTTTATCCCGCCACGCAGACGTCTGGTCTGCGTGGCGGGATAAACCCGAAGCGAAGCCTAGCGCGCGGTCAGCGGGATCGCGCTGCCCGACTGGTCCGCCGTCGTGCCGCGGCTGTTCTGCGTCAGAAAGCCGACCACGTCGCGGGCGAACCGCTCCTTGTCCGTCTCGAAGATACCGTGCGGGCTGCCGTCGTAAGTGATCAGCTGCGCGTGCGGCAAGGCCTCGGCAACCTTCTTGCCGGTACCTTCGAATGGGACGTTCTTGTCGCCCGTGCCGTGAAGGACGAGGGTAGGGATGCCCTCGAATGCGTTGAGGTCGCCGCGGAAGTCGGTCGTCGCCCACGCCTGTGCGGCGGCATAGGTTGGGCGGGCGCCGGCCATGAGCGCCTGATGGAAGCTGGCGTCCAGCACGCCCTGGCTGACCGGGTGTGAGACGAACCCGACACCATAGAATTGCTTCAGGAAGGTCTGGAGGAAACCGGCGCGATCGGTCTCCATCTGGGTAGTGATGTCGTCCAGCGCGGATTGGGGCACGCCGTCCGGATAATCGTCGCCTTGGACGACCCGCGGAACCACCGAGCTGGCCAGCACGGCCGCGCTGACCCGGCCGCGGCCCTGGCGCGAGACCAAGCGCGCGACTTCGCCGCCACCCATGGAGAAACCAAGCAGCGCCACCGGCTGGTTGATGTTCGCGTCCTCAAGGATGGCGACCACGTCGTCGGCGAACGTGTCGTAATCGTAGCCGTCCCACGGCTGGTCGGAGCGCCCGAACCCGCGACGGTCGGGGATGATGCAGCGCTTGCCTGCCTCGACCAGCTTGATTGCCAGATCGTCGAACGTGTCGCCGGTCAGCGGCCAGCCGTGCAGCAGGACCACCGGATCGCCGCGCCCCCAGTCCTTGTAGTAGAGCATGGTGCCGTCTCTGGCCTTGGCATAAGGCATCGGGTGTCTCCTGTGGGTGAGATCGGGTGAACGGCCCGCTTCGCAGTCCGTTGCATGCGTTCCGCTTTCGTTCTACGTCTCAACGCAACATGGCGAAGCTGAAATCCCGATACGTCTGCCAGGCCTGCGGGTCGGCTCAATCCCGCTGGCAGGGGCAGTGCCCCGACTGTGCCGAGTGGAACACGCTGGTGGCCGAAGCGAGCAACGTGACGGTGTTCTCGGCCAAGCACGACCTGCAGGCGGGCGGACGCGCGGTGCAGCTGGTGGGGCTGGATGCGGCGGTGGCGCTGCCGGAGCGGGTGCCGAGCGGAATCGCCGAGTTCGACCGGGCGGTCGGCGGCGGGCTGGTGCCGGGTTCGGCGATGCTGCTGGCCGGCGATCCCGGGATCGGTAAGTCCACCCTGCTGCTGCAGGCGGCGGCGAGCATCGCGCGCAGCGGACGCGGCGCGGTCTACATCTCGGGCGAGGAAGCGGTCGACCAGGTGCGGCTGCGCGCACTGCGGCTCGGCGCAGCCGGGGCGCCGGTGCAACTGGCCTCCGTCACCTCGGTGCGGGACATCCTGACCACCCTGGGCGAGGGGCCGGCGCCGGCTCTGCTGGTGATCGATTCCATCCAAACCATGCACTCAGACCTGATCGAGGGCGCGCCGGGCACGGTCAGTCAGGTGCGGGCCTCGGCGCAGGAGCTGATCCGCTTCGCCAAGGACCGGGGCACGGCGCTGATCCTGGTCGGGCACGTGACCAAGGACGGCAGCATCGCGGGCCCGCGCGTGCTGGAGCATATGGTCGACGCGGTGCTGAACTTCGAAGGGGAGCGTAGCCACCAGTATCGCATCCTGCGCGCGGTCAAGAACCGGTTCGGCGGGACGGACGAGATCGGCGTGTTCGCGATGGAAGGCGCCGGGTTGAACGAGGTGCCCAATCCGTCGGCGCTGTTCCTGACCAAACGCGACGACCCGGTCAGCGGAACGGCAATCTTTCCCGCGCTGGAGGGGACCCGGCCGGTGCTGATCGAGATTCAGGCGCTGACGATGCGGATCGCCAGCGGGGCGACCCCGCGCCGCTCGGTGGTAGGCTGGGACGGCGGCCGGCTGGCGATGCTGCTGGCGGTGCTGGAGGCGCGCTGCGGCGTGAGCTTCGCCACCACCGAAGTCTATCTGAACGTGGCCGGCGGCTACCGCCTGCAGGATCCGGCGGCGGACCTGGCGGTGGCGGCCGCGCTGGTGTCGGCGCTGTCCGAGCGGCCGGTGCCGGCCGAGGCGGTGGTGCTGGGCGAAGTGGCGCTGTCGGGCGAGGTGCGCCCCGTCGCGCACACGCCGTTGCGGCTCAAGGAAGCGGCCAAGCTCGGCTTTGAGGATGCCTGGGTGCCGGGCGGAGTGGAGCTTAGCGCAGGCATTCGCACGGCGCGGTTCGGGCAGCTGCGGCAGCTGGTGGAGCGGATCCTCGGCCGCTAACCGTCATACCGGACTTAATCCCGGGTGACGGCAGGGCTGGTTTGAAACCTTACTCTTCGCTAGCCCACCTTCCATGACCGCGCTCGACATCTTCGTGCTGCTGATGCTTGGCGGCGGGGCCCTGGTAGGCTTCGTCCGCGGCTTCGTGCATGAGGTCCTGGCGCTGGCGGCATGGCTGGCGGCGATCATTGCCCTGAAGCTGTTCCACGGTCCGGTGACCGGCTGGCTGGAAGGCAGCGGACGGGGACCCGCCGCAGCGGCG
>Ga0210040_10007892_pt1 | contig 12751 bp, 12 predicted proteins | sample CryGeyCG12114_NA_FD_185462 | JGI IMG/M metagenome (GOLD analysis project Ga0210040, IMG submission 185462) | Groundwater microbial communities from aquifer - Crystal Geyser CG19_WC_8/21/14_NA (SPAdes) (version 2) | ecosystem: Environmental > Aquatic > Deep subsurface > Groundwater | place: USA... | reverse complement strand
ACCGTGCAGACCCGCCGCGCTGTGGCAGGTGCAGGATTCGAACCTGCGTAGGCTGTGCCGGCTGATTTACAGTCAGCTCCCTTTGGCCGCTCGGGCAACCTGCCGCTGGGAGCAACGATAGCAAGCCCGGCCGACCGGTCGGGACCACACCGCCCGACCGGAGGAGAGAGCCGACATGGCCAGCGAGTCGTCGTTCGACGTCGTCAGCAAGGTCGACCGCCAGGAGGTCGACAACGCCCTGAACCAGGCGTCCAAGGAGCTGTCCCAGCGCTACGACTTCAAGGGCGTCGGCGCCTCGGTCGCCTGGAGCGGGGAGACCATCGCGATGGCCGCGGACAGCGAGGAGCGGGTCAAGGCCGTCCTCGACGTCCTGCAGACCAAGCTCATCAAGCGCGGGATCTCCCTGAAGTCCCTGGACGCCGGCGAGCCGCGCCTGTCCGGCAAGGAGTACCGGATCGACGCCACCCTCAAGGAGGGGCTGAGCCAGGAGGACGCGAAGAAGATCGGCAAGATCGTCCGCGACTCCGGGCCGAAGGGGATCAAGACCCAGGTCACCGGCGACGAGCTGCGCGTCTCGGCCAAGAGCCGCGACGACCTGCAGGAGGTCATCGCGCTGCTCAAGGGCTCCGACCTCGACGTGGCGCTGCAGTTCGTCAACTACCGCTGAGGCACGACGAGGCCCCCGGGACGGCGTCCCGGGGGCCTCGCTGCGCGGGGTCGTCAGGCGTCGCGGCGGCGGAACAGCACCGCCCACAGGACGAGCAGCACCAGCGCCGTCCCGCCGAAGATCGCGCCACCCTCCCAGGGGCCGACCACGGGGAACGGGTTCCCCTCCATCGGCCCGGTCGAGACCAGCTGCTGCCCGGCGTAGAAGGGCATGAACCGCGTCTCGTCCTGGAAGCGGTTGAGCGCCGGGATCAGGGTCAGGGCGGCGAGGATGTTCTCGACCACCAGGGGCCAGACGATGAGCAGCACGATCGCGCCGGGCAGGTTGCGCAGCAGGCCTGCGAGCGCCATCCCCACCATCGCGTAGATGAGCGTCAGCAGCACGAAGCCGATGAGCACCCGGACGACGGTGTCGTCGCTGATCGGGTCGTCCAGGAGGGTCGAGCCGGGCCAGAGCAGCGCCACGAGGTAGGCCGCCGCGAGGCTCAGCGCGGCGACCAGCACCGACCACACCGCGACGACGAGGACCTTCGCCAGCAGCAGCGCCCCGCGCCGCGGGACCACCGGCAGCGTCACCCGGATGGTCCCGTAGCGGTACTCGTGCCCGATGGCGAAGGCTCCGACGAGCCCCATGAGGATGCCGGTGATCGGGATGGCCTGGCTCGCGAGACCGGTCAGGGCCAGGACCAGCGAGCCCTCCGGCGCGTCGACGAACTGCGCGAACAGCGCCGCCACCAGGACCGACACCGCCACGCTCGTGCCCAGCAGCCACCAGGTGGAGCGCAGCGTGCGCAGGCGGGTCCACTCGTACTTCAGCGCGTCGGTCATCGGGCCTCTCCCGCCCTCGTGGCGCCGCCGCCGGAGACCGCGGCGTCGGGGCTGCCCTGGAACTCCTCGGACTGGCCGGTGATCTCGATGAAGGCCTCCTCGAGGCTGGCCCGGCGGGTGCTCAGCTCGTGCAGCGGGACGCCGGCCGCGAAGGCGGTGTCACCCACCAGGGCCTGCTCCACGCCGGTGACGGCGAGCGCGCCGTCCTCCTCCACCGCCACGGTGGCGCCGCGGGCGCGCAGCGCCTCGGCGAGCTGGGCGGCGCCGGGGCTGCGCACGAGCACGGCGCTGTGCGAGGACGCCTCGACGAAGTCGGCCACCGGGGTGTCGGCGATCATCCGGCCCTTGCCGACGACGATCAGGTGGTCGGCCATGAGCTGCATCTCCGACAGCAGGTGGCTGGAGACGAAGACCGTGCGGCCGGAGGCGGCGTAGCTGCGCAGGAACGAGCGCAGCCAGTGGATGCCCTGGGGGTCCAGGCCGTTGGCGGGCTCGTCGAGCATGAGGACGTCGGGCTGCCCGAGCAGCGCGGCGGCCAGGCCCAGGCGCTGGCCCATGCCCAGGGAGAACCCCTTGGGCCTGGCCTTGGCGACCGACGTCAGGCCCACGACCTCGAGCACCTCGTCGACGCGGGAGCGGGGCACGCCGGAGCCGGCGGCCATCATCCGCAGGTGGTTGCGCGCCGAGCGGGTGGGGTGGAAGGCCTTGGCCTCCAGCAGCGCGCCGACGTGGCGCAGCGGCTGGCGCAGCTCCTCGTAGCGCTTGCCGTCGAAGAGGGTCTGCCCCTCGCCGTGGTCGAGGCCGAGCATCAGCCGCATCGTCGTGGACTTGCCCGCACCGTTCGGGCCCAGGAAGCCGGTGACGGCACCGGGGCGCACGGTGAAGGACAGGTGGTCCACGGCCACCTTCCCCCCGTACCGCTTGGTGAGTCCTGTCGCTTCGATCATGACCACGACCCTGGCAGAGGTGCCGCCCCAGGTCGAGCACCTCCCGCCGCGCGCCACGGCTCGCGGGAGGAGTTCACCCGCCGTTAGCGTTCAGCGCGTGCTGACTCGGCGACGGGCGCTGGTGTGGGGCGCCGTCGCGGTGCTGGCCGGCTGCTCGGGACCGAGCGGGCGCGACGAGGAGGAGGCGGCCGTGGCCGGACCGACCCAGCAGTACCGCTACGGCGACGCGGAGGCCCAGGTGGCGGACCTGTGGCTGCCCGAGGGCCCGGCCCCGACGCGCACCGCGGTGCTCGTGCACGGCGGGTACTGGCAGCCCGGCTACGACCGCTCGCTGGAGGACCCGCTGGTCCCCGTCCTGCTGGACGCGGGGTGGGCGGTGTGGAACGTCGACTACCGGGCCACCGGCGTGGACGGCGGCGGCTGGCCGGGCACCCTGGAGGACGTCGCGGCGGCCGTCGACCTCCTCGCGCAGGCGGCGTCCGAGCACGGGCTGGGCCTGGACCGGACGGCCTTCGTCGGGCACTCCGCCGGCGGGCACCTGGCGCTGTGGGCCGCTGCCCGCGGGCACCTGCCGCCCGGCGCGCCCGGCGCGGTGGCGGCCGGGAGCTCAGCGGTCCTGCCCGCGGCGGTCGTGGCGCAGGCGGCCGTGGCCGACCTCGTCTCCGCCGACCGGCGCCAGCTGGGCGGCGGCGCGGTGGCCGGGCTGCTGGGCGGCCGGGCCGGCGACGTCCCCGAGCGCTACGCCGCAGCCGACCCGGTGCGCCTCGTGCCCTTCGGCGTCCCGCTGCTCGTCATCACCGGGGACGCCGACACGAGCGTCCCGCCGTCGCAGTCGGCGGCCCTGGCGGACGCCGCGCTGGCGGCAGGCGACGACGTCGAGCACGTGGTCGTGCCCGGCGAGGACCACTTCGCCCACCTCGACCCGGCGTCGCGGTGCTGGGCCCTCACCAGCGACTGGCTCGACGCCCGCCTGCCCCCTCAGTAGCCGCGTCAGTAGCCGCGGTACCCGGTCGCCATCTCGTTGAGCCGGGCGATGCGCTCGGCCATCGGCGGGTGCGTGGCGAACAGGCTCTTGACGTCACCGGCCCGGAACGGGTTGGCGATCATCATGTGGCTGGCGCTGACCAGGTCGCGCTCGGGCGCCAGCGGGCGGGCCCGGGTGCCCTGCTCGAGCTTGCGCAGCGCGGAGGCGAGCGCCAGCGGGTCGCCGGTGAGGGTGGCGCCGTCCTCGTCGGCGTCGAACTCGCGGGTGCGGCTGATCGCCAGCTGCACGACGCCGGCCGCCACGGGCCCGAGGAAGAGCACGAGCATCCCGGCGGCGGGGTTGCGGTTCTCGCGGTCGCCGCCGCCGAAGAACATCGCCAGGTACGCGAGGTAGGTGATCGCGCTGGACAGCGCCGCGGCGATCGAGGAGGTGAGGATGTCGCGGTTGTAGACGTGCATCAGCTCGTGGCCCAGGACGCCGCGCAGCTCGCGCTCGTCGAGCAGCTCCAGCAGGCCCTGGGTCGCCGCCACCGCCGCGTGGGAGGGGTTGCGCCCGGTCGCGAAGGCGTTGGGCGCGGAGGTCGGGGAGACGTAGATGCGGGGCATCGGCTGGCCGGCGCGCTCGGACAGCTCGCGCACGATGCGGTGCATGGCCGGCTGCTCGGCCTCGCTGACCTCGCGGGCGCGCATGGCCCGGATCGCGATGGTGTCGCTCTTCCAGTACGAGACGCCGGTGATCGCCAGGGACAGCAGCAGGCCGATGAACAGGCCCCCGGGGCTGCTGCCGAAGAGCAGGTAGCTCGCGCCGATGACGATGGCGCCGAGCAGCCCGAAGAGCATGGCGGTCTTGGCGCCGTTGAAGTGGCCGTGGCCCATGTCGCGCGATCCTTCCTTGACGGTTCCTTTACCTCAACGCCGGGGGTGGCCGCCTCGTTCCCGCTCCGGTCCGCACGGTCCCCGCCGGGAGGAGCGCGGCGCCGGGGGCGCCTACCATGGGACGACCGCCCGCCGCGCCCGCCCTCCTGGCCAGCCGCCCCCGGGCACACCTCGCACGGACAGGACGTTGTCGCTGCCATGAGCACCACCACCCCGGGTCCGACGCAGGGTCCGTCGCAGAGCGCCACGCCGATCGAGAGGCTCGACCGCGTCGTCATCCGGTTCGCCGGCGACTCCGGTGACGGCATGCAGCTCACCGGCGACCGCTTCACCGCCGAGACCGCCTCGCTGGGCAACGACCTGAAGACCCTGCCGAACTTCCCGGCGGAGATCCGCGCCCCCGCCGGGACGCTGCCGGGCGTCTCCAGCTTCCAGCTGCACTTCGCCGACCACGACGTCTCGACGCCCGGTGACGCCCCCGACGTCCTCGTGGCGATGAACCCCGCGGCCCTGAAGGCCAACCTGGCCGACGTCCCCCGCGGCGGCACGCTCATCGTCGACACCGACGACTTCTCCCGGCGCAACCTCGCGAAGGTCGGCTACACGACCTCCCCGCTCGAGGACGGGAGCCTCGAGAGCTACCAGGTGCACGCGGTGCCCATGACGTCGATGACGGTCGAGGCCCTGAGCGACCTGCAGCTCTCGCGCAAGGACGCCGAGCGCAGCAAGAACATGTTCGCCCTGGGCCTGCTGTCGTGGCTGTACGACCGCCCGACCGAGCAGACCGAGCGCTTCCTGCGCACCAAGTTCGCCAAGCGCGCCGCCGTGATGGAGGCGAACCTGCGGGCCTTCCGCGCCGGCTGGGCGTTCGGGGAGACCACCGAGGGCTTCGCCGTCCGCTACACCGTTCCTGCAGCACCCGCCGAGCGCGGCACCTACCGCAACGTCACCGGCAACACCGCGACCGCCCTGGGGCTGGTGGCCGCGGCCCACCGCGCCGGCCTGCCGCTGGTGCTGGGCTCCTACCCGATCACCCCGGCCAGCGACATCCTCCACACCCTGTCCGGCCTCAAGCGCTTCGACGTGACGACGATCCAGGCCGAGGACGAGATCGCCGCGATCGGCGCCGCCCTGGGCGCCTCCTTCGGCGGGTCGCTGGGCCTGACCACGACCTCCGGCCCGGGCCTGGCGCTGAAGTCGGAGACGATCGGCCTCGCGGTCTCCCTGGAGCTGCCCCTGGTCATCGTCGACGTCCAGCGCGGCGGCCCCTCCACCGGGCTGCCCACCAAGACCGAGCAGTCCGACCTCATGCAGGCCCTCTACGGGCGCAACGGGGAGTCCCCGGTGCCGGTCGTCGCGCCGAGCACCCCGGCCGACTGCTTCGACGCCGCGATGGACGCCGTCCGGATCGCCGTCACCTACCGCACGCCGGTGCTGCTGCTCTCCGACGGCTACCTCGCCAACGGCTCCGAGCCGTGGCGCCTGCCCGACGTCGCGGACCTGCCCGCCGCAGACCCCGACTTCGCCACCGGCCCCAACGACACCGGCGCCGACGGCGCCCCGGTCTTCCACCCGTTCCTGCGGGACCCCGAGACCCTGGCCCGCCCCTGGGCGGTGCCGGGCACGGCGGGCATCGAGCACCGGGTCGGCGGCCTGGAGAAGGCCGACGTCACCGGCGACATCTCCTACGACCCGGCCAACCACGACCGGATGGTGCGGCTGCGCCGCGCGAAGGTGAAGGGCGTCGAGGTGCCCGACGTCGTCGTCGACGACCCGGCGGCGCTCGCCGGCGGCCGCGCCGACGTCCTGGTGCTCGGCTGGGGCTCGACCTTCGGGCCGATCACCGCGGCGGTGCGCGAGGCGCGCCGCCAGGGCCTGTCCGTGGCCCAGACCCACCTGCGCCACCTCAACCCCCTGCCGGCGAACCTCGGTGACGTCCTGCGCGGCTACTCCCGCGTGCTCGTGCCCGAGATGAACCTCGGCCAGCTCGCGCTGCTGCTGCGCGGGCGCTACCTCGTCGACGTCACCAGCTGCAACCAGGTGCGCGGCCTGCCCTTCACCTCGGCCGAGCTGGTCGAGGCGATCACCGCGCTCGCGCCGGCCGAGCCGGGGCCGGCCCCCGTCGCCCTCTCGGAGGAGACCCGATGACCACGTCCGTCCCGCTCGGCCTGCCCTCGGTGGGCGCCCCCCGCTCCGGGCTGGCCGGCGTCCCCGCCCTGCCCGAGGGCGAGACCCTCAGCAAGAGGGACTTCACGTCCGACTCCGAGGTGCGCTGGTGCCCCGGCTGCGGCGACTACGCCGTGCTGGCCGCCGTCCAGGGCTTCCTGCCCGAGCTCGGGCTGCGCAAGGAGAACGTCGTCTTCATCTCCGGGATCGGCTGCTCCTCGCGGTTCCCGTACTACCTGGACACCTTCGGGATGCATTCCATCCACGGCCGGGCCCCGGCGATCGCCACCGGCCTGGTCGCCTCGCGCCCGGACCTGTCGGTGTTCGTCGTCACCGGCGACGGCGACGCGCTGTCCATCGGCGGCAACCACCTCATCCACGCGATGCGCCGCAACGTCAACATGACGATCCTGCTGTTCAACAACCGGATCTACGGGCTGACCAAGGGCCAGTACTCCCCCACCTCCGAGGCCGGCAAGGTCACCAAGTCGACCCCCGCGGGCTCCCTGGACTCCCCGTTCAACCCGGTCTCGCTCGCCCTGGGCGCCGAGGCCACCTTCGTGGCGCGCACCCTGGACTCCGACCGCAAGCACCTGACGTCGGTGCTGCGCGCGGCCGCCGAGCACCGCGGGACGTCGCTGGTGGAGATCTACCAGAACTGCCCGATCTTCAACGACGGCGCGTTCGACGTCCTCAAGGACCGCGACGAGTCCCAGGCCCGCCTGGTGCGCCTGGAGCACGGGGAGGAGCTGCGCTTCGGGCGCGAGGACGCCGAGAAGGTCGTCGTGCGCTCGGCGTCCGGCTTCGGGGTCGAGGTGGTGGACGCCGCCGCGGCGGGCGGCCGCGAGGTCGTCGTCCACGACGCGACCACGCCCGACCCGTCCCTGGCGTTCGCGCTCTCCCGCCTGGACGACGTGTCGATGGCCCACGTGCCGGTCGGGATCTTCCGCTCCGCGCACCGCCCCACCTACGACGACCTCGTGCGCGAGCAGCTCGACGACGCCCGCGAGGCGCAGGGCGGCCCCGCCACCGACGCCGACCTGGCCGCGCTGCTCGCCGGTGGGGACACCTGGACCGTGCGGTGACCCAGCGGGCCGGCGTCTTCTACGGGCTCGCGGCCTACCTGCTGTGGGGCGTCTTCCCGCTGTACTTCCCCCTCATGGCGCCCGCCGGCTCCGTGGAGGTGCTGCTGCACCGGGTGCTGTGGTCGCTGCTGTTCTGCGTGCTCGCGCTGACCGTGGTCAGCGCGGTCCAGCGCGGCGCGGCCGGCACCTGGCGCCCGCTCGCGGCGCTGGCGCGCTCGCCCCGCCAGGTGGCGTGGCTGGCGCTGGCGGCCGTGGTCCTGGCGGTCAACTGGGGCGTCTACATCTACGCCACGACGAGCGAGCACGTCATCGAGGCCTCGCTGGGCTACTTCGTCAACCCCCTGGTCACGGTCGCGCTCGCGGTGCTGCTGCTCGGGGAGCGGCTGCGCCGCCTGCAGTGGGTGGCCGTGGGCATCGGCGCGCTGTCCGTCGTGGTGCTCACGGTCGACTACGGGCGCCCGCCGTGGATCGCGCTGGCCCTCGCGTGCAGCTTCGCCACCTACGGGCTCGCGAAGAAGAAGCTCGGCGTCGGCATGAGCGCCCTGACCAGCCTCACGGCCGAGACCGTCGTGCTCTTCCCGCTCGCGGCCGCGGCGCTGCTGTGGCTCGAGCTCACCGGGCGCGGCACCTTCGCCGCGGACCCGCCCGGGCACGCGCTGCTGCTGGCGACCACCGGCGTGGTCACCGCCGTCCCGCTGCTGCTCTTCGCCGCAGCGGCCCGGCGGGTGCCGCTGAGCACCACCGGCCTGCTGCAGTACGTGACGCCGGTGATCCAGCTGCTGCTGGGCGTGCTCGTGCTCGGTGAGCGGATGCCCGCCTCGCGCTGGGCCGGCTTCGCCCTCGTGTGGGTGGCCCTGGTGCTGCTGACCGTCGACATGCTCCGGGCCACGGGCGCGGAGCGGGCCCGCGCGCGGGCCCTCGCCTCGCAGCGGGACGCCCTCGAGGCCGGGGCGCTCTCCACCCCGTGAGCACTCCCGCCCCCGCTCTGGCGCCCCAGCGGGTCCGCTCGGCCGTCCCGCTCGTCCTGGGCGTCCTGCTCGTCGCGGCGAACCTGCGCCCGACCCTCACCAGCGTCGGGCCGGTGCTGCCCGACCTGCAGGCCGACCTCGGCCTGAGCGCCACCGGTGCCGGGGTGCTCGGGGCTCTGCCGCTGCTCACCTTCGCCGCGACCGCGCCGCTGGTGCCGCGCCTGGCCCGGCGGCTGGGGCCCGAGCCGCTCATGGTGGTGTCGCTCGCCGTGCTGCTGGCCGGCACGGTGCTGCGCTCCCTCTCCGGCCCGGCCGGCGTCTTCGCCGGCACCGTCGTGCTCGCCGCCGGCATCGGGGCGGCGAACGTGCTGCTCCCCGTGGTGGTCAAGACCCGCATGCCCGAGCGGGTCGGGCTGGTCACCTCGTGGTACGCCGCGACGCTCACGATCGTCGCGGCCCTGGCGTCCGGGGTCGCGGTGCCGGTCGCGGAGGCGAGTGCAGCGGGCTGGCGCGCGGCGCTGGGCTGCTGGTCGGCGCTGGCGCTGGCGGCCCTGCTGGCGTGGCTGCCGGCCGCCGTGCGCGGCGGGCGCGCCGCCCGCGCCCGCCGCAGCGACGGCAGTCCGACGGCCGCCCTCGGCGTCCTGCCCTGGCGCTCACCGCTGGCGTGGCAGGTGACGGCGTTCATGGGGCTGCAGTCGCTGGGCTTCTACGCGGTCGTGGCGTGGCTGCCCTCGCTGCTGGTCGACCGCGGCGCCTCGGCGGCCGCGGCCGGCGTCCAGCTGCTGGTGCTGCAGCTGGCCGGCCTGCTCGGCGGCCTGGCCGTGCCGGTGGTGCTGCGCGCGCTGCCCGACCAGCGCGCGGTCGCGGCCGGTGGCGGGGCGCTCTTCCTCGTCGGCTTCGCCGGCCTCGCGCTGCTGCCGGGCGGGTCGTGGGTGTGGACGGTCCTCGTGGGGCTGGGGGCCGGCTGCTCCTTCACCCTGGCCCTCACGCTGCTCGCCCTGCGCAGCAGCGGGGCCGCGGGGGCGGCCGCGCTGTCGGCGATGGCGCAGTCCGTCGGCTACCTCGTCGCCGCCGCCGGGCCGGTGGCCGTGGGCGCCCTGCACGACGCCACCGGCGGCTGGACGGCGCCCCTGCTGCTGCTCGTGGTGGTGGCCGCGGCGCAGGTGGTCGCCGGGCTCGGGGCCGGCCGGGCGGTCGTGGTGCGCTGAGCGGGGGACCCCCGCGGGTCCCCGCCGCGCACCGCGCGGGCGGCGACCTACCGTGGACGGCATGCCCCTCCCTGCCCCTCTGCTCCCCCGGCGCGCCGCGCGCCGCGCGGGGTCGACCGCCGCGGCCGCCGTCGCCGTCCTCGCGCTGCTGCTGCTAGGAGCGCCCGGCGCGTGGGCCCACGACTCCCTCGTCTCCACCTCCCCCGCCGACGGCGCCGTGCTGGAGGCGGCACCGGCCAGCATCCACCTGGTGATGTCCGAGCCCGCCCAGGCGCTGGGCACCCAGGTGAGCGTCGTCGGCGCGGACGGGCAGGAGCACGCCACCGGCGCCGTCCAGCTCGTCGACGCCACGGTGAGCCAGCCCCTCGACGCCCTGCCGGCCGGCGACTACCAGGTGGCCTGGCGCGTGACGTCGTCGGACGGGCACCCGATCTCCGGGGAGCTGGGCTTCACGGTCTCGACCGCTGCCGCGGCTCCCGCCCCTGCCGATCCTGCGCCGAGCGCGAGCCCGGAGCCGTCGATGACGACGCAGGCCACCCCGGCACCCTCGGCCACCCAGGGCTCGGACGCGGACCCGGTGTCGGCCGACGACAGCGACCCGCTCGGGGCGGGCGGGCTCCAGGGCGGCGTCCTGGCGGTGGTGGCGCTGGGCGCCGTGGTGGCGGTCTTCGTGCTCATGCGGCGCCGCCAGCCCCCTCAGGACTGAGCGCGGGCCCGACCGGGCCCGCGCCGGTCGCTGGCCGACTAGTGGTCGCGCTCGGTGACGCTGCGGGCGAAGTCCACGAGGGCCTGCTTGACCGGGCCCTCGGGCAGCGGGGCGAGCACGGCCACCGCGTCCGCCGACCACTGGCGGGCGCGGGCGCGGGCCTCGTCGGTCACCGGGGAGACCCGCAGCGCGTCGACCGCGGTGGCCAGGTCGGCGTCCCCGCTGAGGTCGCCCTCCAGCAGCGTGACCAGGTCGGCGGCGTCGACGTCGCCCTCGGCGGCGCGCTCGCGGGCCAGCAGCACCGGCAGCGTCGCCACGCCCTCGCGCAGGTCGGTGCCGGCCACCTTGCCCGTGCTCGGGTCGCTCGCACCGCCCGCACGGGAGAGGTCGAGGACGTCGTCGGCGAGCTGGAACGCGACGCCCACCCGCTCGCCGTAGGCGACCAGCACGTCGACGACCTCCGCAGGAGCACCGGACAGCTCGGCCCCGTAGCGGGCGGCCAGCGCGATGAGCGAGCCGGTCTTGTCGCTGAGCACCTGCAGGTGGTGGGCCACCGGGTCCTGGCCGGGGCGCGGACCGGTCGTCTCGTGCATCTGGCCGAGGCAGAGCCGCTCGAACGTCGCGGCCTGCAGGCGCACCGAGTCGGGCCCGAGGTCGGCGACCAGGCGCGAGGCGCGGGCGAAGAGCAGGTCACCGGTGAGGATCGCGACGTCGTTGCCCCACAGGGCGTGCGCGGCCGGAGCGCCGCGGCGCACGGGAGCGGAGTCCATGACGTCGTCGTGGTAGAGGCTCGCCAGGTGGATGAGCTCCACGGCGACCGCGGCCGTCACGACGTCGGGCGCGCTCGCGTCACCGAGGTGGGACGTGAGGAGCGTGAGCATGGGGCGCACCCGCTTGCCGCCGGCCAGGACGAGGTGGCGCGAGGCGGCGTCGGCGAGCTCGTCGGTGTGCGCGACGGCCTCGAGCAGGCGGGCCTCGACGACGTCCAGGCCCTCGGTGACCGCCCGGGTGAGCTCGGGGTCGACCGTCGGCAGCGTCGCACTGCCTCGCGGACGGGTGGGCGCCTGGGGCCGGGACCGGCCGCTCGGCGCGGACACGGCCGCTCCCATCACCACCACTCCCTCAGGGTAGGCCCCTGCGCGCGAGGGGGTCGGCCGGGCGGGGGCCGGTGGGGGGTGCGGTGCGCCACAGTCCACCCGCGCGGTCCAGTCGGGCGCTCTCGGGTGACGCAGACCTCGTCGTCCACAGATCGCCGTCGTCTCCGTCCGCGAGGTGCCCGAGCTCGTAGACTCGTACACATGTTCGATGGCGGGTCGGTGGAGGAGCACCCGGTGCTGTGCGCGCCCGCCGCCCTGGCTGCGGTGGCCTCAGGGGTGCTGGGCAGCTCGGGCCTGTCGCTGACGCTGCCCGAGGTCCGCACCGCGCTGACCGGGCTCGTCAGGGCGCAGGCGGTGGTGGACGCCGCGCGGCTGCACCTGGTCCGGATGCTCCTGGACCGCGAGGACCCCGGCGACCCCGACGGGGCATGCGTGCACTGGATGACCCACGCCCTGCGCACCGGGCGCGCCCAGGCCCGCGCCGACGTCGCCGCCGCCCGTGCGACCGACCCCACCGACGGGGTACTGCCCTCGCTCGGGGCTGCCCTGGCCTCAGGCGAGGCGCACCGGGCGCACGTCGACGTCGCCGTGCGCGCCCTGCACCACCTGCCGACCGGACTGGTCGCCGGGCGCGGCGAAGACCTCGACGCCCTGCTCACCGACCACGCCCGCTCCTTCTCCCCACCGGACGCCAAGACCCTGGCCACCCACCTGATCGCCACCGCCGCCCCCGACGGCCTGGACGCCTTCGAAGACCACGCCCACGAACGCCGCTCCTGGGACGTGCGCGTCGACCGCACCGGCATGGTCGCCGCCACCGGCCAGCTCGACCCCGCCGGCGGAGCCACCTACCTCGCCGTCCTTGGACCACCTCGCCTCCCCCAACACCATCAGCGAGACCGACAGCGACACCGCAGACGGCGCGCCGCAGCTGCCGGTCCACGACCGGCGGACCCTGGCCCAGCGCCGCGCCGACGCCCAGGTCCAGATGGCACGCCTGGCCGCCACCGCCCTCGGCCTCCGATCCCCCACCACCGAGCCGCCCCGCGTGGTCATCCACTGCACCCCCGAACAGCTCACCCACCCCCACCCAGCTGCGGGCGATGGTGACGACACGTGCGCTCACCCCGGGGCAGCGACCTGCGAGCAGACCGGACCGATCAGCGCGGCCACCCTGCACCGCCACGCCTGCGACGCGCTCATCGACCGCGTCACCCTCG
>Ga0210040_10007891_pt1 | contig 12752 bp, 5 predicted proteins | sample CryGeyCG12114_NA_FD_185462 | JGI IMG/M metagenome (GOLD analysis project Ga0210040, IMG submission 185462) | Groundwater microbial communities from aquifer - Crystal Geyser CG19_WC_8/21/14_NA (SPAdes) (version 2) | ecosystem: Environmental > Aquatic > Deep subsurface > Groundwater | place: USA... | reverse complement strand
AATTCTTATCTTGTGTGGGCTCACCACAATGATCCATCATTTGATTTGATCTAGTTTGTGTGATCATCATGAATGTTTGTTTGAACACCTTCTATTTATTATCTTGGTTCCATCCATCATGCCATATGGAATATGGATCTTGTTTTATCACTTATGTGTAGAAAATTGATGCTGCTGCTTAATATTTTTCCACTAATCTCGGTCAGTATATAGTATACTTTAAATATTTTAGTTAGATTCACCTGAAGTGCGTAATATTAGATTGATGAGTTTTATACATTTTGTAGGTTCATTGAGCTCAATCTGAATCTTCATTCTGTACAGATTCAAATTCTCAGTAAAGCAAAAGAAAAACTGCCATTACCTGTGTGTGATAAATATGCAGTTCGTAAAGCTTGAATCCTGGAATGCAATATTTTTACTCTGCATTTAGGCTATACACACAGGAGCGCAAATCACACCTAAAGTGCATGAGGATGTAATCTGTGCAAGATCACGTCTGCACACAATATGATTGACTTGTCAAAATCCATTATCTATTCACATGAAATGTTTGCTAACTATACAATTGAAACCTTCGTCAGATTAAAGTGAATTGAAATCTACGAAAATTTTATTATAAACAGACTACACATGATCTCCAATGATTTTGCCTTCATTTATTTATGGAAACGATCATGACAAGATTTAAATGGAAAGATAATTTTTTCCCTCATTCACTTGTCAGACCAACGTGCTGCAACCGAAGTAGGTAAGTGCGATATGTTGATGATGATGAGACGAATTCTGCATTCTATCATCGCATTTAACATAAAATATTCTTCTCCAGATTTTCGCCAATCCCTGTATATAAATTTAAAGGATGCGTGCACACGATGTAATAGAAGATGGATGGATTGAGCAAAGCATATTCCTTGTACAGGATAGCATTTTTTAGATGATGGGTTGATTGGCAAGTGATGGTGCCATCCTGGGAGAAATTCTTGGAAAAAGCTTTGTTTAAATAAGTCTGTGCAAAACAACAAGACATGAACAAAACTGCATCATACATTCAAGAGTCAGATTGATGCTCCCAAATATAATGTCAATTGTCAATGCATTCAACTATCAAGGAAGTAGTTAAATGAGCAATACTCTATAATATGCATGTGATATTATAAAAGGCATTATCAGTTATAAGCTATAGTAAGTAGTTGGCTGGTTTAGTATTCGGTGTATAAAAAAGCGTCCAGTATCGGTTTGCATAAATTTTTTAACTAGAGCATAATATGTCTTGTGTGTTGAAAGGTGAACGCTTTATGGATCTTTACGACCCTTTTGTATACGAGCACAAACCATCATAAGTTGTAGTGTACAGTATTGACTTTTTCGTCTGCATGTTGGCAGGCAGATGCATCATTTATTATTATGATTGTGAGTTTTATTAGTGTAAACTATTGTTATTCTTCATACTCATGTTCAACATGGGATTGACGACTGTATTGAACTTTTGAGCTTACATAAGAAAGGGCAATGAATTTTATCCATGTAACAAATCTATCATCCATATTAATTATCATTTCTTCTAGCTAGACTAATTAATTCATTAGAGTTGAGACGCCATTAGATTCAAATGACTATTTAGCACGTACAAAAGTGATTACAAATTTTGCAAAACAAAAATATTGTTTTGTTGCGGAAATGAGAGATTTTGATATCCTAGAAAAAATGAGCAATCTCATTTTCCCATGTGCATATTTCACATATCTTGGTGTGTTGGTTAGTTTGTTAGTTAGTTACAACAGCCGGTTAATGTATTTCAACTTTTTCCCATTTTCATGCAAAATCTTCCGCTTTATACAAAGTTCTAGTGCTTACTGCATTGAATATAGTAGTGCAATGATAACACATGTTCAATGTAGTAAGTAGCTTCATTCTGTCCGTTTGATCCTTTTGTGTATACAAAATGCGTGTGTGCGTGTTCGTCCTATATGTGATGGACAAAGGTATGTACACTAGATAATAGGAAAAACAGGGTTTGTTTGATTTTTATTTACTCATAGCTCGCCACTTACTCACTAGCTCCTACTTGAATTTTCTTACGTGAGCATTTGATGAGAAAGGAAATGAACTTCTCTACAGACATCATATATTACTACATGAGTGTGTGCGCACATTAATTTTCGTCATTTCAAGTCAAATGATGAGTATGATGATGAAATTGGCTGAAAAAAATGAGTCTACCATACGTTAAGCTCTCTTTCTTTGTCTCCCCGTAAATTGCCTACAAGCATTAAAAATCTTAGCGCAATATAAGTGAATCTGGGTCAATTGTGGTCATTGTTTCGTAGCCGACAATGATAAGTAAACCAGCTACTCAAAAAGTCAATTTAACAGTCTCATCGATTAGTGTTAACATTAACAGAACACATAGCACGAACTTGCATTGTGATCAATAAATGAATCCATTAGTGTAATTAAGGTAACCAACCGGTCCTATAGCAAAATTGGTGGGCACGTGGCACCACTTTTTAAGGGCTCAAGTGAATGAATGAAGCTGATGATGATTGCACTCACTCACATCTGCAGCATGAGAAAAAAAACACACAGACACACGAGGATGAGTTAGCATCTGTGTTACACCCAGTGGTAATATTTTTTCATGATATTTTTTATAACATCCATGCATGCATGTTTGAAAAGTAAGGATGACCAGAGAGTTTTGTATCTCACAAGAAAATTTCAAGTTTGATGACAAGACCGGAAATCAGAGAAGGGAGCAAACCGGTCCATTTCCTCTCCAAAATCTCTCTCTCTCACCTTCCTCCCATTACTAACTTTATTTATCTCAAGGATTCCTAACTAACTAACTAGCAAACTACATCTAGTATTATTGAGCCCTTTTTTTCATCCATCCCATCCTATTACGTAGTATGGCATGCATGATCGTTCCTTTTACTTGTTATGATTGTTATTCCTTGTTCTCACAACGGAAAAAAAATCTCATCCTTTACCAAGAAAAAATAACAATGGGAGAATCATCTCATCTCATCAAAACTATTACACAGTAGTTAGTTAGTTAGTCTTATGTGTACTTTGCACGTACGTACATTCAATTGCACAGGATGCCATCTCCCATCATTATATTAGTGTCTAGAAAAGGGTAGCAGTGCAATCTTATTGAATTCGCTGTGCAAGAGAACAATAATGGGATCATTTCACAACTTTCGAAATCATATAATTATCATTATGAGCATAGTGTATGCTAGTGTTTTGTGGTCAACTCTCCGATATGAACTTTGGTTTATCACTTGTTAGTTAGAAGTGTAACTCGTAATGTGTAGACGTTATGAAATGAAAGCAAATAGGTATAGTATTCAGATTCTCGCAACTTGTAATACATTATTTGTGTGCTCATTTTTCCGCATTATTAATTGGATGAAACATTCAAGTTTTGTATGCTAAGCACGTCAGCACTGTTACATATTGTGTCTGTGTACGTCCACAATCATCAACACAAACTGAACAAGTTGCGTCCATTTCATGAGAGATTTTATGCTGTTCTTACAAGAATCTTCCTTTTGTTTGCAACTAACTGACTTTTAGTACAAAAGTTTAGCTAGACCGGACGACGTCAATAATATAATTGCTCTGCGTTCTCCTATCTGTTTCATATCTTTCACTTCTGCTTAAAAAGTTCTCAGGCTTTTCAACTTTTGCTCTTTCTCTATTTCATCAGCCAGTTGAAATCTTCCTTCCTGTGTCTCTCTCCATCCTCTGCTCTGCATTTTAAGTGCCTAACCAGTCAGTTAGTTAAATAGTCTCAAAATTTGCAACATGAAAGTAACTCTGCTAGCACACAAATTTGTGTCAATCAAAACACAAAACTTACATGAAAATAAAATCCTACCAACAAACCAATACATGAGAAAAGTCCACAAATTTTACATGATACCGCGCATACAAGCTACTATATAGTATAATACTTCTCAAGAGACATGATTTATGTCAAAAGTCAAAATTTCTCATCACGCCAACTAGTCCTAGTATATCTGTAGTTAGTGCCTAGCAATTTACGATATTTAGAAAGGAAAATACCGTTTAACTGTTGATGAGATAAAGTTACTTCCTTGATTTCGCAAAACTTTATATGAGTCCGCAATAACAACCAAATGCAGTGTGCTCATGCTCCCATGCTCAATGGAAGACAATAGAGGAATATTCAAGTTGTAACAAATGAGAGAAGTGAGAGCTATCAGCTACTATGCGTCTTAAAGCGTCTTTGTGTGCACAATATTTGAGCTAGAAACAACAAGACTAGTACCTTACTAACAAACTGATGATTTTTTTGTATTCTTGCACACACACGTATTAAGTGCTTCAACGGTCAACATGATGAACTGTGCACCGGAAATGCGTCTTAATTCTAACTTAATCCCAGTGTTCTGTAGTTATAGTCTGTTCTCTTCTCATTAGTTTGAAGTTTCATATTGAAATTCTATGTAGTTCGTAGCTTAGTAGCATGAACGTACTACCTAACTTGTAATCTACCTGTCTAACTAACTAACTAACTAACTGATAGTATGCAAGATTATTGAGTTGAGAGCGGAAACTAAAGAGTTTTAAAAAATTGTAGTCAAGTTGACTCTTGACCATCACGGCATCCTTTATTACTAAACTGTTGCACATATAATCACAAGTTTTGGACAAAAAATGGGTTGAAATTCTTAACACATCATCCTTTAGCGGTTGATTACCCCAGGCAAACTTACTCAGTTCACGGAAAAGTGGAAATTTTTACATGATTTACAGCCGAGCATATCAAATTCACATTTTATGCCTTTTTTGGACATCTTATAGATGATAAATCAGAATTTTAGCCACTATGACCAGGGCTATGGTATACCTTATATTATACAAACTTAATGTTGAAATTGGCACTTTGTAGCAGGCCATACAATGCACGTCAGCAAGTACAAAGTAAAATGGGTAAAATTGAATGGAATCATGGAATGAAACTAAAAGTATAAAAATATAAAAAAGCTATACCAAATTTTATCCCATCTGTGTAAATTTTTGCATGTCATGTGCCCATCAAAAATTGTAGAGGATTAACCAAAACTGGTAGTCAGGCAAACTCGGCCGGTTGGTTTGGTTTCATATTTTGGACAAAGATAAGAACAGAGAAAGAGAGGAAGGTTCGTTAAATAGGCGCGCAGGATGGGGAACATCTTTTTTTTCAAGTCATCAGCATCCTTTTCCGCACCTGACTCTGCATCCGTTATTCCCCGACTGGTTAAATTTTACCTGGCTCACTCACTGACTATTCTCATCATCATATCATGTTATCTTCTCTTCTCTAAAAGGGACGTGAGTTGAACACTTTTCTCTTCCTCTCTTTTTTATTCTCCTTTCTAACACATCTGACAGATGTGATCCCTATACTTTTATTCCATAATCTCATGTTTGTAAACAAGTTGCTGCAAAATAGTCATGTTTGCGTAAAATTGGCTACTTTGGGATTCGTTAGCATGAAAAATGCATGGAGCAGTATATGTAGATAATGCATTACGCTTGGCGATTTTTCCAAAAATTGGTACTTTGTGTGCATGATAATGCAATGGCGGCTCATTTTTAAGAATGTTGGATCTGCAGATGTTATCTGCTAGAAAATGATGAGACGGACAGAAATCATCTCTTTGGAATGGACATGCGGTAAATGAACAAGACAGGAAACCAGTGTTTGTGTGCTCTCATTTTTTTGTTCAAAGATTTTATAACCTATTGTGACTGTCCACGTGCCCATTGGAAGATGTATGCAGATGTGCGTCACAACCAGTCCTTACGTATGAATCTACCTGCTTACCACGCCGACACGCGCTCAAGAAAAAATCGTTTTCACACACCAAAGTAGAAAACTACAAAACAGGTAGTAAGGAAAGTGTTTCTTAAAGTCTTCCCCGATTTAATATTAGTTCATGTGGAGAGCAAAAATTAGCAAATGAGGAGTTTTCTATATTTATGACCTATATAATTGTTCGTAGAATATCACACCTTAAAAGGTAATGCATAAGGTCTTTTTTCGTATCCGCCTGTCTATAGTAGTAAGCAGTTATCATTGGTACACAAAAGTTAATATTATGAAATGAAATGATGACTTAAGATTGGAAAGAAGATAAATGCGTGGAAATGAGAGAGTGAGCATCTGCTACTGTTGCTTAGTTAGTTAGTTAGTTAGCTACAAGTTAACAAGGAAAATGGGAAAAAGATCCCACGGACCAAATTGCAACATCTTGTTCCATCTACTAACTCAAGCTAACTAATAACTACGTGTACAATAGTCCGTACGAACCCTTAATACTTGCACCTACTGACTTTTGTACTGTATCTGTATAGATAACTTGAAGAGAGTGAATAAAAAAACTAACTATTGCACCTTATGTACTGTGTAGTAGCTCGGAAATCATTAAAGTTAATAATCGAGGGATCGCGTTTACGTTATTGCAAAGGAAATACAACTACTGCCTTATTTTCATCACACTTAAAAACTCGAATAAAATCCCATACTAACATAATGCTACCCAAAAATGGAATTTTGTCATCTTGCTCAGCTCGTAAATAAAAATTCGCCGTGTTTATTCACTAACTAAATAATTATCCCATAAAGATGGCTAAAACAAACACACCATTTCAACTTTTAAATAATTGCCATGAAAAAGATTTTTAACTCCCAATATAAACAAGCATGTAAAAATATCTGATTCCTGTTATCTCATCATGGAGCTCTTTACTGTACCATATTGGACTTCCTCTCATTCCATTGTTAGTTACACCTACTACACGTACGCATAAAAAATCAGAAGCCAGTCATATCGTTTAAGAATGAAATGAGTGTTCCTGTAGTTCAGTATAGTTTTTGGTGTCAGCCTGGCTTGATCTTTGAAAAGTCAGTTTCCGTTCTCTATATAATGCTCCCATGTCCAACACGTTATCCTTTCTTCTCGTAGCATCTGTCTCGCTATAATTCCTTGCCTGTACTACTGTACTGGGGGCGCTTATTAGTCACAAAAGGCAGGTAGTTGGATACTCATTCAGTAGTTCGTTAGTTAGAGCCACACATTGAAAACACCTTTCGCCAATTTGACTCATGCAAGGGATCTGACTTTCATAATATAATGTAGTACAGCATCACAGATGGTCTTCCTTCGTCTTTTTAACGTCCGGTCTCACAAGTTTACCTTCAGTTTTAGATCACCAAGTCTCCCCATTTGTTCTTTTGACAGATGCGAAACATACGAAAAATTGTCTTTGTTCTAGCTAGCATAATGAGTTGTCTAAACAAAGAAGTTAGTAGATGCATGCACAATAATACTAAACCACCAGCTAACTAATTCTATGATTCATTTGATTTGGAGTTGGCTTTTCATGCATGTTAGTTACGAATGGCAATATTTTCACGGGCAAATTATTATGTGTATAGGGTTTATCCACATATCCCGTACCTCAAGTGAATAACGTCTCAAGACAAAAGATATCTTATAAAGTGCTCAAATCTCTCATGTTAACTAAGCTCTGTTGTAAAAACATGTGGGCCACATATACGTAAATAGGTAGAACACGTCAAGAAACCTTATTCTTCATTTTTTCCAGCTTACATTAATTAGAATGTGACATGTCGAGAGGAAAAGGTTTTATGTACTATGCATACAAGGCAGGTAGTCAGGTATAATACTTGAGTCTTGTTATCATGTTATTAGATTGAGGGCATCAATGGAAAGGAACCACAGATCTTGTATACGAAGTACAAGTATAGAAAGCAAATTAGCTTAGCTATTAAGACTGGACACTGGACGGGACAGACTATGCAGAGGATCAGATCCAGCTTGATGAAACATGTGAGTGAAGCCATATAGATTCCATGTGACCGAAAAAAAAGGAATCTGGATGAGAGGATCACTCTTTTTGTATCTAACTAACTAACTGAAAGGCTCTCGATTTTTACATAGGTTTGGTTGGATACATCTTTTCACAAACCAGGATAACCGTTTGGTTAAGAGTTTGGTAGGTTTCTGAGAATCCCTATACGTTTTTCTCGTACAAATAAATAATCCATCTTTCCATCGTATCCACATGACTCGATGCTTTAAATACGGTTTTGGGGTCAAAAAGTTGGGAATGAGTGTTGGATAACTTCTATTTCACAAAACCAGCAATATGAAATCCACGTATCCACGTTTCGGGTTTTTGGTAATTTCTTATTTCTCCATGCTAAGTAGAAAGATTTATGTTTGATTAGTGTTATAATCCAAAAGATAATAAGTTGCAATCCTAATTTAATCAATCATGCAGTCAAGATTCTCATTAAAACATGAGATTATGTTTCACCCGTCTTGCCTTAGCTTTTGTCAAAAAAATGCATGAAATTTTGAATTTTGGAGATGGATCTTTACTGATTCAGTTGAATTAGTCCTGATTTGCTGCACTGTGAGGCTGGCATACGCATGCACTGCTGCGATTTGAATCCGCATAAAAGTGGCTCTAATCCTATAATGTTTCAACTTGCTATCGACAGTTTGGGCTTTGGTCTTCAGGAGTTAGGTGTCAATGAGCTATCAAAAATTTGTGGCGCAAGAAGCATTATGATTTGCATGTTGCAATTTGCAATCATATAAACAAAAGAAAGATTCTCAAAATTATATGTCTATGCAGGTACCGTAACAAGTTAAATTCTTGAGATCACAAAAATGCATTTGTCATTGATTATCCATTTTTACTACAGTAAATAGTGGTAACTATATAGTAACGATAACGATACCACTAAAACTACTGCTTGCATACCGAAAGATGAAAATGTTACTACTATGTACTCTTGAGTTGATGCAAGTAACTAAGTCAGTAAGTTTCCATTTGACTCAAATAGAGGACGCACAAAATGCCCACAACGCATCACCATTTACTTAATAGCTTGCCCAGTTCTTTGATAGCGCGGGTACGCATATAATCAAGCACTTGCAGGATTGCTCAGCTAAAAACTCTGAAAGTACAAAAAAAAGTCGTAAAACTAATCAAATCGTTCTGAAATTCTGCTTAAAGATACCTAAAGCCTTCAACTATGATTTAATTGATTTGTGGAGTTCGTCGATTTGTTGTTAACCTTTAATTCAACTTATTAACTTGTTACTTACTTATTAGTTAACCAGAATTACTTATTGCTGTCAGAATTTTATCATTGATTATGAATAGTTTTACTCAGATTTTAAAGCCCTTTAAAAACTGCTTGAAATTTTGAAAGCAAAACTTTCAAAAATATACAGCTTGCTAAGTGCAGGACTGATAACATTATGTAGAGCACATGTGATCTTTTAAGTTGGGGTAAACAACTCCTAAACTTAAACATCAATTTTTAGATGCAAAATAAATTAAATAACTTGATAACTATATGAGTTAAAAGAAAAATATTTGATTCATCCGATTCATCATTATTTGGTAATTTGGTATGTTTATAACGATTTTTTAAAATCTTATTTACGAAAATAAAAATAATTTTGAGATTGTTTTTGGCATATAATTCTTAAAAGATGCTAGACTCTGCCTGTTTGAAAGGCATTTGTCCTAAATGTGTCACTTTTTTATTTGAGTTTCATATTTGTGTTAAATAGTTAACTGCATCTACCCGCGCGCTATATCTTCTGCGTACAGGTTTCTTTATGCTTCACAAAATCTGTGCACTTCAAATGCGTGTCCCTGTCCTGTATGCTATGACTGCATGCTCTCTTCCGATTATACAATTGACTTACTGACGCATTGTCCATAACTGGTTCAATTTACTTATACTCAGTGCTTGAGCAACAATGTATTCATTATTTCCCTGCTTTGCATCAAGGTATATAGAATAGTACATAAGTGGACTTACTCGCATTACATGTGATCAATATTTGCTTACAAACTTCCCGTGTTCTCCGTACATCTATTTATGAACTTGAAACTCTCATATTTACAACAATTACAGCCAGTCATCATCTCCCATACATGCATTCCATACTAAAACATGAAAATATGGGATAGGATTCCAAAAAACATGTTGCACACATAGAAATGGGTGATTTACCTATATTTTCACTCCGTATTAGTAAGTTAGTCAGTATGAGTGAGCGCATACTGCAGCCTAAGTGATTGACCTCTATCATCGACTTCATTAAATCACCGTATATTTACCGACCAGATTCATCATTTAGTATATAGACAGGCAGATAGCCGACTTGTCCATAATTTTGTAACCCTTTGACTACATGCATGGAAAGTAACTAACTAACTAGACAGCAGTAGTAGCAGCCCTATTTACAGTCTGTTCCCTAACATAGAGTTTGCGTGTTGCGCCCCCAGGCCCCAAAAAAGCTTCCTTCTCAACTTCTCACTGAGAATACTGAATATTGCATACAAAATATACTACTATAAACTATACGGCAACAACGAAACGGGCATCTGTAAACTGTACGTACGCTCAATTTTCACTTGGTCATGTCTTGTGTTACACCAATATAGCCGTAGCATAAAGTTAGTTGTTGAAAAAGTGTGTAGCTTTGAGTTCACTTTTCCTCGAAGTTCAATTCAATGAATTTTCAGCATGTTCTATAAATGCACTATGTGTGTATGTAGCATAGTAGGCAGGTTGGCTGCGATTTTTGCCCTATGTCTGTCAGCTTGCTTAAGCGTATTCAATGGGAAAAAGCTACAGACGGAGTCTGTCTAACTTTGAAACCATTTGCAAGATACTGCTTTAACCAATTATAATATTTCTGTTAAGGGTTTTTAATTATTCGTGTCGTTGAAACTGGTTGATTGTCGCCAGATTTGGACCATACTATTAACTGGAGACATTGTGTTGTGAATTACGCATTCAGTTTGTTGCATCGTAATCGTTTTAGTTAGTTGTTAAGTTTTTGAGTTTTTTAAGGAACTTGTCCTTCTGTTGGACCGCACGTTTTTGTGACCATTGTTAATTTTGGAACAAATAGAAGGTAAATTGTAAGATATTGTCACTATATGGTGTCAGTCATTCTAGAATGTTTCATGGGTTGTCTGTTTAGAATCTCCGGGTTTTGGTTGCCAGAAATGTGCGGCCGGTATTTTTATTGTTGATCGTTTTTGTCATTGTTAATGAATAGACTCCAATCACTTGATTGACATATTTTCAGGCTTTGTGATTTGACTGTGAAGAAATAAGATGCTTGAAGTAAAGCCGGAACCGATTTCTCCTACGAAGCAACACAATGGATCCTCTGAAATGAATGGATATTCCGAGAAGAAGCATAAAGATAAACATAAGGACAAGAAGCATAAGCACCATAAAAAGGATAGGGTGAGTTAACTTCTGGTACTGCCCCTTTTCCCCTCTTTCTGAAATGCATTTTATTTGAGTTGGAAAATAAAATGTACAGGAGAAGGATCGAGATCGTGAAAAATCGCATTCGAGTTCTTCATCGCACAAATCGAGGCATGATGGAAGTTACAAATCCTCAGACGGGGATTCCCATAGCAGTAAACACCACAAAAGGTTTGTTTTCCCCAAACTTTTTGGCTTGTTCTTCTCGTAGAGTTGACAATAAAACTATTTATAGGTTACTAAATATAGTAGCCTTCGTTATGTTAGTATTAGAAATAGTTCTAGATAATAAGGTTGATTATGAAATTGAATTAATTTGGAACTGTAGCAAGCACAAGGAGAGAGAGCGGAGTTCGAAAGAAAACCACGTGAAAAAAGAAGATCCGGAAATCAAGAGAGAACATTCTTCATCACCTGTAAAAAAAGAGCATTCGTTGTCACCCAAAAAAGATTTATCCGTTTCGCCACTCAAAAGAGAAATTCCGTCTGCTAATGAATCCGATGATGACGTTCCACTTGTACGTTTTATAATTTCAAAAAGTCTTCAATATAAGATACATACGAATTGGGATTATTGGGAATACGAAATACATACATGATTTTCTCTCTCTTTGCAATGCACAGGGTTTACGTATGAAGCAAGACTCGTCTTTGAACAGCTCATTTAACTCCGTGAAAACACAATCTGAAGACGAGGACGACGTGCCTCTTGTACGTACTTTTCATTTGCTATTGATATTGATATTGAGTTTAGATTTGACGGGCTAAAACTTGGGTAGGTTAATGAATCATTTTTGCATTATAGATGCAGCGTAAGAAAAATTCAGAGGTCAAGAAGCGTAAAGCTGAGTCTGATGATGAGGATGACGTTCCATTGAGTCAAAGAAAGAAAGTAAAGACTGAAAGCCCCAAGAAGAAGCCAGTGAAGAGAGACTACTCTGATGATGACGGCAGTGACTATGGAAGTTCCAATAAGAAGAAGGCCAAGAATACTACATCCTCTCAGGCCAAGAAGAAGAGCTCTCAGTCGTCATCTCAAAGTTCTCCCATAAAGAGGGGAAAAAAAGTTAAAGAGGAAGAAGAGGTACATATACCAACTATCTATTGCAGCTGTAAAGATATCCTCCTTGTCCTTACTGAAGTTGATGTAAATAATTTTTGGGGCTGGAAATTTGTAGGTATGGAAATGGTGGGAAGAAGGACCCCGAGATGATAATGTGAAATGGAAATTTTTGGAGCACAAGGGACCACTATTTGCTCCCCCTTATGAGCGTCTACCAAAAAGTGTAGTTTTTAGATACGATGGGAAACCTATGAGACTATCCAGGGATGCCGAAGAAATTGCTGGATTCTACTCTAGATTTATTGAACATGATTACACCACGAAGGA
>Ga0210040_10007889_pt1 | contig 12753 bp, 14 predicted proteins | sample CryGeyCG12114_NA_FD_185462 | JGI IMG/M metagenome (GOLD analysis project Ga0210040, IMG submission 185462) | Groundwater microbial communities from aquifer - Crystal Geyser CG19_WC_8/21/14_NA (SPAdes) (version 2) | ecosystem: Environmental > Aquatic > Deep subsurface > Groundwater | place: USA... | reverse complement strand
AATATGTAAAAGAGCTTTCTACAATGACAATACCTGTTTCCAGGAGTTGAATAAATATTTGGGATTTTCTTTGACAGTGGAGAATTTTTGCCTTTGTTTGACAAATTGTATTTGAACCCACCTTACCTTGGTAACCCATCATTATTCAGAAGCAGAAAATTTAACTCAATTTCGAAGTGCTTTTCAAATTGAAAGAGACCGCCCCAATAATGAGTTTGATATTTTCTGTTTCAATAAAACATGGAGCACAGTGCATTAATCAGCTCAACAAAAATGAATAAAAAAGGAAAAAAGGAACGAATCATTCCAAAAATTGACGAAAGCCAAGAAGCCCATGAAAAATATGGGGCTGCCTTTGGTACAGAATGGAAAAAATTCGTCCAGCGGGTCAAAATACGTGAAATGCTCAAATCACTGCAATCTGAGTACAAAAAGTTGCAGGTACATATAGTCAGAAGGTCAATTAGCAAATAATTTTTCATTAGCACAGGCATAATCGATTGGTCAGTCACTCTATAAATACGATTAACTTTAAATGGTCACCTATAGATATTGCGAGATTATGCCGACTTGGATCAAGTACTAACATTGGACTCAAATGCGACCAAAGGTCGACCTGGGTCCACTGGAGGTCACTCTGATTCTTCCGAAGAAAACAATGCAAGGCAGTCTCCCCGAGTTGTTGTCAAAGAGGCGGTGAAGAATTATCGGAAAAAAGTGGCCATTTCTACCAAAGAATTTGAACAAATGCTGGAACTCTGCGATGTTGGTTTGGTTGATAGATGGCGCATCTACCGGGGGAAATATAAACTTAAATTATATGAATAATGGCTGTGAATTTTTACAGGACAAAACTGAACAAAAAAGACTAAAGGAAGCGTTTGAAGAGAAATTAAACCGTGAAAAATATTTGCACAATGCAACGGAACGGAGGAAAATGTTGTACAACTTCATCAACAGTAAATTTTTCGTACAATTTATGCTGGCGACGATTCTTATCAGCACTATTGCAATTTTTCTCCTCACTTTTGAGAGCATGGCTATCAGATATGGTAAAAAAAAACAAGATTTTTGTGGGAATTTGAGAGATAATTAATTTGTACAGCACGAAAAAATAATTTTTAGCTTTTTTTCTCATCGTAATGGACGCATGTATCATTGCCATATTCATTGTTGAGGCGGCCATGAAAATCATTATCTACCGAAGCGATTACTTTACAGTTTTGTGGAATATTTTGGATATTACTATTATTGTCGTTCATTTTTTGTAAGCAGTTTAACTGATAACTGATGTGTGTAAAGGGAAATTATGTACCGAAGTTTCAATTATAGAGTAATGAAACATTGATTGCTTTTTCAGAGAATTATTGGTGAGTTGCATTACCAGCATGTTGGCGTTAAGCACTGACATTAATGCCAACATTTATTTCAAGTTCTTGAAATCTTTACGGGCGTTGAGACTACTTCGTGTCATTAAGTAAGTTTTATGTAGTTGCATTTACTCGCACTATAACAAAATCTCACAGTGCAACAATCTTTCTTCCTGAACTATACAGATTTTTACCAAATTTGCAAGTAATCGTGTCCACAATTTTCGAGTCAATATTGTCTATTTTGTCCATTGCATGTTTGATGACACTTTTCATATGTAAGTAAGCTATAGCTAACCATGGTTCAAAACTATATGTTCTAAACTTACTAACTAACTAACGAACCAACTACAACTTTTTTAGTCGTATATGCCGTAGTAGGAGCCTCTTTATTCAATGAATTTGATCCAGATCATTTCGGAACTATATGGCTCTCGTTAATCACAATGTTTCAACTGCTAACATTGGACGATTGGTATTCAATCACCAAAGCGGTCGACCCAGCTGTTAAATTTGTTCAGTATTGGGTTCTCTTCACGTACTTGTTCACCTACATTTTGATTGAATATTTTGTTTTCCTCAAGTGAGCTATAATTAAACCAATAATCCTAATAACTTTGTGTATTCTGGATATAAATGTTTTTCTTCCTAAAATTCCGGTTTTTTTCTTCTTCAGTTTGTTTGTTGCTGTACTGGTGGACAATTTCCAGCTAACTTTGGCAGAGGCAGAAATCAAAAAGCAAAGGATGGCACGGCTGATGCAGGAAAAGCAAGAGAAATACAATCTTTTGATACAGGAAGATGAGGAGGATGAAGGTAAGCAATAATTTTTTGTGTGAAAAAAAAGGAAAATAGTAAATCAAATGTTTTGTGTACACACATAGCTGCGTACTTGGAAATCCATGCTCACGGAGACGACATTTGTAGAAAGGAATTGAGTATTCATGATTACTATGAGTTGCCTAAAGAAAACAAGTAAGTTTTGGGATAAGTTATAGTTAAATGCCCAAATCAACTTTAATTTGAACATAAATATTTAGATTGGCAAAAGTAGCCGGAAATATATTTAAAGATATGACTGCTTTGGATTTCGAAAGATTTGTACTGAAACGCCGATATGGAATTTTGAATCTTATTTTGGATAGAGCAACTGCGTCAAGGGTTTATTAATTTAATATTTGAAAATGTTAATTGGGTTTTCATAACTTTGTTGATTTTTAATGCTCACCTTTATTGTCGATTTAGGCAATAGCATGGAGCATTTTGAATCCCGATACAAACGCGGATACTGACAACACTAAGAATAAGAATGGATGTTCTGAGATTTGAACTTTTCGTTTTTTATTATATTTTTCCCCAATTTTTAGGTAGGAGTTTATGCGATCACCATGTTTTCCAGTTTTAGTGACTGTTGTTTCCGTTTCAGCATTCAGTTGATAAATAAGTACAAAAAATTGTTTTAATTTATTGCTTCGAAAATAACCTGTTTTTTTTGGTTACCGACGATTTGAAAATTTAATGAAAATATCAACCTGTTTTCTTCTTTCTTTTGGACGCCATTTGTAATTTGAGAGCTTGGTTATTTTTTTGGTTGTTGATGGGATGCCACTGAATGAACTGAAGAGAGAAACGCGCGGGAAACATTCCAACAAAAAATTTTGGCCGACGAAATTCTTGTTCTTGTTGCTTAGCTTGTTCAAAAAATACGGGGAGGGAGGTGGAAATGAATTATTGTAAATTGTAAATTTTAATTGTACGAAGTAAATGAATTTTTCAATTTTTTTAAAGGATTTGTGAACGATTTATTGTATATTTGGTTTGGTTTCTTGCACAAAATTAAACAAAGTAATTGACTACTATAGAACCTATAGAAGGTACAGTTCACTAAAAGTCCCATATATAAGGAATAGTCCTCAATACGCTCGCACAATTTCCTCTTTGAAATAGGCAACGTATTTATAAACTTATTAAGGCTTTCTAAAAATGTTAAAATCGGAGTCAAGTATGGGCGACACTGATGGGAAAAAAAGGTAAAACGAAAGCACGAGTAATCTAGCTGTCGATGTTTTCGAAAATTATTTTGGTTTATTTTCTGTTACAGGACCCTGATTGGCGTGAAATTAGAACTGAGCGAAGATTTCGCAGCTCAAAATGGGGATCTAGATTGCAAAATCTTCACCTTGTTACCCGAGAATGTGAAAACTGTCCGAGCTGTGAAAAATTATTTGTCGCAAAAACTGAAACTAACCAATCCATTCAATTTTTACAATGGAGACTACAAGATTTTAGATGCGGAAGATGCCCGAATTTTTACATTGACTGACCAGCCATTCAAGTGAGTGATTGATGACAAACTAACAACGGACGACTGACATTCGAAATGATAAATTTTACTTGTATTGTTAATATTATAGTTTTGTTTCTAACTTCAAGATTTTTTGAGTAGAGTGATTGGAGTGCCGACGTCCAAAACACCTCAAACCGGCACAATAGCCGGAGGAACGCCTAAATCCTCCGATTCCAAGAAAAAGGAAACCAGGAAGGTCCAATTTCAAGGATTTTCTCCCTCTCCTGAAAAAGGCAGTGGGTTCGATCAAATTGATAATGACAGCTTTTCTAATCCGTTTGCTTGCTCCACACCGGGAGTCGATCAAAAAAATGAGGAAGAAATCTCCTCAGAGGAAGAGCAGTCCACCATTAGTTTGTCTGAAAGTGCTAGAGAAGGGAAAAGAAAACGTCGGAGGAAACGGAAAAACTCGAGACTGCCTAAAATTGTTGAATCCAATAATAACAATGGTCAGTTTAATGATTCCGAATTTAAAGTTCCATCCGACGGCCCTCCAGCAAAGAGGGCAAATTGCACTGGTTCAGAAATACTCATCTGAGAAAAAACGACCCGACACTCCTAGAGTTTTGAAGCATCCAAATTTTCATCAAATTTTTCCATTTCCTCCTGAGAACAACCCAAATTCAAGTTTTGAAGAGTTTTCCGGAACAAAATCTGCAAGTCTGGTCCAGCACACAAATAAAAATAATGCAGAGAAACCTGAGGATGTCGTTAAATCGATTAAATCCTATGATTCTTTCTCCCCTATAACTGATATTAGTGATATTTTAGTTGGGGACAAAGTGGCTTTCAAGGTGAGTTTCTTTGAATTCACTTGACAATTAAATTATTTTGAGTGCACCTACGGCGACACATACTTGAGTTTTTCCTTTTTACACTCACAGCTCCTAGTTTTGGACTCTGCATACAATCCAAGTGTTTCAGAATACAATGAAGCCATCATACGAGCAATTGCATCTAATGCTGTTCAAGTTGAATATTTGAGTATGTTTTTATCTATGTACAAAAAGTTAGTATTGTCAATTCCCACTTTGCCCTGAATTTGTAACTCTGATTAAATTACCTAACTTGCAGGCTGCGCAACAGTGGAAAGAAATGGGAAATTCGAATTGGATGATGAAGAAACTTCGACTGCAGATTTTCCTACACTAATTGAGTTTGCTAACTTGCTTGATTTAAAATTGATCTCACATCATGAAGTCGTTGCATGAAGTCATGAAACCAATGTTTTTGTCATCCTTTTGTTATAGAATTAAATGGGTTTGTACCAGTTGTTTTAAGATTCCGCATTCTCTGTTTCTTTATTTTATTATTACGACCATGACCAACTATATAAATATTCTCAACACACAGACAGTAAAGTTAATTATTATGCTTATATGAGGTCATACGTTAATCATTAGTGGATAGCTGGCTAGGTAATAAGGTTAAATTATAGTAAACTAAATTACATTAGTTAACAAAGATAAATGCATCCGATATATTATTATTTTATAGATTGGTACAAGTCTGTTTCTCTATCTTTACAAAACCACACAAACAGTAGATTACGTGGATCATTTAGTTAGTAAGTTAATTTATTATAGAAATAGTAACTTATGGTGTGGTGCTAGAACAAAAACTAAAAACTTTAATACACCAGTGGATACTCACGAGACAATCCAAAAAAAGCACAAGCAAAATTCAAGGCTTTTTTTACACAATACAAAACATATTGAAACCAACTATATATAAATAGAGAAACAAAAGTCACGTCTTTGTGGTGTGAGGTAGAGGAAAATCTATGTAGGAACATTATAACTAAACACTAAACCATCAATTCACTTCGTCAAAAACAGATTACATTAGACTTCAATATATTCCCCTCAGGTACGTACTTAAATCATATTTTATAACTAACTAACTAACTGGGCGTGCCATTGGAAACTTTTTGCTGCTGCTGCTGTTTGAAGGCTCCCGACGTAGATTTCAGTTTACTAATAATATTACAAATCTTCAGCGCCGGCCCAAGTTTAAGTCCCATGTATCGCATCATGACTTCCGAATTTAATAAGAGCATTGCCTTCCCATCGATTTCCTGTACACAACACAAAACACATTAAACAGAGATCCACATGCGAGTTCATGCCCACAAAATGCTTTCTAAAATATTTCAACTCAAAGCACTTACATGTTTACGAAAAATTTCTGCATGAACGGCCATAGACGGATCCACGTGACAAATGTGTTTGATAACTTGTTCCACAGGCCACTCCCCAGGATCTGAAGACAATGCTGGGGTAGGAGGGGTTTGGAGAATAGTTGCAGCAACAGGGGCCCCTTTTTTATCCTCCCTTGAATCCAGACTGACTTTCCTTTGATTTGTAATCTGAGTGGTTCCCCCTGGAGCCACGTTTTTAGGTTGAGTAACTACAGACTTGGCCGCATTTGAACTGTTTGTGGAATTGGGCCGACCCTGTTGAACTCTACTTTGAGGAATTACTTTGGGTTGTGTTACTGCAGCATTGTTATTAGACATGGAGGATTCTGAAGATGTGACGCTGGGTCGTTTGCTCGTTTTTTGTGGGACTGGTGGTGGTTCCACAGGGGCTCCGGCCGATTGCCGTTTTCGTGCATTAACTGTTTTACCTGTACAGGAGATGAAATGATTTGAAAGATAGCATAATAGAAGAATCGCTCGTTAAATTCTCAAGAGAGCTTGACTTACCACTGCAACTGCTACAAATAGTTTCACAACTATTAATGAAATTATCACAACACTGAAGCATTGTCATAATGTCCATAACTTCTGTCCAAAAGTCCCCTGGTTCTTCCAACACTTTTCGACCAGGACGAGCAAATTTGGACAAGACAGTACCCACTGGACCTTTCTCTCCCCCTATCCCACAGCTTTTCATAATTGCCAAGAATTTATTAAGCACTTCCATAAGGGGGCTAGGTCCAATCAATGTGGGCTGAGATTTCACTCGACTGGGTTCCAAAAATGGTCCACAAAAACATGACGGATTAATGTAGATGGACACTTCTTCGTCCACATTAGGGGTTGATGAGGCGGAGGATTGACTCACATTGGCTGATGAGGGAGGTTCGTCAGAAGATAGCGATTTCTTTTTGGAGGATGGGCCGCCGATTCCTAGAAAAGGTGCATTTGTTTGTCGGTAAAGTATTGGACCAAGTGGCAGATTTGAACGAGGGTAATTGTTTCTACCTTTTTTTCCAGGGGGTTGCAACGGATGTCCACTTTTGGAGCACCAACCAACTGGAACTATATCCCGGGAGTCATATCGTGTCCAGTAGTCAAATGCTCCTCTCCATCCATCAAATGTTACATGAATCATGTCATCTTTCACAGCCCCTGCAAAACAAACAGGCCAAATTCAAAACTCACATTCAAATAATTGTAACTTTTAGAAATGATAACCTACCAATAGTAGCAACACAAATGAGATTGGGATTTTTCTTATCCACCGCTTCAAGTTTCATGCCCACGGTGAAAAAGTTAAATTTCGGACTAGGAGGTTCTGGTTTAAAACATTGTTGGGGAGCCATTTCTGCTCCATTCAGCGTTTGGATTAGAAATTTTGGCCAAAACGAGGCATTCAATCTAAATCCTAGAGGAGGTTGCAAGCATCCCCCATTACTCTCGCAAGTGCCAATTGGTTGGATTTCATCCGAGTCGACAAGTCTCCAAAAGTCGTTGGAATTGTCGGTCCCTTCTAGTCGCAGTCGAAGTCGGGGTCCTATCGCCCCCACTACACTTGCAATACTTACCGATGTGGTATTTCGAGGATCGATCGCTTCCAATTTCATGTTATTTTCGAATTCGTTTGCTGGGGGATTGGGATGCTACGAGAAGATACAAATCGTGCAGTGAGTTTTAAAAACTAAACACCTGTGATTTTGAGTGAGAAACTCACTTGTTTGAAGCAATATGGGGGAGCAGGTTTGCCCCCGAACTCTTTCAAATAGTCATCCCAATTGAATTGACAAGAGACTTCGACCGTAGTGTGCCCAGGAGCCGAGGGGAATTTGGTCGCCATTTTTCGAGACGTATTATTATTATTGTTAAGACTAACTACGTTGTTGTTGCCACTACTACAACTACTGATGAGACTATTCCTAGGACTATTATTACTGGTACTGGTAGTGGATACTACGTTATTGTTGACTACAGGGGACATTTTGGGTTTCGTAGGTTCCTCAGTTGGGCTCTCCACCTTTTCAATCTTCATGGGTTCCGCTCCAGGAAACAGTTTCCGAAGACATTTAAGACTACAAAAGTCTTTAGAGGGAGCCCTTTCATATTTTACTGGGGTTGGTTCACGGATGACGTCGTCGCAGGACGCACAGGATCCCTGCAGTGAAGATAGGAACTTTTAGAAAGCGTACAAAGAAAGCTACTTGCATTTGTAAATAAGTGGAAACCTTTTTGTAGGCAATACGGAATTTAATAAGGCATGTTTCGGAACAAAACTCCTTTTTCCCATGCTGAGTAGGGAGTAAATAGAGGAGTGGTTTGCTCAAATCTTGACACCAAAAGCACGAGTTTTTCTGACTCGAATTTCCTTGGCCGCCCACCATTCTGAAATCGGATGTGGTGTTCACTTTTTCGTTAATGTACAGTTTAACAAACCATAATGCTCGGATTGATGTCCATGAAACTGGAATGTCAACAAAAATAAGGTGTTTGGTTCACAACTTCAGGATGCTAAGTTCGTTCGGGTTTATGGTGCCGGTAAAAATACGTGTACGCAAAACTACAGAAATTTTTGAAGTAACTAACTAAATAACTAAGTAGAATGTTAGTTGAATTAAATTTTTATTTACTTACCCGGAAAAAAAGTAAAAGTGACACACGGTTTATTCCAGAACTTGACTCATCTTGATATAATCATCACGCGATTACACACCAGAAGAACGCACGAGAAATTAGGAAGGGAGAAAAGTTACAGCTTTCAATTTAATTTTCGTCGTATGTCAGCAGATTGATTAATAACTATTAATCAGTTTTGAAATCGGAAACTGAATTCCAGTTGCGTCCCCTCGCACAAGGTCAAAAAATGCGCCAATCACAGCTCGTATTTGGGCCGATCAACGCTTATCATTAAGTTTCCGTTATGGCGGTTAATTTTAAATTTAAACTACCTTAAAAATATTTGACATATTTCTGTCAATTTTTTTATTACGATTGGATTTTCACTATATTCTAATCACAATTTTAAACTGTCATTTAGCGTCTCAAGAAGCCGAAAAGTTTTACATACTGGCAATATGAGTCGTCAGCAAAGTAGAATCGCTGAGCCCAAAAAAGTGGTAAGAATACTAAACTATACGTCAACCGCAAGGTATATAGAAACCGTTTATAATTTTTGAAATTACATTGTTTGTTTTGCAAATTTTAGAATGCTGAACTGTTTAATTTAACATACGGAGCATTAGTGAGCAATCTAATCAAAGATTATGAAAATGTGGAAGAAGTGAATAAAAATCTTGAAAGAATTGGCTACAACATAGGGATCCGTTTAATTGAAGATTACTTGGCTCGGACTAATTGTCCCCGTTGTTTAGATTTACGAGAAGCTGCTGACAAAATCCAGGTAGATTTCAGCGTACGAACTAATTAACTGAAATCATTTACTGATCGAAAACTAACTGTGACCTTGTATTGTGTTTCAGCAAGCCTTCAAAATGTACTTGAGTTTGACGCCTTCGATTTCGAATGTAAGTACAGACGAATTCTCGCTCACTTTTGAAAGTACCCCTTTCGCCGACTACGTGGAGTTACCAGATACCATGCATAATCTCAAGTACGCCAATATTCTACCGGGTGTTATCACGGGAGCGTGTCGTATGGTTCAAATGGAAGTCCAATGTTGGATTCAGCAAGACACTTTAAAAGGCGATAATCATACCGAAGTTCGAGTCAAGTTCATTAAAAAATTGGAGGATGCCATGCCTGGTGGAGAAGACTAAATCTAATTAGTTAATAAGTGTTTTAATTTACCTATAGTATATTGTAAGTGGAGCGTAAAAATGGTGTGGAGGCATTCCAACGTTTTATTCCAATAAATATGACATAGTTAAGTTTGCGAAAATGTCCATATTTTTACCGATAGACCACGGGATTGGTCCAAAGCTGTACATATTGAATAAGCAGCTCGTACAATTGTGCTAAATGGTCTTCACTAGTGTTACAAATGAGTCCTAAATCCTCATCTTGCAGTAAATGTAATGCTCTTTTGCCCTGCATTTGAAGATATCTCAAAACCTCAACTCGGTTCCCAACATTCCCATGTAGTTCACATTCTTCTAAATATGAGTTCAATTTCCACATGGTGCCCATAATCGTTCCCAGAACCGCTCCTTTTTCTTGGGTTACTGAACCTTGACTTGCAAGCCTTAGCGCGCATCGAAATCCAGTGGAGATTAAAAATGATTCTGCCATTTCCTGGGCCCGGGAAATCATGAGCAATGACCCTCCGTTGTTTCCGTATTTTTTCACTATGTTGGGATGTATGTTGAATTCAGATTTCGAAAAGTTTGCCAATGCGTTCATTATCCAACCAAACATCTAGTTAGAAAAAACGATCGATGCATGTTAAATAGTTGTTTCTCCTTTTTTTCGCTCATTTTTAAATACCTGTAAATCTGTTAGTTTGGAAGCATCTCTGATAGTATTCACCACCAGTAAATCCCCCAAAAGTGTTGCCAATTTATTCCCTTGGACTGTAGGATCAGTGTTGTCCATATTTGAACTCATTTGGATCTCTTGGATGGTTCTGTGTAGTCTGAATGAGGCTGAGGAATGAACCAAAATCCGGGTCAACAATTTTTCCCTGCAAAATATTATAAAATTCATTCAAACTACATAGTCAGTCAGTGAGAATATCAAATCATTCAGTTAGTAACGAAACGAACTTTGTATGCAATGTTGAGCACTCGTTTAAATCCTGTTTGGATGCTAATTTGGCCATGAGAAGGAACAATATTCCTGAAATCTCTATATCAGGGTCCGATTCCGTTAAAAAGAGGTCACTGAATAGAAAACAAAAAATGCCTTATTACGGCTAGTCTCGCCGTGCCCCAAAAATGTTTTCCATCTTTTTTAACTCACCTCCCAACCCTTATAAATGGATGACCTGCAAACGCACTCATATTTCTACTCATATCTGAAATCTTAAGTGCAAACTTTTTCAGACCCGGATTCTCCTTGAAAATACTCTTTACACTCAACAATGAATTGAGCTCAGCATTATTCCCTTGTAGGCAATATTTTGAATACTCGCACAATGAACCCAAACTGACATTATGCACAGAATTGTTGTATTCTTCGACCGTAGCTTGTGATTTACCCAGAAAATTCAGTGCGGACAAAGAGGAAGCCACCCGATGAGCCGGGTGTATTGCCCGGCCATTTTGTTGCAGGAGGAATTGGCTACCCGCTTTTAACCCTTTTAGAGTTGCACTAATACTTGCTCCCGACATTTTATCCTCGAGATAATATTGGGAGACGGATCTTATGTAGGTGAACTTTTGAAGACGACTAAAGTCAGGTTTTGGTCATCCACCATATTTTGCATGTGGCTGTATACAGACGCATAGTGAAGATGAGAAGTTGTTTTGCATTGTTTGCTTACGCATTCTGTACGGTATTAAGTTCGGCTCCGTTAGTCAACCATATACCAGCTAGGTATGTAATGCATCATGTCTATGTACTATTTAGTAACTAACTATGTGCTAATGCAATATGCTTCTTGGTCTTCATCTTGAACTTAGCTTTATTAGATGGTATGCATGCACCACAATGTATACAGATTTTGGTAGGTAAGTATAAACTAACTAACTATTACAAACTAACTTGTATGGTTGGTTCGTCAGTTGTAAGATTTGCAAAGTTCGGGTACAATATTCAGTCAGATTGACCAATGAGTTAGTGGAGTTGATTATAAGCTGTGGGTGCAAATTATTATCTGGTTTGAAAACTAGATTGACTCTTTAGGTTAGTTAGAAATGAAAAGTAAGTCACATCAGATTTGATGAAATATTGAAACTATATGATTATTGAAGGAAACCATGTATAAAGGGTTGACTAATGACGTTTTGTAAAGTTGCTAGACTGGTATGGAATTCGTTTGTGGTGACTAAATTAACATTAGTATAAAGGTTCACAAACGCTGTGCAGCATAAGCTATTTGTTAAGAATATGAAATTAAAACATCATACAATTTATGAAAGCAAATGCGAACTGACTGAAACTTAGGGCATACTGGGTCATCGCTATAGCTAGTTGGTTACAAAATTTTGATGAAACGAAATAAGATTTTGCAATATGAGCAAAATTATACATACTAGAAGTTTAAAATTTTTAGACCAGGTAGTTAGTTATGAGTTACACAAAATGGGTCAAACGAACAGATTTGCCAATTACATTCTTAAAAAGTGTTTATGTGCAGCTCACTTTGTAAGCACTGTTTCTATGTTGTAAGTACGCATTGTATCCACGCTACAATGAAACATTATGCAATTTTTTTTGCAAAAGTCGCAATGGAAGAATCCAGTTTTTAGAAAATTTTCAACAGTCTTTTGAGAGCAAATTGTGCTTGAATTTTCCACAAATGAACGACCTAGAAGCATATAATACAGTTAACATATACTGCGTTTTAGCATCAGAGCACCGCTTAAACGGAGCCATGTCTGTCATAAGTTGTGTTATGTCATGCCAATGCTGACATAAGATGGAAAATTTGAGTGATTTTTCTGCTGTAGCGTTGAATAAAATCAATGGGAGGTAAAGTGGGGTTTCAATGTAATTTTAAAAAGTTATGTACATATTTAATAATAATTTTGGTTCGTCAAATCAGTGCAGAGCGAAACGGAAAGAGAAGCCGTTGAATCTTGTGGATTGAGAAAATTTTAAAAATGTATATTTTCCTGTACAATAATTTGGAGTTATGTAGTCCACAAAATTGTTATCTACTTTTAACGCATATTATTTTGTTTTACAAGCAAAGCATTTACCAGTCGAAACCTCATATT
>Ga0210040_10007888_pt1 | contig 12754 bp, 9 predicted proteins | sample CryGeyCG12114_NA_FD_185462 | JGI IMG/M metagenome (GOLD analysis project Ga0210040, IMG submission 185462) | Groundwater microbial communities from aquifer - Crystal Geyser CG19_WC_8/21/14_NA (SPAdes) (version 2) | ecosystem: Environmental > Aquatic > Deep subsurface > Groundwater | place: USA... | reverse complement strand
TTTCCTTTTGCTAAGTAAATGTTGATAATATATTGCCTTTTCTCATCTAACACAGTTCAGGAAAAGGGAACATGCCAAATTGTTTCTACCAGAGCATATTACTATGTACACTTTACACATAAAATACGAAAAACACATATATTGTGAAATCCCTGGGGATTCAAAGTTTCAAAACTTGTCACAAATTTCCACTTTTCCTAAGATACTCGTAAAAAATTGCCCATTTTTTAATCTGACATGCTCTCGAATTTTTCAACTTCATAATGCACTGTGAATTTATATGGAATTCGTTAGTAAACATTTTTTGCCCCTAAAAAACTTTACAACTCACTTATTTTTGATCTCGTAACATTTTTTGAGAGAAACTTACGCGGATTTAAGATCACTTTTTTAAGAGCTTGGTAAAAGTGGAGCCAACAGTGCGGAACTGTGAGCAAGTGCAATTTACGATTCATTCATTTAAACCAACAACTAAGAAGGAAAGTTCAACCCTCCCATTCAAATGTGTATCTACTTTTCACACTAACTTACTATGTTCCACAGTCGGACATGTCCCTGGGATGGGACAGTCATCAATTCATTCTGACAGTGACAGCTAATAAAAGACGAGATAAGTGGAATAACATTGTCCCAAAGGAAGTCAATGTGTTTTTTGACTCCTCAAGCCACCTTCACAGACTGAACCCAGAAATGCTTTTTCTTTACAAATTTAAGATCAAAACTCACTTATTGAGCACCAAATTAGAACGAAATCATGATTAGAGCAGTAACAATAGGGGCTCAAAAGTTTTCAATAACTTTTTCCCCTCCAAACATTATTGCACACAAGTTAAAACCATAGCGGAAACTATAGTATTACATGGAAAGACACTTTGGAATTGTTCATCTGCCTGAGAGAGACAAAGAGTGAATAAAGATGAGCTTCTTAAGCTTTGAGAACTAACTAACTTACTTACTTACTTGTACTAATTCCATCCCTAGTATTGATTTAGATTGAAAACCTGGTCGTGACGCACCCTCCTATGGAGTTTCAAAAGTCTCTAGGAATAACAAAAGGGTCCCAAAATTTTCCCTCAATTGTCTCCTTAAATTTATAGAGCTGACTTAAAAACTTACCTTTTAGAGATTTTCTCAGCTGTCTTTCCATTTACGTTTTCCCACGTGCCAATGTTTCTTAAAACAGCTCCTGTTGATTACCTTTTTATTGTACTACAGACTACAGCGTGATCGGGATATATAGTTTGTAGTGCACTGTGAGAACAAAAATTACTCTCTCTACGTTTTACTTTTAGCTTTTTCTTTAGATGAAAACTTCCAATGACCTTTAATTAACAAGGCGCACACACTTGGTCATAAATTAAGTTGAAGCAAGAATACAAAATCCGTACTTGCCGTGTGTATATTTATAGTTAGTTAGTTAGTTAGTCACTCCGTACTTTTGCAACGAATTTAATTTGCTTATTCTAAATGCCTTTCTCCTCTCGCCACAGAACACCATTTTGGTTCAAGAGCTCAAATAACGAATCCTTTTGTACGGCAAGCTTTAGATGGAACAACAATAAGAACAAAACTCATTAATAACAGCTAATTGCACACATGCAACACGATCTTTGTGTGTGCTCGTTCACTTTATCTTTTAAAACTAAGGCTCAGCCTCATTACTCATTAGTTTAGTGGAGCACACAGTGAAACAAAGTAAAAACACATGTTTCCCCCACAGCCCTTAAGATTGCCACATTACCGAATTACAACTTGTACCTACGTGTGAGTGTGTGCACAGCAAATGGTACAGTATTTGAGTTTGGTGGAACTGAAACCTGTCAGTTAGTGTTCTTTCCTTGTTAGTTAGTTAGTTAGTTAGTAGGACTTACTAGTTAGTTACTATATATATATCACTAACAACCGAAGAAAGTTAGTCTCATTTTCTTGAGTTATAGTTTACTTAGTTTTAGTTAGTTGGTTAGTAACTTAGTGAGCACAGGTCATGAACTCTTTTTTCCCTGTAAGATAAACTGGGTGGTGGATAAATTAAAAGTGCGATGAAAAGTATGTGAAAATCGTCTCTTAAATCTTTCACGCACAGACTCCCAGAACACTCACAATCTTTGAGTCATGTGGTGGCAAACATTATAAATGTAAATTGAGTCTTCCAGCATGCGAATTTATGAGCAGATTTTAAGATTTCTACAGGGCATGGGTACACGAAAATGTTCTGTAGTGAGTTGGTTACAAACTAGTTTTTAGTCACTCGCTAGGAAACTATTAATGCAGCAGCACTATTAATGTATTTTCAAATCACTAGATTTCCTTGAGTTATTCCACGATAGTGATTATAATTATCATGATGAATGGACATGCTGAACAAACAGAGCTAAAAAAACTGTGTAGTTAAACCAGTTGGTTATATATAAACGACTTTTGTGTAAACATGAGGAGACTATGTACACAGCTTTGGTGGCAGCAGTGGTTTGATGCCACTTCTTTGGCCAGCAGCAGAATAAGACCAAGACAAGGACCGGCACTTTTAGTTAGCACAAAACTTTTCATAGACTTTCACTGCTATGGAATTCAACACTGAGCTCAATAGTGAGCTACAAGAGAGTAAAGCTCACTTTTACTCTTGAAGAAAACGCAAGCGCTCATACAGTTCTACACAGTTAGTAGTGTGTGCACACATACTCACACACGTAGAAAACAAATGGAAAAATGTACCCTTGGTAGCTGGCTACTGGCTATGTTGTAATGCATGCATATCTACGTAATCTATTGGACACATACACTACTCACACATGGTAGATTTGTCTGACTCTATGAGCACAAGTAAGTTAGTTAAGTTGGTTAGTTAGTTCATACAGCTCTCCAGTTTTATCATGTGTCTATATACAGTGAGTGGTAGAATGCGACAAAGTTTTAGAATTGATGACAAAACAAGACAAAAACTGTTTGCTGAACAAGTTTACCAGGAAAGGATACCAAGTTTGAGAGTCCTAATATCTTATATCATTGTATATGGCATGAGCTGGAATTGTGTTTTTCGTTTCGACATGAAGATCTATCTTTTTATGCAAAAGCACAACTGTTGGCGAAAAGATTAAGTTGGTCAGTATAACATGGACTGTAGATTTAGCAGTATGGTGACTCACAAAACACAGTCTTTGTTCACTAGGAGCACAGGGGTAGAAAGGAATGAGTTGTTTCTTAAACTCACTTGGACTACATTGTATATGTGCTAGATTTCAAGAGGTTATAAATTGGTGGGAAAGAGAAAGGGACCAACTGTGGTCCAGCTTCAGTTTTTTATTCCTGCATTTTTGGAACCACAGTTGGCCAACAGGGTTTGATAGCTACATGAGAAGCATGAGTATTGAGCAGCAAGATGATGAGATTAGAATATAAATTGACTTTCCATTCTTCACTATGGATTCCCAGGAAGATGAGAAAATTTGTGCGTGTGTGTTTGTGAGTGACTAGCTCATATTCTGAACCCAATAGATTTATCATTTTTGCTTACATGGTATGTATTAATGTGTAGGAAAGCATGTAAGCAAGTGAGTGAAGCGTGTAGCATCAATTTTTGCTCTACCAAGGGTGGCAAACTGATGAAAGGTTCTTAAGACGAGGTAGGTGGCCACGTGTATTTATCACACAGTGGATGGAATGTCTGTGAAACGAAAACTTATTTGTTTCTTCACTTTTTTCGTAATGGAGGATATAGCAGCATGATGTAGAAAAAATGGCATGATTGTGTATGCATCACAGTACAAACTATGCAAGGCAGTTTTGTAGTTAGAATCTTGGACGTTTTGAGCATGCTATTTCACTAACATGCTACATCATCGTGTAGGTTGAGAAACAAGGTTGAATGTATAACCTGAGCTTCTTGATGGATGGGATTGAGCAAGTGAGTATTTTTTGCACAGCTGTACTAGCTATGTAAAAAAAAAGCAAGAATTTGTTGACGTTTGGTATTCTGATTCCGTCCTGTAAACCCAATTCTTCTGTCAAGGTTTGACAGACATGAAAGTACTTTTCTTACTCCAAATTTTTCCTAATAGTTCCTCCAATATGGACAACTTTTACCAATTCAATAATCTAGGCCAACTTTTAGAATTAAAGTTTCTGGGCATCTTTAATGAAATGACTGAATGCATAATCGAAAGACTGACTATGGTGAATTAGAAAACCAAAGTTTTTCATCAAAATTTACAACAAGTTTCGGTTATCACCTGTCCGTGTCAGGTGGCAGGTTTAAATCCCTGTGACAAGAACAACTGTAACTCATAGTTTAGTTATAGCATTATTCGCAGAACCGGGTATAGACCCGGGTTTTCTTAGAATGGGCCAAGAGTTTCCACAAACCAGCCCAAAAGGCTCTATAGTTTAGGACACGTTACATGACTTACTACATGACTTGAGATGCGTGGAGGTAGAAATGCTAATGGAGATTTCATGTTGAGTAAATTGCTAATTGATTCTACATTAATTAGAACAAGAGGAAAACAATTTATTACTGATTCAAAGCACAGAACCCAAAGTTACCTACGCAGTAGCATCTCAAACAAGACTACGTAATTGAAAACGTTAATTAACATTGCAAACAAACTGTTCTTGAGCAAACCCTAAGCATAAAAATTGTGCCAAAATACAAAGTAAACTGATACACCAAAAAGTCCTACTTTTTTCATCATCCAATCCATTAATATGCATTGCATCATACCCTCTCAACATTAAGATAAGCATGATGAAAGTTTCAGTTGCAACAGAAGAAGCTTCTTCCCCATCCTCATATATGACCATCCATACAGTTGAGCAAATCTTACTTTAACATCATGCATACACGTACAAAACCTTAGGAAATATAATGTACTCCTCAACTTTAACTAAACCATGCTGAAATCCCCACTTATTCATTCCATGAAACGAACGATGATAGCTTGTTAGTGCTACATTTGAGTAAAGTAGACTCTTCAAAAGGACAATTTGCATGCACAAATTTTGATAAGAAAGCAACTTTTGGACACATATTCTTAGCAGTCTCAAGTAGCACAGTCACAGCAGCAGCAGCAGTGAATGACTAAAAAAATTTACTGTCTGTTTTTTTAACACTCCTTGTTTTTGGTGAAATGTTTCTGGAAAAGTTTGTAGATTGTCTATCAGGAATCGGAACAAATTTTTTTGTCGATTTAAATTGCAGGGCAAAGTTTTGTGGTCGTGATTCTGACCGAATTTTAGGGTGTTGTTAATACAGAAAATGTGCATCTTAACCAAAATTGCAACCTCACTATGGGCCCCTGGTGTTTTAAATAAAAACAGACACTAACTAACTAACTAAACTAACTAACTACAAATATTTTGTCCGACTATTATACAGTGACTGTATACTATTTTTTAGTTACTTCAAGTTACTTACTGACTACAAGCACGTGCACACGTGTTATTTAATTCTCTCTTTTGCTTAAGACTTTCCCCTTTTCTCATTTCTTTTCTCTTCACGACCAAGAAAAAAACTTGTATGCCGTCCAACTCTGTTTCATTGGGAGCAGCTATGGAAGAACTTTATGGCTGTGCTACGAAAAAAACGGCTCTTTAGCCATCATCTCAAATTAGCGATCTTGGGTTTGCAAGTTCTGTGATCCTTTTTTGGTCATGGATCCTTTATCCTAGCCGCACTGTTTGTTAGAATTCGATGCCGACTGCAAACACTTTCGACTTTGTGTTGGCTTGTAGGTTGTTAGGTTGTGTTGTATATATTTCTTTCTAGACTTTGACTGTTTTTTTTCTACCGGAAAATGAAATGATCATAGGATTTGTTTCTGGCACAAGTAAACCGCCAAAGGGAAAGTTTACAAGTCACCTCCTGGTAACTAACTATACTTACTATACCTAACTAGGAAGGAAAGAGTTGTGTGTCTGTCCATTTATTTTTTCCCTTCGTCCGTCCTGTCGTATATTTTGCAACTTTTCTTGATAAGCAAGTATAGTAAGTAGTGAGAGTAATGACTAAAGGGAAAGTGATCTTGTCAAAGTAAATTAAAACTTGTTGTTTGCCCGAGCAGCACAAAGAGTTCCTCTGTGTCGGCAAGATTGAACTGCGGAGTGGGGAAACCCGAAAAAATGGCATAAAAAGTAAAGTGACTCTTCAACTTGTAATAGTCATCAAGTCCTAACTACATGGACCGAGCTTATTTTTCATCGGAGACTAGGGGAATCAAGAATGCATTGTTATTGTTGGTTAGTTTTCCATCCTGGGACACAAGTTAGTTACCCTGACCTTTTAAAGATTTCTATCTCCCCGTCGTTTTGTTTGCAACATTCAAGATTTGCTATCTATGTGTCTCAGTCAGTAGGTAATTAGCAATTAGTTAATCTGGTAGGGTTAAGCTGGAAAGTTTACAGTTGCAGATTCAAATCTACAAATTTCAATTTGGCATACATTATTCATAAGGAATGAACAGGATTCAGGATTTTCAACCCAGGTAAAGTTCAAAGCAGCTTTGGTTTGTTAAAAGTTTATAGTAAATCAGTTTGATGAAATGCGATTTTTTTAGACATTTTATAGATTGATAGCAAGGACGAACACATGTTTTGGTGATATCAGTGATAAGTAGTTTGTTTGAGGGCAATGAAAAGGGTAAAAGTTTTAAATTGATTGTAAAATTTTGTAGAGCGTTGAATAGTTCTGTCGAATATATTTTTTTCACCTTTTCTAATTATGTAAGAACATTGTTTGTAGATATATAATGGGGAAAGGAAAGGGAAAGTTTTTATTTGAAAACTTTGGGTCCTTCAATTTCTTTCACAGACCGTAGTTAATGTCATTGAGAATGTCCACATGGGCAAACTTGTGATTAAAGAAGTCTATGTATCAGATACGGATCTTACTCAGGTAATGATGATGGTTTCAACTTTTGTACGATTATTGCCATATTCACTACTACTATCTGTCTTTTATGAGGATGGCAACTTTTTACTCTCGTTATACGTCTTCCCTCACTTATGGCCAACTTTGTCGACAAAAATGAGGCTGTAAAATGATAATTACAATTTCGGCTAGTGTGAATTTTATTTTTCTCTTCGTTTGTTGAGTTCTGAATTCATCATTCTATATTTTCCCCCTCATTTCCGGGTAGAAAAGAGACTGAAGAATGGTTTGGTTTTATTGTCGGCATGAAAATGTCATTCCCCATATCCGCCTATCAATTCAAATGGGAGTGTTAGTTTTTGAAATAACACTCATTTGGCACCACTTACAAACGTTTCATTGATTATTGATGTCTCAACTGTGCGACAAGATGAAATTTTTATCGGATACGCATAAAGGATGTAGGTCATGTCTCTCTCTATTATTAGAGTAGCTATAGCTGTAAGCTGTAACTAACTAGGAACCCAGAGCCTTTAATTATTTATGGTCGGCCACAAGAGTTGAAGCCGATAATCTGCATACATGATTCTGAACGACAAAATTCGCCGGCAGCTTATGAGCTTTTGCTTCCGTAGCTTCTATGTTCCCTTATGTATCCCCATTCTAACGAATGAGTGTACAAAACTACTGGAGCTGTCCGGGAGCCCTAGTAGTCTTACATCCATACACGAGGACTAGCAGCGTGGGAAATCCGTTCTGTAATGCGTATCATTATAATTTATGACAGCATTGGAGAGCACACATGGAAAGTGCGAGTCTCTTTTGTCGTCACAACACAAGGCTAAAGCGGGCGGATGCATATTCTACATATGGAGTCATTAAGGTATCCTTTCGTTGAGTACAAGTTTGCAAATGGCCCATTTAGCAAGGAATAAGTACGTTTGAAAAAAGAGATTAGGAGAAATTCAAACAGCTGGTTATTCGAAAAAGATATAAAGATTTGGGCTGCAATAAAAGACTAATCTTAATGTGAAGAATAATATAATTTTCATTTATACAATGGAGTATGTAAAATAATTGGGCTGCAGTGGTAACTACTTTCCCATGCATATATTTTCTGTAATAATATCCCACCCTAAAGGAAAATTCTTCGCTCATTACGAAAACTTTGTTTTCTTTAGTACAAGTAACGGAACAATTGTAGGCAAGTAGTGTGTATAAATTGTATAGTAATGTTTTCAATTGGATAAAACAGTTGTATGTTACTTTTGAAGACAGGGCAAAATTTGCAGTGATAAAATGTCTTCACAACTCGAGCCAGTTTAGTATACAAGCCAAGACTACTAAACTTTCAATCCCTCTGATACAAATGAGCCTGTTGGGAATTTTCACATCACCAGAGCTCGTCATTACATACATATTTACCAATGCACATTTGGAGAAACAATTTCCATTTATTTTCTGCTTAAGACCTTGTTATTCAATTCAAATGCAATGGATTTCATACCCTAGTGGAAATACCTAGGGAATTACCGTATTCCTGTATAATATTGAGCGTCCATAATAATTTGTACGTTGCATACTATGCAAACCAAATTTGATGGCTGGTTCGTTAGTCAGTTGGTGAGCATAAGTGTAACGACTGGACTTAACCAAACTAACTAAAAGTGGAATAATACGATATAACGTCAGTTAGATAGCTGAAAGCAATGTGAGGATATTAAGATACAATTAATGAGACTAAATTAGTCGAAATCCTGCGGAATCCGCTCCTTTTCCACAAAATTCTAACTGAGCCTACTAAAATAACAGAGGAATAGAATCGTTTCTGCATACTAGTTTTCCATTTGACTGTAATTAAAACAGGCAAAGGAACCAATAACTTTCACCGCCATCCAGCTCTCAAATACCTTTTTACCACCACCATAAGGTATGCAGAAAGTTTCCGTGTTAAGTAATGAAACAACTAGGACTACAGACGAATTACAGAATAGTTTGATCTCCTCCTTCCGCCTATCTGCTACTGCCGTTTGTATAATAACATCACAATCTGATACCACATTTGCATGGCTAGGTGAGGTATGGAAAACTTACCGTGTGCAAAACTCCCTCACAGACATTATCCTCATTCTATCATTAGCTCCTTTTGTTTTCCCATCGTGGTTAGTATTATCTCCTGGCAAATGCGCTTTTCGCGATTATCATCATCATTATCGTGATGCTAGAAAATTCCCAAATCATCCCCACTCATCAAACGACTTTCTGTTAGTATGCTAACGATACCTGCAAATACTACGCTCAACTATAACAAACAAACTATGGAAAAGTAGAAAAGTACAGACGTCACAGATACATCCCCATCCTCCTCACTCTTAAATCTTGAAAACTACCTGATTTGCTAAACCTGACTTTCATGGACCAATGGAAAAGGAAGTTACACGGATTTCTGTAACTCTTCAACAAACCCAACTTTTAGATGCCTACTTGAAAGCTAAACTATGTACGATATCTCAAGTTTGTCCGCGTTGTAATTCCAGCTGGTGTACTTAAACCGGAGCAAAATCTGCATGTAACTGGGTAACAGTATACTTGCTGACTAACTAGCTAACTAAAGTGTGGGAAAGTTTCACTCGCCACATGGAAATCCAGTTGTTCTTTGTCAGCAGTGGAAACTGTTTGCAAAGATTTTGAGCTTTTCACCGTATATAGTGGCTGTTGGTCTTGTTCCATATACCAATGCTTACGGACGAACATCATAAAACTAACTTACCAAAGTACAAAGGCTCATCTTAACTTTTCTTTGACAGCATTGGTCCTACTAATCATATTCATTTTCACTGGCGACGTTTCCCTCTTATGTTATAATAAGTTTCCATAAAGTCAGGTGACAGCTTGCCTTGTACTGAGATTTAATGGACAAGTGATGATGATGGTGAGTGGGACAGAAATAGGTGGCTTGCAAATTTTCGTACCGCAACATGTGACGGCATACTATGGAGCGGTTAGTAGACTCAGAATTCATAATAATCATCATCATACTCATAACATTATATGGGACTGTCATAGTAATCTTTTGGCAGTCTTGCATGTAGGAAGGCAGGCACAAGTTGATATTACAAGATTAAGATATGGATCATGTATGGGGCTTCTAAGGATTTGTTCCCGAAATATAGGAACGGAAGAATAAAATGAGAAATTATGCAAAGTGAAACATGAGAAGGTCTTTGTACTCACTACGGAAAAATGTGGTGGTTGGTAATATACAATTATTATTATTTGTTGGGTTGAAACGTGAATTATATTAGTAGTTAGTAGTTTGCAAGGAGAGAGAAAAAAGGAATACAAAAAAGGTGACGAAGTGAATAAAAAGAGAAAGAAGACATGATGCTGAATGCGTGAAGCCTATGTTTGGTTATTAGATTCTGGCTGTCTGAGTTTGGTGAAAAGGATTTCACATTTGGCTGCATTGGTACTCTGTTGTGCAGTCATTGTGAATAGGAAAATAAAATGCGCACAGTACTGACTGGGATAATAAATGATAATAACAGGAGTAGAGTAAGTACAGTTTACATGATGTGGAGGGAGGAAGCAGCACAGTGCTGACGGTGCTAAACTATCCATTTAATGGAACTGTTAGTGTAAGGCAAAAGGGAGAAAAAATTAAATGCTTTTTTTATTGATGTGAAATGCAAAATTATATAAATAGTGGGGAAGGAAGCTGTGCTTGAAAATGTGCTTGGAGACAGCCTTATGTGTGTTTTTGATTTATGTTTCTTTCATCTCTTGTGCTATTTGTTTCCACTAGATGCACACAATATCTGCATAATTGTTCTATCTTGGGAAACTTTTCATGTTAAATTTAGCTGTACTGTGGGTGTGTTTTGCACTTTTTGTACAGCAGTGAATTCGATCTATGACTTGCCTTGTTTATAATTTTTTTTTGGAATAGATGCAAATAACAGACCGTCCATGCAGAATAAAATTATACAATTTTGTATTCGTAAACAAAGAGTATTAAGGAGAGCAGAGTTGACTACAAATTTTTTGTAGTTTTAATGCAAAAATAATATTCTTTCACATTTCTCCATTTATAGATTTTTTTTACAGCACAGCTAAAAAATGCCACTATTTATGTTTTCTTGCTCCTGTTCGTATTAACATCTTTTATTGTATACTAGAGACTGTATCCGAAGAGAAAGAAAAGTTTTCCGCTACACAGAACATCATGACACATTGTTATTTTTTATCTTTTGTGCATCAGAAAGCTTTCTTATTTACAGAAACTGTCACTACTGAACCAAAAACTGGCATTGAGAAACAAAAGCAACCATTTGAGATTAAAAGTTAATCTTCGAACGGCAATACACTATTTGAAGCAAACTAATTTCATATAGTTCATGAGCTATTCATTAGCTAATAATGTCCCTATTACTAAATAAAAGAAAATTGCTGCAGAGTTAATGCTCACAATACAAAAACTTGCAGTAATAAATAGATACAAAACGACTTTTCAAACACAAAAGTATAGTTTCTTTCCCGTTCATTATATTTATAGCAGCTGTAAGAAGATAAGATGAGACAAAAGTCACTTTGTTGATTACAACCAACTTTTTCATCTTCACTTTTAGGCAACTAGACTTGTGCAGAATTTTTTTCGTTCTGAAAAGTGTATATTTTTTCACTAAGCAAAAAAACATAACCCAATGTTCTACTTTTGTTTGTTGATGGTTCCTGATATTCTTTTGATTTTCGATATATTGTCTTGTGCTCTGATCTGTGTCATTATTGCTGTAGACAAGTTTTTCTTTCGTGTAATTACTACGAAACTCTTACGTCTTGAACGGCTAACTCGAGTAGCAAAAAAATGCTCGAAGTAAGAGTAGCATTTATTTCGTACTTTTCTCATAGCCTAGCTCGTATGAGTCTGAAAGCTGAAATGTTTGATTTCTTTTCATTATTGTTGTTTGATGGGGCAGGGGGAATGGAAAGTGATGTGAAGAACTATAAAAACTGTACGGTAGTAATCTCTCCATTATGTTTTAGCTCTAGTTCACTCATAGAATAAGCCCAGTTCGAATGATTACAGCTCCATGAGTTGTGCTCAAGTGAATAATGTTGTTTTATGTGTGTATGTACACGGCTATATTAGAATCGTCGTTGCTTTATATGGATGTAATCTGGTGGGCGAATAGAGATGCTAAAATTTACAACGTTCGTTTACTCTTTTTTTAAAGTGAGAGAAGCGAAAGTAGTTTTTATGTTCCTGGTACACATTCAAATTGGCGACTTTTTCAAGAATTGTACTCAAGTATCCTCATAGTCAAGTGCTGACTTTTAGTTAATTAATAGTTAGAAAATAAAAACTAGCAAGTTCCAGAAGGGCTTCTTCTTTTGAAAATATAAAAGGCTTTGTATGACTGGTTATGATTAATTAATTTTGACTAATTTTGTTGCAAATTACTTTTTTCAAGCTTTATGAAGATGTAGTCCTTTATTTGTGAAGTAACAGGATTCATAGTGTGGTGAGTGAGCGGAGCTTATCAGAATTGTGCGGCCATTATGGTGCGGCCGTTATGGTGCGGCCACTATGGTGTGTCGTGTGTACAATTCGGTGTGGGGATTCTATGGTGCTGGTTTTTTATGGCGCGCGACAATATGGTGCAATGGTGCGAAGAATTTTTTTGCTCTTTGTAATTTTTGGTGGCCCATATAAGGGCCGTTTTTTAAATTGAGTGTTACTAATGCTAAAAATTACTATATCTATAGAAAATCAATGTTGGAAACTATTCCTTTCACATAGTCAATGATAGGTTCATAGTCAATGATAAAGAGATTTCCCCTTACTGCTTTTAGTGAACTCCATTTTAAAACTGATGCTTGCATAAAGATTTC
>Ga0210040_10007887_pt1 | contig 12754 bp, 11 predicted proteins | sample CryGeyCG12114_NA_FD_185462 | JGI IMG/M metagenome (GOLD analysis project Ga0210040, IMG submission 185462) | Groundwater microbial communities from aquifer - Crystal Geyser CG19_WC_8/21/14_NA (SPAdes) (version 2) | ecosystem: Environmental > Aquatic > Deep subsurface > Groundwater | place: USA... | reverse complement strand
CAGGACTAAGACAAGGCAAAGAGCCAAATCGGAGTCTGATTTTGATGCACTGACTGAAGCAAATGTTGAAGAGATGCGAAATCGTTTTCAACGATATCAAAATAATTTAAGAAGAGCATCGGTACTTAAAATTCCAAAGTTTAACCGGAGGCAATGGTTTGTACTTGCCTCGATAGCACTGGTGGATTTCGCAAGCTTTTGTGCCATGTCAATTTTGGCCCCATTTTTTCCCAGTGAGGTATGTAAACTGCTGATATTGTAAATATAGTTGTGGTTAGCGAAAAATTTTCACAATATAAAAGGCCCGTATGATAATATTAAAACTAACTATAGCATGAAAGCATTTAATGAAAGTATGAAAAAGTGAGACTTATCAATCAAGGTGTACCATCATAGTACAACAAACTAACCTGGAATTTATATGAACTAGAATTAATATATGAACTTAACCCGCAAATTATAACCTTGATTTGATTGTTAAAAGTATAATTTGTACAATAAGAATTTTATTTAAATTTTTTCATAGGCTGCCGCTAAAGGCCTTCCGGAATCCATACCAGGGCTTGTTTTTAGCGTTTATGCACTTGTCATTTTTCTAGTTTCTCCAATAATGGGCTCCGTTGTAAGTTATTTTGATTGGTCATTACAGTTTTCTATGATGCATTGCAAGACAAAACATTTTTTCATAAATATTTTAGGCAGCACGTGTTGGACCAAAATTTTTATTAATATTGGGCGTTTTTCTTGGAGGCGTATGCAATATTCTGTTTGGGTAACAATCTTGAAACAACATAGTTTGTGTTTGGGGTGTTTGGTTACAAGTTTGAATTTTAGTTTTGATTTCTTAATATTATAGGGTACTTGACCGTGTTCAATCCGACACAGTTTTCATAGTCTACTGTTTCGTAGTTAGAAGTTTTGAAGCTTTAGGAGCAGCAGCTTTTGCCACAGCGAGTTACACGTTTGTAGCCACCCTTTTTGAAGACAACATTGGTGTTGTTTTAGTAAGCACAGAAACGGATTTGATTATTTATTACTCTCAATCAATAAAACGTGCTGTTTAATTTAAGCTCACTGTTTTAGGGGGTACTGGAAACATTTGTTGGTCTAGGATTGAGCGTAGGGCCCGCGTTGGGAGGATTTTTATATGATGTAAGTTTAATGTTTTTGACATCTCTTTGTATCAAATGGGTTTTTTAACGCATATCATGGCATTTTTTGAAAATTAATTTTATAAAACTAACAGCTAATGTATGGTTTTTACAGCTAGGAGGCTATGAATTACCATTTTACTCACTGGGTACATTCATGTTGCTCACAATTCCATTGAATATGTATCTTTTACCATCCACAACACCCAAAGAAGAAGATTACAAATCATCAAGAGGCAGTGTTTTGAGTCTCCTGAAAATTCCATCAGTTATCATTGTGTGCTTTGTAATTGTTATTGGATCAAATTCTTGGGGATTCATGGATCCAACTTTAGAGCCTCATCTGAGAGAGGTATCTTCAAAATCCAGTTTTATTGTGATTTCTTTATCAGTTTATTTTAATTGTCAACTAAGAAGACGATAAATTGCTCACATAGTTCGGCTTGTCTGCAAAACAACTGGGTTTATTTTTCCTACTGAGCGCATCATTATACGCCATATCAAGTCCATTTTGGGGTTGGCTAGCGGACAAAATGGAGAGAACATGGATTCTGATGTTTGTGGGACTGACAATGACATCAGTGGGATTATTTTTGTTAGGGCCAGCACCATTTGTACCTTTGGAAAAGTACGCTTGTCTTTTCAAGAGTTAAAGGCACCGTTTTGATCCAAATAATGAGATACTTATTTTCTTTGTAGCTCCATATGGTTAAATATCGTGGCTCTGATAATCTTAGGAACCTCTATTGCAATGACTCTCCTCCCAACTTTTGAATCTTTGCTGGACTTCGCCATGTATCTCAACAATATATGCGTTGAGTAGGTTTAAAATCTTTAATGTATTCTTACTTATTCCCAACTTTTATTTTTAGAGAGGGTGGCTATAGAGACGAAATCGCTACATATGGACTCATATCTGGTCTTTGGTCATCTATGTACTCTTTGGGGTCAGTTGAGACTAACAATTAGAATCGTTTTTCTTGTTATTTCCCATTATTCCTCATCCTCACCATTTAACTTACAATGTTTCAGAGAAGTCATTGGCCCATCTCTCGGAGGATTTTTGCTAGAACATTTTGGATTCCCCGTATGCTCTACTGTTATGGGATGCATCTCATTAACAATGGTAAGAAATTCTCCCTTGTACTCTATTCTAACATATTTTTTCGTGTTCTAAAAATTTTGGAGACCACAAAACTCCAGCACCCGAAGTCGTTTACCCGTAATAATTATTTATTATTAAATTATTATGTATGAACTTAACAGGCAATTGTTGTGCTCGTCTACTTTCTGACACTGAAGGCGTACAAACACTCAAACGACACATCCTCGTCTGGAACTTCAAGAAGTGGTAAAAGTGAGAATGATTCGGGCGTCAACGAATCAGATAATAGCAGCACTACATCTTTGCTTTCTTCCACGATCCGAAAACTGGATTACAAAACTGAAGTTATGACCGAGAAAACGCCATTACTCTTAGATTTTAGTAGGGACAACAATAATGGAGAAGATTTGGAGGAAAATGACAAAGTGTTCGAAAATTTCTCATGTGAGGAATCAGAGCATATTCCGCAAAGTTATGGTAGCATGCCGGAGATTTTAAAAACAGTTGGATTCAGTGGCCAGGGTGCTGCAGAAGTTTAAAAACATTTTAATCTAGGTGAACTGAACTTATGAAGTAACTGCGTTAGTGTTTTTTACGAGTAATTTTTTTCAAATTTCCTATATTTATTTGTTGTGCATGCTAATTTTGGTGACTACATAACTTGACAGCTATTGCACTTTTAAAATAATTTATACATACTCATTATGCGGTGAACATTTTAAATTTAAAAAAATTAAACGAAACGCATGAATTATGTAATAAAATACTTTTATTTTTTATTATACAAATCATTTAGCATTTCCCTCATAGTTAGTAGAACTAGTCAACAAAAAAGCGCTCTCTAAAACAGTCTTCCTATTTCATATTGCATAGAATTATATACGTGTTATATAGTAAATCTATTTCTATGAGAAATACATCGAGAACACATTGAAATCACACTATCAACTTTTGGTGTCTATTTAGCACGGCATTTTACATACACAATATAAAACTTGATTTTAAAAGAGATTCCCATCTGATTTATATTTAGGACCATTTCAATACTATTCCATATGTCCAAACAGATCCCGTGAGTGACAAATTCTTCACTCGTAACGTCTAAGCAAAAGGAAAATCAGTCAACTTTTGGAAAGAAAATATTCTCCTCAAAGGCTATAAAAATGAATATCTTACCCGATCGATAAGAGTAAAATTGAAATTTTGATTCTGAAGGACCACATTTTTTACTGATCCAACAACGCCATGGATTACGATTTCTCCCAACGTGATATTGCAGGGATAGCCAAAAAACGCAGGTTTCATTGTAAATACATTTTTTTCTATCGAGAATTCCCAATGATTGTACTTCACAAGGGTATCCGGTACTGGAAAAAATTATAACATTTTTATGTCATTGCTTGCAAATGCCATCACAAAACAACATAAAACTGATCAGTTTAAATGTGCATACAATTTGACACGCCATCATCCCAAAACCATTCTCCTTTGGCCTCAAAAGTATTCGTTAGGAAAGCATGAATGTAGAAATCATTTTTCCGACTATAATAAGAAGAAATTTTCAAATCGTGAAAAAAAAACATCTACATTCGATCAGATCTCTCAGATCACAACAGTATCTTACCTAGCCACCGTATTTAGAGCTGGCTTCTGCATCACAATTACACTTCCTCCCTTGTATAGCACTGGGATACTATTATCAGCCACCAAAATGTCTCTTTTCTCTCCAAATGATTCAATGATTCCCGAACTATGATGATAATACCACCATCCAGCAGGTAAATAAGCAGAGATAGTTTTCCTATTGAAATTTTCCTCTAGGATTGGAATCACCATAATAGAAGTGCCCAGCATAAATTGCTTATCCAATTGAAATGTATTCACATCGTGGGGAAATCTAAAAATAAGATCATATCATATAGTCAATTGAATTTTGCCATGTACATCATAGTATGAGATATGATTATTGATATATATAGTTTGAGGCAAAAAAAAAAGTCACGAACGTACTCAAAAAACAAAGGTCGAGCAACTGGTTCTCCGGTGAGATGAGCTCGAAAAAAGAGACTGTAAAAGTAAGGTAGGAGTAGATAGCGAATATTGAGCATTTCTTTAGATGCAGCTACAACTTCAGGACCCAATGATGCAGGATCTTGAGGCTAACAAACAAATTCACACGAATTTTTGTAAAACAAATACTGAAGGTATCAAGTGCAACTAAAACATAATGAGGAGAAACAAAAACCAAGTCCAGAAAAATTAAATCACTTACGATTCCATCATCAGTATTATGATTGCGAGAAAACGGATACAAAGCACCCAACTGCATCCATCTTTTGCACAAATCCACAGTTGTGTTTCCATTGAAGCCACAAATATCCGCTCCCACTAAAGGAATCCCAAATAAACCATGCGTCAAAATTTGTGGAATAGTTTGTCTAAGATCTTCCCAGTTTGAGATAACGTCTCCAGTCCAATGTCCCCCAAATTTCCCCTGACCCGGGAAGGTTGCTCGAGATATGATAAATGGTCTTTCTTGTAGCAAATCACCCAAGACCCTACAAACAGTAGGATAGAGTATAGGCATATCGAATTTTAACAGACATTAAATCGGAAAATAATTTCAGTTTCGTAGGAGTCTATTTACTTGTACGTAACAATAGTTTCTTGTGTTCCATAAAGATTGTGCAAGTCGTAATGACGGCCCCCCGCTTGAATTGCAGACGGGCAAATCGTCTTGTAATACAATTTGCCTCCATCCACCTGTGGCGTGTATGGGGGATGATCCAAACTCGAATTCGCATCGCAGCCTGTGGCTGTTCCATCCCAAAAGTTAGATGGCTCATTCATGTCCTAACACAGGAAGAGCTATTTTAGCTAAAAAAAAACAATCCTCGCTATTATATTGTACTTACAATCCATGCTCCATCTAATGGAATTTTTTTTCGAAAACTTTTCATTTGGTCCATCCAGTATTTGGTGATATTTTTATGGGAAAAGTCAGGCCAGACAGTAGATGTAGGATTCCACACTTTCCCAACAAAAGGGCTTCCCTGCGAGTTTTTAATGAAGATATCCAGATCGATTCCTTCATCGTATGGTAGATACTTTCCTGGTAGCCGAAAAATAAAATTTTATGAAAACTACTATGGCCTAAGATAGAGATTACGTTGAAAATTTTGCCTACAAACCTTTTTCTTCACCACCACTTATTCCAGGATCCACTAATGGAATGTATCTCATGCCATCCTATAGTAAAATATGCTGTTACTTTCAACTGAAAAAAGAGGCTCTATGTCTCATACAATGATGAACACACCTTATGGAGAGATTCAATGAAGTCGGGAAGACCTGCAAAATTCACCGGGTCGTATGTGAAATCATTCTGATGATGCATATAGTCCAAATCGTTCCACTGAACATCCTATAAAATTGATTTTATTTTATAGTATTTAATATTCTCTTCCGTAAAATAAAAAACAATTTTAACTCTCAAGAATTAGAATTATAAATTACATTAAATTCTTACCACAGGTATTCCAGCGTCCAAGTTATTTTTGAGGATTTCGGCAGTATGATTAACAGACCCATAATTAAAGCGACAAAGGTGAAAGCCTACAGCAAAATCAAACCAAAATGGTCAAACAGTTTCAAAAAAGTAAAAGAATAGGAAAAAATCAATCAGTACTTACCTAAACCCCAATAAGGAGGAAGCATCGGACGGCCGATGACATTTGTATACTGATTAATAACATCAGAAGGAGTAGGCCCAATAAATATACGAATGTCTAATATACCCCCTATAGTCCTAAAAGTTACCGCAGGTCCCGGTTGCAGTTCAATTTCTATTGCAAACGGAACTAATACAATAAAAACCATTTTCCGAAGAAAAACTGAATTTACAAAGTTCATTTAACTTACCCATGGCATTGCTATTGGCAAGAAAGACTCCATAAGAATTCCCGAATTTGTCCAGTACCATATAAAAAGGATGACTTCCATACAGGTTGGACTATAAATATGAGTTGCATAAAACTTTGAAGATGGTAACAGAAAGTCAACAAAAAGGTTAGATATGCATAATATTTTAAAGCTTAAATTCATACGTTTTGGGCAGGAATCCTGTCATGATTATAAAGGACGTATTTTTTCCAATTGACATCTTTATAGAGATTATCGACAGACTCTCCGATTCCGTACACAAATTCACTCATAAGAGGTGTAGAAATTTGGAGAAATTGGTCAGCATAAAAAATTGGAGCAATGGTGCTATCAAATCTAAAGAAAAAACAAACTCTTTACAAAATATACATTCAAGAAGCAAAAAACAAATGTTCGCATAAGTTTGGTGGAATCTGTACAGTGGGAAAGCTGTGCCCTCCTTAAATACTTTAAAACCTTCCTTCAATGCTTGGAAACTATATTTTGGAGACGACGCTTTCTTTAGTTCACTATTATTATAATGCAGGGGTACTTCAAATCGAGGATATTTGGCGTCTGTAATCTGAAATTTTTCAAAATTTATGCTTGACGAATAATAAAATACATTTGAGCCAATTGAGCTGTATTTAGATTTGGATCAATATCTTACTTTGATACGAACAGTAAAATCCGTTTCATAATATACATCTACTTGCAATAATTTGGAATCTTTGGGATATGGTGATTTCTTTAATAATTTTGCCATTCCACTGAAACCATACGCAGTGTCAGTGAAATTGCCGAATTCATAGAGAAGAGTTCCTTTGGCAAAAAAACACCATGGTACTTCGGATCTGGGCTCCAAGGGGCCCCAACAGCACCCTCTAGCCTTACATGTCTCTTCTGTAGCCCCTTTTTCAGGAAAACAATCAAACCTCCATTTTTCTTCCATATAACAAACGCTTTGAGCCAGCATACTATCGGTGACATTGAAATCCAGGCTTGGCTTCTGTTACCATTTAAAAAAGTTTACATTTAAATATATGAGAATAACGAAACAAAATAGCAAAAGAATGTCCGCAGTTTGCAAGTACATTTACTGTAAAGCTTGAAGGATGTATAATATGAGATCTGGCAATAAATGAGAAGATGAAAATAACTGCGGCCAAAATCAACGAAAAGAACACAATTCGAAGTCCTTGAGCCCATCTGTTTTTCATGTTTTTCCGAATAATGAGTTGTTCAATTTCTTCTGCATTGTCAGAAAGGCCTCCATGATCACTGTCAATGACATCAGAGATTCGACCCGAATTTCGAAAAACTTTCAACCGTATTGCCAGTTCTTCAGGCATTTTGGAAACTATTTTTCACTTTTAAAAAAATTAATTTAATATCTATCTATGATTAATGCATGGAAATAGATACAGCTAAATGCTAGCGCATTTCGAGTGGAAGTTTTAAACACACTTGCTTCACATTTTGAGTGCTTGAAGGCGTCACCTTCCTGAATTAACTTTCGAAGAATAAAAGGTTGACAAGAACAAATTAAAAATACTTAAAAAATATACGGGTGTGGGAATGAATGAAATAAAAATTACGCAAAGAAAGTATTTTTGTTTACTTAATCAATCTTATTATGGATTTAAGCTGCAGATTACTTTCCCTGGCTAAGTTCTATGCTTCGCTTTAAAACACTAGACGCATCGCCCGAAACACTTTCTTGGTTCATCGGTTCATCAACCGTTTCTCTTCCCTTTCACAGTACTAAAAAATGTGTTGACTTGAGTTTTCTGAGGTTTGGATTACTAAATTAAATTCCTAAAAAATAAATATTCAGCGACTCATTGACAAGTCACAATCTGAAAGCATTATTACGAGTGCTGGATGACCTTGTCATCTCATTCTGCCAACTCTATGATTCCCATTCGACCTTACCAACTCAAAATAAATTCTAATTATCTTCTCTCTTCATTGCGCTTACAGCATATACAAATAGGACTAGGACCATAAATATAATTTATTTTTTGACATTTATGAAAATGATTTCCATAAAAAGTGTAATCAGCATTTGGAATCGTGTATATTCTCCTGCATACATTTTTAACTGTGTAAATAGTTGCATTCTCAAGTACACTTCAAAACCAACCAGTTAGTAACAAAATAAGTTTATTTACTTATTATTATTTACTCCGTATATTTATGCAAAATTATTCCACACTGAAGGTATTTCACAATGGCACAGTTTTAGCACACAAAATTATCCTAAGCCGGACCCTTTGAAAGGATTACGTGTTTTAGATTTGACAAGAATTCTGGCTGGGCCATATTGCACTATGATTTTAGGAGATCTTGGAGCAGAAATCATTAAAGGTACTAATTCCAAATAAATGAATACATTTTTATTAAAAAGCATTCTTATTTCGCTTTATTTTTGCTCATTAGTTGAGAAACCAAATGGTGGAGATGAAACACGCAGCTGGGGACCTCCACATATCAAAGATTTATCTTGCTACTTTGTCTCCGTAAATCGAAACAAAAAGAGCGTAGCTATCGATCTCAAACAGGGTTCATCCCTCATTAAACAACTTGTAGCTGAATCGGACATTCTGGTAGAAAATTTTGTGCCTGGTACAATGGAAAAATTGGGGATAGGCTATGAAATCCTGAAAGAAATCAATCCACAACTCATTTTCTGCTCGATCACCGGTTACGGACCTACTGGCCCTTATAGAGATCGCGGAGGCTATGATGTAATAGCGGCCTCTATTGGTGGCTTATTGCACATCACAGGTCCTCAAAAAGGTGACCCGTGTAAAGTTGGTGTGGCCATGACAGATTTGGCCACAGGTCTGTATGCTCATGGAGCCATATTGGCAGCAGTTTTACAAAGAAATTTGGTATTGAACAGAACAGAAACATCAAAACAGTTTTTTCAACATTATTCTATAAAAGCGAAATGAATTTTTTGCAGACTGGCCAAGGTCAACGCGTCGATTGCAATCTTTTATCAACTCAGATATCATCCTTAGTTAATTTAGGTTCAAGTTATATTAACGTGGGTGAGGATGCCACACGATGGGGCACTTCCCATGTTAATATTGTCCCATATCAATCCTTTCGAACTAAAGATGATCGTTGGATAACTATTGGCGCAGGTATATTTCTTTAAACCTTTTGCTTTTTAACACTAATTTGAAAATTTGTAGGTGAAGCTTTTTCATTTGAATTTTAACTGATTTAGGAAGTAATGAACTATTTTTTGAACTTTGTGACGCATTGGATTTGTCGCACTTGAAGTCGGATTCTAAATACAGTACTAACGCGTTGCGTGTCGAAAATAGAATCGAATTGATATCCAAAATATCGGAAGTTCTAATGAAATATTCATGTGATGAATGGTTAGAGCGATTTACTAATTGTAAATTCCCATATGGGCCTGTGAATGATATGGAACACGCATTTAATGATCCTCAGGTAAGGTTCAAAATAAAAAAAATTTCGTGAGGTACTGTTGACGGTATTTTATAACGTCGTTGTAATCTCATGAATAACTTAAGGTCCTGCATAACAAAATGAGACAAAAAATTGGGGACTACCAAGTCATGGGTCCTGCTGTAAACTATTCTGAGTCTCAAAACATTCCCAGAAGTCCACCACCGAAATTGGGGGAGCACACTAACAATGTTTTGCAACAAGTTCTAAGCTTAGATGATCGTGAAATTAAAATATTGCATGACAAAGGAATTATTTATGATAGCAAATAAATCCGCAGATGGTACAGATTTTTTATTTCCATGAATGTTTCCCTGCACCACTAAAAACATCACTCACGTTCAGCATCCTACGTCATATATGTATGGATTTTATACGCATTTTGGATACCAAACTACTTGTTCAAAGTTCTTGTTTAGAAAGAATCCAATTATCCAGTGACAGAATAATTTGCAAACTTGATTGCCTGTCTTTTATCATCCGCATTGTTAACATGATATAGTTATCAGTTGAATTACTGTCGCCGACTGTAGTATAAGCAACATAATGCTTAAAATTGTCATCATAGCGTAATCTCAATAAGGACTCAATTGTTCCTTTGAAAAAGAGTAAAGTTACACTGCCAGTTGCTCTGCATAAAATTTTTTTTCAAAAATGTGGTCTTCAAGTTCAAAATTTTTATCTATCTTGCTGCTATCATTACTGGCAACTGTCACACCCATTCTTGGAGCTATTCACAGTCAGTGTGAAACAATGTTTTTTAAACTCCATTCCTAATGAAACTATTACTCAACTGTCAATTCTCCATTACAGGTCCAAAATTTGCCCCATATTTTGATGTGACCTTAGGTCAACCAGACTTGGTTGCAGCCTCAGAAGCCACAAATCAATTGGATTTCACTCTAGCTTTTGTACTGGGAGGTTGGGGAGCGGAAGGTTGCGTCCCCACATGGGCTACTCAATTCAATCTGACTGATCCTGAAATCCTGAACCCAATAAAAGAACTCCAGGCTCGCGGTGGTCAAATGTTAATAGCCACAGGAGGTGCAGTAGGAAATTACTTAGAACATCGATGTTCTACCAAAGAATCGCTAGCAGAAGCATATAGGATTGCATTGAATACTGTGGGGACAGCACATTTGGATATTGATGTAGAAGCCCCAATTAATCTTGATGTGGTCAATGGTGCTCTAAAAATTTTACAAACGCAGCTACCTCATGTTACTGTAAGCTACACTTTGATGGTTCAAGGGGATGACTATGGAATTATTGAAGAACTTGGGGTGAAGGTGTTGCTCAGTGCAAAAGAACATGGAGTGAATGTAGAAATTGTAAATGGTACCAAATGAATAATAACATGCATAATTATTTACATTTAGAATATTATCATATTTTTTGTGTAATTATGGTAGTCCATCCATACACATTTTGTGCATTCACAATAATTTCATTATAGCAATGACGATGGAATATCCAAGTTCCCTACCCTGGGGAGATGCTGTGATTGGTGCAGCTAATGCCACTTTAGGTCAATTGAGAACGATATATCCTGAGAAAACTGAAGAGCAAATCCGAAAAATGTTGGGTATAACACCAATGCTGGGGCGCAATGTGAATGGTAGAAAATTTGAAATTGAACATGCACATCAACTAGTGGCATGGGCGAACGAAAATAAAATCGGATACTTGTCATTTTGGTCATTGAGCCGGGACAATGGAGACTGCATGGATATCGTTTCCCCATATTGCTCAGGCATGAAAGTTTTTTATTTGCTCCTGAATAAAGTTAAGTTACTAATATGATAGTTCATTAAAACACAAATTATTCTTGTTGCAGGAATCATTCAAGAGGAATATGAATTTACAAAAATTTTCCAAAATTTCCTGGGCTAAAAACTATTTTGTTTAGTGTTTGCGTTAGTTTTGTGAATGAATAAAATTGCAACGAAACTAAGTGTACAAGATATCCAAATTCCTAAAAAAATTTTTTTTTTAACTTGCTTGGAAGGTAAAAACATTTTTAGTTTAATCCCAAGGTAGTCAATTTAAAATGACCATCATCTAGGAATGAAAACAAGAATCAACACATTTTCGATATTTCTAGCATCATTTCTCAAATTCAGTTTATTATTTTTTTTCAGAACCTTGAACAAATTTATAAGTATGATGACAAATTGTGATAAATATTTTGTAGCAAGCTCTAACTTTGAGCATTTATTTTTTAAATTTACCTACGCAATAAAATTTCATGCACAAGCTAAGTTTCAGGAATAATATTTACTGCCGAGAAAATACGCTCTGTTTTACAATATTTAAGCTTTGCAAATTATGTTCTGGATTAATTTAATAAGCATTTTCCGACTCCATAACAGTATTGCAATCTCCGTATTCATTTTTTTCCTCGCAATCCAAATTTTTCTCCATTATTTTCAGTCTGAGAGGAATGGACTCGGACTGTTTGTAAGTCAAGATTGCAAACGATTCCACCATTTCCTTTTCCGAAAAACACGTGTCATCACAGCATCTGAAAGTAATTTCAAGTATGCAATGTAAACAAGTGCTGAAAAATAAAAAATACACATGCATCCCTAACAAAGTCTATTTTTTTTCCACATTGAAACTAAAACAAGTTCTTAATACAGTTGCAGATTTATTGCTTGGATTTGATCAATTGATTACTTCTTGAAAGAAGAATGAAAATGTCTCACTGTGAGTTAGGAATCCAATCCTGGGGGAAAAAATTGCTGTACATTCGTAATTCATTTGCAGGGCAAATGGTACTGGAGCTTTCCATGTGCAATTTTGCATCATTTGAAGATGATTTTACAACAACAGTTGTGTAACTCGGTTTATCCTTGGTTACTTTGGAATTCATATTGGAAAGCTCCCACTCCCGTTTCTCTGAACCCATTTCCAAGTGATGGTAGTCATATGGATTAGGGATTTGCATTCCGACTCCTTCAAAATTGAACAAGAATCCTCCACGGTTTTTGGAACCATCCGTATAGAATACAACAAATATGATGGGTCCATTGAAAATGTATCGAACTCCTTCACGGAGCCTGTAAATTAATGTGAAGTTATC
>Ga0210040_10007886_pt1 | contig 12755 bp, 11 predicted proteins | sample CryGeyCG12114_NA_FD_185462 | JGI IMG/M metagenome (GOLD analysis project Ga0210040, IMG submission 185462) | Groundwater microbial communities from aquifer - Crystal Geyser CG19_WC_8/21/14_NA (SPAdes) (version 2) | ecosystem: Environmental > Aquatic > Deep subsurface > Groundwater | place: USA... | reverse complement strand
AACCTATAAACAAAAAGCCCAGCTTTCATGGCCGGGCTTTTTGTTTAATATATTATTGACTAACTACGATGGATCGTAGGTTTTGCTACGACGAGCAGCATGAGCTGCATTACGAGAACTAAAATCCATTTTAGAGCGCGAAGATAAATACCAGGCACCAGCTGCAATTAAAGCACCGCCCAGTACTTTTTGGGTAGTACTCATGTTTTTAACTTTACTGGCAGCAGTAGTACCATATTGCTTTAAAGAATCTGGGATGTTGTTCAGGTTTACATTACCTAACATAGAAGTAGCTTTGTCCATCAGGCTACCAGATGCATTGCTACCAGTTGTACCAGTTGGTTGACCGAAATTATTATCAAATTGATTTTCCATAGTTTTGTTTTTTAATGTTTTTAATTACTTTATAAATAATTTTATATACCTTAAGTAAATTAATATACCAAATTAGTATATCTGGTTAAGGGAGAACTTTATTATCGGGAAAATCAATATTTTGTTTCGTATCCGGCCAATTTTTATTAATAAAAAATTTACCCTGCGGCAGCCAGGCAGTTCGGTTTAGAATAGTTAAAACTAATACCTTTAGCAATCTGGCTCTTTTTTAAAAATCACTCTATTTTTTTGCCCGAATCATCCGTTCACGTACATAATGCAAATAATGTTTTATCTTAGACTATTAATTAAAAAAGCAGTACCACGCTACACTATTTACTGCTATTAATAGTTTTAAAGATAACAAACCTGATTGGGTCTATTTGTCGTAAGTAAAGCATTGCAGTTTTTTTTGCGGGTAGGAAGTAACCTATATGTTAAGTACATAGAGGCTTTGGAGCGGCGCTTTAGGCGTTCGACGTTTTTTACAAGCCTGTTTATCTTTTAAACTTTTAAATGAATGAAAACATGGCACACTATAGACATACTATTGATTTACCTATGCCCTCGCCTGAATTATCGCCACAGGAAGTAATTGGGCTTATTTTAGAATCGTTGCAGCAAAATGATAAGGCCGATACAGGCATAGAAACTTCTTTTAATTTTGCTTCGCCGCCGAATAAATTAGCAGCCGGCCCGCTGGAGAATTATAAAATTCAGGTCAAGAACCCTTTGTTTCAGCCTATTCTGAATTTTGCATCCTATAAAACCAGCGACCTTATTTCGGATGGTACCCGGGCGCAGCAAATTATTGTAATCCGAGACGAAGATGGTACCGATTCGGGTTTCTTATTTACCCTCTCGAAACAAGCCGAAAATCCTTATTTAGATTGTTGGATGACCGACAGTGTGCGCCGGGTTAACCCAGAAATGTATGGCGTTACAGTCTGAGTATTATTATTTGGTTAGCAGCAGAGCCCAATTGAATTCTATTTTAAAACCAGTCCGCTTGTAATTATTTACCGGACAGGGCAATTCTCACAAACCCTGTTTTGGTAAAGAGGCAATGCTGGTTTTAAATTGCGCTGCTAATATAATTGCCCTTTAGCAGCGCTCAACGCAGCTACTTTAATAATAGCCAAAAATTATCTAACGCTTTTATTATAGCGTGTATAAATCGGCTATTACACTATTTTCATCGGTCTTGCGGTCGTCGGCCGGAGAATCGTGCACCATTAAAACATGTTTTTGATCAAAAATAGCCATACCTTCGGCTTTATCTTTACCCGAGGTAGCACCCGAGCCATGTGGTACATCGAACAGCCGCTTTAATTCTTGGCGGTGTACAATGGTTTCATCTTCCTGCAAAAGAGCATTGGGCCAGCGGTAAACAGCAATGGTGCCATCTAAGTCCATGGTAGGTCCGGCTAAAATAAGTAAATCGTGGCCATGTATGCGTAACTCCCGCACGCCCATTCCCTCGAGGTGCAGAAAGTGTTTTTTATAGAGGCGGTCGTGTTTATCGGATTTCAGCTTAAAATACCCTTCTTCGGTCTCTTTAACCTGCACTTCCAGAATGGAGGCCCACCCCCGTAATACCGGCCCCCGGACACCAATAAATATGCGGTTATTGCTTACAGCCAGTCCCTCAATATCAAACCCATTATCTTTACCGGGTATTTTCAGGAAATCCTTAAAATGAATATCATCAGCTATTGCATCTAAAAGCTCATTACCATCTTTACGTATTTCCAGTTGGGCAGCCGTTAATTGTTCGGTTGGCTCATCGGGATTAGGACAACTTTTAAAAAGTTCGTAGTTACCTGTTTCTTTGTCCAGAATTAAAGGAATACGAGCTAATAAATAACGATTGGGATCGTCTTTGATTTTGGCCAACCTTTTTATTTGCTTGGCCGGGCTCTCTTCTTTGCGCGGCTTCTTGCGGGCTCGGCTATGCGATCCTACCAACCATAAATAATGATTGCTGTGACCCATTCCTTCAATATCTATTTCGCAGTTGGCGCCGGCCGGTAGTTTTAAATATTTATTTAAGTCGAAAGATTGGTGTTCGCTAAAGGTGTTAGTACCCGTCAATTTTAAACGTTCTATAGAACTGCGCTCGTCACAACTCAACCATAAATTATCACCGCTCCGGAAAGAAGCCGATAACCCATCGCGGACGTGTTTGCCGGCTTCGTTAAAGCTAATGTTATTATCGAAAATAAGTTTAATATCTGTTTTTTTCACTAAAGTTTTGTTTTGCAGAATGGCCTGTCAAGTATTATGCTTACTGTAGCAAATGTTTATACGTATCAAAATCCGCATCAAACACTTCGTAATTCGAAGTAATTTCGTCACCGGGCCGAATATCGGTCGATGCTAGGGTAAGTCCTTCGGTATCTTCTAGCGTGTCCAGCGTATTGGGGTTACTGGCATGGTTGATAAAACGGGCATCATCGGAGCATAAAATATAACAACCACTCACCCGGCTTTTGTACATGTATTTATCCAGCACCTCAAAGTTATGCTGCTGCTTCAGTTGCTGATACGCTGCGGGCGAATACTGCAAATCAACCTGGGGCGTATATCGCCAGATTACGGTTCCTTTCGGAATAAATTCATCGGCAAAGAGACCAATACTGTCAATGGGGCTTAAATTCAGTTTTGTTTTAACCAGCAGCATATATTTTCCCGTTTAAAGCCTGTACGAAACGCAAGGTTAACAGTCCGGTTTTAAATAGAAAATATTTTAGTTCTTAGATATATAGTCATAAAAAAGCTGGTATTGCACCAGCTTTTCATTTTAGAGTTACGTCTTAAGTTGATGTTGCCCGCAGGGAAACCTTCTTTACGATTTATAGCCTACTCTACACCTTACCCTGCTTATCATCCACTTCCGGCTCTTTTACTTTTACCTTATCGTCTTTCGAGATGCCCGATGTCACTTCTATGTTAATACCATCGGAGATACCGGTTTTAACCAGGCGTTTTTCAAACTGCTGCGGAGCGGTTTCTACTTCTACAAAGGTGCTGTCTTTACCAAACTGTAGTAAGCTTTCTTTAATGGCAAGCACGCTGTCTTTTTTATCCAGTACAATGTCGGCATTGGCGCTGTAGCCAGCCCGGATAAAGTCTTTATCATCCAGGAGTACTTTGGCGCGCACCTGAAATTTAATGGAGCCTTCTTCCAGGATGCCTTTAGGCGCAATATATTCCAATTTGGCCCGGAAAGTGCGGCCTTCAATAGCGCCAATGGTTAAATCTAGGTCCATGCCTTCCCGGATTTTACCTACTTCCGACTCATCAATCTTACCTTCAAAAATAAGGCTTTTCATGTCGGCCACGGTGGCAATGGTGGTACCTTCGTTGAAATTATTACGCTCAATTACCGAATAACCAGCTTTCACCGGCACATCCAGCAACATGCCCTCGGCGGTAGAATATACCGAATTAGAAGCCGCGCCGGTACGCCGCGAAGCACCGCGCATGGCAATCTGCAAATTGCTTTCGGCCGCTTCCAAGGCTTCTTTTTTAAGACGAGCATCTACTTTAAAACGGTTGTACTCTTGCTCGGCAATGACCTTTTGCGCAAATAATTCCTGTTGGCGGGCCAGTTCTTTCTGGGCTTCGGCGTAATTGATGCGGGCTGTTTGCAGCGTTGTTTGGGCATTGTTTACGTTTACCACGTTGGGTACAATCCGGATTTTGGCAATTAACTGACCGGCTTTTACCACTTGTCCGGCTTCTACATACAGCTCCTCAATAATCCCCGACACCTGCGATTTTACTTGTACTTCGCGGCGGGGCACAATAGAACCGGTAGCTACCGTCTTTTTTACAATGTTGGTTACAAAAGGCTGCTCGGTTTTATAAACAACGGGATCAGTGTGCGACTTTTTATAGAAATAATAGCCTAGCCAGCCCGACAAGGCTAAGAAGAGCAAACCAAAAATGCCTAATAAAACCTTTTTCATTTAGTTATTAGTGTTTAGTTTTTAGTGATTAGTTATTAGTTATTAGCAGTTAGCGATTAACTTTCAGGGGTCAGGTGGTAAATATTTGTCGTCAACAATTCAACAATTCAACAATTAATTACTCATCCCGCAAAGCTTCTACGGGATTAATGCGGGCGGCTTTGGTAGCCGGAATTAAACCGGCCAGCGTACCGGTAAATACCAACAGCAGCACGGCAGTAATAGCTATGGGTACATTTACTTCCGGGTTAGAAAAAAAACCGGCATCCACTTCGTATTTCGTCATCAGGTAATCTATTAGGGCCACTACGCCGGTGCCGGCCATTAAACCCAGATAACCGGCAAAACCCGTAATTACTACCGATTCCTGAATAATGAGGCTGATAATAGACCAAGGCGTAGCACCTAAGGCTTTACGAACACCAATTTCTTTCGTGCGTTCTTTTACCACAATCAGCATAATATTACCCACGCCAATAATACCGGCTATAATGGTACCAATGCTCACAATCCAACTAAAAGCCGCGATACCGGTAAATAGCCCCTGTATTTCCTGGAATTCCTTTTCGACGTTGGCCGAGCCAAAAGCTTTTAAGTCTATGGGATCAACCTTGTGCCGGCTCATGAGAAATTGCTTTACCTTATCTTCTACCACTGCAGCCGGTATGCCGGGCTTAGGCGTCATGGCAAAGTAACCGATTTTATTTACCTGATTGTAAGTTTGCTGCAGCGTAGTAGTGGGGATATAAATAGTTTGGGCGTTCTGGATCAAGTCCTCGCCTTTGCCTTGGCCGCGGGCTACACCCACTACCCGAAAGAAAGCGCCTTTAATGTTAATATATTGCCCTATAGGATTTACGTCTTTACCAAATAATACTTCTATTACCCGCTCCCCGATAACCGCCACTTTCCGTTTATCTTTTAAATCCAGATCGTTCAGAAAACGGCCTTTCAAAATAAGAATTGGTTCTACCGCGCGGAATTGGGGGTAATCGCCACGCACCGAAAAAGTTGAGCTTTTGGTTTTATAGCTCACGGTAAAAGTACCATTCAGAGAAGTACTGGGATTAATGATAGCCACTTCCGGGATGTCTCTTTTAATGGCCGCCATGTCGTCGTTGGTCATTTGAATAAAACGGCCGGCTTTTAAGCCTTTGTAAGGAATACTCGTGCGCTGCGTCCAGATAAATACCGCATTTTTGGCCACGTTAAAATCTTTTACCACGCCATTCTCCAGCCCTTTGCCGGCTCCTAATAGCACGATGAGCATAAATATGCCCCAGAACACCCCAAAAGCGGTAAGGGCGGTGCGCAGTTTATGCTTCTTTACGGTAGCATAAATTTCGGTCCATTTATCTAGGTCGAACATGGTTGAAGTGTTGGATTGTTGAATGGTTGGAGTGTTAGAGTGCTTAATTGTTAATTGTTGGATTGCTGAATAAGGTTTTTAAAGTGTAAGATTGTCGTTGGTGTATTTTATAAGCCAATTTATAAGACGTGGTAATTTCTCTAAATCAGACTCAATTGTATTGGCCTCTGCTTCGGAAATCAATTTTCTTGTTTTTGCTTTCTTAAACCAATCTATGCTTTCCAGAATAGAGCCTTTAGCATATCGGTAAAAGTTTACTTTATCTTATTTGTATAGCGTCCGTAGCCTTCCGCAATATCTGCCGAGATACTATCCGCTGCTCTCACAAATTGTTTTCCAATTGTATCCTTCGATCCTTCGAAAAATTATTCCAACGTATTACAATATCCCATATAAAATTGCTTAACCGAAAAGCTACTTTATAAGCTTCAATATCTTCAAAACTTAAATATCTCTTCTCCATAACAACTATTCAACACTTCAACCATCTAAAAACCAACAATTCAGCAATCCAACACTCCATTTAATCGGCGCGTAAGGCTTCAATGGGTTTAATATTGGCGGCTTTCAGGGCGGGTACCAAACCCGCCATAGCGCCCGCAATAACTAATACAATAGTAGCCGCAATAGCTACTTCTACGTCTACTTCCGGCTGGGCAAAAAAGGGCAACTCGGCGCCGCTCGACTCCAGTAAATACCGGATGCCATCTAATAAACCTGCCCCGGCCAATAAACCCAAATATCCCGAAAAAGCAGTTATTACAATAGATTCTTGTAAGATCAGGCTTACTACCGAAAAAGGAGTGGCACCTAACGCTTTGCGCACGCCAATTTCGCGGGTGCGTTCTTTTACAATAATGAGCATAATATTGCTCACGCCCACAATACCGGCAATTAAAGTGCCGATGCCCACAATCCAGATGAAGGTACGAATGCCGCTGAATAGCCCGTTAAATTGCTTAAATTCTTGCTCGTTGTTGTTTACATCCAAGGCCAGTGGGTCTTCTTGCGAAAACTTATGCCGGGTAGCTAGTATCTTTCTAACCTTTCTTTCAATTTCATCGGCCGGTACGCCGTCCTGTCCTACCAGGGCCAACATTTGTACTTTATTGGGCTGGTTAAAAGCGGTTTGCAGGGTGGTAAAAGGTATGTAGGCCCGCTCTTCGCGGCGGCCTTTGTTATTGCCGGTAGCGTTAAAAATACCCACTACTTTAAAATAAATGCCTTTAATATTTACATACTCGCCCAGAGCATTTACCGAATCGCCGAACAATACATTTTTGGCGGTTTCGCCCAGCACAATTACTTTCCGCTTTTCGCGATCATCGTTGGGGTTCAGCAAGCGGCCTTTGTTTAGCTTTTCGCCGTTTAGTTTAAATAATCGGTCGGTAGAGCCAAATACCTGGTAGGCGCCGTTCTGCTTTTTGTAGCTAATAGTAAATTCGCCAAAAAGCCGGTTACGGGGCGCAATAATCTTAAGATTACCTACTTCTCTTTCTAAAGCCGTTATATCGTCGTTGGTAAAGTTTATTTCGCGGCCGGGTGCCAGGCCCTGGTGCGCCAGCGAGGTACGGCCATTGGAAAAGAAAATACTATTTTTAGCGCTATCGCCAAAGCGGTTGTAAATACCATTCTCTAAACCTTTACCCACGCCTAATAACAAAACCAGCATAAAAATACCCCAGAAAACGCCAAACGCCGTCAGGAAGGTACGCAGTTTGTTTTTGCGCATCGTCCCTAATATTTCCTGCCATTTATCTAAATCGAACATGTAGTTGGTGATGGTTGGGTGTGATTTCTAACTAAAATTTGTTTATTAATAACTATCAACTGCTATAAATCTCCACATTCTCACGTTCGTTTATTATCAAACCATCCTTCAAACGGATAACGCGGTGCGTTTGCGCGGCAATATCATTTTCGTGGGTTACAATTATGACGGTCATCCCTTGTTGATTCACCTCTTTAAATATTTCCATTACTTCGTAGGAAGTTTGGGTATCCAGGGCGCCGGTTGGTTCATCGGCTAGAATTAATTTAGGTTTACTGATAAGCGCCCGCGCAATGGCTACGCGCTGCCGCTGCCCACCCGACATTTCGTTGGGAGAATGTTCGGCCCATTCTTTCAGGCCCACGCGGTCCAGGTATTCCAGAGCCAGTTTGTTACGCTCCCGGCGGCCTACTTTCTGGTAGTAAAGCGGCAAAGCCACATTCTCCATCGCGTTTTTAAAAGAGAGCAGGTTAAAGGATTGAAACACAAAGCCTAAAAATTTATTCCGGTAAAAAGCGGCTTTTGTTTGCGATAGATTTTTGATGTGGGTACCGGCCAGGTAATAATCGCCCCGGTCGTAATCGTCCAGAATACCCAGGATATTGAGCAAGGTAGATTTTCCGGAACCCGAGGAGCCCATAATCGATACTAGTTCGCCTTCTTGTATGAGCAGGTCGATACCTTTTAGCACGTGCAACTTGTTTTGGGCAATAGAATAGTATTTATGGATATCTTTTAATGCAATCATACTAATCATTAAAATTAACAAAGGCCAATCCGAAAACAACTAGCGGGCGACACCTAGTAGTAGGCAATACAAAATAGAAGATAATTTTATTAAAATAAAATTATTTCGCTGAAAACTTGTGCTTTATAATAAAGCGATAAGGGATTATATTTATTTTATAATACGTTATTTATTTAAGGTGCCTTCTATTACCAGATACCTAAAGAATGATGAAGGTTGCCTGAATTCATAAATATTTTTGCAAAAACACGGGTCAGTTTGCTAGGCAGCTAATTATTCCGATAGTCAGAGAGAAGAAAGGCAAATTCATCTACTTTATTTTTAATGCCTTGCAACCTTCTTTCGCTAATAATACTCATTTAAGTGAAAGAGATTATAAGTGTATGAACAAAAATTTACTGCCATTGATTTTAGTTCTCGTACTTCTTTTCTTTATGTCTGTCATTCAGGAGGAAACTATTTAGCAGTTTGTCAACAAGTTTCCTCCTGAATGACAGCAGTGATAAGCCTTCCTAGAACAGCCTTATTACCTAACTTTAACGCATAAAAAAGCCCATCCGGAAACTTCCAGATGGGCTTTCTGACCTAATACATAAACTAATTTAAATATGAATGGGCCGATTTTCGGAAGCGGCCAGACAAGCTTCTTTCATGGCTTCGGTATAAGTGGGGTGCGCGTGGCTCATGCGGGCTATATCTTCAGCCGATGCCCGAAACTCCATGGCTACTACGGCTTCGGCAATTAAGTCGGCAATGCGCGGACCAATCATGTGTACGCCCAATATTTCGTCGGTTTCTTTGTCGGCCAGTACTTTCACAAAACCATCGGTATCCATGCTGGCTTTCGCCCGGCCCGAGGCCTTAAACGGAAACGAACCGGATTTATAAGCGCGGCCTTGTTCTTTTAGTTGCTCTTCGGTGTAGCCAACGCCAGCCACTTCCGGCCAGGTATATACTACCCCCGGAATAAGGTTATAATTGATATGAGGCTTTTGGCCGGTTATGTATTCGGCTACCAGTACGCCTTCTTCTTCGGCTTTGTGCGCCAACATGGCACCCCGTACCACATCGCCAATGGCAAATATACCCGGCACGTTGGTTTCTAAATGGTCGTTTACAGCAATCATACTGCGTTCGCCCATTTGCACGCCAGCATTCTCCAGACCTAAACCCTCCGTATACGGTTTACGCCCGATGGATACTAAGCAATAATCCCCTTCAAAAGTTTTTGTTTCGCCTTTTTGATTTTCGGCTGTTACCCTTACGCCTTCGCCGGTGTTGGTAGCCCCAGTTACTTTGTGCTGGAAGAAGAATTCAAAACCTAGCGTTTTCTTTAGTATGCGTTGTAATTCTTTGCCCAAGGCGCGGTCCATGGTCGGAATAATAGAATCCAGGAATTCTACTACCGATACTTTGGCACCCAAGCGGGCATATACCGAACCTAATTCCAGCCCAATTACACCACCCCCAATAATAATCAGGTGCTTAGGTACTTCCGTCAGATTCAGCGCTTCGGTAGAAGTAATAATGCGCTGCTTATCTATCGGCAGAAAAGGTAATATAGTTGGTTTGGAACCAGTAGCAATAATGGTTTTGTCAGTCTCTATTTCCAGCACATTGCCATCGGTACCAGTAATTTTGATGCGGTTTTTATCAACAAAAGAACCAACACCAAAGTAGGTATCAATTTTATTCTTTTTCATTAGGAAGGTAATGCCATCGTTATTCGACTTTACCACCTCGCCTTTGCGCTTAATCATTTGCCCGATATTTACCTGCAAATTTTCCAAGTCGATGCCGTGCGTTTTAAACGTATGCGCCGCATTGTGGTAGTGTTCCGACGAATCGAGCAAGGCTTTAGAAGGAATACAGCCTACATTTAAGCAAGTACCGCCTAACACATTATATTTTTCGATTATAGCGGTTTTTAAACCTAATTGAGCACAGCGAATAGCTGCTACGTATCCTCCAGGCCCGGAACCAATTACCGTAACATCATATTTCATTTTATTTAGTTAAGAGTTAAAAGTTATGAGTTAAGCCTTACTTTTTGCAGTTAAAATAATACTGCTTAGCATCTTTTGTAATTCCAGGCAATCGGCATAGATACTTTCATATCCATTATTATCTAAATTACCAGAGTCTTTTAGCAAACGCAGCCAATAACCTGTTTCTCTGGTTTCTTTTAAGGCAATATGTAATTTATGTATAAAGTCAGCTTTAGATTGAGCTGCTATTGCCTCCTCCGCATTCGCACCTATAGAAGTCCCGCTCCGCAATAATTGCTTAGCCAGAACATACTCAATCTTTTGCTCCTTTAAATGCTTAAATAATTTAACTATTCTTAATGCAAACTGATAAGATTTTTGCGCCACCAAACTATCAGCCATAGTATTTAGTTAAGAGTTTAGAATTATGAGTTTAATTGTGAATAAATGAAATTTTGTACAATTTATCTGATTTTAACTCATAACTCTTAACTAATTCCTAAACTCCCAATAATAACCGCATGGGGTCTTCGAGGAGCTCTTTAACCCGCACCAGGAAGCTTACCGACTCTTTGCCGTCTATAATGCGGTGGTCGTAAGACAAGGCTACGTACATCATAGGCCGGATTACAACTTGCCCGTCGATAGCTATCGGACGCTGCACAATGTTGTGCATACCCAGAATAGCCGATTGCGGCGCATTAATAATAGGCGTTGACATCATGGAACCAAATACCCCCCCGTTGGTAATGGTAAAGGTACCACCAGTCATTTCTTCAATGGATATTTTGTTGTCGCGGGCGCGGCCTGCCAACCGAATTACTTCTTTTTCAATGCCGTCTAGCGAAAGCGATTCCGCGTTACGAATTACCGGTACCACTAAGCCTTTGGGCGCCGATACCGCGATAGACACATCGCAAAAGTCGTTGAATACCATTTCGCCTTCATCAATCATGGCATTTACGGCCGGGAATTCCTGCAAAGCAACGGTACAAGCTTTCACGAAAAACGACATAAAGCCTAAGCCTACGCTGTGTTTCTCTTTAAACTTGTCTTTGTATTTTGCCCGGATGTCCATAATTGGTTTCATGTCTACCTCGTTAAAGGTAGTTAACATAGCTGTTTCGTTTTTCACCGCTACAAGGCGACGGGCAACGGTTTTACGTAAACTCGACATGCGCTCGCGGCGTTGATTCCGGTTACCAGCCTGTCCACCTGTTACGGCTGGCTGTGCCGCCGGAACTACCGGGGCAGGCGCACTTGGGGCAGCAGGAGTCGGAGTTGCCGGTTTAGCTTGAGCTTTCTGGGCGTCTTCTTTGGTAATGCGTCCGTCCCGACCAGTACCAGCTACATCGGCCGTATTTATTCCTTTTTCGCTTAATATTTTTCCGGCCGCCGGCGATGGGGTGCCGGCTGCATACGCCGAGGTACCGCCACTAACGGCAGCTGCAGACTGGGCAACTGGCTGGGCCGGGGCAGCAGTTGGCGCTGCACTAGCAGAGGTGCTTGTAGCACCTGTTTTAATATTGCAAATAACCGAACCCACCGGTATGGTTTCGCCTTCTTGGGCAATAATTTGCAAAGTTCCGGCAGCTTCGGCGGGCAATTCAAAAGTAGCTTTATCGGATTCCAATTCGCATAACACTTCATCCATAGCTACCTGGTCGCCGTCTTTTTTCAGCCATTTAGAAATAGTAACTTCGGTGATGGATTCGCCAACAGTCGGTATTTTTATTTCTTTTACTGCACCGGCGCTGCCATTGGTATTAGTAGTATTGGGAGTTGCACCGGCTACTAATTCCGGGGCTGGTGCCGTGCTGGTAGGCTGGCCGGAACCACCGTAACCCGACTGCGTATTGGCTGCGGGAGCACCACCAGCGGCCGCACCCGCAGTTGTAGCTGGTATAGCCGGACTAGAAGTAGCTACGCCATCCGCAGAAATTTCGCAAAGTACTGCTCCTACCGGAATGGTTTCGCCTTCGGATACCCGAATTTTTAAAATGCCGGCAGCTTCGGCAGGTAGTTCAAACGTGGCTTTATCAGATTCCAGTTCGCAGATAACTTCATCCATAGCCACCTGATCACCATCTTTCTTCAGCCATTTGGCAATGGTTACTTCTGTAATGGATTCACCTACAACCGGCACTTTGATTTCAAGACCCATAGTTTTTTATAATTATGAATTACGAGTTATAAATTACGAATTGATTGTTTTCGGCAAATTAGGAAATCCAATCTAAACCGCCATTTATACTTTTTATATTTGTTAAATTTTTATTACGTTATAAAATAGTTAAATCAACCTTACGCCGGATCTTTATTAGTTATTGCTGTTACGCCAATCAAGAATATATTTATACTTTCTGGGTTTAAGTAATCCACATCTGTCATGCAGGAGGAAGCTATTTAGCAAATAACTCAATAATTTCCTCCTGCATGACAGATGTGAGCCCCAGTTACAAAATAATGAATAACGGTTATAATACGAGGTAACACAAAGTGTTTACTCTAAAACCTATTTAGCTTATTG
>Ga0210040_10007885_pt1 | contig 12756 bp, 12 predicted proteins | sample CryGeyCG12114_NA_FD_185462 | JGI IMG/M metagenome (GOLD analysis project Ga0210040, IMG submission 185462) | Groundwater microbial communities from aquifer - Crystal Geyser CG19_WC_8/21/14_NA (SPAdes) (version 2) | ecosystem: Environmental > Aquatic > Deep subsurface > Groundwater | place: USA... | reverse complement strand
TTCGACTCTGTACTCGTGATCGCGAAGAAGGCGCCCAAGGACCCAAGAGTTGTTTGTACGAGTGTAACCATTCTCACAATTCACCACTTGGATGTCCGTGTCGGGTGCTGGCATCAACCTATGGTCACCCAACACAGCTGCAAGACTTGTGAAGGCATAGGCCACCCATCCGAAGGAGAAGGCGATTGACGTTACGTAGATGGTTGGGCCCCGCCAGAGGAGACTGAAGCGTACCCCAACAAGCTGTGCGATTGCCTTCTGTATGACATCTGCACCAACAAGCAGCAGCAAGGAGAATATATCTCCAGGATTCTGCCATTGGGCCTTGAGTTCGTCGCCTGGTGGCTGTATTGTCGTCATCTTTAGGACAAATCTTCGTCTTTAGAGGGTGGAACAACGTTGATGTGGATAGTGCGGAGCGGGGCGGCTGCCTAAGTTCTAGCGGGGCAATCTACGTTGAGATGCTTGAGCATTGGCACTATCGGCTTCGAGCAGCAATTTGAGGTCGACAATGCGGTCATCGGTTTCGCAAGGTAAAGGTAGAGATGAAAGCTGTTCGCGAAAGAAGCAAGAAGCTAGAAGGTGTTGGGTCCTCTCACGCAACTTAATGCTCAGGCGATGCCTGAAACGCCTTGAAGTGTAGGTGCCTCCAGCTCGAGTTTCCCGTGATTCATTGCACCAGCTCGTCCCATTTTGGAATGCAGCTTCCTCGGCAGGCCCGGATGACTACCGTGATTGTGCCTACCCGCCTCCTCCCTCACTCTTCGAGTACCGAAAAGATACTAGTCCCAGCATATGCATTGCTTGACAAGCTAAAGTAACAATTTAGGCTACTCAAGCTGGGACCCGCATCGGACGAATGCAGCTTCACTAAGCGCGAGCTCGAGCTCTTCTCTTTCTGGTTTACATTGTTCCCCTTGCCTTTTCCTCTACCTGCTACTGACCACTTACACCACTTCAGGTAAGCGCGTAGTGACAACGGCGGACCAGTCGCAGCTGCCACGCAAGAGAGGTACGGGAAGCACTGTGAAATATCCCTAACCCGCTCTCAACCATCATCACAATTGATAGAAGCAGATCTCGTGCTGCTGCGTTCGTCGCCAGTGTAGCGCTTGCGATGAGTCAATAGGGTATCGAATACCTGCGAACGCACTCTCAGGTGGCTCCGACCGCGACCGTCCCGAAGTCCATCAACATCGGGCGGGTGCAAACATTATGGCCCTGCTTCCGATGGTCGCAAATCCATGGCAGCTGCTGAGCAATTTCTCATAGTTCCCTCCGTACTGTCATCCTACAGCGCGCTCTTGCATCCTATGGAAGTGGGACTGCTATCTGCTAGATTAGTACGTGCGATAATGTTTGCCTAGGATCGACATAGTGATAACCTCTTTCTTCATCGTCAATAGCCAAGGGCCAAGGGCCAACGGCCAACAGATCAACGTCGTCGACGTCTTGGTCGGCTCACCGTAGAGCCTCTACTGATACATTTTAGCACCGACTGGCGTACAGTTCTAGCTTGGATCTACGCAGCGTAGCGCCCCCTATCAGGGTCATCGCAGTCGTCGACTCCAGCGTGTTGTTCCTCGGGGCTTCACTAGGATATACTACGTCAACTATCTTACTGGCTTTCAGATAGCGACCCTCGCACTCGCGGTACTACTCCCCTGCGCAAAGTGTCAAAGGTAAGTGTCAAAGGTTCATGGAGAGTCGGACAAGCAGGCATATCGTTAATGCACCACGTTATCGTAACGATGCGGTGAGCAGTAGAATGCTGGGAAGGGAAACATGTCAAGGGGGGGGAAATGAATATGTTGTCAGGGGTCGCCGCATATCATTCCAAAGGACAGCAGGAGTGCTCTTTTCGCAGCATCGAGGCATTCCGGTAGCGCTAGCTCGACAAACTTCTGCTTGGGACTCCACTAACCATGACTCACTCCCGATCTGTCCAGTCGGATCTCGCGCTAGCTGACCAGACCTGTCCCATGCGTCTGGGACAGCCGGAGCCGGTAATACATCAGCATTGGCGGGGTTTGCACTCGAGCAGGTATCGGCGTACTTGGCAGCCTTAAATGGTCTCGATTCCGTGAGGACCTGCTTGACTGCTTATCTCAGTAAGTATTTCAGGACGACAATTCCCATCTCTCAATCACTTCGCAGTACCATTACCAACAGTACACGAATCGCACCCAAGGGTTACGAAAAAACCACACCTTCGTCGCCGAATTATGCGTTCGACACAACCCAACACCGAACCTAGTTCGCGTCCCTCAACAAAAGGATGCCTCGAAAGGACTACATCAGAACTCTGTGCCGAAGCCATGAAAGTCTACAATGCAGCATGCGCACGTCAATGCGCTAGCCAATGCACCACCCAATGCGCAATAGTCACGGTCCGTAACTACCTCTCAAACACCTCGGATGCCGCTCTCTCGGCAGGTCTGTGGAGTCCTCGAAAACAAGCACGATCAACGGCCCACCTAGACAACAGTTGCTCGTCAAAACTATGGTCTCTATCCACCACATCAGACTCAGCCTCTTGTACAGTCCGCATTATCGGCGCCGGAACCTGTGGCCGTATCTACCATCTCCTCAACGACGCCACAAAATGCCTCAAACGCGAAAAGAACCACCACTTCACCGGCCGCGGACTCCTCAACGACTACAGCATGCACCAGCGCATCTACTCAACCTTCAGTCAAGCTCCACTGGTGGCAGCAACGAATATCCACGTCCCCCAGCCCTTCACTTTCTTTGCAAAAGCAGATATCTCACTCAAAAACCCTCACTGGGCAACTCTGCACGCCCAATTCCCGGCTAACGACCAACAGCCCCGTAGCATGCTCCATATGGAGCGCATACCGCCCGTGCCTCATCCCCTACAAAGCGCGTTAATAGATCTTTACTGTCCACCACACTTACGCAAGAAAGCGCACGCCGACCCTGCGAACGGCGACTGTCTGATTAGACCCTATCTAGGCCGTGTCGGGCGCGAGAGAACGGCGCCGTCAACACAATTCAGCCTGCGGAACTTCAATTTGGACCTCGGCAAAATGGAGTAATTGGGTTTCATCCGTGACGGGACTGCGGTGTGCTTAGCCAGCGAAATGGGACGCATGCTTGCGCGTCTACATTGGAGTTGTGGCGTTGATGCACGAGACGTGGAGGTTGTGTTTGGGGGCTGCTCTGTCATTGATCGTGATGAACACGAGAGCCAGAACTCCAGCCGGGTGGACGCTGAGGCTGATGGCTCCCTCTATAGCGACCGGGACTCACACAGAGGTGTTCACCTATGGCTGCTGGATTTCAATCAGGTGGACCGGATCAATTCCGACATGAATGGTGTGCGACAGTGCATTAGGGCTTTCAAGGAGAATGATCCCTACTTTCCGAAACCCGGGAGGGGACCGTCGGATCTGTGGGACGGATTCGTGGAGGCGTATCTAAGCGTTGCTTATATTGTCTTAGGGGAGGACGCAGGTGGCACTCTGCCGGATATGTTCATCGAAGGAGTAATCGCTATGCAGAGCGAGGTAGACGAGAATGCTGAGGCTGCCAGGAGGAGAACACCGGGGGAATTCGTGGACATGATCGAGGACGAGGATTGTACAGGGCAGAGCAGAAGCGAAACCGCCTAGTATCACGAAGGCGAAGAAGAACGGGAAATACGTTTACCTATACATATTGGAGAACAGCGGGCATACCTTCCCCGAGCCGAACATCGCAAGTGGATCGCTGTCACACCGACCGTTGATCGGAGACCCAGCGGCAGTCCGGCAAACCTTACCCACCCCATTGACCTTCAACACCAGCAAATAGCCATCTAGTGAATGTTAGCTTTATACGCCTTGCCGCCGCAACATGACTTCGCAGAACACTAACGCCAACACCTACTGCCAGAGTCCATATACTGACCGCATGGGGTCCTTAGAGGGACTTACCACGCACTCCCCAGCAAGGCCGTGTACCAGGCTCAGACGACACGGGCATCGACCGTGCTGCCGGCGCCAATGTTACAAACTTCAAAGCAGGCAAAAGGACCGTGACGCATATGTCTGCTTACGCTGGAGACGACTACAAGCCGTCCAGGGCAGTTGTTAGTTCTGGTTTTGGCCACGCGCTGGACGGCACGTTGCGGCAGTACGGTCAGTCCCCACATACGGCTCTTACTCATGCGCCGTCAACTTGAGTTTTGAGCAGGCTGCGACGCTGACCTGCAGCGGCTCAACGGCGTGGAACGCTCTTTTCGGTCTCCGAGGGCGCGAGCTCAGCGCTGGTTACTCGGGTGGTTGTGCAAGGAACAGGCGGCTTAAAGCATTGCGGTTCTGCAGTTTGCTGTCGCTGCTGGTGCTAACCTGATTGCCGCGAGTTTGAGTGAGAGGAAAGCAGAGTGGCTGTGGCATCTCGGCGCAAAGGATATCGTTAATCATCAGACGATACCAGAATGGGGCACGTCTGCGCGCCAGTTGGCACCTGACACTCGCGGCTTTGATGTAATTGTCGACGTTGGTGGGGGACGCGACGATGACTGGATCTATCAGGGCTGTGCGGATCGACGGTGCAGTTGGGGCTGCGGGGTTGGTGAGCGGTACTGCTGAGCCAGTCTCAATGATGGCGGCTTTGTCCAACCACTGCACTGTGCAAGGCATTCTGGAGGGACACGAGCACAATTGAGGGATATGATCAGGTTTGTTGAGGAGCATGATGTGAAGCCTGCTCTGGACGATGTTGCGTTTGGGATTGAAGAGGTCCGAGAGGCATATCGCAGGCTTGGAAGACGGCAGCATGTTTCTACGATTGTTGTCCAACTACGGTCTTGATCGGGCGAAAGAGGCTACGAGCTAAGTGACGCATGGTTGTGGTGATACGTAGGAGAGAATCCAGCTCGGAGGGAGGCACGGCTCAGTGGCTTGGGAAGACTCAGATGACGGATCTATTGCTTAGCACGAAGTTCTGGCTTGTTGTTGTTTTTGTAATATCGACTTGCACTTTACCGCTGGTCGAATACTAAGTCTGAGGTGTAGTCTCGTCAGCTGCGTAGAACTCCACAGGTCTGAAATTCTAGATTGTAATGCTGCTTCCATACACGAGTATCGTCCTTCCTAACAACAGTTAACCCCCTCTTCGCGACTCAGTAAACCTGCCTGTCCTCGGATCACTAACCGTAGAGGTACACGCATCGACTCAGATACTATGTAACTGGGGACTGAGAGTTTAACCCAGACACGAAAGAAGACAAGCATTAGTATTCGCAAAGACGATACCAGATTTGTCAGTCGGCTAGAGCAGGGATCTGCCTCTCCCCGAGTCGCGTGCCAAGAAAATCGTTACGGGGCGTCCCTCCCGCCATTGCCTGCAATTTGCAACTTATCAACTGTCCTGTCGTTTCAACCTAACCAAGTCTCCGATTATGAATGTCGACCTCGACAGATATATGTAACACTGGTTCGTTACTGACGTTGAAGTACGGCATTTATGTTACTTTCGCCGCTTCATCGAGGAAGCTACCGACCTTGAGTTGATCTTGCTTGCATGCGCTCAAAACCAAGTGCTCACACAGTACAACCTTCTTCAGACTCGACTTATACGTTTTTCGACCACTGCTCGCTAAGATACCAATCTAGTGTGTCAACATGTGGCTGTTGGAGGCAGCCACGCTGGAGCTAAGGTGGTTTGGGGATCGCGATGTACCGGACTATGCAATCCTATCGCATACGTGGGATGAAGAAGAAGTCACTTATGAGGATATGCTCGAGAAACGCTATGCAAATATGAAAGGCTTCGAGAAGATTAACAAGTGCTGTAGGCAAGCACTTACCGATGGTCTAGCCTACGCTTGGGTCGACACGTGTTGCATAGATAAGCGGAGCAGTGCTGAGCTTTCAGAAGCCATCAACAGCATGTATCGGTGGTACCAGGAAGCGAAGGTCTGCTACGCACTAGTCACAGACGTTGAACCACCAACGAATCATGACCCCGATGTCATTATAGAACGCAAAGAAGGCGGGATCGAAGTACTGGGTGAGTGTGAGGGAAACCTAGCTGGGAGTCGCTGGTTCAGCAGGGGATGGACCCTACAAGAGCTACTTGCGCCATCACGCTTGGTTTTCTATGACCGGTGTTGAACATGGTTAGGAACGAAAGCTACTTTGAGTAGAGTCATCGAGCATGTAACAAAGATACCGTCCAAGGCGCTAGTACACTTCGAGCGACAACATTGGCCGGTAGCGCAACGTATGTCGTGGGCCGCAGAGCGAGAAACAACCCGAAATGAAGACGTTGCCTATTGCTTGATGGGTATATTTGACATCAACATGCCGCTCCTATACGGTGAGGTGCCCAAGGCGTTCATTCGTCTTCAGGAAGAAATCATGAGGTACTCCAACGACCAGAGCCTCTTTGCCTGGTCCGGCAACTCGGATCCGACTTTCGGCATGCTGGCAGCGAGTCCATCATGCTTCGCCCGAAGACCAAGTTTCCGATACTTTCAGCCTCACGCACACGACTATGCTTTTTCCAAAACTGGAATTGCCGGCTTCTTCACCTTGCGGCCGTATGGCTTGAACATATTTGCTGCTGAGCTGGGCTGGTTCCGGGTTTCACGCTTTCGCCTTGCAATCTTCTTGCAGCGGCAATTGCACGACTCGTATCGCAGAGTGAGAGTTGATGGCAGGTCCTCGATCTTGTACACAAGGAGGGATCTTGGAGTTGATGGTCGAGAGCGACGACAAATTCGCATTGGTCGACTACCCACCAAAGATGAAAACTCACAGCATTTACCAGTGCAGGTAGGAGACTCTATCCGTTTCGGAATTTACTCGATCTATCCAGCCACTTTCCAGTGGAGGCTCGCCAACAAAGAACCATTGTATGCTGGTCCCGTCGGCACGAAACACGCGTATGGACCCGAAAATGCATGTATACGTATTGGTTCCACTCGACCGTGCTTGGCTCTCTGCTTCACCCTCGGGTTTGACGGAAGGCATATCGTCACAGAGTCGTGCTTTGACAATAATCAGGGGGCTGATCAATAGGGACCAGTCGAGAACGAAGATGGCCGCATCGTCGCTACTGTCAGAAAGGTGCCCAACACAGGCCTAGCGCGTTCCAACGATCGCAAGGTGTTACTCTCTCCAGCTGAGCGTGGATACATGAAGAAGACCGAGCAATATTGTCGGCCATTCAACGTCGTCGGAGTTGCGAAGGGAATGGACATATATCTTGCTCCGCAAGTTGGTCTCGTCGTGTGCAAGTTTGACAGGCAGCATTCTGACATACAGGACGACCTATACATCAGCTCCGATTGTCGACTGACGGCGCTACCGTCGCCAAGCAGCTGCCCACGGAGGACATGGGTCTTTAGAGTGAGAACGTTAGGTTCTGTCTGAAGATGAAAGAGTCACGCACTAGGCAGTCTCAACGGCCGCGCCTTGCAGGCTTTGCACCGCAAGCGCGCACATGAAGCTCGCACCTCCGAACCTGGTGCAGGACAGAAGTAGGGCAGCTCCCAATATAGAGGAGTCTGCCTTCCGGGAACCGTGAGTCTTTGCCATTGGTCAACAACTTTTGTTGAGCTACGTGAGCATCGTTGAGCTAGCGCGGCGAGCTCGTAAGGCGGCTTGCATCGTGGAGCTTCTGCTATCTTCTTTGTATGTAGTGTAAGCTGCACGATCTAGACATCGGAACGCTTCACGTGCTTTGGCCGGATCTCGACCTTGTACCTACTAGGAAGAAGAACTAGGTTTCGGTGAGTGTTACAGGTTTAGTCATGCTTATGGGTCAGGCGATGCAGCGATGACTTCTGTTCGGTCAAGTCGATATTTGGAGGTATGGCGCCAAGCGAGGATAGAAAGGTCTTGGTCAGGCTTAGTCGTCTCCACTTGGAGGTGGTGGAATGCTCGTTCACCCTCTCCATAAAGTAATGGCATATATACAGCGAAAACGCCAATGGCATCAATCGTGTTACCACTCACTTGGCTGTCCATGAAATCCGTTGAGCAATGCAGTATCGTGGCAGAAGAACTGCAAGACTTTGCCTCCGACTCCCAAGCAGTGTGCTTGGTATGCCCGGGTATCCTGACATAAGATCACCCGAATCCGCGCGGCAAACAATAGTGACCAAGATCTTCCGTAAAAGTTGACCACGTGGGGAGCAATGAGTTCCTGCAGTGTCCGATCTCGCGTTAACCTACCGCTCTGCAAGAGTTGTGCAGTCTCGTGTAGTACTGGTCCGACATTGGACCAGTAGGCATAGTAAAGAGTCGAGTTCTGATACCAGCGGAACGGCCTCCGACAGCTCAGTGCTAGAACTTTTGTCAATGCAGAATGTGTCCGCCCAAATATACATCAGACCATCGCGAGAAGCTTGTTGGCTGGCTAGTTGTATCGGTGTGAATGCTTGTTGGCGCTTGTAATCTTAGTGCTCGATGTCCGTAAAGATTATCTCATCAGCCCCGCGCCCATGCGAAAGGACGGCATAGGGAGGTACTAGTGCAGGCTCGTAGTATTGCTCCAATCGAAATGTCGAAATATTGAGAGGCCGCCTACTAGCCGCGTGGATTCGTGAAGAGACAAGTCGTTGTGACAAGTTAACGGGCTCCAGCCTTGCTCAGGCTGGGTCAAGCATTCATGGTCACTCGGAAACACATCGGCATACTCCCAAGATAGCACAAAATTCAGCTATGGTACAGCAAGTCTGAGCGTCAGAGCTGGCTTTTCGTCACTATAAGGTTTGGTGATCCGTCAAAACCAAGAGTGCGGGGTTGAGATGACAGAGCAACGAAGTCAATAGGGTCCCCGAATATGCGGACCCCGGCTAATCGTTGCGCAGACAGAATCATGGGACGCGAGAATCCCTGACCGGTTACCTCCTGCTCTTGCGCTTCAATCTGAGCACGCGATGTCACCCCGTGCCAGATACTCGAGGTAAGCGACCACTCTAATGATGGGTGAGACACGCTACACCGCACACGGACTAAATCCAAGATCAGTCATACTCCATAGATAAACCCCCGACAACTCTCCCGCTCTCTTCACAGGATTAGGAGTAGCGGGCTCGAACAGGGACTGCACCATCAGGAGCCTGGCACCTCATACTGGTCAATATTTCATCCTTGACGAGGTTACGCCAGAAATTTGAGCTTCGACCAGTATGAGATGCCAGGTTGTGATGGGTAGCATTCAACGATCCGTGGGGAAATATAAACCCCTGCTCTCCTAACATGCCCTGTGAAACTTGCAAGCGAGCGTGAAAGCTGGGGCTTGGGCTTAAGATAGTATGAGCACTCCGTTGCCAGCATCCAGTGTGAAGTGTCTATACCATGTTGACGCCAAGGTCGGAGGCGACTCACGGCAGTGCCGCCAAAGCTGTCTATGCGTTTGTAGCCACATTGATATTGAGTTCAGCGAGGTAATCTCTTTAGTCGTTTCCTAAGCTATGGCTGGTAGCGAAAGCGGCTGAAAAGGTGAGGACTGGGCGTTGGTGCCAGCATCGTCGATAACCTGAAAACGCAGTGCAACCTCTTTCCAGAGCCGCGTGGAACGATGTACATGACGTTGATCAGTGATCGGCACCGCAGCATGGCTTGGGACGTGCGTTGTCCCAACACAGTGGACCGAAAGCGCTAATGCTGCAGACGGACGCATCCGCGTGGTGCTATGGGAGCGAAAATCCAGGTGAAGACGTGACCCCGGCTCGGGGAAGCATTTAGCGTAACTAGGTTACACCCCTGTATCTGATCCTTGGCCCATCGGATCCAAAGACATGTCACGCGTCTGGGGTGTTTATGCCACTTCGGTTTTCGGCAAGGCACTCACGCCAGTCACAAATTCCGTTCGACGACCAAGTAGCTAGAAATGTCAAGATAAGCAAGTAGTTGCTGTAGTTTCCCTGGATGTTCTGCCCTATAAATGGACACACAGGCTCGCACGGGTTGTATCCAGTATATGGCATGCAGCACAAATATATGCAGGGGTGCCTGCCACGATCGACGGAGTGATACGAAGTGTGACCAAGTACTAATCGTAACGAGCAACTTGCAGCACGTCTGTCGCGCAAGCTCATGCACACCTGCATGGACAGGCATTGCATGGCCCACAAGCTGACAGCAAGGCGCCGAGACTCCCTGATTCAGCATAATTTCCTAGCGTGAACATTGTTCTCCGGATCCCAGATCCCGCTGTAGCTTCGAAGACTGCGAAAACCAAGGGAAGATGCGCATACGGTGAATATGATTCGTCCAGGGGATTGGTGACCGGCTTGCGACGTGGCAGTGGTAGTACAGGAGATGGTCATGGAGGTGGCTGGCCTATCGCGGAAGCGCCTTCGTGCTCAAGGGAGATATGAGCCAATGCTCACAAGCTGAGGCTACCTCGTCATCTCAAGGTAGATGCAACCTGACCGACAAGCATAAATGTGTTCTTCTTCTTCGCTGCTTGAACTAGGCATTCCTTCCACGGTCCGCATCGATGAAGCAGGCAAGGTTGTCCTCCGGCGGTACGTGCTTGACCGCGGCCGTACGGTCCAACCAAGACAAAGACGAGTGGTCTATGCATCTCTCAATACAATCGACCGCAGACCGCTCTTCTAGTAAGCCAGCCCGTCACGTGTTTGTGGTGTGTTCTGATGGGAAGCAAGGTCCGTCCGAGTTGGACCTTGGAAGGGCGATGGTGCCCAATGACAGAGAAGAGCGGCAACGAGCAGGCGGCCAGCCACATATACGCAACTCTGTTGGAGGAGACCTGGTGGGATTTGGTGCGCAATTCGACGAAGTTGACATGCCTCAAGAGCGTACGCCAGAGCATCCACACTCGGCGACGGCCTCATCTCCTGTCGAAGCTCGAGATGCTCTTGAATTGAGCGCCAACTCATGTTTCCACGGAGAGGAAGAGCACGAATCAACTCGAAGCCGCAGTGACGCTCGATCTGGAATTTCCCATCTTCAGCTGGCAGATGATTCGGATCAAGATAGTTCGCAAGGCGCTGAACGAGTTGAGCTACCTGTTAAGTCTGACAAACCTGACAAGGCTAGGCTTTAGAACGATCAGTATTGGCTCCCAGATGGAATCATGGCTGGTGGACAAAATATTGGAAGATCAGAGAGAAGATTTACTCATTCACAGTCTACTATGAACAGCGACCACCGAACGGAGCTGGGGCTGCTGCACAGAAGAATTTTCAGGCTAAGGATGATACAAAGGATTCATCAAGGAACGGAGACGGCTAGGGCATGGATAGACTTACCTGGTCCGGTACACATGCCATGATTGATGCATCTTAGCGGAACTACCAACATGTGGCGTTGCCTGCGCAGACGAATAGACACTTGCGATGGGCTTTAAGAGCCTAGCTTCGGCCACTGGAACGTTCTTGGAGTTTTCACCTCTTGCAGAGCACTATCGTCATCATCGTAGCTGAGCTCAGGCATATCAGGCCTTGAGTGTACTCTTTCGTCACTTTCGAATGCGACAGACTGCTGTTTGTCCTGTGCTTGCTGTTTCGGTCTGCCCTTGAGATTCTCTGCATGCTGCTGACGCTCTTGCTCTAAGTCTTCCTGTCGTCTGCGCTCGGCGAGGATGCGCTGTATTTCTGAATGGCGAAACATAGCGATTTGCTCGTCGGTCAAGGTTCGTCTTACGCCATCGTCATAACATCCTAGATCGGAGTCGACAGGTCTTTGCGGCGCGTTGTCGATGGTCCCGGTATTTGGCTGCACGTTAGGGACATGTTGGCCTGGGAAGTGCTGTTCATGAAACTGTCGTAGCTTGGTTATGTCCTCCTAATGCTCTTAGCCTTCGTAGCTAATAGGCCAGGGAAAGTTACCTGCATGATTGTGGCCATCGCATCCGACCACAGGGTGAAGACCACGGTGCTAAAGTCATCGAGAACTATCCAAAGGGTATGTGTCAGACAAATGGCACTTTTTCCCTCAGCCGGACGCGTCGCGTTTGGAGACCACTACCGAGGAAAAGCCGGTCACGGGCTCCACATCAATGTGATACTACCAGTAATTTTTCTGTCAATAGTAATCAGCTATCAAGCAGCAGGTCTATTACCCGCCTAGCATGACTCCCTCCGGAACATCAGCGTGACTGAAGGCTGTGCAGCTCGAAGACTGCCGTGCTCCATAGAGCCAGGATATGGCATTTTATGGTGAATCGAGCTCGAGTTCGGCGTTGTCCCCCATCTAGCTGTTTTCCTCGAAAACACTGAGATGCTCCCCAAGCTAAAGGAAGCAGCAAGCTTCATATTCCTCTAGTGCATGGTTTCTGGCAAAGTCTTAACTTCGCCCTTCAGCTTTGTGCTCAAAGACCTTACCCGGATTCAGCAGCCAAAAGGGATCGACCGCCAGTTTGAGCCTCCTCATCATGTTAATCGTCTCCTCTCCGACTTCCTTGTGCAGGCTCTTCATCTTCCCCAGCCCAATAGCATGCTCGCCAGAAACCGTGCCTTCCATCTCCAAAGCACGATCCATCATTGTTTGAACACATTTGGCGACCTTTGCAGTCTCGTCCTTGTCACTCGGATGGTACATAACACTTTGATGGAAGTTGCCATCTCCAACGTGTCCTAGCACACTGTTGAACAGACCCAACTCCGAACTCTCCTTCTTGCTAACATCAATAATCTCGGACAACCTCGACAACGGCACCGCAACATCCGTCGACCAGATTTCCGTCCCCTCTTCCCGTTGCGCAAGCATGGCCCACAAAGCCTCCTTCCTCGCCGCCCAAATCGCATCTTTCTCCTTCTCATTGCTC
>Ga0210040_10007884_pt1 | contig 12757 bp, 11 predicted proteins | sample CryGeyCG12114_NA_FD_185462 | JGI IMG/M metagenome (GOLD analysis project Ga0210040, IMG submission 185462) | Groundwater microbial communities from aquifer - Crystal Geyser CG19_WC_8/21/14_NA (SPAdes) (version 2) | ecosystem: Environmental > Aquatic > Deep subsurface > Groundwater | place: USA... | reverse complement strand
ATTGTTTGCGACCGTTGTGGCGTTGAGGTTACTGAAAAGAAAGTACGACGTGAAAGAATGGGACACATCAAACTGGTGGTTCCTGTCGTTCACATCTGGTACTTTAAATCTTTGCCTAACAAGATTGGTTATCTTTTAGGAATGAGCTCTAAGAAATTAGAGACAATTGTCTACTATGAGCGTTTTGTAGTTATTCAATCAGGTATCCGTGCTGATAAAGGTCAAAACTTTGGTGACTTGCTTACTGAAGAAGAATACCTTGATATCCTGGATGCTTTACCAAAAGACAACCAATATCTTCCTGATGAAGACCCCAACAAATTTGTTGCTAAAATGGGTGCTGAAGCAGTTCATGACCTATTGGCAAGAATTGATTTGGACCAATTATCCTTTGATTTAAGAAACTCTGCTGCTAACGAAACATCTCAACAACGTAAAGCTGATGCCCTAAAGCGTTTGCACGTTGTAGAAAGTTTCCGTGATGCAAATACCCGTATCACTAACCGCCCTGAATGGATGGTGATGCAGTATATTCCTGTTATACCGCCTGAACTTCGTCCGTTAGTTCCTCTTGATGGTGGCCGTTTTGCGTCTTCTGACCTTAATGACCTTTACCGTCGTGTTATTATTCGTAACAACCGTTTAAAGCGTTTGTTAGAAATCAAAGCACCAGAGGTAATTTTGCGTAACGAGAAGAGGATGTTGCAGGAAGCTATTGATAGCTTGTTTGACAACTCAAGAAAATCAAACGCTGTTAAAGCTGAAGGTGGACGTGCTTTGAAATCTCTTTCTGATGTATTGAAAGGTAAGCAAGGTCGTTTCCGTCAGAACTTATTGGGTAAGCGGGTTGACTATTCTGGTCGTTCGGTTATTGTGGTAGGTCCTGAAATGAAAATGCATGAGTGCGGTCTTCCAAAAGATATGGCTGCCGAGCTTTTCAAACCATTTATAATTCGTAAACTGATTGAAAGAGGTATCGTAAAAACTGTGAAGTCAGCTAAGAAATTAGTTGATAAAAAAGAAGCAGTTATTTGGGATATTCTTGAGAACATATTGAAAGGCCATCCGATAATGCTAAACCGTGCCCCAACCCTGCACCGTTTATCAATCCAGGCCTTCCAACCAAAATTGATTGAAGGAAAGGCGATTCAGCTTCACCCGCTGGTTACCACTTCATTCAACGCTGACTTTGACGGTGACCAAATGGCGGTACACGTACCATTAAGCCACGCTGCAATCCTTGAGGCGCAATTGTTAATGCTTTCTTCTCACAACATTCTTAACCCACAGAATGGTACGCCTATCACCCTTCCTTCACAGGACATGGTATTGGGTCTGTATTACATTACTAAGGGTAGAAAAGGTTCTGAAGATGACATCGTTAAAGGTGAAGGCAAAGCTTTCTACTCAATGGACGAAGTTATCATTGCCTACAACGAGAAGCAAGTTGACTTACATGCTCATATTAAAGTAAAAACTTTAGTAAGAACAAATAAAGGGGAATTGTATCAGAAGTTGATTGATACAACAACCGGTAGAGTATTATTTAACCAGTTTGTACCTAAAGAAGTTGGTTATATCAATGCTTTATTAACGAAGAAAAGTCTTCGTGAAATCATTGGTGACATTATCAAAATCACTGACGTTCCTAAAACGGCTAAGTTCCTTGATGATATCAAGACTCTTGGTTTCCGTATGGCGTTCAAAGGTGGTTTGTCATTCAACATTAATGACCTGATTATCCCTGAAATTAAAAATCAACTTCTTGATAATGCGAAAGTTGAGGTAGAAGAAGTTTGGGATAACTACAACATGGGTCTAATTACTAATAACGAACGTTATAACGGTATTATTGACATTTGGTCTCGTGTGGATACAAGAATTACTGAAACCCTTATTCGTGAAATGGCGAGTGACAAAAAAGGTTTCAACTCTGTGTACATGATGCTTGACTCTGGTGCCCGTGGTAGTAAGCAACAGGTAAAACAGCTTGCTGGTATCAGGGGTCTGATGGCTAAACCTCGTAAGAGTGGTAGTTCAGGAAATGAGATTATTGAGAACCCAATCCTTTCCAACTTTAAAGGCGGATTGAACGTTTTGGATTACTTCATCTCTACCCACGGTGCCCGTAAAGGTCTTGCAGATACGGCGTTGAAAACAGCAGATGCTGGTTACTTAACACGTCGTCTCGTTGACGTTGCGCAGGATGTGGTTATTACATTAGAAGATTGTGGTACACTACGTGGTACAGCTACGAGTGCACTAAAAGATAATGAGGATGTGGTAGAACCATTATTCGACAGAATTTTGGGTCGTACATCTCTTCACACTGTTCTTAATCCTGTTACTGACGAATTGCTTGTAGAAGCTGGTCAGCAAATAGATGAGGACATTGCAAAAGCAATCGAAGAAGCCGGAATTGAAACAGTTGAAATTCGTTCTGTGTTGACTTGTGAAGCTAAGCGTGGTGTTTGTGTACGTTGTTATGGTAAAAACCTTGCGACTGGTTATACAGCTCAACGTGGTGATGCGGTTGGTATCATCGCTGCTCAATCAATCGGTGAACCTGGTACACAGTTGACACTTCGTACATTCCACGTAGGTGGTGTGGCTGGTTCAGCTTCTGTAGAAAGTACTTTGAACGCTAAGTTTGATGGTACTATCCAGTTTGATGGTTTAAGAACGGTTGATACAGTTAACAACGAAGGTGACAAAATAAAAGTTGTGATCGGTCGTACCGGTGAGGTGAGAATTATGGATGTGAAGAACGACCGTTTGTTAATTACAAACAACGTTCCTTACGGTGCTACTTTACAAGTAAAAGATGGCGCTAAAGTAACCAAAGGTGATGCTATCTGTTCATGGGATCCGTTTAACAACGTTGTTGTTGCTGAAATCGCTGGTTCTATCAAATTTGAAAACATCATTGATACCGTTACTTTCCGCGAAGAAGCCGACGAACAAACAGGACACCGTGAAAAAGTAGTTATAGAAACAAAAGATAAAACCAAAATACCGGCCCTGATTGTAGAAGGTGCTAAAGACACTAAACTATATAACCTACCTGTAGGAAGTCATATCGTACTTGATGAGGGTGAAGAAGTGAAGCAAGGACAAGTACTGGTGAAAATTCCAAGGGTGTTGGGTAAATTGAGAGATATCACGGGTGGTCTTCCAAGGGTAACAGAATTGTTTGAGGCAAGAAATCCAAGCAATCCTGCTGTGGTTTCTGAAATCGACGGTGTTGTTAGCTTTGGTAACATTAAGCGCGGTAACCGTGAGATTATTGTTGAAGCAAGAGATGGTGTTGTGAGAAAGTACTTAGTACCTCTTACCCGTCAGATACTTGCACAAGATGGTGACTTCGTAAAAGCAGGTACGCCCCTCTCTGATGGTTCAACTGCTCCGGCTGATATTCTTGCCATCCGTGGACCATTTGCTGTACAAGAGTACGTGGTGAATGAGATACAAGAGGTTTATCGTTTACAAGGTGTGCGTATCAACGACAAACACATTGAAGTAATTGTACGCCAGATGATGAAGAAAGTTGAAATACAAGATCCGGGAGATACAAGGTTTCTTGAAGGAGACACTGTTGACAGAATCGAATTCAACGAAGAGAACGACTACATTTACGACAAAAAAGTGGTTGTAGATGCTGGTGAAAGCACTAAGATGAAAGCTGGACAAATTGCCAGCTTAAGAGAAGTGAGAGAAGAAAACTCTATTCTTCGCAGAAGCGACAGAAAACTGGTTGAATTCAGAGATGCATCATCTGCTACATCATCTCCACTGTTGCTTGGTATCACCAAAGCTTCATTGGGCGTTCAAAGCTGGATATCCGCAGCTTCGTTCCAGGAAACTACCAAGGTGTTAAGTTCTGCAGCTATCATGGGTAAAACGGATGATATGCTTGGTTTGAAAGAGAACGTAATCACCGGTCATGCAATACCCGCTGGTACAGGCTTGAGAGAGTTTGAAAACATGATTGTTGGTAGCAAAGAGGAATACGAATTATTGGCTACGGCTCGCGAAGCAATGAATTTCGATGACGAAGAATGATTAAGTTGAGTTATTATACTGAAAAGCAGGAAGCGAAAGCTTCCTGCTTTTTTTATGTCTTTTCATTTTGGATAGTGACTGTATCTGCTATAGAATTTATAGTAAAAAAACATTTAAGATCTCGTAGTTCTACTATTTTTTAATTGAAAAACTAATTGTAAGTTACAACGCCAAAAATTTTTACCGATTAGCCAAACTGCTTCAAATATGAAAAAAACTACTTCTACTCCTCTCATTATTTACATTCAGTCGGTGAATGCAAAAGGGTTGAATATTTAAAGTGATAATTACCTGAATTAAATTGCTAATTAACGAACCAATGCAACAGTTCGTAGAATTAATATGTCAGCAAATAAAACTTAACATGAAAAAATTTTTAAACGGCTTCTTTTGTCGTTGTAACATATTGATAGGATGCTGTAATAAAAATTAGAATAGAAGTTAAACTAATATTAATCATTCTCTTATAATACCAAGTGTTATCCAATGAGAAAAAAATACATTATCCAAGTTCTTATTTACTTTGTTATCGGACTTGGATGTAAGAAAGATGTTACTAATAATGATTGGAAACAAATAAAAATTGACTACACAGGTTATCTTTCTGATATTGATTTTACAGATAATGCCAACGGTTATATTGTAGGTGACTATGATTTTAACTTAGCCAGGACAATTTTGCTTAAAACTGTTGATGGAGGTGAAACATGGCAAATAGATACGTTTAGAGTAAATAAGGTTAAATTTTTTGGAATATATGCCGATGCAGCAGGTACATTATATGCAAGTGGAAACTCCTTAGATACAAGATTAATCTCAAGAGATCGTATTTATAAATCAATTGATAAAGGACAATCATGGAGTTTAATTGACACATTGCATACCCTGAATTCTCAAACTTTTCATTTATTTAATCCTAACGAAGGTATATTGGTATTTTCGCAATCTTTTTTTGCAACCAATGACAGCGGCAATAATTTTTCGAAGGTTTATGAAAGCCAAAAAGGATTTTCAACTTTTAATCATCTACAATTTGTAAATAATAAAGTCGGCTACGCAACCGGCGGTATATCATACGATATTACTGATTATGGCATTATTGCTAAATCTATAGATGGCGGTAAAAGCTGGACAAATAAAGATATTAATATCTCCAACATAACAGGTTCGTTTTTTATTGATTCTGCTATTGGGTATATATTTACTTTTAGTCGTCAGTTATATAAAACGACGGATGGAGGAGAAAGTTGGAATCTTATAAACACAAACGTTCCTGCTCAATATACACGCTGTTATTTCAAAAGCGAAACAGAAGGTTATATCGCTGATTTGAATCGCATACATTATACAAATGACGGCGGGAAAACGTGGTTACTAAAACTTACTGTTAATTCTTCTGATATTAATGGCATTACCGGTTTATGCTTTACTAAGGCAAACTCCGGTTTTGTAATTGGCCGCGAGGGCCAGATCTTAAAGTTATCAAACTAGATATTCAAATTTCTTTTTAACCCAAAATATGCTATATGAGAAAAAATTACGCACTTCATGTTTTTCTTTCCGTCTTACTAATTCCATTTGGAGGCTTTGCACAAAAAGGAATCTTACAAAAACTAGTTAATAAGGATGGTGTTGTATCACTTGTAACTTTTAAGCCCGACTCCTTACCTGAGTATGCAAAATCAAAAGACTTATTGAAAGATATTTTAGAACTTAAGTCTGTGCATGCGTTCTTCACTTGCAAAGAATGCCTACTCAATCTTTCTAAGAGTAATACAACTTTCGTTCTGCACCTCTATCTGCGGTTTTTATCACTTAGCAAAATCATATTAATCATTTCTAAAACCAATACCTTATGCAGTTAAACAACAACGGACATGAAAATAAAGTCAAGCAACTGCGACGAGAACATAGTCCGCCAATAATTGACAATTCAAGATTAAGTGAATTAATAGTCATTAAAATAAATTTAGTTATGAAAAAATATTTTTATACTTCTTTTATTATTGTTCCTATATCACTTCTAGTGTGTTTTGCTCAATGCAAAAAAGAAAATACTCCTTTAACTATAACACTTTATGACAAGCCCCTTACAACAATTCAGTCATATATTCAAGGTAAGTGGAAATTGCATTATAGTAAGGGAGGCATATGTGCAATTTGCGAACAACGCTACGATGATAAAAACGTGTTTTACAACTTCACTTCGGACAATAGAATTCAAATATCCAGCAATGGAAGGCTTACTACAGATACAACAATAAACTGGGTTAGGGACAGAGGCACTTACACTAATGGTTATACAACAACTTTTATTATGAATTTTTATAACAAACAAAATGTTCCTTGGAATTACGTAGTAGATCGCATTTTTAATGACACTTTGGTAATACATGATAATTCTTCAGATGCAGTTTTTTATCACTTTACAAAATTTTAAAACTATAAAAACATGAAAAATTTTACTAAACTATTATTTATAACCTTGCTATGCTTAAGCTCATTGTTTTCGATAGCGCAACAAGGAGATACTTTAGAAATACAACGTAATCAGACAGGGAAAATATCTTTTGCCCGTTTCAAACCTGATGCTAATAAAAAAGTGCAGGATGCAGTTAGTTTCCTTAAAGCTGTTTTGCATGCTAAGCCGGAAGATGAATTGAGATTAATAAAACAGACAACTGACAAATTAGGAATTACACACCACCTTTATAAGCAATATTACAAAGGAATAAAAGTTGAAAATGCAGAATATTTGGTACATGGGAAAAATGGAATCATAGAAACGATAAACGGAGATTTTCAGGGGATGTAAATATTTTTTCTGTTGCGCCATCGGTAAACGAACAACAAGCTTTAAGTAAGGCACTCAATTTTGTCAATGCGAAAAAATACAAATGGGAAGATGCGAATCTGGAAAAGCTCATCAAACAAACTAATCCTAATGCCACATATTATCCAAAAGGAGAAATAGTAATTACAAAGGACTTATTAAAAGGTGGGACAAACTTGAGATTAGCCTGGAAGTTCGCAATTTCATCCCTTCTTCCTAATAACGAACAATGGATATATGTGGATGCTGTTACTAATGAAGTTATAAGAGAAATTCCATTGATTTATGATGTAAACACACCTTGTACAGCACAAACTATATATAGCGGCACAGTAGGAATAACAGGGGATTCATTTACCGGCGGTTTTCGGTTAAGGGAAAACAGAAATGGTGTTGATATACAAACTTTGAATTTACAAAATTCCTTTAATTATGCAACTGCCATTGACTTCACAAATACTAATACTAATTTTACGAATGGAAGTTGGGCAAATTTTAATCAAGACCGAGCGGCATTAGACGCACATTGGGGTGCAGAAAAAGTTTTAAGTTATTGGGGGGATGTGCATGGCAGGAATAGTATTGATGGAAATGGACTAAGAGTACTAAGTTATGTTCATGCTTCTCCTGATGGATTTGGCTGGAATAATGGCCAATGGGTAGGTGGACCAAATAATCATTTTATGCAATATGGCGATGGTGACGGTTTTATATTCAATCCGTTAACTTCATTAGACATAGCTGCACACGAAATGGGACATGGCATAACAGAGTTTACTGCAGGTCTTGCTCCCGGCACCCAGGAGTCAGCTGCATTAAATGAAGGCTTTAGTGATATCTGGGGTGCCTGTGTTTCAAATAAATCAGCTCCAACGACTAAACAAACTTGGCTAATTGGTGAAGAGATCTTTGCCACACCAGCATTTAATTGCATTCGGAATATGCAAAATCCCAGAAGTACTACGACTGCTGAAGGACAACATCCGGATACCTATCACGGTCAATTTTGGGATAATAATGGCGAGCCTCATTTTAATTCAACGGTACTTTCACATTGGTTTTTCTTGCTTTCTCAAGGGGGTAATGGTTGGAATAATGGGCAAACATCACACGCTGCTGCGAATGATGGAGTACCATGGAATGTTGGTGGTATTGGTATAAATAATGCAGAGCTAATTGCGTATAGAGCTTTGTCTCTTTATCTTAATCCTTCTGCTGATTACATGGCGGCAAGAAATGCAACAATTTCTGCAGCCCGTGATATAGATAATACTCGTGGAGTAGGTATGTGTCTTGAGATTGCAGTAACTAATGCCTGGTATGCTGTAGGCGTTGGAGCAGCATATTCAGGAAATGCAGGGTTATCTATCAATGGTGACAATATATTTTGTACCACCTCTAATAATTATACTATACCCAACTTGCCAGCAGGTGCTACAGTACTATGGCAGGTTTCACCACAAGGAATTGCAACACCTAATACCCCTAATTCTCCACAAACTACTCTAACAAGGAATGGTGATGGTACTGTTACCTTAACAGGGACTGTAACAATTTGTGGCAATCCGGTAACAATAGCCAAACAAATCAACGTTGGTGCTCCCACTATTGCAAGCGGCATTACGGATTTAAACGCTAACCTACTGGGACCAGTAGATTATGATCTAATACAACAAGAAGAAAATATTATTTGCCTTGGAGAAGTTTATCCGACGACTGTTATTGCAAATATGGATGTACGGGGTGCTTCAAGTGCAGCGTGGACAAAAGTTAGAGATTTAAGCGGCAGAGTGATTGGCAGCCCTTCCGGTGACTACAATCTCTCAGTCACTTTTAGATTAGCTAATGAAAGCGCACTATTTAAGTTAGACGCTACTAATACTTGTGGGACCACTACACGGCAATATGTTTTTACCTCTGTAAATTGCGGCCAGAGGTATAGTGTCTTTCCTAATCCGGCCAGTTCAACAGCCACCATCACAGCAAAGGAATCAACGGCAGATAAAAGCAATGCATCGGAAGATGTGGCGATAACAGAAATTAATATTTATGACCAAGTAGGAAATATGAAGAAACATCAGACATATGGTAAGGCAAAAAAAGCAACACTAAATGTAAGTGGGTTAAAATCGGGGTTATATTTTATAGAAGTAATTAATGGAAAGTATAAAGAACGAAAACAACTGATCATTCAAAGATAAATTTATTAACTATAGGATGTTTTTAAACAATTCAAACAGCCCGTAAAACTGATGATATGCTCGGATTGAAAGAGAACGTAATTACTGGTCATGCAATACCTGCAGGTACAGGCTTGAGAGAGTTTGAAAACATGATTGTTGGTAGCAAAGAAGAATACGAACTGTTATCCACAGCGCGTGAAGCTATGAACTTCGATGATGAAGAATAATTAGCAGTTGAGTAATTATATTAAAAAGCAGGAAGCGGGAGCTTCCTGCTTTTTTTATGTACTTTTTTGGTACAGAGTTTTGTAATTCTATGAAGCATAGTTGCGTCGCATTTCGTTCATCGGCGAATCTTTGTTCAAGCTTTTATAATCAATTAAAATAATAGAAGTAGGAAATTAGGGAGTAGTAGAACGAAAAAACGTAGAAACCGTATGGAAATACCTTGTATAGGAAAGAGGAGAGATGCACTTGTTGTTCTAATTGGTTTTCAAAGTTAAAATAGATACAGTACAGGCCTCTGAAAGATATGGACTTTTTGGCAGTTGCTGTATTGGAGAACCGATTTACTTATTTAAAGGCACGGGGAGTAACTTTGGTCTGAGTAGAAGCTCAAGGTGTGAGATAGAGAACATCAACTTTTTAATTTTGTAAAATAAAAAAGCCGGTAAGAAAATCTTACCGGCCTTTTTATTTGGAAGTATTATAATTACTTTACTTCTACTTCAGCACCTGCATCTTTCAATTTAGCTGCCATTTCTTCTGCCTCAGCCTTAGGAATACCTTCTTTGATAGGCTTTGGAGCTGTATCAACTAAGTCTTTCGCTTCTTTAAGACCAAGACCCGTTAAGTCTTTAACGATTTTCACTACACCCAGTTTGCTTGCACCTGGAGCAACAAGGATTACATCAAATGCAGTTTTCTCTTCTACGGCTGCAGCACCCGCACCACCGCCATCTGCTGAAGCAACTACTGTAGCTGCAGCTGGTTCGATACCATACTGAGATTTAAGAACGTCAGCTAATTCCTGAACTTCTTTTACTGTTAAGCCAACTAGTGACTCGGCTAATGCTTGTACGTCTGCCATTGTTTAAAATTTTTTCCGCCTTCATATCCAATTATTGGATCCGGAGGATTGTTATTAAAAAAATTTGCCTTTATTTTCCCTCAGGCCCTGGGTATTCTTTAATTAGCTAGTAATCAAACTGGCCAATGTTTTGTAATTACTCAGCAACAGGAGCTTCTGCACCGGCAGTTTGCTTCTCGTGGTGATGCAATAATGCAGCAAGTACACGCTTAGCAGGAGATTGCAATAATCCAATAACCTCCCCTATTAATTCATTCTTAGTCTTGATCTTAGTTAAGTTTGCAAGGTTTTCATCGCCGGTATAAACATCACCATTAATGAAAGCTGCTTTTAACTGAGGCTTTTCATTTTTATTTTCAGTTCTGAAAGAGCTAAGAATAAGAGCCGGCTCTTTTGGATTTTCAGAAAACAAAAGGGCAGTTACATTATTAAGTGATTCATACACACCAGCATATTTTTCAGCATCGATAGACTCTAATGCTTTACGGATAAGAGTGTTCTTTGCAACCTGCATTTCAACTTCTTTACTGAAACATGTACCACGTAGTTTGGTTACCTGCGCTACAGTTAATGATTCAGTATTGGTTACATAAAAGTTACTATATTGATTGAACTTTTCTTTCAAAAGCTCAATAACTTCATTTTTTTGATCTTTAGTCATGACGCTTATAATTTATGTTCAACGTTTCAATAGCTCGCGGCTTTCTTAAGGCTTCAACTATTTCATCGCGTTTGACTTTTTTAGATGAATTGTTTAGTATCTACAGTAATTCCTGGGCTCATAGTACTTGCTATGCTTACACCTTTAAGGTAAGTACCTTTAGCAGCAGATGGCTTAAGTTTGATGATTGCGCTGATAAATTCCTGGCTGTTAGCAGCAATTTTTTCAGGCGCAAATGAAACCCTGCCTATTGATGCGTGAACGATACCTGCTTTATCAACTTTAAAAGCGATTTTACCACCTTTAACTTCATTAACAGCAGCAGCCACATCGTTTGTTACAGTACCTGTTTTAGGGTTTGGCATCAGGTTACGGGGACCTAGTATTTTACCCAGTCTACCAATTCTTGGCATTACTGATGGTGTTGCAACGATTACATCAACATCTGTCCATCCACCTTCAATTTTAGTAATGAACTCATCAAGACCTACGAAATCAGCACCAGCGTTTCTTGCGTCATTTTCTTTATCAGGAGTACAAAGAACCAATACCTTTTTAGTTTTACCAGTTCCGTGCGGAAGTGTTACGGTGCCACGAACCTGTTGGTCAGCCTTCTTAGGATCAACGCCCAAACGAACGTGAACATCTACAGAGCTGTCAAACTTTGTAAGATTTACCTCTTTCACCAATGACGATGCATCGGCAAGTGTATACACTTTGTTTTTATCTATCTTAGCTGCAATAGCTTTTCTTTTTTTAGTGATTCCCATTGTTAATCAGTTTAGAGATTGATCAATTATTTGTCCCATGGAGCTTTACCGTCAACAGTTAAGCCCATGCTGCGAGCCGTACCGGCAACCATTTTCATAGCGCTTTCAGGAGTAAAGCAGTTTAAGTCGCTCATTTTATCAGTAGCAATTGCTGCTACCTGATCCCAGCTTACTTTTCCAACTTTGTTACGGTTAGGCTCTTTGGAACCACTGGTAATTTTTGCTGCTTCTAATAATTGCACTGCTGCAGGAGGAGTCTTAACAACAAATTCAAATGTTTTGTCATTAAAAACAGTAATTAATACGGGAAGTACTTTTCCCATTTTGTCCTGGGTTCTTGCATTGAATTGCTTACAGAACTCCATGATGTTTAAGCCTTTAGAACCTAATGCAGGTCCGATTGGAGGTGCAGGGTTTGCCTGGCCGCCTTTAACCTGTAGCTTAACGTAGCCAGAGATTTCTTTTGCCATTTTTTAAAAAATTTTTGGTGTTAACGTCGACTCACACATCACTGCAAAAGATTACCTTTTGGTGAAGGAGCTGACTCCCAATCGATCAATTCTACTAAAAGAACTTTTTTGGGACCGCAAAGGTAAGTAAAAGCAGGAAGAAAATCGCAGTTAGTTTATAATAATTTTGTAATATAAGCAGATTTTAATGGTTTAATTGATATATTAGTGGTTGTTGTTTAACCCGGTGATTGTATTTTCGGGCCAGACTTTTCTTTTTAGGCATCAACAAAAAGATGACAATAACCTGGAAGTTGTCTAAATTTTACTTTTCTGGTTACTATCAGTAGTGCTTTGATGACTCTTTTGTTGCGACGCTCCGTTCAACAGCATCTTTTCAAGCATCTTTAGTTTTTATAAGTAATCTTCAAATAGTATTACACAACTTCTTACATGGGGAGACAATCAGGGAGGATAGAACTTTATGATTTATAGTTAATCTGCCGCTACTCAACCGCCGGACTATTATAGTCAAATCTGAAGAAACTCCGGCTTATTATTTTACCAGTCTGCGATGTGGTTTAATGGCTGTTACTATTTAAACCAAGCAAAGACACAATAGAAGCAGAATAAAGGTTTGCAGTACAAGTGAGTGACACAACGATGTTAGATTAATATTCTTCTGCCGGTGACAAAAAAATAAAAAAGG
>Ga0210040_10007883_pt1 | contig 12759 bp, 8 predicted proteins | sample CryGeyCG12114_NA_FD_185462 | JGI IMG/M metagenome (GOLD analysis project Ga0210040, IMG submission 185462) | Groundwater microbial communities from aquifer - Crystal Geyser CG19_WC_8/21/14_NA (SPAdes) (version 2) | ecosystem: Environmental > Aquatic > Deep subsurface > Groundwater | place: USA... | reverse complement strand
GGATCAAGTAACAAACACATTAAATTAGGATAAAATAAACCTCGATGCGTCTTAACTACTAGTCAGAATGTATGCCATTTGTACAGGCAATAGAGCCACGCGAGATAAAAAGCTGAAAATACACACTACTAGACTACTACACATGTAAACAAAGAGCTACATTTTTTCATGTCATTCTATTAGTCCTATTTATGGTTATTTATTATTATGCACAGATTACTAGCTAACTACGATGTGAAACTGATCCAACTGATGAGTACAAAAAATGCAAGCGCAAAAAAGTGGATACCTAACGAACTATATTATTGCTAGCGAAGCTCATGTGAAATATTGCGAAAACAAAACTAATGCATTTACTTACACAAGGCTTGGAGACGAACAACGAATGGAGTTTTCCCCTTTATCTTATCATACAAAATGATAGCTACATACCAGCTAGTTAGTTAATATAAATAATCTGTTGCTGTCCTGTCAGTGATTACAAATATCGACAAAACAAGCAAATATAAAAAGCTATTTCAATTTTACAAATGCATAAAACACGTATCTATATTGTCAATGTGCGCCGTTCCAAAGCTATCATATTTTACAGCCGCAAGTCGTAATTTCACTGATTACTAGAAAAGAAGGCGGACGATGTCATTCTATTTGTCTGATTATATGGACGCCAGTTCCTAATTCATTGTTTTATTTCTAACTTAATTAACGCAGAAGGAGATGACTCAGATGACCAATCTACAACTACAACTTTAGTATCTACAAGATCTTAAACCCTGTGTTATCTATCAGCCGATCCCTGAACGCAATGTAAAATTAGCCGGTAAAAACCATACCAAAAAGTGCCATATATACCAATCTAACTAAACAAAGAGTGTTTATCAAATAAACCACGTTAAGTCGGCACAAAAAAGTAGTGAGCAAGTTGCATATTGCAAATATAAAGATTAGTCCTTTTTCTATCTTATCACTCTTTCTTCACCAAATTTCGATTAAATATATCAAGATTTTTTTACGCGCAACCGTAGAAATCTGTCTTTCATCCTCTTTTGTTTGCCAAACTTTCGTCATATCGACCAAGATTTGAGGATTCAAAATAATGCAAATTCGTGTTACATGTTTAAGGTCCTATCTCGTTTTAAATATCTCACAAAGAAATTTCAATTTGATCAATCCACTAATACATGAGTTACAAATGATTGAAACTCATTCTCTCCCATGGGAATGGAGATGATGGGGGGGGGGAATTATAATTTTAAATACAACTGAACTGATATCTTTCATTAAAAACTCTCCGTTAGTTTGTTATTTTGTTGACAAGACAGACAGACAGAGTCAAAGGACATTTTATTCTCTTAAAGTAGCTTCGCTGTGCTCACTACTTAATAAAGTGTGCCTCCAAACGCACATTGCACATAATACTAATGCATTCAGTACTACTACTATACTACATATTCCCCACATGGGGGTAGTGATCCCACTATTTTCCAATTATGTCACCGAGGGTGAAAGAAAAGAAAACTAATAGAATTATTCAGTGCACCAACCAGGCTCAACTCTGGGAATACAAACATGAAGATGGAGAGAAAAAAATTGCTTTTTAGTAGAACGTACCTTGTGATTCATGATTTTCCCATAAGTCTCCACCAGTGACTCGGCATAGAAGGGCGTCTCCCCATACAACATTTCATACATGCACACACCCAGGGACCACCAGTCACATTCTCGGCCATATCTCCCTTGACCGTCTTCCATTGCCTGTAGAAAGTGTTCAAGGAGAAAAATACATTACTTTTCCAATCATTCACATCGCTAAATCTACTAACTAAAGTAACCAACCAGCAAAACACTGACAAACTTCATGAAACTTTATGTTGTACCTTAGTCTCAATCTTAACTAGTCAAAAAAAGCTGTCTAATTTCTTCAACTTATACATTCACATTTTAAAAACTCCCAAACTGAGACTAAAAGAAATAATCTAAACTTATTGAAAGTACAGTTTATTACAATGCAATCCACAAAATTGTACCTGCAGGAACCTAATAAGCTTAAAAAATGCATTTTAACAACCTCGCAAGCAAATCAAGTCATCGTCATTAAAAACCAAGACATTTACTTCCACAGGTCAACGTCTCTCGCTTCATTTTACGAGTAGTCCACTTGACACACGAAATGTAACTAACGGACTAAGGTGTCTCCCTCAACACAATGTTTTCATTACCATCCCATCATAAACAAAGCAACCAACCGGTACGCATAGACACACAAAAATAATAAATAATAATTCGCCAACTAACAAACCAACTAACTAACTAACGTAATAAACGAGTGGCCATCAAATCCATATTTGTGCACATACAAAAAGCAATCATTCATTTCATACTACAGTAGTTTCATTTCATAAAGTTCCCTTTTCGGTCAAGCGAAAGAAAACATGCTTTTCATTTAGAACCTGAGGGAACCTAGAACGTGTGAATATAGCAGATGTACTATACATCTGCATTCAAAAACATATTACCCATGCAATGCATATACGTGGAATAAAAGATTAGCGGTGGAAACAAATGGGGGAGCCATTAATCTCCAGAAAAAGGGAAAAGAATTGCACGCACAACATTCATATGTTACAATAACAGCAGGTCATTTCAAATGTCACAAGAGCAACTCATTGGTTCCACTTGAATAGATGCCATCCATATACATACAAATCTGTGTTGCTAACACGTACATACACATTCCCCAGTGTGAAATAGATAGTTTCAGGTTCCCAAAATGAAGTAAACTTTATGCATAGACCAAAAACACATTCCTTCCTTCCGGCCGGAAAAAAAAATCCATCAGCAGCTATTGGTATTTGTGTAACAACAGGAATCCCTCCCAGCATTCAGTCAGAGAGACTGGATTCAAATTATTATATGCAAACAAACATATTTCGGGCCGTAGTATGTTCCGGACAGTGGGAATAAATTAAAAGTTTTACTCATTGGCAAGTGACAACATTCCAATACCAGATCAGATAATATTAAATACTACTACGCATAAATACTGTATTAAATTTTTTTAAGTGCATTTGATACCAAAAATAATCATTATATATGACTACAGCAATTTGATGACATTACCGTCTTCTGCTACGACAACAATAATTTATTAATAAAATTAGTTTACTAGGTTCCCACTTAACTTAGTCAGTTACCTACGGACGCCATACTCATTCAATTACAAACGTACTAACTAACTAAAGAACGACCGACTAGTGTATAATAAGAACTAAACTGCAAAGCTTCAGGCAGAGACAGTTGGAAATTAAACTTTACGGGAAAAGGTTACCTCGAAAAGAAATCACTATGCACAATATACACTGCCTAGTGCTTCCTCCTTCAAGTAATAAAATCAACGAAATTGCTCCATAAGGAAGGGAAAGGAGATGCCAGCCAGCTGCTATTCCAGTTAAGTTACATTCTCCTCATGCTTTCATATGATATTTACTTGTCTTTAACACTGACTATACCAAAAAAGATTCCAACTACTCAATCTATCTTTTCCAAAGTGCAACTCACAAACAAAACTAACTAACTAACCATATAGGATACTTTTCTATGCCTTATAATAGTATACAACTACTCTTACTAAAGAACTTTAAAAGTTAGTCCTTTATTTCATTCATTTCTTGAATGGCACACGTCTTTGTGTACGTTCAAACAAATTTTAAAGGTTAACTTTCTTCTACTTTTTGGAAAACAAGTCAAACCTATACATGACTATATAGCTACAAACAGTTAGAAGGGTGCATGTATGTAACTTAACACTCGAAACACACTTTTCAACATCTCATTCACCATTTTCTTCCGTAAAGAAAATATAAGTCAATCATCATGACCATTTTTACACCCATTGCGAGTTGCTCCAATCATTTGTATCAAACATATAATATCTTGCTTTCCAAAAAAAAACCACCATTATTACTTCTACTCTGTCTACTAACAACTAACTGTAGACAAAAACACGAGCCAAATGACAGATGCTTGCACCAGGCATGTGCATGCACAAATTGGTTTCACTATATAGAGTTAACATAACACACGGATCCCGGAATTTACTTCACTCCAAAGTGCAAACCAAACCAGAGAATAAATATTTTTTTCATACACACAGCAAACTTGTACACTTGTGTGTATGTCATGTTAAAACACAAGCAGTAATACTATTTACTTCTAACGGGAACGGGAGCTATATAGTAGCTTTTCCTTCCATATTCAGATTGGAAAAATATACACACTTATATGATAACTGTTTGTGATTTGCGTCTTGTATCGACAAAACAAGGATTTCCCATTTCAAACCCATTAGGTGAACTACCAAGTAAACATTCAGAGCTGTTTTTCCACATGATATATAATTTAGCAGGCAATAAATAAAAATAATCTTGTGGATTGCAGTATAATAACGGCCCGTATAGCTATACACTACAAGAACTATATTATGCAATAATAATAAAGAACATTTTACTCACCCTGAGAATTTCCGGCGAGATATAGTCTGGTGTGCCTACAGCCACATTACTTTGCACAGTTCCATTCTCTTGAAGTTTCAGGCACGAGCCAAAATCAGCCAGTCTGATGTGCCCATTAGCATCAAGCAGAACATTATCCGGTTTGATATCACGGTGCACGTAGTCTAGTTTGTGAATTGAATGGATGGCCAAAATCATCTCACAGATGTAGAAACGTGCCATGTCTTCAGGTAAATGATCTTCAAATTTACTCAGCAGGGTGAGCAGATCGCCACCACAGTAGTAGTCCATCACTAGGTACTGTGAACAATAGAAGAGAGTTGAAATCACAAAATGGGTACCTAGTAACTAAATTATTTTTTATCTTTTACCGTTCAATAATTGAACTATATGTTACATTGGAGACTTAAAACTGAATTTCCGAAGAGCAAAAAGTCTCTATAAAGTATAAAGTAAGATACAATTTAACGACGACAATGATATCATATCAGCCATCAATAATTGTAACTTGTATTTTGATTCACACAGATCTTGGATCTCCGTTTTTAAAGAAATCTAATTTCAATTTACCCTTTTAAGTCATTTATAATTTTGTATGGATTCTATGATCTGCCATAAACCATTTCAAAAAGAGTCTGAATTTTAATTCTTATACTTTGACTGACTGGAGTAATAAAGAAAACGATAATAAAACATTTCATTAGCAAAAGTAATCAGGGTTCAAATGACTTGACTTCCCAAGCGGCAAAAAAAAATATAAAAAACAGGTGCTACTGTTTCGCACAAGCATTTCACATTTCCATTCACTATATCGTGGATTTAAGCACAAACATTCAGTTTATGTCAAGCATTGAAAGAAAACTTTACATGTTCCTTCTACCAGCTCTCAAAAAGTTTCCGACCCTTCCCATGCATAATCATCCAATCAGATTCTCCTTGCAAACTAAATAACTTGGAGCAAACTAAAAACTCACCAAGTTGCTCTCATCTTGAAATGCATAGTGAAGATTTGTGATCCATCGTCTGTCACCATAGACAAGCACATCCCTCTCCTCTTGAAAACAAGCAGTTTCAGCCCTTTTGAGCATTTCCCACTTATTCAGAATCTTCATAGCATACACTTTCTCGGAAGTTTTCATCTTCACAACAGCAACTTCGCCGAAAGCTCCTCTTCCAATCACTTTCAGGATCTCGAAATCTTCTGAACACAGTCTTTTGGATTTTACTGCAGTGGCTACCGGTTTCACTGCAAACAAGAGATGGGGGAAAATTACTTTAACAGTGCAAAAAAACTCGTAACTTTTTAACAACCCTATAGGTATTCTTTCAGTAGCATCAGCAAAAAGAAAATTAACTTATTAGAACATCCCCCCAAAAATGATTATAGGTATTCTTCAACCAAACCTACACATCATCAACGGAGATTTTTTTTCTCCCATAGTCAGTCATCACTAGGTAATTGACAGAAGAAACTGTATGATAGAATGGATTACATGGACTCATGGTAAGTTAATGCGCTACTCCATAAATTGGCGGTAGCTTTGTGTTACATAAGTACAATCATTAGGTCCATTACACACTGACTACAGGAAAAAAATGTCTCAGGTAAGATAAACGGAGTCTTGACATGATTATGAGTACATTGCCTTCAGACATAGTGAATTTAAAAAAACGGATCTCTTGGGTTTATGCTTTCTAAAAAGTAGCACATTCTCACAGCATGGAGAATTCGACTGGATATTTTCCATGAACATATAGTCCGCGCAGAATTGAAACGGAGGGAATGCAATGCTATGGGACTTGCATTTGTGTGTATTCGACGTCCGTTTGAGTTTTGAGAATAGAGTAATTTCTATTTTCAACTCAGGTAGCAAATTAACTCATGTGCTACGCAAATTAATTCCTTGTACTACATACATTATGACATGTTAGTTAGTTAGTCAAATCTCGTCCACAATTTCTAGTGAACCAAGTCAGGTACAAGGAAAACAAACTTGGTAGAAACAAATGGCAAACAACTTCTACACATTATAACCAACCGGATTCTAATATTACGGAGACATGCGTCTACTACATCAACTAAAGTACAAGTTCGGGCAACCGTATCACGATTTTTATAGCATTATGTGGGATCTGTGTATACAATACTAAATTGAGCATAAAGCACTACTAACGAAAGACTAAAATATGTATACATCATGCATGTACGAAAACTGTAGTACATAGGAAAGCATTTGGTCGGTTCGTTACCGATGAGATGATAATAAAATGTACGTGGTGTAGACTAATATAATATCTGAAAGTGAGAGTGGATATGGCATTACAGATATAGCTAACTAGTATGATCATTTTCAGCTGTGCAGATCCCCAAGCAAGTGTGTACTCTGTGTACTCGTGAGGTTTGCTAGTAAAGTTGCAAGTTATTTAGTACTCTGGTGCCTCAACGAATACAAAAATATCAAACGGAAACGGAGTTGGATGCTTCTACGGTGGGCAATGAAACTCTTCACATGGGCAAAAATTACTTTTTGAGTCCGTTTTGCTTCAGTTGAAAAAAAATTAGGAAAATATGTGTGAGAAATAACTTTAACTAGCTAAAAAAAGTAACACACAATCTTGTATCTGTTTTCTGAAGTTCAGCTAACAATAATAGTACATGAGCTCCACATATAGCATCGAGGACACAATTTGAAAACAAAAGGTGCTAAACACTAATAATTTAATGATCTCATCTCTCATGTCACACGGAATATTGCAATTCTGTAATCATGTTTTAGTAAAGGAAACAGTGAAGGAAAAGTCATTCGTTTCCAACATGCGACTTTTAAGTATTTTTCTAACCAAGTGAACTATTTTCGTTTTTATATGCATAGCACTTATGATTTAACATTATCACCTATGAGAGGAATGCAAACTTATGCAAGCAAAAGCTTGTAGGAAAACACGATGCATGTATGTTTGCACCAATTAGTAGTGTTTTCAAAGGTACTAAATGAAACATGATGAATACGAATACCAACCAAGGTGCAAAAAGCATAGCCAAGTAACCAGCCAAGCTCGAAGTACATAATGCACATTAGAAATAGTATAGTATACAGGTAAGTCTCGTAATAAAAACCCTTTTGACTCACAAAATTGGCATTAGACAACGTATCATGTAAAGATTAGAAGGGTGTATAACAACAGATGAGTCATGGGCCCAAATTGTAACGCCAGAATTAGCAATGCTTATATTATTACTATTCCTGATAACTGAGCTATAATGAATTCGTAGAATGCCTTATCAGATCACACTTGGTGTACAAAAGAATAATATCATCATAATGCCATTTCAACTGAATAGTAATAACACAATACGTGGTGAACGAGAATTTGCAATGTTATAAATAAATGCTACAGTTAAATTGGCTATAACATTAATTCCCCAATTTTAGTCCCTTTTTATATACAAGTATATAAAGTAAATCAATTACAATCAGTCTGCAGTCATATACTTATAGCATACGGAGTTATACGATTTATTTAGTGCAATTAAGGCTTTTATGGTATTTTACAAGCTCAAAATCGCACGCTCAATCTGTTTTCAGCAATCACTATTTTTACCTCTTTTAAAAATCATTACTCTTTCGCTATGCCATTTGATTGCATTGTAAAAACTACCATGAACTAAAACCCATGTTTCCGGCTAGGGAATTTTTATTTCGCTATGATGTTTCCAAATTCCTTTGCAAGCTATAGGCTGTATTAACTTACAAGAATGACTAAAATTGCGTATGATGATATTCAAATTCATAAAATAGACGGCATGGTGCGCTCTTGTGCATAGAAGCCTAGAAGCGCAATGTGAAAATTAATATGACAAAAAATATGTGCTCATGGAAAGTAGAGAGAGGAGTATCATCTTACACGAGCTGAGAATTAGGTACTGGGTGACAAACATGGGTGTAGAATACAAAGTAAAGTTGAATTCACAAAAAATCGGATTAAAATTCACACAAATGTGAATTTTTTCTCATTATGTTTTGGCCAACATATAATCAGATGCCATCACACCACTAACAGCTTTTAGCATGATCTAATGAGAATAGATTCTGCGTTTTCATCAAAACGCAACTACAATTCAAATAATGTCTCTCAGACATATTTGACTGAAAACTAGAAAAGCCAAAACATGCAGAGCGAAGGAGGACGAATTAATTCAACACATCCATTCCAGATTTACGAGTTGTGCAAACACATATGACTTACCAACCAATCCAACCAAGCAATTAAAATTGAGCGTTAAAAAAAAGCTATCTTCCTCAACAACTTTTCTATGTGGCTTATTTGCGGTTTCCAATACGGTGATGCAGCAGCTAACTCTCAGATATAGGGACCATTGCAGTGGAGCGTTAAATCTTGTCAAGTGGTATGAAATGTGACCAATTTGAAACGCTCGTAAGTAAACGTATGCAAAATACAATGCATAATTTTGACAAAACGAGAACTTTCCATTCTTTATACATTTGGACAGCTTTTAGTAGCCCGAAAAAAGTAGTTTGACCATTAGAAATTCCGAAGTCTCGTACACAATCATATTTTCCATCCTCAGCAAGCCAAATTACAAACATTATTAAACTGCACTAAAAATGCATACATTCATCTATATCTATAATCTGTGAGACTATAACTTCTCACATTTCTCTTTACTATGCGTTAGAGCACGACAATCCAAAAGAAAACCCCATTCCGTTTCATTCGACTTAGAAAATGGTTCCCCCAAGCCAAGTCTAATATGAAAGTAATGTCAGCCTTAGTTTGTAATCTGGCTGAAATCCAAAAGCATTGCTAGACAAAAGTACGACAAGTGTAAAACTTTGCTTTCCTCAATCGGAACAACTTATATCATTGTACGTGAATCGGGAATCCGGTTCACAAGTTTCCCAGTTATGCGACTAAATGACCTTCACAAGAGGCCATATCTTTATAGTTGCAAATATTTTCCTATAATAAAGCCCACTCTCCTACCATGCAGCATACATGTACAAGCTTTCAATAACGGTATTTGCTATACACTGAATTTTTTAACTATAGCATTGTTTCACATGATTGGTTTTAAGAGATCGACTAAAAACTTACCAAATTGAATAAATTCCGAAATAGTCTTTTCCCTTCGAAGGGAAGAGTTGCAGCATTCATCATACAAGACGAGGAGAATGTCCAAAAGTGTTTCGATACTGAAAGATTGAGCACTGGTACGAAGAGGTCCACTTAAGAACAAGCTCTCCAACTCCTTTTGTCGAATTTCGGGGTCCGCCATATTTTTCACAAACACTTAATAGTGATGGTGGAAGACGGAGACAAAGCACAGTTTTATATTATTCCTACTCCTACATTTATCCACCGAAATAAAAAATGGTATTCACAAAATCTCATCCTGGGATTCTCCTTGAGCACACACTGATCAAAAATGCACAGGTAGACAAGAGTATGAGTGCATGATAAAGTAGTTTGCTCTGGTAAATAAATTAATCACCAGATTGAATTTTTAATCACTCTTTCACTGATAAATGGCACTTCGTATGTATGACATGCATTGCACGGATTATTTCCACAGTTAATCAAAGAGTTTTACATACTTATTTGTCCATCCCCCGTTTTTTGAGGAGTAAGAGTAAGAGTCTGTAATGGTGCAAATTTTCAAATTCTTTATGTTGAGCTATTTAGAGAACTAAATGTAAGCAAATATTAAGTCAAGATACAAAACAGTGAGCATGGTTTTCTGGTTTGCGATTAGGGATCGTTAAAACAGTTATGGCCGCAGCTTAATGCAGAGTTTGAGACGATGACATGAATGAGAGAGAAACTGCAATCTGCAATTGTGGTTCTTGAAAATCGCTGTTGAGCGAATCAAGGGTTTAACGCTTCCTTGGTCACTTCACTTAAAAGATATTATGAAACTTTTGGCCGCCACAATATATGGCTCGCTTCATGTCATATATTCATACTATTACACAATGACAGAGGAGAAATTGTTTTCACTTGGTCATCGTTTTTGTAACTATAGTATACTATACTTTCCACTTAGTTAGTAGATATCAGTGTGGGTGAAACACAACCGGTCACTTTTACAGTTGTCATATAGAATATTTTGAACTCTTAAAATGCTTGACTTTGATGAATTCATAAGAAAGTTTTGAAATCATTTGCCTGCAAAATAAATATTCACAATAATGTTTCGAGTCCATTCATTCGCAAAGTTTTAGAACTAGACAGTCTGACATGATCTTCTATCACTCCACCTATTATTTGCTGTTATTTTTATTAGCCTGACCTTACATTACTGTAGTTGAGATAGGAAATGAAGTATTGACAGCACGAATATTTTTGACGCAGCAGGAAGAGCAAATAAAGATCGTGATTGTTAAATTGAATTCATTTATTACGACTGAGACTGAGAATCGGGACACGCTATTTTATTGTAGATTGTAGATGAATCAGTACACGGAGGTGCGTTAAAAAATAATACAACAAATAATGTCGAATTGACAAATTCACGGTCTTGTCTGCTCCACATATTATTTTGGATCATGAAATCATGATCATGAGCCGCTTATACAGGCCCCCTCCCAAAATGTCCAATACTTTTCCAAAAAAATTGTTTGGTCAGTTTTGCTTCAAATTAAACTTTACTACATTTATCAAAAAGATTCCTCACCATTCTCACCTTTAGTTCAGGGATTAGCAAACCATCAAACAAATATACCAAGCCAATAATCTTGTAACAAGGACCAAATGAAACAAAATGCAAAGCTGACAAGCATATCCCAATTTTTAACTAACACGTCGAACAAGATTTCTTTTAATACTTGTCAAATTCAGGTATATAGATCGAGAGTTAAATTGAAGTAAATTTTTACCAACGAAATACTTGACTTAATCCTTGAATTAATCACAATTTGCCAAACATTTAGTATTCACTATACTTAAATATCAATAAAAACGTATTTACCTTTTGTTTCCAACAACGTTATGCACCGTGAATTTCACCTCTAAGCATGATTTAGTAAGTAACTCCATAAAATTACAACCCCAGCATAATCGAACATCCGCCGCCAAACAAACTCAAATCAACTGAAATTTACCAATTTAAACACTATTTACTAAATTTTTATGAAACGCAAACTCGCAAACTGCTTGAACAGTGCTGGTGATTCAGAGATGTAAAGATCTGCTCAAAAACTCTGATGTCCTCTCGTTTTCAGATCTTCTCTGTAGTCCGTGTCCCGTGTGTGTGTGTGTGTGAAATGCAGTCGTAGTGTAGCAGCCAAAAAATTTTGAACTCTACTGCGCTTGCTGCAATAATATAATGTAGTGACTGAACCTTCTCCTGCCTGCCTACCAACTAATGCACAACCTACCATCTAACATAGCTACGAGATTTTGATTTTGGTAACAAAAAGCCTTGCTTAAGCCATATATAGTTAGTAGGTGGAATAAGAGCTAGTGTTTGTTGATAGTTAGTTAGTAAGAAGTACCTATATATACATTGGCGTACCTCTGCCTCTAACAAAATCTTCTGCAGTATCATCGTTGAGTGCATTGCTTGACCATTTGACAGGACCATCGAATCCTAATCCCAAATGCGTCTAATAGATATTTCCTATATGCAGTTTAAGAGGAATGTTATGAGTATAGTTAGTTTGTTAGGATAGTGTGATGAACTGAATCCTATTGTCTCCGTATAAGGTGTGTATGGGCATGGGAAATTGAATTGTGATTAAAAAAAATCGGATGTTCATCCAAGTACCTGTATGATATTTTAAAAATGCACATGGAGTCTGTGCTTGGTTTGTTAGTTACGTTTTATGATACGGATACGGAAGCAGTAACTACAAAGGTCTTTACGACTTTATTGCCAAAATTTTCTAGCTATACAAGATGTAGAGTTTTATTAAAGTTTTCACTTGGCTTGGCATTTTCTATTTCACGCAATGCTCGGCATTATGTCATTTTCACACAAGAGAGACGGCCACATTTGTGGTGGTGTGTCTAGAAAAATCGAATGCACAAGAAGGCGGAGTCATCTATGCCTCACAACTATTTTCATCTATCTGCTAAAACATACCTAAAATTGGTCTGTAAATAAAAAAACAAAGGATTTATTTACTAAATAGTACAGTGGTTAGTAGCGTTTCCGCTTTTGATCAGATTATTTTAGCTACTTAATGCTATTAATAAAATCAAGTGCACATTACAAACTCATAGT
>Ga0210040_10007881_pt1 | contig 12761 bp, 8 predicted proteins | sample CryGeyCG12114_NA_FD_185462 | JGI IMG/M metagenome (GOLD analysis project Ga0210040, IMG submission 185462) | Groundwater microbial communities from aquifer - Crystal Geyser CG19_WC_8/21/14_NA (SPAdes) (version 2) | ecosystem: Environmental > Aquatic > Deep subsurface > Groundwater | place: USA... | reverse complement strand
TCCAGATCAAATTATGAATGGAATGAATCCAGACCATTCCTGGATCCCCTATCAGACAAAATGGATACCCTTATGCATGCATAACGGCTTCCCACGTTGTGAACGTGTACGTAAAGTTCGTGTATACGAAGAAATACTGGATATTTTCAAAAGTCACATATTTCCAATTCCAGAAAGTGTTCCATTCATTATTCATCCACAGAAGGTAAAAAGTCATGTACCTTTTTCCCACGCACTTTAAAAATGAAGAAATCTATTTTCTTATTAGCTACTAAAAATACGGCAAAAAAGTGCAACTTACTTGCTTTCTTTACAGTAATGGGCTCCCAGACAGTAATAAGTATAATAAATTTCACTGCAAGGCTTCTCTATTATGATAATAAGACGACGATAAAGTACTTGATGACACCACTTATAAAAATGTTAGTTCATTTATCTATCCAGTCAGGATCCCATACATAGCTCATTAAACGGTCTGAAGAAAAATAAATTAGATGTTGTATGCACCCAACACTAACTAAATAATAATATAATGATATGCGAGCAACCACACACAACATTAGTGTCCCATGAATGAGTGGGTCCACAATTTTACGTGTTTCCACTTCTTTTATCACAGGCTCAAGTCAATGTATCATTTAAGCTTTTTCAGTTGGCACAAGTTGGCTCACTTTGCTGTTACGCAAACGAGTGGCTCAACGATACTAAACCAAATTGTTCTTGTCGGCTCCTTAGAACGACTCCAACAGACTGTTTTCACCGCCCAAAAAAAGTGTACGGCCGTAACGCCGTAACCAACTGAATGGGCCACAAAAACCTTAAAACTGTTGCCAATACTGTCTGTGTGGGTTGCACCGGGTCAGTGATGGAAGATGCTGATAACACAACAGCTCATTTGCGTACATCAAGTAACGTGATGTTGATCTAATTTTGAACACATAAGAATTACACTTGTGCAGTTAGTTACTTTTAGTTAGTACTCACACTCTGACTATGCATTCAAATCTGTGTAAGAAACATAGCCTATGCAGATTGCTTGATCTCTCGCTAGTTATTTAGTTAGTCACTGTTGATTACAATTTGGCTCAATGTTAATCTTGGCTATTCTACATTAGAATAATATTTGGGGAAAAAAATATGTAGACGTGAGTTCTCCACCCGCACTTGCAAGAATGTGTGCATTTCAAGTGCGTATCCTGAGTTATATGTTATGTTGGAATGAGGATCCACTGGTTGCACAATAAAAACTCTTCATTGGCTTTAACAGATGAGGAGACTACCTTTAGTTAGTGTGTTGGTCTCGTAAAGATTTTTTCTGCCCAGTTCCTTTCAACAGGAATGCATAGCTACAGCATCATAAACGTAATCATGCCAGTCAAGTCAGTCCTTTTAGTATGCAGGATGAGAAGAATGCTAGGTACAGGTAATACTAACTAACCAATACATGTACATAAGGGCGACCCGTGCATTTCTACCGGGCCACAGGTAGTTTGTTAGTGAGTGAACTGCATAGGGTGGGAGAAATTTGAAGGCGCCTCCCTAAGATCCCTATTTAAAATGTTTTTCGGAGAAAAAACCGATGAAATTCTTTAAAAAAAGAATTTTTTTAAACTAAAGATTTTAAACAATTCAGAAAATCGTTGTGAAATGCACATGCTTTGGATTTTTACTAATGCTAACAGCATTACACCTTTTGCACAGCGTCAATGAACTTAGGATATCCGAACAATTAAATAAAGTTTTAGGAATGTAACATTACACATATGTAAAACATCCGCTTTAATTCAGAAACTTACGGTAGCTTGTTTCTTATATTTAGCTAAACACAGCATTTATCATGCAGTCTATAGTTTGTTTCGTGGGATTGAAATGAATAAAGTTAAAAGAAAGGGAAATGTGCGGGTAGAGAGAACTCCGAAATCATGGTCATTGTTCTCACTTTTGAGATGTGTGGGAATCTCGGTGAGATTTTTGGGGGAGCTATTTTCTCAGGTGAGTTACCAACTAAACTCAGTATATACTACTCGGCTGGCGGAGGGGGTGTCCCCAAGTGTAGATTCTTAAAACTCCCTCGGATCTATGTACAACAGGTCATCATTACTACTGCCAGCATCCCCATAGTTCGGGATAGTTTGTAATCATATGAACAATGAACGGTAAGTGAGAGTGGTGGAACGTGGGAAAATCCTTTTGCGAAAGATTGCGCTCTCCTCAATCTTTCATTGTCATCAGTTTGTGAGTGAGTGAGTAGGGAGAAATCCAGAGTCTTCTTTCACAGGTAGTACTAAATTGTCAGTGAGTACAGCCATGGTATTTACTCAGCCAGGAACCAATATAAGGTCCAGTGATTTATGCCGGATTCTTTTATAAATGGCTTCAACTTAAGTGTGCACACAATGCATAAAGGATTGATTCATTGCAAAAACAGAACTACAAAAATGCATGACATTATATAGGAACTAAATATTTGCAACTATGCTAGTTTTCTTACCCTAAGAATAATATATCAAAGTAAACTAAAAAACGCATACGATTCACTAATATAATTTGCAATAAACTATGGCTAACTATAAGAAAAATTGCAACGAATGAAGACGTTGAATCAAAATTAACGGTATTTACTTTAACTCCTATCTACGCAGATTGATATAGAAAGTGAGAATGACGAGGGTCGGGTCGTGGGAACCAAACCGAAAAAACCAGCACAGTAATAATAGCACCTCTTTGGTCCTTCATAATTCGCTCCCTCATAGTGCACAGTAATGTGACTGCATTCATCACAGTACGCATTAAAAGTCCCCCTCTTCATTATCTCAAGGTTTGCATTTGGAGTTCCCTTTCTATATAGCATGCTTTCTACAGCATACAGCTATTTCCCTTGAAACCTCTTTTTTGTTCTTCAGTTCCTTCCTACCTTTTGTTCCGGTCAATATTTCCTTCCGCATTTCTCAGCTCCAAATAAATTCCAATGGGCTGTACGTACTAACATGGGAATCAATATTTTATTGTGTTTCATTCTATTATTATTGTTATTTACATTCGGGCGAACCTTGGAAAGGTTTTACGTCGAATCGGTGATATGCGTCAAAAAAAATCAGAGCCAGCAGAACGAAGATCATTCAGCTGCTAAAACGCCATTCGTATTTTGAAGAAGCTCAATGATTGGCATTTGCATTTGAACGACGCTGAGCAGGAACATATATTACTCAAGAAAAGAATGCTTAACATTTTAGGACCCGTGATGTTAGGACTTTTTTCACACTACTAACTAACTAACTAACAAGTAACTACTATATTCTCACCTACGTAGAGTTCTGAAAATAGATGTTATATGTTTTTGGCAAAGCTAATTCACCGCTACTCCACTGCATTCAACTCCCTCGCCACCTCCACATTCATTTTATGCAAAGAAATAAAATCTTTGATACTAATATTTCCCTGCTGCTTTCAATTGTTCAAAGTGTGCACAGTGGATGGAAAGTTTTATGTTTAGCTGTAGCAACGTCCCACAAGCTCATAAAATTTCCAAGACCAAAGTGCTAATTCCCTTGTAAAAAACCATGTGTTTTGATCAACAAAAAAGAATGAGGTTCAAAGAATTTTTTCTATTTACTGTCAAGTTTGGCACATGAACTTGTGTTTTTTTCTTACCATGCTGCTGACTGACTTTATTCAATATAAATATTCAAGATTTGCCAACATGACGGTCGGAAATCTATTGTGAATAATTGGTACACAAAATAAGATTAAAAGGCTTTCCCCACCCTAGAACATGCACAACTGGATTTTTACACTTGTAAACTCTCATAACGAATCCCCAAAATGTTTTTTATGCAGCACTGAAATAGTAAAGGTAAGAAGTTTTACGTGAAACAATAATCAACTTCATACAGACGACTTAAATTTCAAACAAAATCATATTTGTGTCGATTAAAGATTTGCGTGCTGACGTGACACTAACTAAAAGTTAGTGAAGATTCCTCATTAATATCTTGGCTTTGATCAGTTTGATAGATCGTATTAACAAAACGATTGGAAATCATGCTGCTGATACTGAAAAAAATCCACCTTCATCTTTTCCCTTGCTACACAATTAATCAAATTCCTGAAAAAGACTGGAACAAATGAATAGTTCCTTGATTTAACAAGAGATACTGAATCCGTAGCTCTAGCTCAACTTGTTCCATTCACTCATATTCAGATTTCTACCTGATATTTATTCTCCATGTTATGATGACAAATATTTAGGAACGGATTTTAGTTCAACTTGTACGGTACTGACTGACTGAGTGAAACTATAGCTGTAGGCTTATGATCTGCAGATGGGATCCTCAAAAAGACGCACACATGCAAAGATTCATATTTATTTGGAGGCTTGAACAGGAACTTAAATTAGGAATCACTGTGACTCTTCCTTTGTGAGCCTACTGTGAGTTCTTTCTTATTATTATTAGAGTTGGAATACATCCTTCGTCAAGTTGATGACTACAGTACAAAGATTCATGGACGTTTCTTTTTCTCCTGCCTTCCTCCTCCGCACAAAACCTAATTTCGTTCCCTATGCTGTGGAATTCCTTTGGAACTGGGAATTTTTCTGGCCTGTATAGTATAGTAACTAACTAACTTACTCACTAACTAACTACCTATGGTGGAATGAGGAGAGTATATTAAGTTGACATGACGGAGAAAGATAGTTGTTCGGTTGGAGGCGCCCAGGTATTTGCATATTTTTGTGCGACGAGGAGCCATTATTTTTTGTAGTGTGCACATTCGTGAAACGAACTATGGTGAAGAGAAATGGAAAACTCCTACGATCTCATTACTACTGCGAGAACAATGGCATTAAAATATGTCGCTGTGTGTGAGAAATGTGGCTTAATCTTCTTGGATTGTGGCAAAGCTCCCAAGAAACAGTAATGTTTAGGTCCTTTGTTTGTCACCCATTTTGAGATCATTTGGTCTGCCTATAGGATAAAGTTACGGACCAAGGCTTACAATGTGTGTTTTCTATTCCGCTTTGGACCAACCGTTTGAAATTTAAGTCGAGATTCCAGATTTATGTGTCATTGGTATGAAGTGATAGAAAGTTGTACTAATTTCTGAGAAATATGGAGATTTGATCACGAAAGGCCAAGACAAAGGTTTGCATTTGAAATATGGACAAAGAAAGATCGCATTTCACATCAAATTTTGCATAGACAGCTAATAGGGAGTATACAGAAGAAATAGATACGTCAATGCAGAATTAGCAGAGTAGTTAACTTATTACGTACGTTGTAAGAGGTGACTTTGTTAGTTAACTTACGAAGGAATCGACAGGAATGATGCTATTTTTAATTGCATTTTTTTCTGCTAGCTTTCAATATTTCACCTCCCACGTGATGAAGAAGAAGGTCTTTTGTCAATTAAAATTGGCAAACAATGTGCGTTTTATCAGGTTGACTGGTTAGTTGTAACGTTGATAGAAATGAAGTTTAAGAGAAACATGTGCTTGTGTTTCGCTCTCCACATTTTACTTTTCAACGTTTAATCAAAATAAATAAAGTATTCGCTCGTTTAATTTAAACCATGCTTTTTATATTCATACAGGGACTACGCACAGAGCATTTTCAAATGCTATGTGAACACATTGCAATCGATGCCTTATTTCTTGTTTGTAGATTTTAGATTCATGATTCCAAAAAGTTTTGGGATATTCGGTGAATCAAATTTTATCATCAAAAAGATAAGTTTGCAGTTTTACACTAAACAAGAGCATAATCTAGATGATGGAAAAAAAATAACAAAGGAAACTTGCTACGCTTTAAGAAGCACACAAAATATATCATGGTGTAAAAAATTCCTAAAAGATGGCGCAAAGGAACCTGTTATAAACAAAGACCAAATCTCTACGTTTTCTTTGTATCTTTTACGAATTGAAATTTACTGCCGATAGAATTCGCTAGTGAATATTTTGATTACTAGATCATGCAATAGAGAGAGCTACATAGTACTGTCTCTCGATTTCAAAACGAAAAAATCTATCCATCAAATTCGCAAAAAATCTTATTCAAGGACCTCCTTTCTGTGTATATTACACTGTTGCATAAAATTCCATTCTAAAAACCCCTAGTACTAAAAGTTTCATCTTAAAAGATAATCTCACGATAACTTTCTGTGAACATGAACCCAACACTTTGACTTTGCGTTTGTACTACAAATGTGATAAAAAGGGTGCTGGATTGGGAAAACAGAAAGTTTTGGTCTGCTCCTTAAAAAATTGTAGTGAAACTTTTCCCCCTCTACTATCCACATGAGTTGGTTCACAATACTATTGTCTACGATCCATTATGTACAAGTAGTCACCATTATCATTATGATTACCAAAGTTTTAGTCACATTTGTAGCTCTCTGGTCCCGTCTATGCATGTCCTCATCATTCTCCCCTTTCACTTCAGTAATAATAATGTTGATGGTCCGGGCACAATGTCATTTCAAATTCCAAGTAATGGGATAAAGAAAATCTCAAGGCAGTACATCACTCTACTTTGAATGGAAATGATGGGAGCCTTTGCCTAAACGAATCTGAGAGCCATCAACTCTCATTTTCGTTTGTCCCACTCCACAGAGTCTGAACACAGTTCCTACGATTCCCAGTGCGCCAATTCATTAGTTTCATGACAATGAACTACTTGCATCCCCATATATCTTTGTATGTCTCCAAGTATTGTTGTCCTCCATCCATGCTCCATCATTGTTTACTCACTGGAATCCATCCCACCACTTTCATATGGATTATATTTATTCACATTTGGCATACAACAAGAAAGTTGACACATTCTCCAAATAAAATACACTTCTATTCACATAACTTATAATACACAGACGCATTCGTTGAGGAATTTTCCCCTATGCTCACGCTCGCATGATATATCAGGATTGATGCAACAGTTATTTGAGACTGTTGATTTTTTCAGTTGAAAAATGGAATAAAATACGGTATTTTGGAGAAAAATCAATGGGATTGTGAATCCATTTTAAAGCCGTAATTACAAAAAGGAAAGCTATACCATAGATTTATTTTGTGCACTACTCGTTAAATTGCACTATTGGCACTTTCTAGTTTAGTTCTGCAAGTTTTATTGACCTCTTTCAGTTTCATGCATTTCCCTATGTCTATGGAACTCATTAATATACAGGCTGATGCCTTCGAATAATGTGTACCATAATGTGCAGGAGGAGTTGCCGGAAACCAGGTGTAGGATACATTAAAGGTATATTTTTCGATCTAGCGCTCCTAATGGACATGGGGAGTCATAAAAAAGGTGAATCTTAACTACGACTCTTAGATTCTGATGGTCTATTTCATTATAATGAGATTTGAGATGGTTTTTGTCTTCACTATGAGGTTTATGCGTACGGATGGTTTGTTACTGCTGCTTGATTTTCACATCATTTGATTTCACATGAACTTTAAGTGTAATTCGAGAAGCCAAAATTATTTTGATGTTGGCATAATTTTTTTAGAGGAAAGTTTTCTGCACGCATGGGAGTGCAATCATGTTTGAGACGAGGATTTTTTCATGATTTAAACTCCAAAGTTATCATAAGGAGCACCTGTGACAAATTTTAGTAGGCTATAAATCCTCCACCATGTCTGAAGTTGTACAAACCTTGGTGGAAATTAAAAGTTCCAGGTTGCCAGATTCTAATGAAACGAAATATCTCTTTCCACAAACTCAGGAGTTGATAAAACCATAGTTTAGTGGTTTTCATCCTTTCAACCGTTTTCTTCAATTCCTGTGCTGAAGGATTCTCGGATCCAATCTAGTTTTGGTCGTCTCTATTTATTTATTGCCCCGGGACTATTCCTTGGTAACTAAATTTTCCCAATGGTATTAAAAATTGGTAAGCCTTAAAATTAACGACACAAATTCTTGTGCTCGAAACGGATCGAAACAAACAAAGCTTTGTTGGTAAATTTTGAGTTTCAAATTCTACGGAAATTATTAGAATGGTATGACTATTATTCTTTCGTGTGTTATTCGATTACTTTACTTCAAAATTGTAAATATTGTTATTGTACAGTGAGTTCAACTAAATATTACATGCCAATGAATATGAATGGAAGCAGTAGAAGTAGAATCTTTTGTACAAAGAATTTGAAATGCAAACGAAAATGTAAAACTTTCATTTGTTGTTAGGGTATGACGACTGAAGGAGCTGATAGTATGTGTAAAAAAACGTAAGGGGTTTATTTTTGAATCTGATCATCTTAACAACTTTAACTGTGAGCTCTAATGCTCTCAAGAACACATGGGAAGGTATACACACAGTGTTCACTGCATTATTCTTGATGGAATTTTCAATCTTGAAAGTGCTCTTTTCCTCTTAACTCCATTTTTGCTCTCCGATCTCCTTTCCTTCGAGATATTGAATCTTGTGTAAGACTCTTGGTCTTGGAGAGCACAATTTTTTTCATTTTAACTTTAGACGTTAAATAAACACAAGATGGCTTGGCTAAGCTACTCTCAAGGATAGCCCTTTCCCACTTTTCAACCTCCATATGTGTGTGTGTTAACTGCATCTTTCTTTGGTAGCTTCACTAGAGAGAATGATCATTCAATTTTGTTACCAGTTTTAATATCGCTTTTTTGCTTTCTCAAGGTAAAATCCCGTTTATAATGAAGGGTAAAATAGTATTCCATTGTAACCCGCTTCTTGGTTACAGAGATGGAGTTACCAGAACTGAAAATTTATAAATAAAGTTAAAAGAATTTTGAAAAAATAAATTTCCGCCCGGAAATGATGATCCCCTGAGGTCATGAACAGTTATTTGTCAATTTTAGTTGACTTCCGCTCTGAAATTAACTCGGAGTAAGCCTATATACATTATATGACAATGAGAATGATGAATGAGACCATAGTGAATACAAATAAAAGATAATTATTTATTTTAAAGATAATATTGGAACAAAATCATAAAAGTTAATTTAGATAATTCATTCATTTTGGGAGGACAGACGTACATTCGTAGACAAAAACTGTAGTCACTCAGAGATATCTTGAATCCGATCTTACTATAACCATATATTGAAAAGTATGATTGCAATATAAAGAGTTGCTAAAAGTTGTCGTTAATTTCATAAGCTATTCCTTTTGTCTCCTAAAAGGACCATTATAGACCTTTGTAATGACATTATTTGAGAAGAAAAAAATGATGAAATTTATTGTCTACTTGCCAAAGGAGAAGACACACACATATAAAAAGCCAAGCATGATGTGTGCCAAAGGAAAAGCAATTTCTTGTGTTTTTGCTCTTTTCCTCTTGGCTTTATTTTTTGTCTCTTCTTTTGAGCACACAATGTTATATAGGTTCCCACTGTTCCTACCCAAAAACATATTGGAAAACACTGGTGGACCCGTTTGATGTACACTAAAGAACTTAAGATCACAACAATGTCCATGTTGACAGATAAATAATCCTTAGAGGATCAAAGGGAAACTTTGTTTTCAAAAGTTGACTCCCTGTTGTTTCCGAGAGAAATGTCATTTCTTGGGAAAAAGGATCAGGAATTAAACCCCTATACAAAAATATAGGTAAAACCATGTACATTTTTATTTCCCTTACAAATTCGCTCTCTGAGAACAACTCGTCCCATTGTGTCTATAAGGGTTTATAAAATTCTAGAAAAACCGAGCTCAATAAAATACACACTCCTGTGTTGCTTGTGTGACGCTAACTAAATGCTTTACGAAAATTTAGTTCCATTGACAATAACACAAATGTCGCACCACAATGAGGGAGCTTGCAATAAATACACCAGCGATTTTTATATGGCTGTTTGAAGTTAGTCCAATAAATTAACTTTTAAAATCTAATATAAGTTCTATTTATTTATTTGTTAACATTTCCTGCTGAATCCACAAAAAACTAGAATGCACAGATGACATATAAAACTAAAAAAAAAGCTTGCCAATGAGACGATAAAAGATGTATCTATATGCTTTAAATTCTTGTTTTAGTCGTACAAAGTACACTTTTGTCAACAAAAGATTTTCTAAAATGAATAGCTGGAATGACGAATGTTAAAATCTAGCTGGAAGCAAATTATTTCATCATAATAAACGGTTATGGTTTATTAGAAAAGCTTGTAGAACCCGCCCGTGTGTCTCATGGAAGAATTACAGGATGCATATAACTAGAAAAACCTTGAACTGACTGACTGAGTAACAACAACAGAAGTTGTAAGCTGAGTAACAATAATGGGACGCAAAAGCAAAGACCATATCATTGGAGGAGGAAGAACAAAGCCTTGAGTTTTGCAAACTTTTTTTTACTTCTGCTTCCCCCTTTGGTTGCTAACCTTGTTGGGAACTTTCCTTTGCTTGAAGATAAGAAAAATGAGCGTATTTGTGTTTCTCCCTTTTTTACTATAGCAGCATCAGTACTGATAGTAGTAGTACACTTATATGGTCCTCGTTCTGGATAAAATTTTTAGATTTCCACAACTTTTATTCTTCTTTGTGTAACTAGCTAACTAACTTAAAATAGGAGCAAACCATAGTAATACATCATAGGATAGGAAAACAATGAAAGATGGTTCTCCTCGTTCCCATTTATTTGCCTTCATGAATAAGTTTGTCATACACGAGTTCCCTAGAAGCCAAATAGAGGAAAAAACTTGAAATAAAAGTTGGTCCAAAAAGTTTTTATATATCCTATGTATATGCACTCACTGAGTGTTTGAACCCTTTGAATTCGCTTTTAATTAAAATGCTCAAAACATTCAACTCTGCTCAGTCAGAGTTGGGCAGTGAGTTCATGCTGATTCATGTATTTGCTTGGTGGCACATATTTAGATTCAATCTCATTCACTATAAATGCTAGCATACATATATATTGGCTATTGACTAACTAACTAAAAGCTGCATGTTACGTATGTAGTAGTAAGTAAGTTGGTTTTGTACGATATTGAGCCCTTGTGTTGTTTTCTCCCTCTCTCATTCGATCTGGCATGACAAGCGGTAAATAAAAGAGTGAAGCACCCTCTCTCCATATTATGCCATGTAAAAAGAACCCTCTCTCTTATCTCGCTATATGGTTTGCAGTCGGTTCAACCTGCTTCCATTCATTTCACTGTAAGGCGTTCTACAGTGAGCAGACCAACTAAAATACAAATGGAATAGAAATCATGAGTTTGATATCAAATGGACCATTTATTAAGACTCTTTTTATCTCGGCAGGCCGGCATGTGTCCTTTAAAATGAGTGGTGCAAATAGAGAACTAAAAGTGAGTCAGGTTTCAAGAATTTGACAACTATAGGGGCCCTAGAACGCCCACAATCTTTAAATTACTCTTTTCTGTGGATGGAAAATTGCGCTACATTTGTAGTTATTGTTCAGTTTCTGAATAAATTCTAACATACAAACATGTGTAAAAATGACCACAGGATATACAGGCCACTTTTAAGGTTTTCATACTTTAAGTACTGCAAACCAAAGAGGGTCATTCACATAATATGTACAGTCACAAAAACACAATAATGTACACATGAGAGGGAACTACGCTTGCTTTTTTATGTCTCCCTATATTGAACCTTGTAGTACGAAATGAAAGGTTGCCAAAAAATGCCCACCCTTCCACTTTTTATATTGTACATTCAACTACTTTGTCTCATGCCATTATTTACCTCCTCAATTCGTCCCGTATCCAGTAGCCTATATTATATTACAAAATAAACCTCGCATCACAGATTTACCGGCTTCAATGATCACATGTGAACCACTTGAGCGCCTACTAACTGATCACTAGTTTGTGCCAAATAAACAACCTGCTCGTAAATAAATGTGAAATATTTTGCTAATAAAATACCCTCATCCAACCACATCACGTATCTACTATTTTTACCTTCTTATACAACTCCCCTACATAGGATATTCAAAATATTCCAATAAATATTTCCTTCATATAAATTCCATCGGACAATCACGCACAAAGTTCAAAGCGATGCTTTACTTTGCCGACTAAAACGTGCTCCCTCGTATAATTCTCTATTCAATCCTTCGTGTATCAGTGACCACAAAACTTTTCCAACTCTTCTACTGCATAACTTACTATATTAGCTATACATTTTCACCACGGAGTGAGCCAAATCAGAGAATGCACACACACATAGTAGATCTCTACCAGGCTGTTCTCATCATCATGTCAAGCTGCATTTAATGAATCTGACTGAATCATTAATGCTCCAACTCCATCCAAGGCCCTTTAGTACTGTGGAACGGACCACAAAAGGAGACATGGACAAGCGTTAGTTATAATGAAAGTGTGAAATTCTCGCATCACTTGCACCACTCCTTACAACCAAAACTATCGTCCATCCATACACTTTACGTATAACGTGTTGTGGTTTAGTTGCACAGGCCATCATCTGCAGATGAGAGTAGGAGTGGCACAATGTAAGTACCAGTAGACTGACACATGCTCATAAAGTGTATATCATCACGTAATAGTGTGCTCATCATCAACCAACTAACTCCAGCAATAGTTTGTTAGTTAGTTAGTTAGTTAGTATTCAGTATAGAGAGAAATGTGAAGTTACGTACAATAACAAGAAATCTAATGAAAATATATTCCCTTTGTGAAAAGATGAGGGTTAGTTAGTAAGCAGCTCCAGATGATGATGATGATGATCAAAATTGTTCCTTGCGTCTGTGGACTGATGTGAAAGGAAAATGGATATGGACAGCAAGTAAATATAACAACAACTGTATGGAC
>Ga0210040_10007880_pt1 | contig 12762 bp, 9 predicted proteins | sample CryGeyCG12114_NA_FD_185462 | JGI IMG/M metagenome (GOLD analysis project Ga0210040, IMG submission 185462) | Groundwater microbial communities from aquifer - Crystal Geyser CG19_WC_8/21/14_NA (SPAdes) (version 2) | ecosystem: Environmental > Aquatic > Deep subsurface > Groundwater | place: USA... | reverse complement strand
AGGCGCCCCACGTTGCCGTAGATCTCGCGGCTGTGCAGGAACTCCTTCGTCGGGCCGGGGAAGAGCAGCCGGTTCAGCGCGGCCTGCCGCGGGAGCCCCGCCTGGTCGAGCGCGGCGGAGTCCTCCTGGGACAGCTCGGTCTCGCGCAGCGGCACCGCCCGGCCCGCCAGCGCCTTGGTCCGGAACGGTTCCGGCCAGCCGCCGGGCGGGTCGCCCAGCTCGCCGCCCAGGAAGCCGATGACGGAGTCGGGGATGTCGAAGGCCTGCGGGTTGTCCTCGAACTCCTGCGGGTCGGCCCCCTTGGCCACGAGCTGGAGGGCGAGGTCGCCGACGACCTTGGAGCTGGGCGTGACCTTGGTCGGCCGGCCGAGGATCCGGTTGGCCGCCGCGTACATGGCCTCGATCTGCTCGAACTTCTCCCCCAGGCCCAGCGCCACCGCCTGCTGGCGCAGGTTGGACAGCTGGCCGCCGGGGATCTCGTGGTCGTAGACCCGTCCGGTGGGGCTGTCGAGGCCCGACTCGAAGGGCGCGTAGACCCGGCGGACCGCCTCCCAGTACGGCTCGAGGTCCATCACCGCGCGCAGGTCGAGGTTCGTCGCCCGTTCCGTGTGCTCGAGCGCGGCGACGAGCGCCGAGGCCGGCACCTGCGAGGTCGTGCCCGCCATGGGCGCGCTGGCGACGTCCACCGCGTCGACCCCGGCGTCCACCGCGGCCATCAGGGTGGCGAGCTGGCCGCCGGCGGTGTCGTGGGTGTGCAGGTGCACGGGCAGGTCGAAGCGCTCGCGCAGCGCCGTCACCAGCGTCCTCGCCGCCGGCGGGCGGAGCAGGCCGGCCATGTCCTTGATGGCCAGCACGTGCGCCCCGGCGTCGACGATCTGCTCGGCGAGGCGCAGGTAGTAGTCGAGGGTGTAGAGCGTCTCGCCCGGGTTGGTGAGGTCGGCGGTGTAGCAGAGCGCCACCTCCGCGACCGTGGTGCCGGTCTCGCGCACCGCCTCGATCGCCGGCCGCATCTGGTTGACGTCGTTGAGCGCGTCGAAGATGCGGAAGATGTCGATGCCGGCCGTCGCGGCCTCGGCGACGAACGACGTCGTCACCTTGGTCGGGTAGGGCGTGTAGCCGACCGTGTTCCGCCCGCGCAGCAGCATCTGCAGGCACAGACCGGGCATGTTGTAGCGCAGCGCGGCGAGCCGCTCCCACGGGTCCTCGGCGAGGAACCGCAGCGCCACGTCGTACGTCGCCCCGCCCCAGCACTCGACGCTCAGCAGCTCCGGCGTCATCCGGCCCACGTACGGGGCGATGCGCAGCAGGTCCTTCGTCCGCACCCGCGTGGCCAGCAGCGACTGGTGAGCGTCGCGGAACGTCGTGTCGGTGACCTCGGTGCGGACCCGCGAGCGCAGGTCCGCGGCGAAGCCTTCCGGGCCGAGCGCGAGCAGGCGCTGCCGCGAGCCCTGCGGCGACGGCTGCGACAGGTCGACCCCGAGCGGCCGCTTGACCCCGGGGTCGAGGTGCGTCGGCGCCGGGCCCCACGGCTTGTTCACCGTGACCTCGGCGAGCCAGCGCAGCAGCTTGGTACCGCGGTCGGCGGGCGCGTGCGTGGTGAGGAGGCCGGGTCGCTCCTCGATGAACGCGGTGGAGACGTTCCCGGCGATGAAGTCGGGGTCCTCGAGCACGGCCTGCAGGAAGGGGATGTTGGTGCTCACGCCCCGGATCCGGAACTCGGCCAGCGCGCGGCGGGCGCGGCCGACCGCCATCTCGAAGGTCCGGCCGCGACAGGTCAGCTTGACCAGCATCGAGTCGAAGTGCGCGCTGATCTCGACGCCCGTGTCGGCGGTCCCGCCGTCCAGGCGCACCCCGGCACCACCGGCGGTGCGGTAGGCGGTGATCGTGCCGGTGTCGGGTCGGAACCCGTTCGCCGGGTCCTCGGTCGTGATCCGGCACTGCAGCGCGGCGCCGTTGATCCGGACGGTCCCCTGCGACAGGCCGAGGTCGGCGAGCGACTCCCCGCTGGCGATCCGCATCTGGGACTGCACCAGGTCGACGTCGGTGATCTCCTCGGTCACGGTGTGCTCGACCTGGATGCGCGGGTTCATCTCGATGAACACGTGCTCGCCGGCCCGCGGGCCCTCGGTCTCGACGAGGAACTCCACCGTCCCCGCGCACGAGTAGCCGATGGAGGTCGCGAACTTCACCGCGTCGGCGCACAGGGCCTCGCGCAGCTCGGCGCTGATGTGCGGCGCCGGGGCGATCTCGATGACCTTCTGGTGGCGGCGCTGGATCGAGCAGTCCCGCTCGAAGAGGTGCATGACGTGGCCCGAGGCGTCGGCCAGGATCTGGACCTCGATGTGGCGGGGGCGGCCGACGGCCTGCTCGATGAAGGCCGTGGGGTCGCCGAACGCGCCCTCCGCCTCGCGCATGGCCGCCTCGGTCAGCTCGCGCAGCTTGGCCGGGTCGTCCACCCGCCGCATGCCGCGCCCGCCGCCGCCGGCGACGGCCTTGACGAAGACCGGGAAGCCGATCTCCTCGGCCCCCGCGACCAGCTCGTCGACGTCGGCCGAGGGCGGGGTGGAGCGCAGCGTCGGGACCCCGGCCGCGCGGGCCGCGGCGAGGGCGCGCACCTTGTTCCCGGCCAGCTCCAGGACGTCGGCGGGCGGGCCGATGAAGGTGATGCCGGCGGCGTCGCAGGCCCGGGCCAGGTCCGGGTTCTCCGACAGGAACCCGTAGCCGGGATAGATCGCGTCGGACCCGGACTCGCGCGCCGCCCGGATGATCTCGTCGATGTCGAGGTAGGCGCGGACCGGGTGCCCGCGCTCGCCGATCACGTACGCCTCGTCGGCCTTGATCCGGTGCACCGCGTTGCGGTCCTCGTAGGGGTACACCGCGACGGTCTGGGCCCCGAGCTCGTACGCGGCCCTGAACGCCCGCACGGCGATCTCACCTCGGTTGGCGACGAGCACCTTCGTGAACATGCTCGAAACCTATCCGGAGTCGTGTTACCGCTCGGCTACGCGTCCGTGCTGCTCCTGCCCGCGTCATTCCCGCGTACGACGCAGTCGTGGGTCCGGGACAGGTGCTCCGAACCACCTCCCTCGCAACCATCCGCCCTCGCAAGCTCGGGCTCCCGCCAGACCCATCCACGCTCGGGGGGTGGTCGGAGCACCAGTCCCTCGGTCGGCCGAGCGTCTGGCGGCGGGAGGCGGTCGGGGCTGACCCGGCGGTCGCGCCGGCGGTGGCGGCCTGGGGCTGGGGTTCGAGTGGCAGCTCGGGGTGCGGGGCCGCCATCCGGGGGTGGGATGACGATCGCGCGGGGCAACGGCCGAGAGCGCCCCCTGGGCTTGTCGAAGGGCCCGGATCACGCCCCTGAGCCTGTCGAAGGGCCTCGAGGAGGTCAGGTGCTCCCTCAACCCACGCAGAGACATCAACCCGTTCCGGGCCCTTCGACCGGCTCAGGGGACGTTCTGGCGTCAGGCGGTTGCGCGGACCTCGAGGCTCGGGTGCGGGTGCAGGTGGGGGCTGACCTTCAGGTGCTCGCGGTGCATCACGAAGGCGACGCTCGCGAGCACGCCGAGCGCGGTGAGCGTCCCGCCGCCGATCAGGGTCCAGCGCGGTCCGAGGACCCCGCCGACCCAGCCCAGCAGCGGCGCCCCGATCGGGGTGCCGCCCATGAGCACCATCATGTAGAGGGCCATGACCCGCCCCCGCAGGTGCGGTGCGGCACCGAGCTGCACGGAGGCGTTCGCGGCCGTCAGGGTGAGCAGGGCGACCAGGCCGAGCAGCGGGAGGATCGCGGCGTACGTGGCGTAGGTCGGCATCAGCCCGGCGACGACCTCGACGACGGCGAAGGCCAGCGCCATCCCGACCACGAAGCGACCGCGCGGGCGGACCTGCCGACGCGCGGCCACCAGCGCCCCGGCGAGCGAGCCGACCGCCATGAACGTGCCGAGGATCCCGTACGCCGCCGCCCCGCGGTGGAACTGCTGCTGCGCCATCAGCGCGGAGGTCATCTGGAAGTTCATGCCGAAGGTGCCGACGAAGAACGCCACGCACAGGATGAGCAGCAGGTCGCCGCGGTGCAGGACGTAGGACATGCCCTCGCGGATCTGGTGCTTGGCCCGCGGGGGCCGCTCGGCGCGGTTGAGCAGCGCCGGGTTCATCAGGCTGAGCGCGATGATCATCGCGGCGTAGGTCACCGAGTTCGACAGGATCGCCCAGCCGGACCCGAACGCGGCGATCACCAGGCCGGCGAGGGCCGGGCCGATGATCCGGCCGGTGTTGAAGTTCGCCGAGTTGAGCCCGACCGCGTTCGCGATGTGCTCGCGGCCCGCGACCTCCGAGACGAACGCCTGCCGCGCCGGGTTGTCGAACGCGGTGCCGACGCCGAAGGCGAGCGCGAGGACGAAGACGTGCCAGGTCTGCGCGACACCGGCGACCGCGAGCAGCCCGAGCACGGCGGCGCAGACCGCCAGCCAGCCCTGGGTGAGGCGCATGATGCGGCGCTTGTCGAAGCGGTCCGCGATCAGCCCGCCGTACGGGGAGAGCACCAGCATCGGCAGGAACTGCAGGCCCGTCGTCACGCCCACGGCCAGCGCGGAGCCGTGCGACAGCTCCAGGACCAGCCAGTCCTGCGCCACCCGCTGCATCCACGTGCCGATGTTGGAGACGAAGGCGCCCGCGAAGTAGATGCGGTAGTTCGGCTGGCGGAGCGCCGCGAACATGCTGGTGCGGCCCTCGCTCGCGGGGGCGTCCCGACCGTCCCCGGCGGGCGGGGCCTCGGTCTGGTCGGTCAGGTCCGTCTGGTCGTTCAGGGGGCTGGCGGGTCGGTCGGTGTCGACGCTCACGCGACTCTCACCGTTCACAGATCCTCTCGAGGATGTCCACCGCACGGCGGAGCACCTCTTTGTCGTCCGGGTCGAGCTCGGCGATGCGTCGCGCCAGCCACTCGGAGCGGCGACGACGGTTGAGCAGCAGGAGGTCCCGGCCGCTCGGGGTCAGGGAGACCAGGGACTGGCGCCGGTCGGACGGGTCGGGGGTGCGGTCGACGAGCCCGCGCTCCTGCAGCGCCTTGACGATGCGGGTCATCGAAGGGGCGGCCACCCGCTCGGCGGCGGCGAGCGCCCCGATCGGCTGGTCGTCGGCCCGTGCGAGCGTGCCCATCGCCGAGAGCTGGCTCGCCGTCAGCTCCAGCCCGTCGGCGCGCACCTGGCGGAGCCGGCGCGCGAGGCGCATCACCGCTGGGCGCAGCCCGTCGGCGAGCCCGGACACGCTGCGCAGGTCGCTGCGCTGGCTCCGGGCCGGGGTCGTCGTCGTCACGCGGTCAGCCTACTCCTTAGCAATGTTAAATACAAAGGCTAAGGATCTTCGAGGGCGAGCAGCCGTCGCGGCCGACAGTCCGCCGCAGAAGACCCTGGTGTCGCGGGGTCAGACGGGGCCGCCGCGGCTCCGCGTCCTTACGATGACCGTGGTCGGCCGAGGTGTGGGCCACGGACGAGAGGGACCAGGGGATGGCGCGGATCACCCGCCGAACAGCGCTGCTGGGCGTCGTGGCGGCGGGGCTGGCCGCCTGCTCCAGGGACAAGACCCCGGCGCCGGCTCCCGCCGGCGTGACGACGCCGGACCTCGTCCCCACCCCTGCGGCCCCGACCACCCCGGCCGCGCCCGTCGACACCCGGCCCCGCTGGCCGTTGACGGGCGAGCTGCTCAAGAACAAGAAGGACGCGCGGCACGCCGCCGTCGCGGTCAAGGTCCCGGACAACCGCCAGGAGCACCCGCAGCGCGGGATCGACCAGGCCGACATCGTCTTCGTCGAGCTGGAGGGCTACCGGGACGCGACGGGCCACAGCGCCACCCGGCTGATGCCGGTGTTCCACTCGCGGATGCCCGGCACGGTCGAACCGGTCCGCTCGATCCGACCCGTCGACATCCCGCTGCTCAGCCCGATGGACGCGATCATCGGCAACACCGGCGCCGCGCACTGGGTGATCAACTACGTGAAGCACTACCGCGCCCACGTCGAGGGGATGCTGTCCTACCTCGCCACCAAGGGCTCGGGCGCGTACGGCACCGACCAGTCGCGGATCTACCAGTACCAGGGGCAGACCTACTACGACCGGGCCACGACCTGCCACCCGAAGGTCCTGGCCAAGCAGACCAAGCGCTTCACCGACGGCCCGCCCCGGGTCTACTTCCCGATCGCCTCGACCAAGGCCGAGGTCAGCACCACCAAGGGCAAGGCGGGCAAGACGCTGAAGGTGCCGTGGAAGGGCGACGACTACTTCATGGGCTACACGTACGACAAGAAGTCGAAGCGCTACCTGCGCAGCATGCCGTGGGGACCGCACGTGCTGGCCGACGGCAAGCGCGTCTCGACCGACAACGTGCTGGTGATCAAGACTCACCAGCACTACGACAAGATCTACTCCGGCTCGGGGGCCGACGAGCCGCTGCACGACATCATCGACGCCAAGGGCGCGTTCTACTACTTCCACGGCGGGAAGTACGTGACGGGGACCTGGCGCAAGGCGGGGATGACGGCGCTCTTCACCTTCACGCTCGAGGACGGTCAGCCGCTCAAGATGGCGGCCGGGCAGACGTTCGTGGAGCTGCCCGACACCAAGGCCAAGCTCCGCATCGGAGACTGAGCGCGACGGTTCCGGTTGCCCGGGCGGACCGGGGGTAGGCAGGGGCCATGACGAGGAGAACGCATGAGTGACCGGACTTCGGGCCAACCGTCGCGGTGGCTGACGATCTATCTGCAGAACCACGAGGCGGCGGCGAGCGCCGGGACGGACCTCTTCGCCCGCATGTCCCGCTCGCAGCGGGAGCGCCCGTGGGGTCCCGCCGTGGTCGACGTCGCCGAGGAGGTGGCGCAGGACCTCCGTACGCTCCGTGGCCTGCTCCGCTCCAGCGGGGTGCGCCCCGACACGGTGAGCAGCCTGGCGCTGCGAGCGGGCGAACGGGTCGGCCGCCTGAAGCCGAACGGCCGCCTCGTCCGCCGTTCCCCGTTGTCCGACCTGGTCGAGGTGGAGGCCGGTCTCGACGCCGTGCAGGCGAAGGCGGCCGGATGGGCGGCCCTGCGCGTGGCCTACCGGTCCGACCCGCCGATCGACCTGGACGAGCTCACGCGCCGCGCCGACGACCAGATCGCCCGGATGCGGTCGGTGCACGCGAGGGTGGCCGCCGCCGTCCTCTGAGCGGGCGGAGGGGGTTCGCCGGCCTCAGAGGTCGAGGCCGGCGATGACCTTCTCGAGCAGCTCGGCCATGGTCTCGATCTCGTCCTCGCTCAGACCGGCGAGCACGTCCGACTCGACCGTGTCGGACTGCCGGATGACCTCGACGAACAGGGCGTAGCCGGCGTCGCTCAGCTGGATCAGCACCCGGGTGCGGTTGTCCGGGTCCTGCTCCCGGGTGATGAGGCCGCGCTCGACGAGCCGGTCGAGCCGGTGCGTCATGGACGAGGGGGCGATGTTCGTCGCCGCCGCGAGCTGGGACGGCGTCAGCGGCGCGTGGCCGGGGCTGCGGGCGAGCTCGGAGATGACCAGGTACTCGTTGGTGGAGATGTCCAGGTCGACCAGCTGGCGGTCGTACCACTGGTTGAGCCGGCGGGAGAGCCGGTGGACCGCGGTGATCACGCGCTGGATGGACTCGTCGGCCCCCGCCTCCACGAACGTGGCGACCGCCTGTCGGAGGTCGGCGGCGTCGCCGGGCGAGAGGACGACCGGTTTGGCGGCAGCAGCCGGCGCGTCGGTCATGGGCACAGTCTTGCCGATCGGTCGCGAGGTCACGGACGCCCCTCAGTCGAACAGGGAGTCGCTCTGGTCCCAGTCGATGGTCTCCCACAGCAGGGCGGGCAGCTCCTCGAGGTGCTCCTCCTCGACGACGCTCGAGTGCGCCCCGCACCCGTGGTCCACGCCGACGACCTGGCCGTCGGAGGCGGAGAAGCCGTTGGTGCACGCCCCGAAGAGCACGCCGAGCTCGCCCGTCAGGCGGGTGAAGAACCCGCACGTCTCGCAGACGTCCGGAGCCTGGCGCGTGAGGTTGTTGTCCGGCCCGGGCGGACCGAGCGACCAGCGCTGCACGGCCTCGTCACGACCGGTCCGGGTGAGCACCCGTTCGCGACCCAGACCGAGCTCGGCCACGACGATCCGCGCCAGCTCCTCCTCGGCGGGGTCCTCGCTGGCGGCGGACTCACCACCGGTGTAGCCGGGCTCGAGGCGCTCGTCGTCGACCGGCGAGGCCATCAGCAGACCCGCGGTCACGTCGCCCGGTCCCACGCGCTCGGCCCACGGCACCCAGCGGGGAGCCAGCAGCGACCCGTCGCCCGGCAGCAGCACGACCTCGTCGACGGTCACGACCTTGGCTCGCGACGCCCGGGCGACGGTGACCGACCAGTGCCACCCCGCGTAGCCGGGGTGGGTGGAGGCGAAGACGTGCGTGAGCACCCGGTCGCCCTCGGCCACGGCGCCGAGGTGCTCGCCCACGCCGACGACGCCGGCGGTCTCGAGCGCGGCCTCGCGGGCGAGGTCGACGGCGTCCAGGCAGGCCTGGTCAGGCTTGGGCGTACGTCCCGACGGGCGGGTGGTCGTGGTCGTGGTGGCCATGCCTACAGCTCCAGCTCGTCGGCGACGGCCCGCAGGACCGAGGCCAGCTTGGCCGCCGTGCGCGCGTCCGGGTAACGACCGCGGCGGTAACCGTTGCCGACGTTGTCCATCGTCTTGATCAGGTCCTCCACGATCACGGTCATCTGGTCGGTCGGCTTGCGCTGCGCCTTGGACAGCGACGGCGGCGCCTCGAGGAGGTGCAGCGACAGGGCCTGCTCGCCGCGGCGCCCCTCGACGACACCGAACTCGACCTTCTGCCCCGGCTTGAGGGCGGTGACCCCTTCGGGCAGCACGTTGGAACGGACGTAGACGTCGCCGCCGTCGTCCTTGGTCAGGAAGCCGAAGCCCTTGTCTGCGTCGTAGAAGCGGACCTTGCCAGTCGGCACGCCGGACCTCACTGCTCGTTCGTCTGTGGTGGATGCTGAGCCGCGCGCACACGCCGCGACCCGTACATGCCCTGACTCCGGGCAATCCGCCAAGACTAGCGGGACGCACGTCTCCGCCCAACCGGGATCCGCGTCCCCGACCCACCCGGATCGGCCCCGGCCGAAGGGCCGGGCCGTTCTCGTCGCCGCCGTCTCCCGGGCCACCGGCTCACTAGACTCGGCAGCGTGGCGACGTGGGAGGACGGTCCGGAGTACGCGCCGCACGAGCGCCCGCAGTACTTCGCCGACGCACCCCTCCCTCCCCTGGAGCAGGCCCCGCCCGTGGCCCGGCCCGCCGACGGGCTGCCGGCGTCCCGCCCGCACTTCGACCACCCGTCGTCCCCCGTCGCCGCGCTGGCGACGCTGGTCCCCGAGCCGCCCGACGAGCGCGACCCTCGCCGCCCGTTCGACACCGTCACGACGACCCTGACCTCGGAGTCCGCCTGGGGGCCGACCGGCTCGTCGTCCGGCACCGCGGCGGTGACCCCGACCGAGCCCTTCCCCACGGCGCCCCATCCTGCAGCCGCTCCCGTTCCCGGAGTGCCGCCCGTACGCGCGTCGCCACCCGGGGCCGGGGCGCCCTGGCCCGTGCCCGAGCAGCCCGCACCCGCGGGTCCGGTGAGACCGGTCGCAGCGCCCGCGCCCACGGGACCGCCGCCGCAGGACCCGTACGCCTACCCCGCTCCCGGGACGCCGAGCTGGTTCGCCCCGCCGCCCACCACGTACGGCGAGCAGCGTCAGCCCGGGCGCGTCGACGCGCGGCGGCTCGTCGAGGGGGCCACCCCGGGCCTGTGCATCTGCCTCGCCCTGGGCGGACTGATCTACGTGCTCGCGCCGATCATGCTGATCGTCGCCGTGGTCCTGTCGACGCGCGTCCAGGTGGCGCAGCGGGCCGTCCGCACCGCGTTCCGGATCGCGGCCGGAGCGGTGGGCTTCTTCGCCGTCGTCGGGCTGTTCCGGTCGGTGTTCGACGGCGACCCGTGGTGGGGGTTCGTCGCGGGCTGGTCGGCCGTCATCTGCTGGGTGATGCTCGGCGTGCTGCTGCTTGTCGTCTGGCAGGCCCTGATCCGGCCGACTCAGCCACCGCCGCCGCCGTCCTCGAACCCCTGGGGCTGACCGGGTGGCCGCACCCGCACGTCCTCGCACCCTGACCGAGAGCCTGCGCCGCTGGCCCGTCGAGGCGGTGGAGACGCTCCTCCGGGCGCGCCCGGACCTGACCGTCCCGATGCCGCGCGACCTCTCCGAGCTGGCGTCGCGCGCGACGACGTCGGCGTCCACCAGCCGGGCGCTCGACGACCTCGACGCCTGGCAGCGGCTGGTCGCGGAGGCGTTGGCCGCGCTGCCCGACCCCACGACGCTGGCGGACCTCGACGCGCTGCTCGCCGGGAGCCCGGCCGAGGTCGTCGCCGCGGTGGACGTCCTGCGGACCCGGGCACTGGCCTGGGGCGAGGACGAGGCGCTGCACCTCGTCCGGACCGCTCGCGAGGCGTTCGAGCCGCACCCGCTGGACCTCGCCCCGCCCTCCCGCCAGCCCGTCGGCGACGCGGAGATCGACGCGGCGCTGGCCGCGTGCACGCCGGCCATGCGCGCGGTGCTGGACCGTCTGGTCTGGTCGCCCACCGGGGTCGCCCGGCAGGCCGACCGGGCCGGTGGCGCGGCGGACCGGACGCCCGTCGGCGCCCTCCTGGCGTCGCGGCTGCTGCGCACGCTGGACGGCGACACCGTGGTGCTCCCCCGCGAGGTCGCCCTGCGCCTGCGCGAGGGCCGGGTCACGCCGGAGCCGGTCCCCCGCCAGGCCCCGCACCTGACCGGGCGGAGCCGTCCGGCGACCCTCGTCGACCGGGCCGCGGCCGGCGCGGCCCTCGGACTCCTCGACGACGTCGACCTCGTCGCCCACGCTCTGGAGGGCACGCCCTTCCGACCCCTGCGGACGGGCGGGCTCGCGGCGCGGGACCTGACCGCGCTCGTCCGGGCGCTCGGCACCGACGTCGCCCACGCCACCTTCGTCGTCGAGCTGGCCGCCGCCGCGGGGCTCGTCGCGCCCGGCAGCAGCCACGGGGTGCTGCCGACCTCCGGCTACGACCGCTGGGTGACCCGCCCCGCCCCGGAACGCTGGACGGCGCTCGCCCTGGGCTGGCTGGCCGCACCGCGATGGTTCGCGCGGTCCGCCGCGAGCGGGGCGCACGCGCTCGGCCCCGAGGCGGAGTCGCCGTCGGCCCCCGCGCTGCGCCGGGTGGTCCTGGGCCTCGCCGTCGAGGCCGGTCCGGGCACGGTGCTCGACGCCGCCGACCTGGGCGCCGCGCTGGCCTGGCACCGGCCCCGGCTCTCGCGGACGCCCGAGGCGGCGGTCGAGCTGACGAGGGACCTCTGGCGCGAGGCGTCCTGGCTGGGTTACGTCGCGCTCGGTGCGGTGTCGGACTTCACGCCGAGCCTGCTCGCCGACCGGCCGATCCCCGAGCCCCTGGCCGCGCTCTTCCCCGACCCGGTCACCGACCTGGTGCTGCAGGCCGACCTCACCGCCGTCGCCCCCGGCCCGCTGCGGCACGACGTCGCCGCCGACCTGCGGCTGCTCGCGACCCAGGAGTCGCGGGGGGCCGGCGCGGTCTACCGCTTCAGCGCCGACTCCGTACGCCGAGCCATGGACGCCGGCTGGTCGGCCGAGGACGCCCTCGGCTGGCTGCGCGGGCACGCGTCCACCGCGGTGCCCCAGCCGCTGGAGTACCTCGTCGGCGACGTCGCGCGGCGTCACGGTGCCGTGCACGTCGGCCCGGCTCTGAGCTTCGTCACCAGCGAGGACGACGCGCAGCTCAGCACGTTCCTGCGCCACCCGCAGGCGGCCGTGCTCGGGCTCCGACGGCTGGCTCCCGGTGTGGTCGTGGCCGCGGCTGAGCCCGACGAGCTGCTCGAGGCGCTGCGCGACGCCGGCCTCAGCCCGGTCGCCGAGGACGCGCACGGCCGGAGCCTCGCAGCCCCACCGGTGCCCCGGGCTCCCGCCACGCGGCTGACGACGCCGGCGGCCCCGCCCCGGGCCGCCGACGTGGCCGCGGCCGTCGTCGCGGCCGACCAGCGTGCCGCCACCGCCTCGAGCGCCGCCGCCGCGCTCGACGACCTGCGCGCCGCGACCCGCGACGGGCTGCCCGTCCGGGTCACCTGGGTCGAGAACGACGGCCGCTCGACCCAGCGCGACCTCGCCCCGCTCGACCTGAGTGCCGGTCTCGTCCGCGCGGTCGACCGGTCCAACGCCCAGATCGTCACGATCGCCCTCTCCCGGATCGCGGCCGTCGAGCCCGCCTGAGCGCAGGCCCGGGACGACCCGCTCGTGCGGCGGTGGGCCCACCACCCCGCGCATACGCTTGGCCGGATGTCTGATTCCGCGCCCGGCCCGCTCGTCGTCCAGTCCGACAAGACCCTGCTCCTCGAGGTCGACCACCCCGCCGCCGAGGCGTGCCGGATCGCGATCGCCCCCTTCGCCGAGCTCGAGCGCGCGCCCGAGCACATCCACACCTACCGGCTCACCCCGCTGGGCCTGTGGAACGCACGCGCCGCCGGCCACGACGCCGAGCAGGTGGTCGACACCCTGCTCACCTACAGCCGCTACCCCGTCCCGAACGGGCTCCTGGTCGACGTCGCCGACACCATGGACCGCTACGGGCGGCTGCGGATCGAGAAGCACCCGACGCACGGCCTGGTGCTCGTGACCACCGACCGGCCGGTGCTCGCCGAGGTGCTGAAGTCGGCCAAGG
>Ga0210040_10007879_pt1 | contig 12762 bp, 13 predicted proteins | sample CryGeyCG12114_NA_FD_185462 | JGI IMG/M metagenome (GOLD analysis project Ga0210040, IMG submission 185462) | Groundwater microbial communities from aquifer - Crystal Geyser CG19_WC_8/21/14_NA (SPAdes) (version 2) | ecosystem: Environmental > Aquatic > Deep subsurface > Groundwater | place: USA... | reverse complement strand
ATATAATTACTGAGCATGATTTCCTAGCTTGCTCGATCTCATTTTGAAAAAATATTACATGCAAAGAAAAGGATTCATTTTCTTATGAAGAAATGCTCCAGATACACGGAGGTAGTCATAAGTGGAACTGATCCGAGTGCCTGCAGAGCTGTAATGCATGACTCAAGAAATCTTTGAAAATCCAGTCGAGTTTTAGAATTTCTTCCAGTTACCATTTTAGATGTAAAAAGTTTAAATAATATCAAAATGTTCATGCATGAGAAAAGAATATAAGTTTTATACTTTATTGTATGCAATTTTATTTGTAATGTCTTTGACAGAAACGAGTTTTTAAATATAACGGCTAGCCATGGTGTATTATCCATATTCGTCTATGTAAGTGCCCAACAAAACAAGACAACGCTAACAAAATCACATTTCTTAAAGTTCTAAATACCAACTATCATTAAAATCTGCTGACTCCAGATGCAGTGAAACCATAGATTATAGAATTTTTAAGACCAAACATCTAGCATATAAATATTGATACAAGAAACAATAAGTTCATATAATCACGTAGGCTCTCACCTAATTTTCTTAAATTACAAAACACTGTACATAAAGCATTATCACAATTAGTGTTACTTCGAGCAAAAGTTGATAAACAACCAATGAGCTGCAATATACGTACGTCAATTGTATACTTTAACTAGCCAACAATGATTTTGATCTAGTCTGCAGTTATTTAATATAGGAAACGAGCCATAATTATGAATACACTTTCAATCCATCTGGAATAACATAAACATCATCATTCTTAACTCTCAAGTCAATAAAGCTATCATAACGTGCATCCTTTTTTGCATATTTAATCAGGACCCAGTTACTCCAAGAAAAAACTAGTCTTGAAGAAAAATTGAGCAGTAGCCTTGTAAGACTGCATCTAATCACCCACCTGAGAGTGAATACATATGCAAAATAACAAAACTTTTCCCACCAGTTCATTAAAGTGTGCAAGTTTTTGCTGGACGCAACACGCGCAACATTTTTCTCCATGAAGCACAACAAGGACTTTGTACGAAAGAAGAAAAAATAGCGAGAAGACCCAGCAGTCATAGCTTTCCACAGACGGACAGCTTTGTTATCACACATGCAAAAGCTGAATAGGAACACTTCTTGGAAAATCTTTTCGTTTGTCTGTTCGCAGTAGTGGTAAGGTATGCATAAATTATAGGAATCTTCCAGTCCTAAAAGACTTCCCAATAGAGCCCAAATGTGAACAAATCCTTCCATCCCTTTAGCATGCTTTTTTCTTGTCTCATGGATCCCGAATACTTTGGGGAACAAGGCTACAAATCCAAAGAATGCAAACTGTATTATGGCCAAATCGTATTGACTTAAAGGCACATCAGGATTCACAGTTGTGTAGATTTTCGGTTTATTTTTGGGATCTGCTTCCACAGATTTCAAGTCTTCTCTCAACGCTGTCAAAAGCTTGTCCTCGTCGTCATTCAATTTGAGTTGGTATGTTGGTGGAGGCACATAGACATGGAAATTTTTTGCTGCATTCCTTTGCACCTTTCGTACAGAAAATATGTCCTTCGCCGCTTTGGAGGATTGATCAAGGAGATCACTTTCGTACCATCGTTTCACACGTAAAATGGTGAGCAAGTATTTTTTCAACGAGGTTTCCCTGTCATGGATTGCTCCAGTACGTAAAAGTAATGCTTGGATAGGTTTTACACACAGTAGGAATGCTAGTGCAACCAAGTGAGCAAAAATTATGGCAAAAAAGTTACGACGAACAAATTTTTTCCCTTCATTCACAAGCTCAGGATTTACCCAGTCTGGGAGTATTAACGAAGAATTTGATAGTTGAGATCCTTTTGAGTCAGTTGTGTCTCCATTATTGTTGTCAACGGTGGGAAGCTCTTTTACTGGAATTAGCGGAGCTTCTACAATCAGTCGGTGATATAAGATTTCTGATGCACTAGGCTTCCTATCTGTGAGATGATTTGCACTGATTGTTATTTGGTCTGTATCAATTTTCGTGTATGTTGCTTTTTCTTCGTTTAGGATGTCCAGTGTGGACGACACAGTAAAGCTTTCGTTCGGAGACATGATTTTTTTTCTATTATTTTGTAGATAGTTTGTTTCACATTTTCATTCACTTGCTTTTTGTGGGTCAGGGGTACTGTCCGGTACGGTGCATGATGTTCACTTCACTTTCAATATTAGCTAACTAAACTGAGGCACAATTGGGTTATACGTTGTGTCAGGCACGACTTTCAATGACAGACTAAGGAAATATTGAAATAATCGTCAAACTCGTTTGGTGAGTTTATGAAAATGAGGGAACATGAAAATTTAATGAAGGCATGCGTAGGTCGCTTCTACTCTGCAATCGCACTTGTAATCATAGGTTGACCAACAGAGCTTCGGAAAGTGGACTGGGGTTAGGATATCTGTATGGTATGAATGAGGAGCGAACGTGAGTTGCTTGCCGTCTACATAAGGTGATGGATTTCGCAAAAATCGCAAGTAACTAACTAACTAACTAAGTATTCAAGCAAGCCAGCTTGAATAATCTGCTATTTTTTGCCCCACTGGTTTGCTTATGTGCGTAAGTTGCGCTGCAAAAAGGAAATAAGTGCTGTTGGTAACAATGAGAATGATGATAGGATAGCTTGTTATAACTAACTAACTAAAGCTTGCAAAAAACTATGGGGTCTTCCCATTCCATTTTAAATATGTTACGTATCTAAGGTGTAGTTAGCTTGTGGGAAATATTTTGTGTAATTGGTAGCTAGTAGCTGTGAACTGCTCGAGTGAGATAAAACATTCATTTTTTGTCCTTTTTCTAGTTAAAAAACTGAGACTGAAAGGAAATCCTTCGTAGTTCAATTCAGTAATAATGCAGTATGTGCTTATGGTCGTTCTATTATCATTGTGATTATGATCCGTGCACCTTAATTACATTTCCAAGCATTGTTTGCTACAAAGCTGGATTTGCTGACATTTTTTAGCGTTCAGGCAGCTAACTAACTATCTGCAACTTGAACGTGTGAATTTTCCCTATATAAACAATATTAATGATGGCAATAGTCGGAGTTTGAATAATATTCAGTTAGAAAAATGTTCTGTTTTGCAATTTAATTTTAGTACACAGTACACATGATATTGAATTCTCGCCAAGTTCGTGCTCTCGTCTTGTCAATGAATAAATGTGTGTAAAAACATCAGGTGATGTCGCAACTTAAAAGTCGCTCATATAGTCTATGCATTCTGTTTTCATAGTGTGTGTGTGCAAGGAATGAGATAATTTATTCACTATCCAAAGAAATCCTCAGAGAATAAGAAAAACATACAAGTGATTCCCAGATTTAATCTAGCTAACTCCAAGTTATTAACCTTGTCATATAGTGTAAGAACAGCAGCTTCTTTTATTTACATGCGTTGAGTTTTGAGCTTGCATGACACTTAAAGTCAGTCCTTCATTCACAGACATGAATGCATAATGATCTATTTATGTCGTGTTGTCATCATATGGGTGAATTATACGGAAAGCCAAATTGTGGTTATTCGCAAGATTGCGACAGAGTTTTAAGACATGCATGGTCATATATACGCACAGCATATTAAATGGTGCTCTACTCTGCTGCAATATAATTACATAGACCATGAGCTTGCTTTACCATGCAGCGCTGATTTTATTATAATGAAGCATGTCTTTCATTAGGAACATAAGGTTTGTTGAAACTGGTTTTAATCATATCACAAGGATCACAAGTAATAGTATTATTAGTTAGTACAGTATGAATTTTTCTCATGAACTGTGGACACTGTAAAATATTCTTAACACTATTACTTCACAAAATGGTATTATTCGCGAGCAATTCTACTGTAAAAGCTGGTCAAGGCAATCCCAAATGCTTGTAGTGGACAAAATGGAAATGTAAAATCTAGGCTAAAAGCATCCGAAGTGACACGTCCAAATTGCATTAGTACATGATCCTCTGCGCACATAAAATAATATTGGTTCACAAATTAATAGACTGCTTGAAAGACATAAAGCATCCTTGAGATTCCGTCTAGCCATGCATAATTAGAGTGAGCGTATGAATATCCACTTTTTATGCACTTACCCATATCTGGATATATAATCTGGAAATTCTTCACAGATGGGTGAGTGGCCCGTCCGTGGAAATCTAATGTATGGGAATTAGAATTCATATTCCACTCTGGGTCCTTGTTTTTTAATAAAATCATTTTGGGTAAAGACTCATTATCTGTCTCCTTTTTAGCACGATCTAAGCAAACACATGCATGAGAATAAGTTGTTTAGCATTGTTTTAAGATTATGAATAGTAATTCAATGATTTTGAGCAATTTTTTCTCACAAAGTATTGTTTCACTCTCATTATCTGGTCGAATACAACAGCGTTCGTATGTGTTTTGCATAGAAGGCACAAATAATTTCATTTTCCGTGGTCCAGCCATACCCATAAAATTGGATTCCTGCATAGTCTCAAACAATTTATGATTCTAAGACTTGCCACCTACTTATTTTTTTGGCACGTAAAAAATCTATTATAATTTTGAATATTGGGTCAAAACTTACATAGGTAACAGAAGAAAGTTCTTCCCTAAGGAAACTCTGAGTTTTATCTTTTAATTTTCTTTGCCCTTCCCTAGGAACTTTATAATATGGAATTGCCGTATCATAAATGGTGAACTCTGTCCCTTTCAAATTAGAAGACACAGTTCCAATACAATTTGGGCCCCCGACGGAAAAATCTGATGGATCAATACTGATGACATAGTGTAATCCCCTGAGTGTTCGTTGTTTTTGGGCGATCAGAACCAATGCCTACAAAATTATACAAAACGAGCTTTGGAACACTTTTTTTCAATCGAGGACATCTATTTGCTTGAAAATTTTACCTTTTTATTATTCTCCCTTTCTATATGCATGTAAAAATAGGAGGAATGATTAAATCTATCGATTCCTTTTTTTCTACGGCGCGTAACTTTACACTGTACAGTAAATCCAGGTGTCACAGGTAACAGGGCAAAGGCTTCCAACTCATCCATAATGGCTGGCAATCCTAAACTACGTCGCACAAATGGCAGACCATCTTTTTCAATTTCTTCGCGCTGAAATGTAGAAATTAAAAGGTGTCAAATCTCTGAAGCCGTATAATATTTGGAAATTGTTTATCTTGTAGTTTCAGATTCATACAATGTATATAGCTTTTCTCAAATCCTTCATTGCCAACTGTCCCGTATTTTGTTCTGTAGTAGTGCTAGTAGAATCGTCATCACTTTCTATCATGGCTTCATCAGAAATACCGAAAGCTTGCATTTCCTTCTCAAAAGTTTCATCCTTTTCCAAAGGAATGATTTGCAGTATCTCTTTGGTCACCACAGACTCTCGAGATATGTAAAAACTTCTCACACTGGACGCAGTAGTAGGCCTGGACGACGCTATACTGCCCCAAGCCCATCGTTCATCATCGTCTGGAATACTCGGGGGTGCATGATATTTTAAAACCTTTTGGTTAGGAAGGATAGCTGAATCCGATTTTGTTTGGCCCGGGTGAGGTGCCATTGATGGATACACTGGCACGTTTGGTCTTTGTCTGTGAGTTTCAGGGACTACTACTGTAGTATCTGATGACTTTGTTTGGAGGATTACACCTGAAGCAAAATAAAAAAGGTTAGTTTAGAATGTTTGTTTGTTTATTTCATTTGTTATTTGTTAATTTATTTTTGTTTTATTGTTCGTGTGTCATTTACCAAGCCTCGGAAAAACCTGTGCAGCAAAAATGTTCAAAAAAAAACTTTTCCCAAGTACTTTGAACGGAAGAACATTCTTAAACATAAGTAGGGTTTAGTTAAATGACATGGATTTTATCAAACGACATAATCAGAAGAAAGGGCTTAGTAATAGGGATCAGCCCTTAATATAAGTTGCATATTAAGATTCAGCTTGTCAAGCTCATTCATTTGATGTGCTATTTGTCAAAATCCGTAATACGGATTACTACATAATCCGGATTCCGTATTATGTAGTTATAACGAATTTTTCGCAACTCTTAACAGTTTAGGGCTCAATTATAAAATAGCTGAAACTCAAAATTTGAATTTCATTATTACAGGTTTTGAAAAACAATAAAATGGCGATAAACTAGTAATGGGCTAAGCGAATGTTTGCAGGATTGACTATAGCTATATTGACGGTGGTTATTGTAAGTGGAATAAGCCCTGTACTTAGCTAAAAATTCATTGTAAAACATAATTGGCATTACTTCCTGAAGGAGCCTGCTGGAGTAAAGGTAACGCGTCAGTATTTTTGCAATCTCCTGCCGTTTTATGGGCTAGTGTGGTCTCCTTAGAGTTACTTTCTTGCTGGTTGCTGCTTGCATGATCCCCAAAACTGTTTTTGTCTTGGATTTCATTATTCGTAATTGCAACCGGTACTGCTTCCATACTATCCATAATTGTACTTAACGGTCTAAAAGTGCCCTTGCGTCGTAGAGTTTTTGGAAGATCCAAATTGGCGGTTTCCTTTGGTTTCTCTGGTGTTGAGTTTAACTTTGCTGTCGCTGTCATCACTTCAAAAAATGAAGTTGCTTCTTTAAATCTCCTTTCTGGAGCATCTCCTTTTGCTGGCAAACTTTCCTTTGATTCCATTATACTGCTAAGAACTGTATTTATATTTTTGATAAAAAGCGTTTCAGTATAAAACTGTTCAACTGGAAATTCTCGTGAAATGAGAGCAAAAAATTGGGACGCTTTTAGGGTGTCAACTTCATTTGTCATTTGTGATTTATTCAAAGTATAATAATAAATGCCAGCTTCTATGACAACTACATTATATTTTACATACCTTGATGATTAAAAAATTTCAGATATTCTATATCAGTTATGATGATTCCTGAGAAAAATTCTAAAAATTATTGTACCTAAATGTACAATGTACAACTATTTTGAAGCATGCATGCAGCAAACAGGAAACTACCTAGGATTTAGCATTAAACATGTCACACAGTAGCCGCTCGATGGGAATATCTCCTACCGTCTGCTTGAAAAATAAATCCTCCAAAATTTTCCCACTCACTCGTTTGATTATTGGGAGCAACAAAAGGAGTTTTCCAAAACGAATTTTATTTGGAGGACTTTTCCCACAACAATATTCTTGGAGCATCATGTGTGTTTGATCTTGCAATAACTCAACCTGAAGTCTTTCCCTTAGTGCTGTGGTCTCTGCATTATAAAAAACAAGTTAATAACATAAACACACCAAACTATAATTCATACGGAAAAAATAAAATCTTACCAGGCTTGAAAAGAACAAGAGCTTTCAAACATGCAAGCTCTGTATGATCCGGGCGTACGCTATTTATCCGATCCAACGTGTCCCTCAATAATTTTGCATCTGAGAGAACGGAAACTTGGCGCCCGTGTCGACTAATTATGCAGTTTGCCAACAACTGGTCTGTTTTTGAAACATTGCCAAAATTAATTTCAAGCGAACTAAAGTGTATATTTGCATAACTTTCTAAAAAAATTCATGAAAACTAACGCGCTCAAATTTTTTGTAAAAACCTACAAATAACAAATAAATAATGAATTTTCCTTACTCTCATCAATAGTGAATCCCCATTGTGCCGCACTGAGGATAAAAAGTTCAGGCCACGCGACTTCAAGTAGTACCACTTGGTCACTAAAAGGGAGCTGTGTGTATATAAAATCCCATACCATTAAATTACAAGCTACACTAGAATAAAGCTTTTACTTACTACCAAACCCATCACACACACACACACAGGACAATACAATAAGGATTTTAACAGTAACAACTCACACTGAGAAACGAGGGGACACTTCTGGCCCACTTGACGCTCAAAAACAGCAATTTGGCGGCTGCTTCGTAAATGCTCTCATTCACCAAACTGCCAACATGAAGATTCTCCAAAAACTTGTAATAATTGTTGGGCTCCTCAGTTGCCCCGGAAGAGCTCACTTCATCTTCCTTAACTACAGTTGTATGGGAGCCATTTTCTTCCACAATGGCCACTCCACCCGAATTCCTTGTAGATGAAGATGGACTATTTCCTTTGGGCTCAATGGAGAAGCCATGCGCTTGGTTTGAAGAACTGCAAGAAGCAGCAGCAGCAGTAGTAGAAACATGAATAATTGGAGATTTTCTCATCAAAGATGAAGGACCAGTTTCACAAACTGCGCCTTGCTGTTCTCCTGATCCTTTTAACGCACTTAAAGGGAAAAGTTCTGCAGCCAGAAATGGATTCGGGGGTGCTGAAGAAGTGATAGTAAATGCTGAAGAAGATGGCTCTCTGGAGTTTGTGGAGAACATGAGGGATGAGGAAGCGCCCGGATTAAACATGTGTGGGTAAAATGGTGGTTTCATTGGGAAATAGTATGGAGCAAAGTTGCCACTGAATTGAGGCAAGTATTTGGGTTTGGATGAGGATGTCCGTGGAGCGCGTTCATGTTGGACGGCTGTTTAGAAACAAAATTATAATTCATTTAGTTTTTGAGTGTTGTTCAAGAACTTTATATTGTCATCATATGTGAGCCAATAGGAAAGATTTGATACCTAAAATCATTACGTTGCATTCTCCTATAAGCGTTAAACGCTTTCATTTATTGTGCGAAAATACTCGTCCTACCAATGCTTACACATTTAAATTGTAGTCACTGGCATTTGGTTCACAGTAAATTGTTCATATATAGTAAAAGCTGAAATAGTAACACAAACAATTTGTGGTCTGTGAGTGACGGCCAGTAGACTACACACGTTACAAAAGAAACCAGAGTGTGAAGTAAATAAAATAGAGCAAACAAGCGAGCACAACTCACTCAATCCATAGTATTGTACCACTACGCGCTCAAAAAGTGCCCAGTGTGCAAACAATGTTCCCTCCTAATGATTTGCAAATAAAAGAGTCCAAGTTCTCTTTTTCAAGAGTCTACTTAATCACTTTCAGTTTGTTGATTTCCACCATTGCAAGTAAATTATCCGTCTTCCGTTCACACCCGAGAAAAGCAATTATTTCTTTCATACAAACGCCCAGCTCATTATGTGCATTATAGTCTTCCCGTTTAAAAAAGATTGTTTTGCTTGACATAACTAGCTGCCTACTAATTAGCTAAAATATACTAAATTCTTTTTAAAAAGTTGCAAACTTATTGCAGATCAAGAAAACTAACTCTGTACTACTTTTTACTTTGCTTCGTTGGAGTTGGAATGTAAATTGTATCGAAAGGCGGAAACTTTCACTGTCAAATAAAGTGTAACAGCAGCATTCTGTGATATCATCAGTTTCTCACTTTGCACTCTCGTCTTACTTTGGGATTGAATGAGAGGGCTGACTGACTGACAAAAAGATAACAATGCGGCTCAAAATATACAAAACTGAGAGCGACTGCAGCTGACGGCAGTAGCTTTCACACTTTACTTTCCTTAATGGCAGTATAAACATGAGCATGACTTTCCACACAGTCATACGATGAAGGCACAATGATGATGATGAGACGAAAAGGCAACCAACCACGGCTGTAAAAATCTTGTGATTTTCACACCATCATGTTTACACTTTCTATAGGGCTAACGACACACTAACAATGGGCAAGAATTTTGGGCTCAAAAACGAACCCTTTTCACCCAATCTGGCTTTATTTACTTTGGAATATAATATACATACAGTCATGACTGACTGAGACTGCCTGCTGCCCACGGAAAATTTTGAATACAAAAACAACGTATTATTCAATTATTTTAATCATTTTTATTGAAGACGAAATGCGAAATATTAACAATAATTATAATGACAATATAAAACTGCAAATTGCAATTTTATCGCATTGTGGCTTTCAGATTATTTTTTTCAAAAGCAAACTCAAAATTCGAATAAATACATTCTAAACAAGCATTTCAGTTGCTGCATGAATTGGCAAGGGATACCGGTGAAAGCAGACTCAAAGTTTAATCTGATCTAAAATTGACAGTGCAAAAAATTGTTCAAGCTCGTAACTTTAGCATGGGGTAAAAAAACCTGTATTTTTTTGTCGATTTAAGAATGTAGTAGTAATTACACGGAAGGACAAAACTTTGTGAACAATGATAGAGAACCACGAAATACTCCCTTGTGGTGGAAGCATCAAAAATCAAGCTGACGCTTTCATCAAAAATTTAGATGCTAAACTTATGACAACTTAAAAGGCAGTCATTAGTCACGCAATAATAATACAAGCAGCTGGTTCACTTCTCATAACACGGGTCTTTTTTCGCTTGTTACAAGTGCCTCTCTGTGCATACTGCATGGATATAAGTATACACTCCCAAGGCATGCACACTATCTCCACAGTGTATTATGAAAGAATTTCAAGCGAGAATTCTATTCAACCACAGTAATAAATATGTCAACTCTCGTTCAATCATTAGTTAATCGGAAATCATTCTAGTCAGTGCCAAATTATGACTTCAGGGCTTATTTTCAACATTTCTCCTCAAACAATTTGTTGTTCTCTTAGGTTAAAACATTTTGTTGTATCAGCTTGCCCCAATCACTACTTAAGATGGAAACTTACCTTTTCCTACTCACTTTGCTCTAAAGCGTCGGTTTTATCGAGACGAAAACTGTTTAAGCGAAACCTACAGGGAACAAATAATAGTGTGGAAATCGAACCATTTAATATACCTTCCCGCTTCATATTAGCTTCCAAGCATTTTCTGAACCGACATGCTTGACATTGATTCCTTCTGCTCACATCCACAATGCAGTTGTTATTCTCTTTACAAACGTAATCCAAGTTTCTATATTTATTTAAAAAACTTTAAATAACAAATTTTACAATATTAACTATATACAGCGCAATTATTCATGTGGTTTTATTCACCGGCGAATAGATCTTTTGAAAAATCCTCGACATCCATCACAAGAGCTGACCCCATAATGTTTACCAGAAGCTTTGTCTCCACAGACTCTACACAAAACTTCTGTTCGACTTTCCTTGTCCATTTTTTTGACTTTGTGTGTAAGATAACAAAATGGCTGCGTCCAGCTGATCAATAAATTTTCTCCATAATGGCAGTCCTTCGTGTACTGCGATTAAAAGGAAGCGAAACAATTGTAACTTTAACGAACTAACTAGATTATAGACTTTGGGACTACTGGCTATTTGAGGTGAATAATTGAGAAGCACCCAGTGCATAATTGTAGCTTTTGGATGAACCCTCTACCAAAAGTCAGTTTGGATGTGGAGTGATAGGGCCATTATAATGAGTATGTGAGGGCAAGGGTGATTGCCGTACATGGTACATAATTTAAGATCCCGAAAGCTACTAAAATGTTGCTAGTTGGACTCAAATGCATGTAGCATAATAATGGGTGGTGCAAAATGAAACGATAAAGTAGAAAATAGCAAGTAGTTTGACCACAAGAAAATTTGGGAGAAATCAAAATGTGTGTTTTTATTTCCCTGCTAAAGAAAATAGGTAAATGAATTTGTTTACGAATTTGATTCATATACGTTGCAAAAACAGTTTACATTTTGTCTGGTATGTTTTTATTTTATTCATATGAAGGAAGGACTTACATTGGATAGTTTCATTCTAATAACATATTATTGCAGTTAATTCACCAGATATTTTGTTAAGAAAATAATTACTTCAGTTCGTTAACTTTTGAATCAATCGTGACAAAATGAAATCAACTAGCGCAAAAGGTCCACGACAGGAAAATTGAGTACTGTGATGAATTATGCACGGAAAAAGTTTGTATTTAATTGGATTAGCAGAGTTTTCTCAACTTTTTATCAGTACGTGAACGACTTAAATTGTAATCAATTAATAATAAACTTGTGACATGCAATCTCTGTACTTGACTATCTGTACTAGTAAGCATTAGAAACATTGGAGAAAAAACATCTTTTAAGCATCTAACAGTCTGCACTGAATCGGCATAAAATGACTGCAAGTATAGTGATGTTAACCCAAATGCTGATTTTTCTTGAACCAACTGACGGCAGCATTATCAAAACACCATTAGCAGCAATCAATAAGAATTTTTGAGTGATCGAAAGTTCGTAACAAATTCTTTCGTTCCGGTAGAAAAAAGGCTGCTGCATGGAAATCTATAGCTATAGCAGCTTAGGTCACAGTGATTGAAAATAAGTTGGGGAAAAAGGACAATATGCAAGAACATGCATGCAATCCGTAAAAAAGGGTTGCTTATGCAAATGATGACAAGGGCTAAAAAAACCACCAGATTAGTTTCTTACTTTCTCTTATACAATCCCTTATGCTATGCAAATGGCCTGCACCTCTTCAGTTTGAAATTAGGACTGTAAAAAATTAAAGTCATCATTCTTCCATTAGGTTTCCGTTTATCTATATTGTCAACACCAGGCTACCATTGGATGATACGATATTATTAATTTCTATACAAAATTTCTTTTTTGTCATGATGGGATTAAAAAATGCATACTTTATGACCCAACTTCTTGATGACATGACAAACTATTCTTTGGAAACCAATCAACCATGTATGGCATCATGAATATATCAATCAGACTTCCCAGCTTGACTGCATGATATTAGACCGTTCTAGCTAACTGGCCAAGGTGTAAAAATGTATCATATGCCTTTGTTCCTAATATTTTATTAATAATGCATACTTGTTGTGCACGTGAAACACACATATGGCTGTGATACAAACTTTGGAGTCTAATCATGTGTGGTAGTGGAAATCAAAA
>Ga0210040_10007878_pt1 | contig 12765 bp, 11 predicted proteins | sample CryGeyCG12114_NA_FD_185462 | JGI IMG/M metagenome (GOLD analysis project Ga0210040, IMG submission 185462) | Groundwater microbial communities from aquifer - Crystal Geyser CG19_WC_8/21/14_NA (SPAdes) (version 2) | ecosystem: Environmental > Aquatic > Deep subsurface > Groundwater | place: USA... | reverse complement strand
TGTACGACCCGACCTCGCGCTCACCGTCAGCGGTACGGACGTAGACCGTCCCGTCCTCGGTTGCCCGACCCCACTCGCTCATGCCGCTCCTCGCTCGTCAGATCGCCCATTGTCGCCCACGCCCGGCGCGGCCCGCGGGTTGCGCGAGACTGCCCCGATGAGCGAGCTCGCCGACCTGCCCGGCGCGCCCGAGTCGCGGCTCGGGCCGGACGCCCTGGGGCTGCTGCCGGACGCGACCGCAGCCCCGCCCTGGCGCTGCCGGGTCGAGGCCGTGCTGTGGTGGCACCGGGCCGGGCCGGCGGCCGTCGCGGCGCTGCCGCCGCCGCTGCGCGGCCGCGTGCGGCTGCCGCTGGTGGTCGGCGCGGTCGTGCGCTACCTGGACAGCCCCGTGGGGCCGTACGACGAGGTGCTCGGCGCCGTGCTGTACCGGCCGCTGCGCGCGCACGTCCCGTTCCTGGCCGTGGACTCCCCCGCGTCCGTGCACGGCGGCCGGGCGCACTGGGCGCTGCCGAAGACCCTCGCCGCGTTCGAGCGGGACACCGGCGCGGCGGACGGCGACGCGCAGGACGGCAGCGCGCAGGACGTCAGCGCGCAGGACGTCGGAGCAGCGCACGCCGGGGTCGTGGCGCAGGGGCCCGGCTGGCGCATCGCCGCGACGGCGCGCCCCCGCGGACCGCAGCTGCCGGCGCTCGGGCTGCTCACCCTCGACCAGGTGGTGGCCGGGCAGCTGCGCAGCGCCCGGGTGCACGCCCGGGGCAGGGCCCGGGTGGGGCGGGTCGTGGTGCAGGTGGGCACGGACCTCGCGGGCAGGCCCGGGAGCATCGCCGGCTGGCTGCGCTCCGGGCGGCATCCCGGCGTGGTGCTGAGCGGCCGGCTGCGGGTCGGCCGCGCACTGTGACCTGCGTCGCACTCAAGTGCGCGACGATCCGGTCGAGCACCGACGAGGATGGGCGCTGCGGCGAGAGCCCGCAGCAGGGAGGGACGGCATGAGCGCAGCAGGCACCGGCCTCGGCCAGCTCGTCCGCCGCCGTCCCCTGCTCGTCGGGGCCGCGCTGGTCGCGGTCACCGGCACCGCGACCGCGGCCTCGCTGCTCGCCGCGCCGTCCTCCCCCGAGCGCGGCGCGGCGGCGTCGGCAGCCGCGCAGCCCGCCGCCGCTGCCGTCGCTCCCCCCGTGCTCCGCCTCGCGGGCCGTACGGGCGGCGGCAGGCTGCCCTGGCAGTCCGCCCTGGCGCTGACCGTGGAGCACGGGACGCTCCGCGACGTGCAGGCCACCGGGCCGGACGGGGCGAGCCTGCCGGGCGGCCTCGCCGGGGCCGGCTGGTCCTCCTCGGCGCGGCTCGTGCCCTCCACGACGTACCGGTTGACCGCCACCGTGGCCGACACCGCCGGGACCACGAGGACCGTCGCCCTGCAGGCCCGGACCACCGCCGCCACCCGGCTGCTGGAGGCGGCGCTGTCGCCCGGTGACGACGCCGTCGTCGGGGTGGGCCAGCCCGTCGCCGTACGGCTGGACCACCCGGTGACCGGCGCCGCGGCGCGCGCCGCGGTGCTGGAGCGGCTGCAGGTGCGCACCAGCCCGGCCGTGCCCGGCGCGTGGCGGTGGATGGACGACCAGGAGGTCCACTACCGGGCGGCGCAGTTCTGGGCACCCGGCACGAGGATCGATGTCACGAGCGACCTGGAGGGCCTGCGGCTGCCCGGGCAGCGCTGGGGCAGCGGCACGCACACCAGCAGCTTCACCGTCGGACGCGCCCTGACCAGCGTGGTGGACACCCGTACGCACACCATGACCGTGTCGCGCGACGGCCGCGTCGTCCGGGTCATGAAGGCCTCGATGGGCAAGCCCGCCTTCCCCACCCGCAACGGCACGTTCCTGGTGCTGGAGAAGTTCGCGAGCCGGATCATGGACTCGGCGACCGTCGACCTGCCACCGGGCACCCCCGCGTACCGCACGGCGGTCGAGCACGCGGTGCGCCTGACCTACAGCGGGACCTTCACCCACGGGGCGCCGTGGTCCGTGCCCAGCCAGGGCGTCGCCAACGTCAGCCACGGCTGCATCAACCTCTCGCCCGCGGACGCCGAGTGGTACTACGACCAGGCGACCCGGGGCGACGTCGTGCAGGTGGTCGGCAGCACCGCGGGCCCGAGCAGCACCGACCCGGGCAGCCGCGACTGGAACATGTCCTTCCGCGCGTGGAAGACCGCCTGACGCTGGCCGTCGCGGGGTAGACGCCCGCCATGACCGGCTCCCTGACGTTCCTCGGCACCGCCACCGTGCTCGTGCGGTACGGCGGCTTCACGCTGCTCACGGACCCGAACTTCCTGCACCGCGGGCAGCGTGCGTACCTGGGCAAGGGCCTGGTCGCCAAGCGCCTGACCGAGCCCGCGATGCGCGTGGAGGACCTGCCGCCGCTGGACGCGGTCGTGCTCTCGCACCTGCACGGCGACCACTTCGACCGGGTCGCGCGCGCGGGCCTGCCGAAGGACACCCTGATCCTCACGACGCGCTCGGCCGCCCGCCGCCTGCGGCTGTGGGGCTTCCCGAACGCGGTGGCGCTCGGCACCTGGCAGCGCCACCAGCTGCGCTCGTCCGCCGGCGACGTCCTCACGGTCACCGCGACCCCCGGGCGGCACGCGCGCGGCCCGGCGCAGGCGCTGCTGCCGGAGGTGATGGGCAGCGTGCTGGAGTTCGCCCCGGTCGCGGACGAGGCGATGCAGGTCTACGTCACCGGGGACACGCTCGTCGTCGACGACCTGCGCGAGATCCCGCGGCGCTACCCGGCGCTCGACCTGGGCCTGTGGCACCTGGGAGGCACGCGCGTCCCCGGCGTCCTCGGACTCGGGATGCTCGTGACGATGGACGCCCGGCAGGGCGCCGACCTGCTCGAGCTGGTGCACCCCGCGCGCACCGTGCCCATCCACTACGACGACTACCGCGTGTTCCGGTCCCCCCTGGCCGACTTCCTGTCCGAGGCCGAGCGCCGCGGGCTGTCGGGTGTGCGCCCCGTGCAGCGCGGGCAGACGCTGCCGCTCCCCCTGGCGTAGCCGCCGCCGGGGGGCTCGTCCCGGGACGGTCCTGCCCGTGCGCCGTCCACAGTGCCGCCGTCGGCGGGCGGGACCGTCGGCCCCGTCTGGCACGGTGGGGACATGACGCACCCGACGCTGCAGCAGGCGACCCGCGAGGACGCCGAGCTGGCGCTGCGGCGACTGGCCGGGGACTCCGCCCGGCTGCGCGAGGACCAGTGGACGGCGATCGACGCGCTGGTGCGCGACCGGCGGCGGGCCCTGGTGGTGCAGGCCACCGGGTGGGGCAAGTCCGCGGTCTACTTCGTCGCGACCGCCCTGCTGCGGGCCCGCGGCGCCGGCCCGACCGTCATCGTCAGCCCGCTGCTCGCCCTCATGCGCAACCAGGTGGCCGCGGCGGAGCGGGCCGGCACCCGCGCCGTCACGGTCAACTCCGGCAACGTCGACGAGTGGTCCGCGATCTACGAGCAGGTCGAGTCCGGCGAGGTCGACGTCCTGCTCGTGAGCCCGGAGCGGCTCAACAACCCGGGCTTCCGCGACGCCGTCCTGCCCCGGCTCGCCGCGACCACCGGGCTGCTGGTCGTCGACGAGGCGCACTGCATCTCCGACTGGGGCCACGACTTCCGCCCCGACTACCGGCGCATCCGCACCCTGCTCGCCGACCTGCCCGCCGGCACACCCGTGCTGGCCACGACCGCCACCGCGAACGCCCGGGTGGTCGCCGACGTCGCCGAGCAGCTGGCCGACACCGGCAGCGAGGGCGAGCCGCCGCTCGTGCTGCGCGGCGGGCTCGACCGCACCTCGCTGCACCTCGCGGTCGCCCGGCTGCCCTCGCCCGCGCACCGGCTCGCCTGGCTCGCCGACTCCCTGGACAGCCTGCCGGGCTCCGGCATCGTCTACACGCTGACGGTCGCCGCGACCGAGGAGGTCGCGGCGTTCCTGCGCTCCCGGGGCGTGAGCGCGGCCGCGTACTCCGGGCGCACCGACGACGCGGAGCGCCGCCAGGCCGAGGACGACCTGCTCGCCAACCGGGTCAAGGCGCTGGTGGCGACCTCCGCGCTGGGGATGGGCTTCGACAAGCCGGACCTCGGCTTCGTCGTGCACCTCGGCGCCCCGGCCTCCCCCATCGCCTACTACCAGCAGGTGGGGCGCGCGGGGCGCGGCGTGGACCGGGCGCAGGTCGTGCTGCTGCCCGGCGCGGAGGACGAGGCGATCTGGCGCTACTTCGCCTCTCTCGGCTTCCCGAGCGAGGAGCAGGTGCGGGGCACGCTCGCCGCTCTGGGCGACAGGCCGCTCTCGACGGCGGCGCTCGAGGCGCGGGTGGACCTGCGGCGGACCCGCCTCGAGACGATGCTCAAGGTCCTGGACGTCGACGGCGTCGTGCAGCGGGTCAGCGGCGGCTGGGTCTCCACCGGCCAGCCGTGGACGTACGACGCGGACCGCTACGCGCGGGTGTCCGCCGACCGCGCCGCCGAGCAGCAGGCGATGCGCGACTACGAGGCCACGGACGGCTGCCGGATGGAGTTCCTGCGGCGCCAGCTCGACGACCCGGAGGTGCAGGGTCCGGGCTCGGCCCGCTGCGGGCGGTGCGACACGTGCACCGGCCGGCCGCTGGACCCCGCGGTGAGCCCGGCGGCGCTGGAGGCCGCGCAGGCCGCCCTGGGCCGCCCCGGCGTGGAGCTCGAGCCCCGCCGGCTGTGGCCCACCGGGATGGCGGCCGTGGGCGTCGACCTCAAGGGCCGGATCCCCGCGGACCGCAAGGCGGACAGCGGCCGGGCCCTCGGACGGCTCTCGGACCTCGGCTGGGGCACCCGGCTGCGCGAGCTGCTGGCGGGCCCGGACGGGCCGGTCCCGGACGACGTGTTCGCGGCCCTGGTGAAGGTGCTCGCCGGGTGGGGGTGGGAGCAGCGACCGGCGGGAGTCGTCGCGCTGCCCAGCCGGCGCCGGCCGCAGCTGGTGGGCAGCCTGGCCGCCCGGCTGGCGCAGGTCGGCCGGCTGCCGCTGCTCGGCACGCTCGAGCGCACCAGGGACGAGGGCGAGCGGACCCGCAGCAACAGCGCCCAGCGGCTGCGCGCGGTGGCCGGGAGCCTGGCCGTGCCACCGGGCTTGGTCCTGGACGGATCTGCGGTGCTCCTGGTCGACGACGTCGTCGACAGCGGCTGGACGCTCACCGAGGCGGCCCGGCTGCTGCGCGAGGCGGGCACCGGCCCGGTGCTGCCGCTGGTGCTCGCCCTGGACGCCTGAGGCGTCGGCTCAGCGGGCTTGCTCCGCCGGGCAGGAGTACGACGTGCGGCCGCCGACCTGGCCCGTCCGCACGGCCGCACCGCACGACCGGCAGGTCGCGCGCTTGTAGACCCAGCGCTCGTCGGGCGCGGACGGGTCGCTCACCACCTGGCCCGCGTCGCGGCCGACGGCCATCAGCGCGGCCGTCCGCTCCCACAGCGCGTGCGCCTGCTGCTCGGTCAGCGCCGCCGCCGGCAGCTGCGGGTCGAGCCGCTCGAGGAACAGCAGCTCGGCCCGCCAGGCGTTGCCGACACCGGCCCACACGCTCTGGTCGACCATGGCGGCGCCCACCGGGCCGCGGGCTGCCCGGAGCCGCCGTACGGCCTCCGCCGGGTCGGCGTCCGGCCGCAGCGGGTCGGGGCCCAGCCCGCCCACCACCCGCTCCACCCCGGCCTCGTCGAGCAGCTCGCAGGTCGTGGGCGCGATGAGGTCCCAGGCGACCGGCCCGGACAGCCGGAGCCTGACCCCCTTGCGCGGCGCCTCGGTGGGGTCCGGGTAGCGCAGGAACAGCCCGCGCATCCCCAGGTGCACGTGCACCGACGGGGCGTCGAGCAGGTGCACGAACAGGTGCTTGCCGTACGCCTGCGCGCTGTCCAGCACCCGGCCGTCGAGGTCCCCCACGTCCAGCCGGCCCTGCGGCGAGGAGGCGGACACCGCTGCGCCGGCGAGGTCGGCCGACAGCTCGGAAGCGGTCCGGTGCAGCAGGTGTCCCTCGGGCACGCCCGCCCCGTACCCCTGTCGGGCGTCTTCCACCGGGCCGGTCCGCAGGGACCACGCGTCGGCCGCGCAACATGGCCCGCACTGACCAGGCGGACCACCCGTCGGTGCCGTTCTCGGGTCAGAACCGGACACGGGTCGCAGCGGAGGTGTTCCAGGCAGTTAGCGTCGGCCTCCTGCCCCGGTCCCGACGGTGGGACGGCAGGAGGCAGCGACCCCAGGAGAGCATCGATGCTCGCTCGAGCAGCAGTCGCAGGCATGACCGTGGTGGGCGCCCTCGCCCTGATGGCGACCCCGGCGCAGGCCGCCGGGAACGTGAAGCTCCTCAAGGCCCAGTACGACTCGCCCGGCAGCGACGACCGCAGCAACAGCAGCCTCAACGCAGAGACCATCGTCCTGTACAACAGCGGGTCCACGAGCGTCTCCCTCAAGGGCTGGACGCTGCGGGACGAGACCGGGTACACGTACCACTTCCTGCCCGTGAAGATCGGGGCGGGGCAGAAGCTGCGGGTGCACACGGGGCGCGGCGACGACACCGGCCACGACGTCTACTGGGACCGCCGTGCGTACGTGTGGAACAACACGTCCGACACGGCGACGCTGCGCAAGGCCTCGGGCGACGTCAAGGACACCTGCAGCTGGGACACGGGCGACGACGGCTCCGTGCCCTGCTGAGACCAGCAGCGCCGCTGGGGCCAGGCGGAGCGGGCCCGGCTCGCGCCTGTCGGACCAGGCCCTCCGGGTCGTCGGTCTCGCACGCAGGATCTGAGGGGTGCAGAGCCGCGACGGTCTGAGCGGTCCTCCGCGCCCCTGGGGAACTCAGGTGCGCGGGCAGACCGCATGACGCCTGCAGCCGGCGGGTGCCGACGGGCACCTGGGAGGTACGGCGCGCCTCGAGAGGGGTTGCGGGTGAGCGCGGCCTACCTCGGCTGCACCACCCTCGTCGCCGGGCGGTCCTCGGTCTCGTGGTGCTGGTCGTAGCTCTGGGCGGCGAACAGCAGTGCCAGGAACGCGATGATCGCGTACCTGACAGCCCTGCCGATCGGCCCCTGGGGCTTGCGCGGCCGCCCGCCGCGGGACGGTGGCGACCCGGGCGGCGCGCCGTACAGACGCCTCGAGCGCTCCGCGGCAGCGCGGCTCTGGCAGCGAATCAGCCTGGAGACCGCCGATCTGGCCCGGGGTCATGTTGTTCAGTCCCATGCCGTCTCCCGGTGGCCGGTACGCGTCGCGCCCACTATGCACCTCCTGTGGGCAGCCTCGGCAGACGACGCTCGGTCCGCCGGCCCACGGTCGAGGACCGGAGCGAGGCCGCCGCCCACCTGCCGGCAGAGACGCCGACGGGTCCTGCGCCCATGCACGGACTCCAGGACCCGTCGGCGGTCTGACCCGTCGGTCAGGGGCAGGTCAGACGTTGATCAGACGTTGACGCCGAAGTCCTGCGCGATGCCCTTGAGGCCGCTGGCGTAGCCCTGGCCGACGGCCCGGAACTTCCAGTCCGAGCCGTTGCGGTACAGCTCGCCGAACACCATCGCGGTCTCGGTCGAGGCGTCCTCGGTGAGGTCGTAGCGGGCGAGCTCGGCGCCACCGGACTGGTTCACGACGCGGATGAAGGCGTTGCGCACCTGCCCGAAGGACTGGCTGCGGCTGTCGCCCTCGTAGATCGAGACCGGGAACACGACCTTGTCGACCTCGGCCGGGACGGCAGCGAGGTTGACGTTGACCTGCTCGTCGTCGCCCTCGCCCTCGCCGGTGAGGTTGTCGCCGAGGTGCTCGACCGAGCCGTCGGAGCTCTTGAGGTTGTTGAAGAACACGAAGCCGCCGTCGTTGACGACCTTGCCGCTGCTGCTGACGAGGATCGCCGAGGCGTCCAGGTCGAAGTCGGTGCCGGTGGTCGTCCGCACGTCCCAGCCCAGGCCCACCGTGACAGCGGTCAGCCCCGGCGCCTCCTTGGTCAGCGAGACGTTGCCACCCTTGCTCAGCGAGACACCCATGCCTGACAGCTCCCCAGTTCCGGCCGGCGCGCCGTCGCGCCGATCACCCGTGATCCTCCCCGTACGACGCGCGGACACGCCTCGACGTGCCCGCCGAACGGGCACAGGGCACGATGCCGGCATGACGCCGCCGCCGACCAAGCAGTGCGCCGGGTGCGGCCGGACGATCACGTGGCGCAAGAAGTGGGAGCGCGACTGGGACCAGGTGCGCTGGTGCTCCGAGCGCTGCCGCCGCGCCGGGGTCTCCCCCACCGACACGGCCCTCGAGCAGGCGGTCCTGGACCTGCTGTCCGCCCGGGCCGTGGACGCGACGATCTGCCCGAGCGAGGCGGCGCGTGCGGTCGGCGGCGAGCAGTGGCGGCCGCTGATGGAGCCCGCGCGCTCGGCGGCGCGGCGGCTGGTGGCCGACGGGGCCGTGGAGATCACGCAGGGCGGGCACGTCGTGGACCCGTCGACGGCCAAGGGCCCGATCCGCATCCGCCGCCGCCGGGCCTGAGCCCGGGCGGGAAGCGCTCCGGGGCGGACCCGGTTGGACCCGGCATGAAGGTCGAGATCTGGTCCGACGTCGTCTGTCCGTGGTGCTACATCGGGAAGCGCCGCTTCGAGGCGGCGCTGGCCCGCTTCGCGCACCGCGACGAGGTCGAGCTGGTGTGGCGCAGCTTCGAGCTCGACGCCTCGTCGCCGCCCTCCGCGAGCGAGCAGGGGTCGTACGCCGCACGGCTGGCCGAGAAGTACCGCACCTCTCCCGCGCAGGCGCAGCAGATGCTGGACACCATGACGGCCACCGCCGCGGAGGAGGGGCTGGACTTCCGCTTCGACCTGGCCCGGCCCGGCAACACCTTCGACGCCCACCGGCTGCTGCACCTCGCGCTCGCGCACGGGCTCCAGGACGCGCTGAAGGAGCGCCTCGACCGGGGCACGTTCAGCGAGGGGCTGGCCTGCTCCGACCACGACGCGCTCACGGCGGTCGCCGTCGAGGTGGGGCTGCCCGAGGCGGAGGTGCGCGAGGTGCTCGATGGCGACCGCTACGCCGACGCGGTGCGCGCCGACGAGGCGCAGGCCGGCGCGTACGGGATCTCCGGGGTGCCGTTCTTCGTCGTCGACGGCCGCTACGGCATCTCGGGCGCGCAGGGCGCGGACCTGCTGCTGTCCGCACTGGACCAGGCGTGGTCCGAGCGCAGCCCGCTGACGCTGGTCACGGGCGCGGCGCCGGCCTGCGAGGGCGACGCCTGCGCGGTGTAGACCGGCCCGACCGGGAGACCCCGCCATCCGGAGTACGTAGGTTCACGGCATGGACCCCCGCCTGCGCGCCCTCGCCGAGCTGTCCGTCGCGGAGTCCCGGGAGTACGCCGGGTGCCACGAGTACGACGGGCGCGTCCAGGACCTGTCCCCGGCCGGCGTGTCCGCCGCGCTGGCAGCCCTGGGCGGCGACCCGCGCGAGGACGCGCACGACGAGGCGCACCTGGTGGCCTTCGAGCAGGGCGCGCACGTCGCGTACGGCGAGCTCCAGCAGCACCGCAGCAACCCCACCGTGCACAGCAGCAACCTCGACCTGGCCTGCTACGACCGGGCGTACGCCCCCGAGGCCGAGCGCGACGAGGCGCGCCGGCGCCACCTCGCCGCCTGGCCGGACGCGGTGGACGCCGCCCTGGAGGCGCTGGACCGGGTGCCCCGCGACGTCGCCCTCGGCACCCTGGCCGAGGTGCGCGGGCTCGCGGACGGCGTGCAGGACGAGACGGCCCTGGCGGCGCACGCGCGGCTCGTCGCCCACGTGGAGCGGGCGGCGGCCGAGGGCGACCCGGACCCGGCGATCGGCGCGGAGGGCCTGCGCCGCCTGATGGGGGTGCCCGAGGCGCTGGACGTGGACCTCGACGCGCTGGCGCGCGACGCCGACACCGAGCGCGACCGGCTGCTGGCCCTGCTCTCGGAGGCCTGCGAGCGGCTGGCGCCGGGCGCGCCCGTGGCCGACACCCACGCGGCGCTCGAACGCGACCACCCGGACGCGGGCGGCGTGCTCGTGGAGGCCCGGGCGCTGACCGCGGAGGTCATGGACTGGTGCGCCCGCACGGGCCTGGTGCCGTACACCGACGGGGAGTGTCTGGTCGGGCCGGCGCCGGGCTCGCGGTCCGGGGCGATGGCGTCGCTGTCGTGGTCCGCGCCCGGGGAGGACGAGGGCCCGTCCTGGTACTACGTCACCCCGCCCGACGCCGCGTGGCCCGCCGAGGAGCAGGAGGAGTGGCTGGCGGTGTTCAGCCGCGCCACGCTGCCCGCCGTCTGCCTGCACGAGGTGGCTCCCGGCCACTTCTCCCACGGCCGGGCCCTGCGCCACGTCGACTCGCCGGTGCGCCGGCTGCTGCTGAGCCCGTCGTTCGTGGAGGGCTGGGCGCACTACGGCGAGGAGATGGCCCTGGAGGAGGGCTTCCACGAGGGCGACGCCCGGCTGCAGGCCGGGGTCGCGGTCGAGGCGCTCATCCGGGTCACCCGGCTGGCGTGCGCCCTGGGCGTCCACACCGGCGCGATGACGGTGGCGCAGGCCGCGGAGCGCTTCACCGCCGACACCGGGCTGCGCGGCCCGGCGGCCCTGTCGGAGGCCCGCCGCGCCACCTGGGACCCGACGTACGGGCGCTACACCTGGGGCAAGCTGGAGATCCTGCGGCTGCGCGACGAGGCCCGCACGCGTTCCGGCTTCAGCCTCGCCGGCTTCCACCGCGACCTGCTCGCGCTGGGCGCGCCCCCGCTCGGGCTGCTCAGCGCCGCCCTGGGATGAGGCTGGCCGACGTACGGCGCCAGCTGCGGCTGGCCGCGCTCCCGGCCTCGGCGCTGGCGCTGGCCGCGACCGGCGCGCTCCGGCGGGCGCGCGGCGAGGACCCCGACGCCGTCCGGCAGGACCTGCGCGCCCGCAACGCCGCCCGCACGCGCAGCACCCTCGGCGGGCTCAAGGGCGGGGCGCTCAAGGCGGGGCAGCTGCTGTCGACGGTCGAGGCGCTGTTCCCCTCCGACCCGGAGGACACCTGGCGCGAGGCGCTCACCGCGCTCCAGGAGGGCAACCGCGCGCTGCCGTTCGCCGAGGTCGAGCCGGTGCTGCGCGCCGAGCTGGGGGACGGCTGGCGGGCGCTGTTCGCCTCCTTCGAGGAGGCGGCCGCGGCGGCCGCCTCGCTCGGGCAGGTGCACCGCGCGGTCTGGGCCGACGGCCGGCAGGTCGCGGTCAAGGTGCAGTACCCCGGGGTCCGGGAGGCGCTGGCCGCCGACGTCCGCACGATCAGCGCCGTCTCCCGGCTGGCTGCGCTGGTCGCCCGCGGGCTCGCCCTGCCGCCGCTGGTCGCCGAGCTGCGGGACCGGCTGACCGAGGAGCTGGACTACGAGCACGAGGCCCGTACGCAGGAGCGCTTCGCCGTCGCGTACGACGGCGACCCGGACGTCGTCGTGCCGCACGTGGTGCGGGCGACCCCGCGGGTGCTCGTCCAGCAGTGGCTCGACGGGACCCCGCTGGCCCAGGTGGCGCGGCAGGGCTCGCAGGCCGAGCGGGACCGAGCGGCCGCCCGCTACCAGGTGTTCCTCGTCAGCGGGCCGGAGCGCGTCGGGCTGCTGCACACCGACCCGCACCCCGGCAACTTCCGGGTGCTCCCCGACGGCCGCCTCGGCGTCCTCGACTTCGGCTCCTCTCTCGCGCTGCCCGGGATGCCGGCGACCTTCGGGCGGCTGATCGGCGCGCTGCTCGGCGACGACCCGGACCTGGTGCTGGCGCGCCTGCGCGAGGAGGGGTTCGTCCGGCCGGGGGTCGACCTCGACGTGCGCAAGCTGGTGGACTACATGGCGCCGTTCACCGTCCCGGCCCGGCACGAGCGCTTCCGCTTCGGCCGGGACTGGCTGCGCGGCGAGTTCGGCCGGGTCAACGACCCCCGCGACCCGGACTTCGGCGTGGCGCTGCAGCTCTCGATGCCGGCCGAGCACCTGTTCACGCACCGGGTCTGGCTGTCGATGGTCGGCGTGCTCTGCCAGCTCGAGGCCGAGGTGCCGGTGCGCCCGGTGCTGCAGCGCTGGCTGCCGGGCTTCTGAGCGCGCCGGGCTGCTGGCTGCCGGACCGTGCGCACCTGGGGCCCGTCCCCGCAACGGGGTAGGAGCCACCGGAACCCCTCGGAGGTGCACGTGCTCGGACCGCTTCCCGGCCCGCTCGACCTGGCTCGCGCGGTGCGCGACCTCGCGGAGGGCGCCACCGCCCTCGGTCGGGCTGCCACCAGTGCGATCGCGCTGGTGCCGCGCCTGGAGGACAGCCTGCTGCGCGTCGAGGGCCTGATCGCCCGCGCCGACGCCGCCGTCACGCTGCTCGGTGGTGTCAGCGCCGACGCCGAGGAGGCGCTGAGCATCGCCTGGCCGCTGATCGAGCAGGTGGACAAGGAGGCGCGGCGGGCAGGCGACGTCCTGGGGCGCGTCGAGCCCCTGGTCGGGCAGGCCGAGGGCGTCCTCGCCGGGGCCGCGGACGCGGTCCAGCAGGTCGACGGCGTGGTCGCCCGCGCGGTGAACTCGATCGAGCAGATCGACGCGGTCGTCATCTCGGCTGCCGGCTCGCTCAGCCGCATCGACGGGGTCGTGGACGACGCCGCGGCGACGGTCGAGCAGATCGACACGGTCGTCACCCACGCCGCCGGCACCGTCGAGCAGATCGACACCGTCGTCACCCACGCCGCCGGCACCGTCGAGCAGATCGACACCGTCGTCACCCACGCCGCCGGCACCGTCGAACAGATCGAC
>Ga0210040_10007876_pt1 | contig 12767 bp, 1 predicted proteins | sample CryGeyCG12114_NA_FD_185462 | JGI IMG/M metagenome (GOLD analysis project Ga0210040, IMG submission 185462) | Groundwater microbial communities from aquifer - Crystal Geyser CG19_WC_8/21/14_NA (SPAdes) (version 2) | ecosystem: Environmental > Aquatic > Deep subsurface > Groundwater | place: USA... | reverse complement strand
TTTACGTATATTAAGCTTTATATAGAACTTTACTTACGCTAATTATTTTAGTAACTTAGAAATTAAGAGTAATAGATAATAATTCTTAATAGTAATTTTATTTAAACTATAATAGTCTATATAAAGCCTTAGGCTACTATCTTTCTTCTTTATAAAGAGTATTAAAGCCTTTACTAGTAACTTTAACTATTATATCTACTTTTATACTATATAGTCCTCTAAGTACTTCTTAAGTACCTTAAGCTCTATTACTAAGAGATTATATAATAGCTAGTAAGGTAGTTATATACTATCTTATAATTAAATAAGTAGATTATATAAAGAGTATTTAAATAACTCCTTTATACTATTTTCTAAGCCTATATCTATAAATTCTATATATTATAATAGAATTTAGCCTAAGGTAGCTTATAGTAGCCTAGATTAGCTTATAAAGCTTACTAAGTATATATAAATATCTATATTTAGCTTATATATACTTTAGTTAAATATCTTAGTATCTTTAACGCTAACTTATTAGAAAGTACTCTTATCTATATCTTTTACTCTCTTAAAGAAGATATACTAGCTAGCGTAGTTTAGCTTAAAATTATAAGTATTAATCTATAGTAGACTAAAGTATATTTAGTACTTATTAAAGTCTATAATAATAAATAGAGTATAGTATATCTATACGCGCTTACGTCTATTAGTAATAATAATATCTACTATTATAGTACTATATACTAGGATTACTAACTTATTTACTCTTTTTACTAATAGCTCTAGTAGAAGCTCTACTATTAACTTTTATTCTTTAGTAAGTAGTACTAATATAAAGTTTAGTTATAACTCTCTATTAATTAGAGCTTCTACCTTTATAAAAGATAACTCTATAGTAATTATAGTTATTAATAATTTTAATAGCTTTAGATAAATAGCTTTATAAAGCATACGTAGATTTTTATACTCTACTATTAAAGTAATATAAGTAAGAAAGTAGAAGCCTAGTCTTTTTACTTCTTCTTTTTTCTTAACTTATCTTCTCTTAAGTTTACTCTAGTCTTCTTTAGCTTTTTATAGCTAAACGCCTTATATTTAGATTTTCTATACTTATAGTAAATAATTAGTTTTTTAGGTATAGTATTATAGATACTTATTTTAATATTCCTACTAGCGCTATACTAGTAGCTAGCGCCTAGCGCTAGTAGACTTAGCGCCTTAGTATACTCTAAACTTTAAGTTTAAGAGCCTTTAGTAAAGCTCTCTCTCTATAGTAAGTTTCTAGTAATATATTTTTAATAATTAACTATCTAATCTAAAGCGTCCTTAATATAAACTTACTATTACTTCTTAAGAATAAGTCTTAGCGTAAGCTTATCGCGCGTATGCTCTATATAGATAACGCGCCTATTAAAGTAGTATACTACCTACCTTCTTATTATAACTAAAGCTACTAATCTCTTTACTAAGTATAACTCTATAAGTAGCGTAGAAGGTAGTAGTAGTTATATAGCTTACTTAAATACGCTAGTCTAGTAGATAACTAGAATAGGTAATAGTATACTTAGTAGTTTTTAATAGTTTCTTAACGCAGCTAGTAATAATATAGGTAAGTTATAACTCTAATTCTCTATAAGTATAGTATATACTTTATAAAACGTAATACATCTTAAATACTACTTATATTACCTTATATACGTATAGAGCTCTCTTATTAAATAGCTTTTTAAGTATACTTAAGTATAAGAGCCTAATAAGTTTAATATCTCTAATAATAAATATAAACCTAAGATATTTAGGTTCTTTAGTAAGCTACTAGTTAAGAAAAATATTAAGTTTAAGATCTCTAATAAGAAAGGTAAAAGACTTATAGATAAAGATAATAGTAAGAATAATAATATAGAAAAAGAGCTATAGTTTAAAGAGTAGATATATAGGAAACTTAGCTCTAAGTTTACTATACTCTATTACTTCTTATTAACGCGCTACTCTTTTATTATATAAGACTTTACTATCTTCTATTATTTTAAGCGTAAAGATAGTAAACTAGTTAAGTATATAGTTCTCTATTACGATAACTATAAGGATAGAAATACTAACTTAAATAATATACTAGTATAAGTTAGTATAGAAGATAAGTTTACTACTTTAGTAGAGTAGTACTTAAGTAGTTAGTTTACTACCTTATATAAATACGTTAACCTTAAAAGTACTACCTATAATAACCTTACTTTTATATAAGACTACGCTAAGTAGGCTAAGGCTACTACTAATAAAGCTATATAAGCTAAAGCTATAACTAAAGAAGAGATTATTAACTATAATAAGAGATTTAATAAAGTTATAGAAGAAATTAAGTAAGCTAATACTAAGAACTATAAGCTAAATAAAAAGCTTAAGAATACTCTTAGGGCCTTTAATACTTATAAATAATAGGCTAAAGCTAACTATTAAAGTAAGGATACCTATATTAATAAAGCTAGTAAAGTAGTAAAGCGCTTATACTAAAAGTGTAATAATACACTTACGTAAGCCTTAGAAGCTAAATAGAACTTCTAGGCTCTATAATAAGCCTAAAAAGAAGCTTCTAAGATATATAATAAATTTAATCTTTTAGATAATAATAATAATAATAAAGGTAATAATAGAGATAAGTATAAAGATAAGAGTAAAGATAAAGATAAAGACTACTATAAGCGCTTACTTATACTTAAACCTTATAGTTAGAGATAGACTTCTATTATAACTAACTACTCTACCTATACTAATTATATAGATACCTTTTCTAATAGCTACTACTCTAACGTAAAGGAATATAAAAGCACTACTAAAGAGGACCTAGAGCGTTAGATTACTATAGTATAGATAAAGCTATAACGTTTATAGGCTATATTTCTAGATAAGTAGTTAAAGATTAAGTATATATATAATTATACTTTAAAATTAGCTTATAAAGCTATCTATTATTATAGCTTTATAGACTATAAAGATCTATATAAGACGCTAGACGCGCTCTTTAATAATCTTTATACTAATTTTAGCGTTAGTAATAAAGAGGTATATACTATAAACTATATTATAGCTAGAGCCTATAAGTAAAAAGATATACTCTTAAGATAGTAGATTACTTAGTTTAATATAGCTACTCTAGACGCTAAGTTATTAGCTATCTAGTAGTACTTCTATACTATACGTAACTTTAATAATAAGTATAAAGCTACTACTACTAATAATAGTAGAGATAGTATAGAAGACTAGGCTAGCTTTATTAAGCGCCTATAATAAATTAAAGCTAACTAATCTACTATATAAGGTAATAAGCTAAAAGATATATACTATAGTAGTAGTAGAGTATAGTCTATAATAACTACTATAATAACTATATTAGGTAGAAGAGGCTAAGATACTACTAAGAGCGGCGCTAGTAAAGTAGATTTATATTAACGCCTATTAGAGTAGTTTAAGCTTATTAAGAAGAAGCGTTACTACTATTACTACCTTTAGACTAGTTATATACTAAATAAAGTAGATAGTATAGGTAAGCCTAAGTATTTACTAAAAAGTAAACTTATAGTACTTTTCTATACTAAAGATTTTACTGCCTTTACTAAGGAGTTAGAGACTATAGCTAATTCTAATAACTTAAAAAACTAGATATCTCTAGCGTAAGTTATAACTAGAGACTAATAGTATATATATATAAAATTAAAGCTTATATAGTAGAGCTTAAAGCCTAGGCTTTACTTATATTACGCTCTTCTATTTATATCTCTACTATAGCCTTAGAGAAGAGATACTAAGTCTATTACTAATAAGATATTATAGACCTAAGTATAACTAAAGTATTTAACCTTAGTAGCCTAGGGCTCTTAGAATAACTACCTTACTTACTATAAATATAATTCTAGTACTACGTAGCTAGTAAAGCTACTAACGTTAAAGCTAAAGCCTTACCTAATAGTAGCTATATAAGATAGGTAGTAAGCGCTAAGTTTATCTAGTAATACTAATTAGAAATAGTATTAGTTAAAGAGCTTATCTATTTACAACTAGCTAATAGTAAAATTATAAGTATAATAGATTATATAGCTAGGGTTAAGAGTTAGATAAGTAACTATATTACTAAAGATTAGATATAAGTTACTAATATTACTAGCTATAACTTTATCTATAGGCAGCTATAGCTAGAGCTCTATAACCTAGTTACTTACTAGTCTAACTATATATTCCTATTTAACTTAGCTTACTATATAGCTAACTACTTACTTTATAAGCTATTTATTAAGCTTACTTATAATAAAAATAGCTATAGTAAGGTATATATATATAAGTCTAAAGTAGGTAAGTATATTTACTTTATCTCTACTAAAGCTGCAATTACTATAAGTAAATAAGATAAATAAGCTATTACCTAAGTATTTCTAGAGTAATAGATAGACTTAGAGAAAAAAGATAAAGAAGTACTATTTACTAACGTTTTTACTACTAATTACGCCTCTATTATAATAGATAATTTTAAGAAGTTCTATAAGAAGCTTAATAAAGGTTATACTACTATTAAAGAGCTTAAGAGACTTATACTTAAGTAATTCTATAAAATTATTAATATATAAAATCCTTAAGAAGCTTATACCTTACTACTATTATAACCTAGTATTAATTACTAGATTCTTATAATACCTAGCGTAGATTCTTTATATAAATAGGCCTATAGCCTTAGCTATAAGGATATAATTACTCTAAAAGCTTACCTTAATAAAGAGCTTTATAAAGGATTTATATAACTAAGTAACTTACTATATATAGTATCTATCTTAGTTATTAAAAAACTTAATAGTAGCTTCTATATCTATATTAACTACTAGTAGCTAAACGCTATTATAATAAAGAACTATAATACGCTTCTAAAGATTAGTAAGACGTTAGCCTAGCTAAATAAAGTATAGATCTTCTCTAAGTTTAACATTATTACTACCTTTAACTATATCTATATTAAAGAGGGTTATAAAGAAAAGACTACCTTTATTACTTACTTTAGCCTATTTAAATATATTATAATACTCTTTAGCCTCTATAACGCTCCTAGCTCCTTTTAGTTATTTATTAATAGCGTTCTATATAAGTACTTTAATAATTTCTACTCTACGTATCTTAATAACGTCCTAGTATATAGTAAATAAAAAGAAGACTATACTAAATACTATCTTAAAGTACTCTAACGCCTTAAAGATATAAGACTTTACTTAAATATTAATAAGTATAAGTTTAATATTAAGCGCGTTAAATATTTAAGTATAATCTTATTATATAATAGCTTAGAAATAGACCTTAATAAAGTCTTTACAGTCCTATCTTAAGCAGAGCCTTAGTTAGTTAAGGATATTTAAGCTTTTATTAGATTTACTAACTTTTACTAATAATTTATATATAAGTTCTCTTTTATTATTTAACTACTTATTAAGATTATTAAAAGTATACCTAAAGGATAGTATATAACCTTTATAGAGGATAGGCATAAAGCCTTTAAGGCTCTTAAGTCTACTTTTTTATTAGTACCTATCTTTATATACTTTAATTTAGATATTAAAGCTATTATTAAATGTAACGTATCTAACTAGGTAGTCTCTAGCATTCTCTTACAGCTTTATAATAATATACTTAAGCTTATAGCTTTCTTTTCTATAAAAATAAGCTTAGTAGAGTATAACTATTCTATATATAATAAGAAGCTCTTTACTATTATCTACGCCTTTAAGACTTAGAAACCTAAGCTTATAGGTACTATAGATCTTATTAAAATCTTCTCTAATTATAAGGCTTTTAAGTACTTTATATCTACAAAGTAGCTTAATTAACGCTAAGTATATTAAACTAAATTCCTTATAGAATTTAATTTTATTATCTATTACTAACTTAAGAAGTAAAGTACAAAACCTAATAGCTTTACGTAGCGCCTAAGAGACGTTCCTATAAGAGTTAATAATAACTATATTTAATACTAAATATAAATAATACTTTACTCTAATAATATTAAGCTTTACTCTAGTACTAATAGTAGTAGCTACTATACTATCTATATTACTAGTATCCTTACTAATACTCTTACTATACTTATACCTAATATAGTAGCTATAATCTACTTTATAAGTAAGGAGTTAGCTACTATAACTAACGTAGACCTTAGTAATCTATCTATAATAAGCCTATCTATAATAGAGAAGCTTCTATCTATAATAGAAGAACTTACTAAGTCTCTATTTTAGGAGAAAGAGAGTAACTTATTATTTAATATAAATTAGATTATAGCTAATATTAAGATAGCTACTATAAATAATAAAGTTTTATAGTAGATTATAGAAGTACTATACTTTAAGTACTATTGCATCTTTTATAATCTATATTATAAATAAGGTATTAAAATTAAGCTAGGAGACTATAAGTATAAAGATAAAGCGCTTTATATACATAATAAGATCTTTATCTTATATAATAATATACTTAGATTATATATTATCTAGCTCTACTATAATAGCCTATCTATAGGCTATAGTAGTAAGTACTTAATATATATAAAGGTCGCTTATTATTTCTTCTAGCCCTATACTACTAACCTAGTTACTTATTATATATATAACTATATTACTTATACTTATTCTAAACCTAACTATAAAGGTAAGTATAGTCTACTTAACCTACTCTCTATACCTAATACCTACTAGAGTAGTATCTTAATAGACTTTATATTACTACTTTCTCTATTAATATACTTTAGCTACACTTACTAGTATATACTTATTATTATTAACTACTTCTTTAAGAAAAAGAAGTTTATTTCTTTCTAGTTACTTAACGTTAAGGCTATTATATAGGCTTTTATTAAGTACGTATAGTATAAAGAGAGTTACCTAAAAGATATTATTAGTAATTAAGAGTTATAGTTTACCTCTTACTTCTAGTAATACCTTTATACGCGTATAGGCACTTACTTTAAGATATTAATAACTATATACTCTAAGATAGATAGCTAAATAGAAGCTACTAATACTACTCTTAAGACTTACCTACGCACGTTTATATATTATAACTAGTATAACTAGGCTAAATTCTTACTCTTTATAGAATTCTATACTAATAGTAATAAGCTAGTAGTAACTAGTATCTCTCTATTTAAAGCTATAAAAGGTTATATACCTAGGAGTAGTATAGAGCCTTCTAAAGTACTAATAAGTATAACTTAAAAAGCTATATATAATAATAAAGCTATAGATAATCTTATTACTTATATTAAATATATTAAGTCTTTCTTTAAATAGAACCTTAACTAGTCTTACTCTAAGATAGAATAGTTTACTAATACTTATTATACTTCTATACTAAACTTCTAAGAAGGTAACTAGGTTATACTAGATATATATAATATCTATATAAATAAAGAGAGTTAAAGCCTCTTACTTAAGTAGCTAAGACTTTTTTAAGTTATTAAGGACTATAGAAATAAAGCTTATAAACTAGACCTCTCTTAGTATAATAACTTTAATAAAATCTACTTTATATTCTATCTATAGCTACTATATCTAGTAGATAGCTATCTACTACCTAGTTAGCGCGTTAAACTCTAGAGCCTAGTTACTATCTATAATAATAGCTTAGGCAACTATAAAGTAAAGAATATCCTTAACGCTAAATATAACTACTATATAAAAGATCTATATACTAGTAAAAAAGGCTTCTTATATTACTTACTTAAATAGGCTAGCTATAATAAACTAGAATAGATACTATATTATAACGTTACTAGTTATAATAATCTATTACGTCTATTCTATAAACGCTATAAGAACGTTACTCTATATCTATCTCTACTATCTACCTATAACTATAAAGAGTATCTTACCTTTTTATAGCTAGAGTAATACCTTTATCCTATACTAAGTTATTTTAGTCTCTATAAAATAGCGCTATACTTACTAGTCTTTCTATAACTACTATAAAGTATAGTAGTTATATAGCTAAGTAGTAGTATCTAGAGAGACTACTCTATAGTATTTAACTTACTATAATAATACTAGATACTTAAGCTAATATTTATTCCTTATACTCTACTATAAAGGTAATATACTTCTCTTAGATACTTTACCTTTACCTTATAACGTATATATAGATAATAACTTTAGTAAGCGTAAGTTTTAACGCCTTTATAAGAGCTTTATAGCGTTTTAGAAAGAGGTAGTATTATAGATACTTATTTTAATATTCTTACTAGCGCTACGCTAGTAGCTAGCGCCTAGCGCTAGTAGGCTTAGTACTTTAGTGCACTCTAAACCTTAAGTTTAAGAGCCTTTAGTAAAGCTCTCTCTCTATAGTAAGTTTCTAGTAATATATCTTTAATAATTAACTATCTAATCTAAAGCGTCTCTAATATATAGTAGCGTTAGCTTTCTTTAGCTTATTTAAGCTAGCTTACGTTTCTTTAGCTTTCTTAGCTTTTTTTAGAAGTTTCTTTATTCTTTTATTCTTACTAGACTCTAATTTTTATTATTAGAGCTTTTCTTTTAATCTTTAATCCTTTTAGTTATAAGTTACGCCTAACTTTTAATAGATAATATTCGCTTATTCTTTAATTATTAGGATTATTATTCTTATTATTATAGAAAGTTATTTAATATCTCTTTAGATATTAGAATATAAAGCTACTATATATTTAATAACTTATAGCTTAAGTAAGATAGATAATTCTAGCTCTTCTTAAAGTAGTTATAAGTAGTCTAATAGCTTTATTAGTAACTACTTAACGCGTTATCTATAGTTCTTAATCTACTTATAAGTAAATTTACGTTACTTTTATAGTATATTTAGAGAATTAAGTATAACTTACTTTAATTTTATCTAAGTTAGGATTTATATAAGTAAAACTTATTCTTTAACTAAATAATAAGCTCTTTAGAGCGTCTTAAGCAGTTCTAAGATATATATTATCTTAAAATCTACTTTCTATTACTCTATAATAAAGTAAATAAGTAATTATATAAAATAGCCTTTATAGTTACGCTCTTATTAATTATACTCTATATAGTTATATTTTATAAACTAATATAGAGGTTAAAAGCGTAGTAAGAACGCTAAGAGAGTAATAACTACTAGTATAGTTAGTACTAATTCTTCTAATATAATCTTAATTATATTAATATCTCCTACCTTATAGTAGGCTTTTATCTCTTTAAGTTATTATAGTTTCTTTTAATTATAGATATTTTTAAGCTATAGGCGTACTTCTATAAGTTTATCTCTTACTAGGTTAATAATTAGTATTTACTAGCGTAAATTAGGCCTTAGTAGTCTAGATTAGCGCTTATTATCTTTATCTTTATTAAGTTCTTTTTCTTTAACTTCTTCTTACTTATTAATAAGTATAATATTATATAATAGGCCTTATAGCCCTAAAGGTATATAAGTTAGATCTTTAAGTAGAAAAGGAAACGCTAGTAACTTAGATTTATCCTCTACTTTATAGATCCTCTTTATATTATATTATATATCTATTATAATAATAATTATACTTCTCTAAAATCTTTAAAAGTTAAGTAATTTAAATATTAAAAATATATAGAGTAAGTATTATAAAGAAAGTATAAGAAGTAAGTAAGAAGTAAATAGATTATATATTTCTTTTATATATATAAGAGAGATAAATTACTACCTTCTTATAAGATTTATTCCTTTAGTATATATAGTAGAGTTCTATTATCTAACCTTACGCCCCTTTAGGCTAAGTCTAGCTAGTCCTAATATTAGCTATCTTAATATTAGTTTAATTTACTATAAATCTAGACGTTTTTTACGTTAGTATAAGATACGTACTTATTCTAGGTCTAGTAATAGAAATACGAAGTTCTCTAGTAAAGATACTACTTTATCTACTATACTTACTAGCTTCGTAACTAGTTAGTAGAACTTACTTACTAAGTTTTAGTATATTACTATAGCTTATTCTTAATATTATAAGACTATATTAAATATTAGTATAATTATTAGCTTTCTATATATTAAATATATACTATATATACCTTATTATATATAAGGCTACTTTCTTTAGTTTAATTAAGATTCTATCTTAGTTTATAATTACTTATAACTTACGTATATTACTCTATCTCTCTTATATTATAAACTAGAATACTTCTTTTTCTTATTCTATATATATTAATAGTAAGTATAGTTAAATATTTTACTTTTTAGTTAATAGCTATATAATTACTAAGTTACTTATTAATTTTATAACGTATCTATTATAGCTACTAATTAGTAAGATTATTTAATAGAGTATATACTCTTATAGGTATCTTAACGCTATATTAAGGTTCTTATAGTTATTATCTTAGTTAGACTTATTACTATTAGGAGAGTAGTCTTTTTATATAGTAGGTAATAAGTTAAAAGCTAGTACTATTAGCTAGTACTTTATATAATACAGCTTACTTATAGCTGCGAATATTATATATAAAATTAGCTTTCTTTTTATAGCTATATCTCTCTACTATCTTAGCTAAGTTAGAGTTAGAGTACTAATATAATTATAATAAACGTTATATTTTATATAGTACTTTCTATTATTATAGCGTTAGTTTATAATTATTTTTAAGCTATAGTTAGCTTACTATATATTAAAATTATTAAGTACTAAATTTCTTTTCTAGAAGTTTATTATCTTATTTAGATAGCTCTACGTTTAAAGTATTTAGTATATTATACTTAGATTATTTCTTAATAGGCTGTTAATAGTCTATTACTATACTATTATCTAGGCTAATTACTACTTAGTTTATACATACCTCCTATATATAATTAAGAGCTTTAGGCTATTAAGTTAGTATAAATAACCTCTTATTATAGCTACGTTTACTAGACTTATATATAGTAGAGTTTCTTTATATAGTAGTAGTATTATTTCTTAAGCTAAATTAGAGTAATTATATAAAGATAGATACTATTATTTTAGTAATTAGAGAGACTAGTAAAGTTTATAGTAGCTAGTTAGGTAGGAGAGTAGTACTAACTTTAGTTAGTCTATTTATAATATCTTCTTACTAGATTTAGTTATTTACTACTAATTATAGACTTACTAAGACGATAGTAATAGTATATATTAGTATACTAATTAACCTAGTTTAGTATATTACTAATAATATCTTAGGGTAGCTTTTATATACTATATACTACTATCTACTTTCTTTAGCTTTAGTTATATACTATTTATTTATTAGACTTAATATTATACCTTTCTATTTATATATATAGAAGTAACTACTCTTAAAGAGCTATTATTACTACTTATTCTAGATATTTATTTAGCGTTTATAGATAACTTATTAGCGCTAGGTATTTTTACTATATAATTATTTAGGCTAAGTAGCTATTTAAGAATAGCTTCTTTTAGTAGCTTACTTTCTATATTATATAGTATATTTATAGTATAAGTAGTATATTTCTACTTTTATTAGTAAACGTAGTTATAGTTATAGTTATACTTTATAGTAATCTATAAGATATACTTAATATAATTACTATCTAAATACTAGCTAAAGACCTAAAAGAACTTTATAGTAACATTTACTATAACCTATAATACTTTACTTCTATATAATATTAAGTAAAGTACTTATCTAAGAACGCTATTTGCGTATAGGCCTACTTCTACTTTATAGTATACTAGGTTATATATATTATTATTAATATAGAGTGTAACTTTAATAGTATCTTATAGTTATATTCTAGAACTTAAGTCTAGTAAGCGTATAGATAGTATAGCTAGATTTATTCTAATTTTAGGTCTATCTTATATATATAATAGATATCCTTTAGTAGTAGAGTATTTACTATTATTTATAGTATATATAGTATCTCTTACTATAATTATATAAGAGTTTACTTAGCTATATAGAGTATAGAGTTTAATAGTACTAGTAATTAGCGTATACTTTAAAATCGCACTAAATTAAAGTAACTTAGTATAGCTTTCTACTTCTATTACTTCTATTTTAACTTTACTTTACTTTACTAAACTAGTCTTACTATATTATTATATTTTAGTTTTAAGTATTACTATAGCTAGGTATTAAAGTTAAGTTTAGCCTTTATATAATATCTATAGCGCTACTAACTTATAAAATAGCTAGTATACTAAGAGCGCTAGTAGTATTAACGTAGTTATATTATAGAGTAGGATACGCCTTTATAGTTAGTAGCTACTACGCCTATAGTTATATTTAAAAGTAATTCTTTTATACTCTTATATATTAGTTTATATAAAAGTAATATATATAACCTACTATCTAGTAGTTTTACTAACGCTCTTACGCTTAAAGATAATAAGCTTTAGAGTTATAGATAGCTAGAAAAAGAGGATATTATACCTATAGAGAAACTAGATTATAGTTCTACTAGTATTAAACTATCGCAGTTTTACTATAAGATAACAATTACTAGATCTAAGACTACTAGTAACTTATCTATTACTATATAAAAGTTATATAAAGAAGAAGAGTATATTATAGCTAGTAAGCTATTAGATTAGCCTATATATATAGCTATCTAGCTATATATTACTTACTTATTATAGGTATTAAGCTAATAAACTTTAGCGCTAGTAATATTATACTATTTTAAAGTAATTTTAATTATACCTTTATATCTTAGCTTAGCTATATATATATTATAAAGAGTAATATAGAGTTATTATTTTAAGATAAGTACTTTATACTATTAATAAGCTAGCTATAGTTTTAAAA
>Ga0210040_10007875_pt1 | contig 12767 bp, 13 predicted proteins | sample CryGeyCG12114_NA_FD_185462 | JGI IMG/M metagenome (GOLD analysis project Ga0210040, IMG submission 185462) | Groundwater microbial communities from aquifer - Crystal Geyser CG19_WC_8/21/14_NA (SPAdes) (version 2) | ecosystem: Environmental > Aquatic > Deep subsurface > Groundwater | place: USA... | reverse complement strand
GTGAACGCCGCCACCAACCCGCCGTCCCTCGCGGCGCCGCTCACCCTCGACGGCTACCGCACCTTCCTCGGGCTCGACGGGGGGCGCGACCCGTGGCCGCCGCTGATCAACTCCCTCACCGCGTCGGTGCTGTCGACCGTGCTGGTGCTCCTGCTGGCGCTCCCCGCGGCCTACGCGCTGTCGATCAAGCCGATCAAGCGGTGGACCGACGTCCTCTTCTTCTTCCTGTCGACGAAGTTCCTGCCCATCGTGGCCGGACTCCTGCCGCTGTTCCTCTTCGCGAAGAACACCGGCCTGCTCGACAACATCAACCTCCTGATCCTGCTCTACACCTCGATGAACCTGCCGATCGCGGTCTGGATGATGCGGTCGTTCCTCGCCGAGGTGCCCGTGGAGATGCTGGAGGCGGCCCAGCTGGACGGCGCGGGGCTGATCACGCTGCTGCGCCGGGTGGTGGCGCCGGTGGCCCTGCCGGGCATCGCCGCCACCGCGCTGATCTGCTTCATCTTCAGCTGGAACGAGCTGCTGCTCGCCCGTACTCTCACCTCGACCGTGGCCGGCACGGCGCCGAGCTTCCTCAGTGGCTTCGCCACGTCTCAGGGCCTGTTCCTGGCCCAGGTCTGCGCGGCGGCCTTCGCCGTCTCGCTGCCGGTGCTCGCCGCCGGCTTCGCCGCCCAGGACAAGCTGGTCCAGGGCCTGTCGATGGGAGCCGTCAAGTGAGCGGGAACCAGGCGCTGCCCGAGACGATGCCGGTCTCGGTGCTGCACGGGCCCGGGGACGTCCGCCTCGAGGAGCGCCCGGTGCCGCGGCCCGGGCCGGGCGAGGTGCTCGTCGAGGTCGCCGCCGTGGGGATCTGCGGCTCCGACGTCCACTACTACCGCGAGGGACGGATCGGCGACTTCGTCGTCGAGGCGCCCCTCGTGCTCGGCCACGAGGCCTCCGGCCGGGTCGTCGGCGTCGGGCCCGGCGTCCCCGCCGAGCGCGAGGGCCAGCGGGTCGCCCTGGAGCCGGGCGTGCCCGACGGGACCTGCGAGCAGTGCCGGGCCGGGCGGTACAACCTCTGCCCCGACGTGCAGTTCTTCGCCACGCCGCCGGTGGACGGCGCCTTCGCCCGCTACGTCGTGCTGGCGGCGGACTTCGCGCACCCCGTGCCCGACTCCCTCTCCGACGACGAGGCGGCGCTCGTCGAGCCGCTCGCGGTCGGCGTGTGGGCCAACCAGAAGGCGGACGTGCAGCCGGGCGACCGAGTGCTCGTCACCGGCGCGGGCCCGGTCGGGCTGCTGGCGATGCAGGTCGCCCTCGCCCGCGGCGCCACCTCGGTCACCGTCACCGACGTCTCGCCCCAGCGCCTGGCCGTGGCCACCGCGCTGGGCGCGACGCGGGTGCTCGACTCGCGCGAGACCCCCGACCTCGCGGCGACGGTGGAGGCCGACGTCCTCCTGGAGTGCTCCGGCGCGCAGCAGGCGGTCTCGGGCGGCATCGCGGCGCTGGCCCCGGCCGGGCGCATCGTCCTCGTCGGCATGGCGGGCTCGGCCACGGCCGAGCTGCCGGTCCAGCTGATCCAGAGCCGCGAGCTCAGCCTGACGGGCACGTTCCGGTACGCGGGCGTCTACCCGGCGGCGATCGCCCTGGCCGCCTCGGGCCGCGTCGACCTCGCCGCGCTCGTCACGGGCCACTACGGCCTGGCGGACGCCGAGCAGGCGCTGACCGCCGCCGTGCGCGACCCCGCGACGATCAAGCCGGTGGTGGTCCCGGGCCGCTGAGCAGGAGGGTCGCTCACCCGCGGGCTAGGGTTCGCGGGTGAGCGACCGCACGGAGCCGCCCCTGCTGGTCGCCCTGGACGTCGACGGGACGATCGTCGGCCACGACCTCTCCCTCTCCGACCGCGTGCTCAAGGCCGTGCGCGCCGTCGTCGAGGCCGGCCACCACGTGGTCGTCGCCACGGGCCGCTCGGCCGCCGGGGTCCGGCCGGTGCTGGCCGACCTCGGCCTGGACACCGGCTACCTCGTGGCGAGCAACGGTGCGGTCACCCTCGCCCTCGACCCCTCGCTGCCCGGCGGCGCCACGACGGTCGACGTCGTGACCTTCGACCCGGCGCCCGCCCTGGCGCTGCTGCGCGACGACCTGCCGCAGGCCGCCTACGCCGTCGAGGAGCCCAGCGGCGCCGTGCTCGTGGCCGGGCCCTTCCCCGAGGGGGAGCTCACGGGCGACCTGCGCCAGGTGGAGTTCGACGAGCTCGCGGGCACCGCGGCCACCCGCGTCGTGGTGCGCAGCCCCGAGCACACCCCGCAGGAGTTCGTCGAGCTCACCGAGCGGGTGGGCCTCAAGGGCGTCAACTACGCGGTCGGCTGGACGGCGTGGCTCGACCTCGCGCCCGAGGGCGTGAGCAAGGCCAGCGCCCTCGAGGGCGTCCGCCGGCGCCTGCGCGTGCCGGCCGAGCGCACGGTGGCCGTCGGCGACGGCCGCAACGACCTGGAGATGCTGGCCTGGGCGCACCGGTCGGTGGCGATGGGCCAGGCCCCGGACGAGGTCCGCGCCGCGGCCGGCGAGGTGACCGCTCCGGTGGAGGAGGACGGACTCGCCGACGTCCTCGAGGGGCTGCTGCCCGACGGGCCGGTCGCCGGCGCGTGAGCGCACCCGTGAGCTCGCCCCCGAGGACCGTCGCGGTGCGCCTCGTGGCCACCGACCTCGACGGCACGCTCGTGCGCCACGACGGCACCGTCTCCGCGCGCACGGTCGCGGCGCTGGCCGGGTGCCGGGCCGCGGGCGTGGACGTCGTCGCGGTCACCGGGCGCCCGCCGCGCTGGCTGGCCGACCTCGCCGAGGTCGTCGGCACGGCCACGGCCATCTGCGCCAACGGCGCGATCGTCTACGACCTGGCCTCGGCGCGGGTGCTGCGGGCGAGGGTGCTCGCCCCGGACGCCGTCCGGGCGGCCGTGGAGGCCGTGCGCGCGGCGCTGCCGGGCACGACGGTGGCGCTGGAGACGCTGCGCGGCTTCCGGCGCGAGCCGGACTACCGGCCCACCTTCGACGCCGGCGCCGAGCTCACCTGCGCCCCGCTGGCCGACCTGCTCGCCGACGACCCCGGCGTGGTCAAGCTGCTGCTGCGCCACGCGGGGAGCAGCCCGGACGCCGTGCTGGTCGCCGCGCGCGCGGCGCTGGCCGGGATCGCCGAGCCGACGCACTCCGGCGCCCGGGACGGGCTCGTGGAGGTGGCTGCGCTCGGGGTGAGCAAGGCGAGCACCCTCGCCGAGGTGGCGGCCGAGCGCGGCGTGGCGCCCGAGCAGGTGGCGGCCTTCGGCGACATGCCCAACGACGTGGCGATGCTGCGGTGGGCCGGGCAGTCCTACGCCGTGGCCGACGGCCACCCCGACGCGGTGGCCGCCGCGGCCGGCGTCGCGCCCCCGTGCGAGGAGGACGGCGTCGCGCAGGTGCTCGAGAGGCTCGTGCTCAGCCGCTGACCAGCCGCTCCACCTGCTCCACCGCGCGGGCGGCCGCAGCGGCGTCGGAGGTGCTCAGCCGGGCGTGCATGGCTGCTTGGGCGGCCTGCGCGGCCAGGGTGGCGGCCCGCGACAGCCGGGCGTGCAGGTCGCGCGCGGGCCCGGGGATGTCCAGGCCGGCGCTGGGGTGCTCGGCCTGCGCCCGCTCGCAGGCGCCCCGCACGGCGTCCAGGCAGGCCGCCAGCCGCGCCCCGAGCAGCTCCAGGGCGTTGCGCAGGTCGCCGTCGGGCACGCCCTCGATCACCTGGTGGAAGCGGTCGACGGCGCGGCGGAAGCGGTCGTGCGCACGGCGCCAGACGCCCGTGCCGAGCACGAGGTCCTCGCGCGAGCGCCCGCCCAGGGCGTCCCGCAGCGCGGACAGGCGCGGGCCCAGCGGAGGCCTCAGAGGTACTGGCCCGGCGCCGGCCGGGGGTCGATGCCGGGCGGACCGCCGGCCGCTCCCGGGCCGCCGGGACCCTCCAGGCCGCCCCTGCCGGCGGGCAGGGCCCGCTGCATCTGCTCCAGCTGCGAGCGGGCGGCCATCTGCTGGGCGATGAGCGCGGTCTGGATGCCGTGGAAGAGGCCCTCCAGCCAGCCGACGAGCTGGGCCTGGGCGATGCGCAGCTCGGCGTCGCTGGGCGTGGTGCCCTCGGCGAAGGGGAGGCTCACGCGCCGCAGCTCGGCCACGAGGTCGGGGGAGAGGCCCTCCTCGAGCTCGGCGAGGGAGCGCTCGTGCACGTGCGCGAGGCGGGCCCGGCCGGCCTCGTCGAGCGGGGCGGAGCGGACCTCCTCGAGCAGCTGCTTGACCATGCTGCCGATCCGCATGACCTTGGCCGGCTCCTCGATGCTCGAGGTGGGGCTGACCTGCCCGTGGTGCTCGGCCGGCTCGGGCTGCTGCTCGCTCACCGCTCCATCCTCGCTCAGCCGGTCACGAGGAGCACCTTGCCCACGTGCCCGCCGTCGGCGAGCAGGCGGTGGGCGCGCGCGGCCTCGGCGAGCGGCACCCGGGCGTGGACGACGGGGCGCACCCGACCCTCGGCCACGAGCGGCCAGACGTGCTCCACGACGCTGGCGCAGATCGCCGCCTTGTCCGCCAGGGAGCGGGCGCGCAGGGTCGAGCCGAGCACGGACAGGCGTTTGGCCAGCACGGCGCCCAGGTCGAGCTCGGCGCGGGTGCCGCCCTGGAGGCCGATGACCACCAGCCGGCCACCGGGCGCGAGGACCTCGACGTTGCGCCCCAGGTACGGCCCGCCCACGACGTCGAGGACGACGTCGGCGCCGCGCCCGCCGGTGGCCGCGCGGACCGCGGCCACGAAGTCCTCGCTCCTGTGGTCGACGAGCACGCTGGCCCCGAGCTCGGCGCAGCGCTCGAGGGTGGCGCGCCGGCGGGCGGTGACGGCGACGGTGGCGCCCACGTGCCGGGCGAGCTGCACGGCCATGGTGCCGATCCCGCTGCCCCCGCCGTGCACGAGCAGCACCTCGCCCGGGCGCAGGGCGGCGCCGAGGAAGACCGTGGACCACACGGTCGCGGCGACCTCCGGCAGCGCGGCGGCGTCGACGAGGTCGACCCCCGCGGGCACCGGCATCAGCTGCCCGGCGGGGACGGCGACCCGCTCGGCGTAGCCCCCGCCGGCGAGCAGGGCGCACGCGGCGTCCCCGACCTCCCAGCCGCCGACGCCCTCGCCGAGGGCGGCGACGGTGCCCGAGACCTCCAGGCCGAGCAGGTCGCTGGCCCCCGGCGGCGGGGGGTAGTGACCCTGGCGCTGCAGCAGGTCGGCGCGGTTCAGGCCCGCGGCGGCCACCGCCAGCAGCACCTCCCCGGGGCCGGGTCGCGGGTCGGGGACCTCGGCCACCTCCAGCTGCTCCGGCCCGCCGGGGAACCGCACCACCACCGCTCTCACCCCGGCGACCCTAGGCGCCGGGCCGCCTCCAGGGCCTGCGGGGTGTCGACGTCCGTGGCGGCGCGGGCGCTGACCGGCACCTCCACGACCCCGCCGCTGCCGAGGAGCCACCCCGCAGAGCGCCCGGCGAGGCCCTGCGGCGCGGAGGCCACCCGGGCGAGCAGGGCCGGGGCGCGGTGGACGGCGAGCAGCGGCTGCCGGTGGCCCGCGGCGTCCACGCCCACGGCCGCCGCCACCGCCGGGTCCGCGGCGCGCAGGGTGGCCACCAGCGCGGGCACCGCGGACGCCGACCACGGCGCGTCCCCGGCCAGCACCACCACGAGCTCGGCGCCGGCCAGGGCCCCGGCCTCCGCCAGGGCAGCCATCCCCGCCGCGACGGCGGCCGCCGGGCCGCCCCCCGCGGGGTCCTCCCGGGCGCTCAGCGCGGGCCGGGGCAGGGGCCGCTGCGGGCCGACGACGACGAGCGGCACGTGCGGCGGCACCCCGGCCACCGCGCGGGCCAGCACCGAGGCGCCGTCGAGGTCGGCGGCGAGCTTGTCGGCCCCGCCCATCCGGGTCGCGCCGCCGCCGGCGGGCACGACGACCGCGCACCCCGCCCACGCGTCGCGCTCGGTCCCCGCCACCCCTCGATCCTGCTCCAGACGGGGCTCCCGCGCGCTGGCGCGGAAGATGATCGGAGGCGCGGGTGTTCGCCCGGACGTGCGCATCTACGACGACATCACGCAGCTGACCGGCCGGACCCCGCTCGTGCGGCTGAACCGCCTGGCCGAGGGCGCGGGGGCCACCGTGGCCGCGAAGCTGGAGTTCTACAACCCCTCCTCCAGCGTCAAGGACCGGATCGGCGTGGCCATGGTCGAGGCCGCGGAGGCCTCGGGCGAGCTGCAGCCCGGCGGCACGGTCGTCGAGGCCACGAGCGGCAACACCGGCATCGCGCTCGCGATGACGGGGGCGGCCAAGGGCTACCGGGTGGTCCTGACGATGCCCGAGACGATGAGCACCGAGCGCAAGCAGCTGCTGCGCGCCTACGGCGCGGAGCTCGTGCTCACCCCCGGCTCGGAGGGGATGCGGGGCGCCGTGGCCCGCGCCGCCGAGATCGCCGCCGAGCGCGGCGCCGTCCAGGTGCGCCAGTTCGCCAACGACGCGAACCCGGCCGTGCACCGGCGCACCACCGCCGAGGAGATCTGGGCCGACACCGACGGCCAGGTGGACGCCCTGGTGGCCGGCATCGGCACCGGTGGCACCATCACCGGCGTCGGCCAGGTGCTCAAGGAGCGCCGGCCGGGCGTGCGCGTCGTCGGCGTCGAGCCGGCGGAGTCCCCGATCCTCAACGGCGGCGCCCCCGGCCCGCACAAGATCCAGGGCATCGGCGCCAACTTCGTGCCCGAGGTGCTCGACCGCGGCGTCTACGACGAGGTGATCGACGTCGACGTCGACACCTCGGTGGCGTGGGCCCGTCGGGCGGCGCGCGAGGAGGGCATCCTCGTCGGCCTGTCGTCGGGCGCGGCGCTGTCCGCGGCGGTGCAGGTCGCGCAGCGGCCCGAGATGGACGGCAAGCTGGTCGTCGTGATCATCCCCTCCTACGGCGAGCGCTACCTCTCGACCGTGCTGTTCAGCGACCTCGCCTGACCCCGTGCCTGCTCCCGGGGGGTGGCTGCGGGCCGCGCTGGAGGACGTCGACGCCGCCCTGGCGCGCGACCCCGCCGCGCGCTCGCGCCTGGAGGTCGTGCTGACCTACCCGGGCGTTCACGCCGTGTGGGCGCACCGGGTGGCGCACGCCCTCTGGCACCGCCCGGGGCTGTGGCTGCCGGCCCGCCTCGTGGCGCACTGGGCGCGGATGGTCACCGGCATCGAGATCCACCCCGCCGCGCAGCTCGGCCGCCGCGTGTTCATCGACCACGGCGCGGGCGTCGTCGTGGGGGAGACGGCCGTGGTCGGTGACGACGTCCTGCTCTACCACGGGGCCACCCTGGGCGGCCGGACCGGCGCGGTCGGCGTCCGCCACCCGCAGCTGGGCGCAGGCGTGGTCGTCGGGGCCGGAGCGCGGCTGCTCGGGCCGATCGTCGTGGGGGACGGAGCCCAGGTGGGCGCCAACGCCGTCGTCACCAAGGACGTGCCGGCCGGCGCGGTCGTCGTCGGGGTGCCGGGCGTCGTGCGCCCCGCTCGCGCCGACGAGGTGCCCGCGCCCGGGGCGGATGTGCCGAACGCCACCCGCCCTGTCATCTGAGTAGTTACTCTCCGTAGGCCGCCAGTTCCAGCAGAGGGACCGGCTGTCGAGGAGGTTCGCGTGGGCGTCGTGGCGGAGCGGGACGAGCGCGCAGGACTGCGCTGGCCCGTGCAGCCGACGGGCGGCCCGACCGCCGCCCCGACCGCCGCGAGCGAGGGGCTGCACCGCCTGGCGGCGCGCTTCACCGAGGGCGACGAGGTGGCCGCCCAGCTGACCGCGGAGCTCCTCGTGCACAACGGCGTCTCGCTGCTGGAGGTCTGCGAGGCGCTGCTGGCGGAGGTCGCGGTCGCGCGCTGCAGCGGCTCGCTGCTCGAGAGCAGCGACGCCGAGCTCCGCGCGCGGCGCCTGATGTCCCGGCTCGGCCGCACTGCGGGCCGGGGGAGCGACGAGGTGCTCGTCGTCGCCAGCCCCGACCGGATGGACTGCCTCACCACGGCGCTGCACCGGGTGGTCGAGTCGGCCGGCCGGCGGGTGCGCGTCGCGATCACTCCCGACCCGGCGGACGCGCTCGCCATGGTCGCCGAGCGCGCCTGGGCCGCCGTCGTCCTCGACCACGCCGGTGTCCGGGGTGGCCCGAGCGGGCTCGTCGCCGCGCTGGCGGAGCGCAGCGGCGACGCGCGCTTGGTCGTCGTCAGCGACGCGGGCACCGCGGCGGGCGTCCCCGAGCGCGGCGTCGTGCGCACCCCGCGGGACCTGCGCCGCATGGTCAGCGCGTGCGGCTGCCTGCCGAGCGACCCGCTGACCGAGCGCGAGCGCGACGTGCTGGCCGCCGTCGCCGCGGGCCGCTCCAACGAGCAGGTCGGCCGCGCCCTGCAGCTGTCGCTGAGCACCGTGAAGACCTACCTCGAGCGCGTGCACGCCAAGCTCGGCTCGGTCGACCGCGCCTCGGCGGTGGCGATCGCCGTCCGCCGCGGGTGGATCTGAGGGCTCAGCCCTCGCTCGCGTCCTGCTCGCGCAGGTAGCGCTCGAGCTCGGCGGCCAGCTCCTCGCCGTTCGCGACCTCCTCCGCGGGCAGGCGGGGGGTCAGCAGCGACGGGCCCTCGAGCCCGCGCCCGGCGAGGACGGCGTCGTACTGGCGCTCCAGCGCCGACACGGCGACCGAGGTCTCCTCTGACGCCGCCACCTGGGCGTCGACCTCGCCGAGGACGACGCTGCCGGCGGCCGCGAGGGCCTGCACCGGCAGCTCCAGGTCGGCGCTGTCGGCCACGGCGTCGAGCAGGGCCACGGCGGCCGGGGGGAACTCCGCGCCGGCGAGGTAGTGCGGCACGTGCGCGGAGAAGCCCATGGAGGGAACGCCCTGCTCGGCCAGGTGCAGCTCGAGGAAGGCCGCGGCGTGGCCGGGGACGGCGATCTCCCCCAGCCAGCGCGGCCGGCCGGCGATGAGCGCGCGGTCGGAGGCGTGGGCGGTCAGCGAGACGGGGCGCGTGTGCGGCGCGGCCCACGGGATGCCCTGGAGGCTGATGGCGCGGCTGACGCCCCAGCGCCGGACGAGCTGGGTGACGGCCGCGGCGAACCGGCGCCACTGCACGTCGGGCTCGGCGCCCACGAGGACGAGGAAGGTGCGGTCCTCGGCGTCGCGCACCTCGTGCAGCGACAGCTCGGGCATGTCGACGCTCGTGAAGCGGTCGCCGCTGAAGGCCATGGTGGGGCGGCGTCCGCGGTAGTCGACGAGCTGGTCGACGTCGAAGGTCGCCAGCAGCCGCGACGGCAGCTCGGCCAGCAGGTGCCGGAGGGCGAGGGACGAGGCGGAGCCGGCGTCCACGAACCCGGTGAAGGCGTGCAGCAGCACGGGCCCCTCGCCGAGCGGGTCTGCCGTCGCCTCGGCGACGACCTCGTACAGGTCCTCGGGTGCGAGCACGTGGTCCTCCTGGGTCTCGTGGTCCTGCCCGTACAACGCCGGGCCGGCCCCAGCGCATCCCGCGCCACCCGTGCGGCTCCCGCGTGGCCCTCCGGCGGGAGGGGTACCACGCCGGTGCCAGCACCCGTCCCGAGGAGAGGAACGCCCGTGGCCGCCACCCCGCGCATGACCGACGACAGCATCCGCGTCCGCCAGCTCAGCCACTACCAGTTCAGCTGGACGGCGCGCGAGGGCGGCGAGAGCGGGCTCTGGACGCTGCAGCTCGTCCTCGACGAGGGGGCGTGGGAGGAGGTCCTCACGCTCAGCTCCGAGGACGCCGACGCCCTGCAGGACGTGCTGAAGAACACGAAGAGCGTCTTCTTCGACATCGACCGGCGCGTGCTGATGTTCGGGGTCACCCGGGCCGGCGACTGAGGGCGTCCCGCGCCGCTCGGTAGGCTCCGGGGCTCTGGAGGGCTGCCGGAGCGGCCGAACGGGGCGGTCTTGAAAACCGCTGACAGGTTCACCCCTGTCCGTGGGTTCGAATCCCACGCCCTCCGCTCAGCAGCGCGACCGGTCCGCTACTGGGGCTGGTCGAGCACCGCGGGGGTGGCCGGGACGCCGGACGGGACCCGGTTCGGACCGGCCTCGGCGGGGCGGGGCCGGTCCTGGGGGTGCAGGCGGACGGCGATGAGGGCGACGTCGTCCTCGGGTCGCGGCGGCAGCATCCGGGCGAGCAGCTCGTCGCACAGCTCGTCGAGGGACAGGTCGCGGGCCGCGAGGTCCTCGAGCAGCTCCTGCAGACGCAGGAGGCCGTCCTCGAGGGACTGGCCGCGGCGCTCGACGAGGCCGTCGGTGTAGAGCAGGACGGTGGCCCCCCGGTCGAGGGTGACCTCGGACTCGTGCCGGGCGGTGCCGGGGATGACGCCGAGCAGCAGGTCGGAGGTGACCGGGGCGAGGGCCAGGACCGTGGCGTCGGGGGTGACGACCATGGGTGGCGGGTGGCCGGCGTTCGACCAGCGCAGCGTGGTGGTGCCGCGGCGCTCCTGGCCGGCGTCCTGCTGGATCCGGGCGACGACGGCGGTGGCGGTGGTGTCGATCTGCAGGGTCGCCATGACGCTGTCGACCCTGCGCAGGACCTGGGCCGGGCCGTGGTCGTCGGCGGCGCCGAGGCCGCGCAGCAGGGTGCGGACCTGGCTCATGGCGGCGGCGGCCTGGGTGTCGTGGCCGATGACGTCGCCGATGACGAGCACGGTGGCGCCGCCCGGCTGCAGGAAGGCGTCGTACCAGTCGCCGCCGACCCGGGCCGCCTCGGCCGCGGCGGTGTAGCGCACGACGACCTGGAGGTGGTCGGGCTCCGGCGGGGCGGTGAGCAGGGAGCGCTGCAGGCCCTCGGCGAGCTCGCGCTGCTGGCGGTAGAGGCGGGCGTTGTCCAGCACGACGCCGGCGCGGGCCGCGACGTGGGCGGCGGTGACGAGGTCCTGCTCGGTGGAGGGGCCGCGCTCCGCGCCGTTGAACAGGCTGACGAAGCCGACCGGACCGCTGCGCCCGTTCAGGGGGTGGACGGCGATGTGGGCGGGGGCGAGGCGCCGCAGGAGGTCGCTGGCCGGGCCCGGTCGCAGCATGGCCAGGGCGGCGCGGGTGGCGTCGGAGCCGATGAGCTCCGGCGTCCCGGTCTCCATGACGCGCACGACGATCGCGTCGTCGGTGAGGGCGTCGAGCCGGGTCCTCGCGTAGGTCTCGACGACGTCCTGCAGGCCGGGGTCGGTGTGGGCGGCGCCGGCGGCGCGCAGGCCGCGGCGGCGTCCCGTCGCGTGGTGGTCGTCGACGAGGGTGACCACGGCCCAGTCGGCCAGCGCGGGGACCACCAGGGACGCGAGCGCGGCGGCCGCCTCCTCGAGGTCCAGGTCGGCCGACAGGTCCTCGGTGATCCGTCCGAGGAGGGCCGCGCGGCGCGCGGCGGCCTCGGCGTCGTCCTGCAGCTGCCGGCGGGCGGTGATGTCGAGGAAGTAGACGGCGAGGCCGCTGGCGGTGCGCTCGACGCGCACCTCGACCCACACGTCGAGGGGCTCCGGGTAGTGGGCGTCGAAGGTGGTGCTCTCGCCGGTGGCCATGGTGTGGCGGTAGCTGGTCTCGAACACCGTGCCGGTGGCGGCGGGGAAGAGCTCCCAGTAGCTGCGGCCCAGGACGCCGGCCCGGTCCATGCCGGCGATCCGCTCGAACGCGGCGTTGACGTGCGTGAGGCGCCAGTCGGCGTCGACGGCGAAGAAGCCCACCGCCAGGGACTCCACGATGCCGGCGATGCGGTCGGACTCCTCGCGGGTCGCGGTGACGTCCCAGGCGGCGCCGAGGAGCCGGGTGGTCGCGCCGGTCTCGTCGCGCAGCGCGCGGCCGCGGGCGCTCACCCACCGGGTGGTGGCCCCGGGGAGGACCACGCGGTACGTGGCCTCGAAGTCCCCGCCGGTGTCGACGGCGGTCTGCAGGCGGCCGGTGACGTCGGCCAGGTCCTCGGAGTGGACGCGGGCGGTGAAGTCCTCGATCGTCTCGTCGAACTCGCCGCGGTGGTAGCCGAAGAGGTCCACCAGGCGGTCGTCCCACGCCAGGCGCCCGGTGGTCAGGTCCCAGTCGAAGGTGCCGACGCCGGCCGCGTCGGTGGCCAGCTCCCCGAGGATCCGCCGCGCGTCATCCTCCTCGGCCACGGCGCTGGCCTGCAGGTCGGCGACCGCCAGGTCGGCGAGGCGGCCCAGGAGGGCGACGTCGGCGTCGGTCCAGGCCCGCGGCAGCGGCTCGAAGACGCACAGGGCGCCGATGATGTCGCCGTTCCGGGTGGCCAGCGGCACGCCGAGGTACGAGCCGACGACGCCCGAGAGCACCGGCTCCCGGTCGCGCACCCGCATGTCGGCCGCGGCGTCCGCGACGACCATCGGCCCGTCGACGCTCGCGGTGAGCGTGCACAGGGCCTCGGCCAGGGAGGACTGCTCGCCGACCGAGGAGCCGGCCAGCCCGGCGCCCGCGGTGACCGTCTGCACCTCGGTGAGCACCGAGACCTGCGCCGCGGTGGTGCGCAGCAGCGCCATGGCGAGGTCGGCCAGGCGGTTGAGCACGGGGTCGCTGCCCGGCGCGGGGCTGAGGCGGCGGGCGGCGTCGCGCCGGGACCGCTCGTGGTCCGAGGGTGCGCCCTCACCGCCGACCTCGACGTCGTGACCGTCCATCTCCTGCGGCACAGCGGGCTCTCCTCGACGGCCAGGCCTGCGGTGGGCCTGCGCCGTCGGCCATTGTGTCCGGTACGAGCCCCCTGCCGGGGCGGTTCGCCCCAGATGGCCGGA
>Ga0210040_10007874_pt1 | contig 12768 bp, 11 predicted proteins | sample CryGeyCG12114_NA_FD_185462 | JGI IMG/M metagenome (GOLD analysis project Ga0210040, IMG submission 185462) | Groundwater microbial communities from aquifer - Crystal Geyser CG19_WC_8/21/14_NA (SPAdes) (version 2) | ecosystem: Environmental > Aquatic > Deep subsurface > Groundwater | place: USA... | reverse complement strand
ATACTATGTTGAGCGAATGAAAAGATCCGTAAAATTAAATCCTTGAGTTTATGACGGACCGAGTGAACCCGAAAAGACACGTCATTCAAAAGTTCTTTTCTCTTCTAAATTATTTCACGCCTGCCGACCAGCCCGCCAGCCATTTGTGTTAATTCGAAAATTTGCAAATTCCTGCAAACGCAGGCAATGAAATGTCATCTGACTATTCTATTCTGCCGTTTAGCAAATAAGAATTCACTCCTGACACCGTTTTTGACGGCATACTAACCACATAGCTGTTTATGTTTAGTTTGGTTAACTCAACCCCTTAAATTTTGAAATATAACTTCTAGTACTTTGCTGAGCCCGATACAGGTGTTAAAACAAGTGCGAAGGTTTTGTAACGCACTAAAAGATTGAGTGGTCTGACTTCCAACATTTTATTTTGTGATGTGAAAGTTGTGGCCATGGATCTCCAGTTGTTAGTGATTGAAGTATCAAGAACACCCGAAGATTTTTGGCACAATTTGCATGTTAGCTTAATTGTAAAAACTATACGATTTTGGAGCTTTATGACTTCAAAAAAACTTGATGTGTTTAACCATACTATTGGCAGTCGTGGCTATGGATCGTCAGTATATAGTTAAGTGACCATGGGTACTTAAATATTTTTACCGCAAGTAGCATTACAATACAATTACATGCAAATCCAGTGTCTTATTATTTTCAATCTTACTACTGAGGACAAATTCTTGCTATCTTAAATGTGTGAAAATTTTGGAGTCAATCGATTAATGTGTTTGAAAGGTAAAGCATGCATACACACCAAATAATGGCACTGGTAACAACATCTGTATCCGGCTAAAAAATGGTAAAGGTTGTATAGAAGCCCTGTGTTGAGTTAAAATGAATAATGACAAATGAATATTTAATAAAATAATATCAATATATTATAAAAATTACTTCTAACTCTTGATGTACGATAGTTAGTACATGAAAACCCATTTGACTTATCATTAACTACAAATGAGTGAACGTTTATTTGACACGTTCACAGGAAATTGTAGTTATTTCAGGATTTTTTTCCTGTGAATTGCTGCCGCACAGTGGCACAGAGCAAAGATATTTATGTGGTGTACAACAAACTAAACTGCTAAATAACATCTCATAAATGATCTATTTTGGTAGTAATGTTTTATGTGGTTTTAAAACCGACAATTATGGATTGTCCAGAGTAAATATTTGAATCGTATATTTAGTCCAGTATTTCTGCACACTTTCATAATTTAATTTCTGCCGTTATGAAACATTCAAGCTAACTAAATTAGTCGTAAAAAATGAAAACGTTATCTCGGAAGCATGTCTTATTCTTCTGTTTTGCATTCATCATTTTAGGTAACGTTACGGGCATATTTTGAAGCTAGATCCAACCAACTGACCGATCGTTTTTCTGTATTACTGTAATACAATTTAAAAATGATTTTATTTTCATCTACAGTGCAAAAAACAAATGCAAAGGAAAAAGCTCAAATTCGCATGAAAAGATGGCTGAGAGGTGACAATGGTTATGACGCTGAAATTTCTACTGCCGATAAAACTCATAATCTTAATTTGAGACGAGTGCAACAAGGTATTTTTTTATATTTAGTATTTAATAATTAAATCTTAAAATACTATAGGATGTACAATGCTCTATTGGCTACCTACTCTGAACAGATGAGTCCGTTTTGGGAAACCAATTCCAATTCCTCAGCACAGATCAAGATTCAGAAGGAAAAACTGTATATAAAAGATGGATTCCATCCGATGAAGAGCTGAAATCTTCCCAATCTGTTTATGTAGATGAAAGCTCCAAATCCGTTATGCGCATTGCAAAAGATGCTGATGGTTCAGATAGGATGGTATTTAAAATTTCGACTCTATCTTTTTCAAACCAATACTCGAAAACTTAATTTTGTTTCTCTCTTTCAGACTGGGGTTGTGAGCGAGGATTCATTATCTACTGACGAGGAAACTGGGGATTTCTATTTAAATGAAATGAAACGAGATGGCAGGAATGATGCTTGTGAGATTTGCACAGCAGTCCTGTTTACTATCCTATACTAACTACTAACTTAACTTTTCAAACATTTTTTCATACTTTTAAGTGAACACGGGAATCATTCAGGAAGATGATAACTCAACAAACACCCAATATGCAGATTCTGACAAACCTAAAGCAGTAATTGAACTGTTAATTTTCCTGGACAAAGAATTCGGAGATATATTCAGTCACAACAAACAAAGGATTCTTGACTATTGGACTGTGTACTTATGGGATTTGAATTTGCGATACAAAACTTTGACCAAATCCCATATCAGTTTCCGACTTAATGGCATTGTTTTGTATTCTGTAAGTCATCCATTTTTCTTCAAACAAAGCACGATCAACTTCATAGGATGAATTTTTATTTTTATCAAAATTTTTAGCGGACTGAAGATCAACCATTTATTGAACAAGCTAGACGATCAGATGGGAAAGTGGATATTGGCCAACTTATTCACAAATACACTGATTGGGCCTACCCTCATCAAAGCAAATGGCCCAAATTTGATTTGGCAGCAGTTATCACAGGAGCACCGGTAGTATGGGGTGGAGGAGTAGCTTGGTTTGAAGCCGCTTGTCTTTTTGACCATCATGGTAAACGCATTTTCAGCACTGCAGTGTGGAATGATGCTGGAGATTGGAGAAGTGTCACTGTCGGGGCTCATGAGATCGCGCATACGTAAAATTTGCACTTTTAAATGCAATAATAATGTTCGATATAAAGGGAAAGGAATATAATATAGATTATAAAATATATCAGGGTTGGTGCGCCACATGACGACGATCCAAATTTCCCTGGAAAATGCGTCGAACGTGGATTCATCATGGGTGGTGGAAATGATGAAAAGAAGTGGTTTTTCTCCACATGTAGTGACCTTAAAATCAGTGAATATTTGAAGTGGGTAACGAATCAGCAAAGCTTTTTTAGTTATAATAGTTGAGCTAAATTGAGATTTAATTGTTTCCTTAGATTGTCCAAAGCAAATTGTCTGAAGAAAATAGACTCTGACGAGTTACCAGCAGTAGCGTCAGATTTCAGAACTGTTTTGGCTCCATCTATGTCGGAGCAATGTCAACGGATTTCTAAAAACAAAAATGCCTATGTGGAGGAAGTAAGACTTCTGCAATCTTTTTTTTATTAGATAAAATTGATTTTTTTTTCATTTAAATTTCATGTTCCAGAGAGATCTAGGGGACTGCAAAAATTTGAATTGCAAAGTTCCTGGTGGAAGTTCATTCCGACATGCACCTGTGGATAATACACCGTGTGCAAATGGCGGGGTAAACGAATAGACATTTAAAAAAAGCTAGAATACCTATAATCCAAAGTTGGCTTATCCCTTGTTATGTTTAGCGCTGCTTCAGAGGACTTTGTCGACCAAGATTCTTTCTCCTCAAAAATGGCAATGGAAGCTGCTTTGCTCCACCAAAAACGTCTCCTAGCAGTTCTGGAAGTCCTGAATCCGCACCATGTCCCATGTGAGATAGATAATAATTTAAAATAAATTGAAGAAGTTTTTTTTTTACACCAAATTGCTACACGGAATGTTGACATTTTTAGAAGTCCAACATCAGAAGATGGTGTAGTACTGATTCCAGCGACGGCAGGATTGTACAAAATTTCTGCACCTCAACATATTATACGAGATAATGGAGACTTTGAAAATGGAGAAGCTTGCATGGATCACACATGGACAGCCATGTTTTTCCGCAAATGTTCAGAAGAAGGTTTTGATAGAACAACAATGCTGTGGAAATTCACTCAAGTCAATGACCAAGAATTCATTATCCAACGTGTGGATCGGAACCTTTCTCCTCAGCAATGCCTTCGGGTACTCGAGAACCCTTTTAGTCCCCGCTATAGTATTGGAATTCAAAATTGTTCTCCGACAGATAATACACCTTTTCATAGATGGACTATGACTTCTTATCCATAGTTTCATTTGTGCTATTGTTTCATGCTAGCCATTGTCAACAGATTTGGCATAATATACTTTTAGTTAACAGCGGTATATGGTAAAAAATGTCATCTCCTCAAAAATAAAAAAATAAAATTATTGAGCGGCACAGCTTTATGAGGAACTGTACTTACTATTATACTTAATTGCACGGATTAATTATTACATCATAGAATTCGCCTCGGCAAAAGGTAAACTAATTTCAGGTTTATAGTTGTGTGGGCCAGATCAATGATTGCAACTTCAATGACTATGAGACTTTTGCAACCAGATGAGAAATCACACTACCTTCCAAAGAACGTACAGAGTATTTTCAGAATAGTTAGTGGTTGATATGTTTGACATCAATAATGGCGCAAATACTCGGAATTAAAATATATAGTTACCGAAAAAAAACACGTTGTTGCAAACAAATCATCTTCTGACAGGTACAGCCATGTGGCAGAAACGATCAATTTAAGTAATTTATGAATAATTTTCAGGTGCTGTGCTAGTCACCAGTCACCACTGAAAACTGTGAATTCATGTTCTGATGGTTTGTATGGGGTAACAAAAAATCTTATATTTCATTTAAATGTCTTTTAATTAGTTAGCAATTATGCATGGTTGGTAGTTGGTAACAACATGTTGAAGAAATAGTTGAATTTTTCCCTAATAATATTGCCAAAGAATACGCTCTACTCGTACTCTACAGTCTACGTCTACACCACAGGTTTCGTATACATTGATATTGCGTAAAAGTAGTTTGCTTGCACAAGAGGGGTCGCACAAGTCAGTTTTTCGTTCACAAAGTTGTTCTTCAGTACAAATAAACCTCAGCAAGAGTGTATTACGTCGAAGCCGGGTAATAAGGAATTATTTATATTAATATTACAAAAACCCAGTAATAATAATTAGTGGTTTTTATCGTTTTTCGGTAGTCTCATCAGCTAGTCTTTCTCTGTTCACCAACTTGCAATCGCATATTGAATCATCAATCAACATCATTTTGATTTTCGCGCCAACAATAATACTACTACAAGTTATTCCAGTAAACTGATCAGATGACCAAAAAATTACCCTAACATTTCAAATTGAAACATTTAATTACAAAATTAAACCATTTTGGTCACGCTTGGGGTTATTCTAAAACCTGTCTGCAAACTGCGCACACAACTTTTACCCCGTTCCAAACAGAGTGTGTTAACAGAAATTCCAACTTGCGTTTTCATGTGATTTTAGCTTTAACATGTGGAGCATAGGGCGCTCCTGTTTCTAGTAATTCTAAGACTCCGCCTTCGGCTTCGTAATAAGCTGCACGAACAAAGGAAAATAGAATCCTGATTTTCACGTAAAAAGTTTTGATGCCATTTCAAATTATAATTGATTTTAAAAACTATTGTATTCATTTCGGTGAAAAATTTTTGGTTTTTTGATTTCAGTGATAGTAAATAGAATTGAATCCGACTCAATACCGTCTAAATCTAAATACTTATGCAGTTGGTTAGCAATCACATGCACTTTTAAGCTAGTCAGTTTAATACAAATAAAAAAACAACATGTGAGGTATAGAAAAGATATTAAAAAGTCATATGATGCTATGAGCGATAGTACAGATTGAATCGTACACTTGTGCGTTTACTATTCGGTTCTTCCCAAGTCAGCATAAAAACAGAGGATACTTTTATCCGTAATAAACTCTGGTCAACGAAATATTCATCTTGGACCTGTCATAAACTGAAATCTTAAGTACAACATCCCGATATGAAATATCTAGGAGCAAAATTCTCAATGAAATTCATAAATTTCTTTTATCGTCCTGCTGAGTCAATTTCCAGTAACGAGTGTATTTACCCAAAATCGCAAACCCTACTTGTTGTCTTGTCCCATGAGAAAAAGTAATCTGGAACGCATGCCGGCTTTATTATTAGGACTTTTATCTCTCCAATGACAAAGTATTTGTTCCCCCAACTCTTGTATTATTACAGACAATGAGCGCATTTGAATTATTGTTCAACTTTGCAATCCACTTTTCCCCTGAGTTTGCTCAACTCTCTTTTTTATGTCCACTTGCATCCCATGAATTCAGAGGGAAAAAACTTCATGGCGTAACAATTTCAATCAATGAAAGAGTCCAGCTAGCTATTCTTCTTTCCATTTTATTACATTAAAGCACAAAAATCTTTAACAAAGTAGAACAACCGAAATTATCATCTTCACAAAATATGCTTAATTTTCATCTGCAGCCTCGTCAATCACATCCATTGACCGATTCGCAGCATTTAGCTCGTCGTCATGGCCATTCCCATGGTGGTGTGGCCTGAATCCACTGCCGACACCATGATGATGATGATGATGGTGGTGCCCTAAACTTCCTTCATGACTCCCAGAAGTCGAACCCGTGTTGACAGACGTTGTTCCCTGGACAGGATGGGACACGGATGAAATGACCGGTTGTAAATGCGTGGGACCAGAAGTTGTGCCCACGCCAACAACACCTCCAGCCGCCGTAGCCGTGCCCCCAATGCCCGCATGAATAGCTTGAGCAAAGCTTGGTCTCCCTGGAGGAGCAGCAGTTGACCATCTCCTAGCCCGTCGTTCTACGAGTACAGCCAAATCTGGGTCATACTCGGAGACCAGACAGTTCTCCACTTTATTGCAAGACGTGATACAGTCTCCAAAGTACTCGGCCCATTCTTCAAAATAAATGTCCTGAAAAAAAAAGGACAAAATAATAATAGTTTCACGAGTTGCCGATATTTTACGACTTGCTGGAATCTGATTTATTCTCATTATGCATGCAGACACACTTGAACACAAGACTTGGCTAGTAGTCAAGCCCATCATCAATAAAATCTGGATTATGCTATACTACTACTGTATGCAATCGGGAAGACGGGGCAAATGGAATATTGTCTTACTTGGAAATCCAAATCGATCAATCCCTCTTCAGAGATGCATGTGAGCTCTTCTTTGTCTAACATGGACGGGTCTAGAGGAATCACATGGATATCCCCGCCTGACTCGTGTTTCGACGATTTCGAGGACGGGGAGAGCTGCTCTACAGGGAATGAGAAGGACAGGCGTCGTTTAGGAGACTGCACACTTTCCGTTGTCGTCTCATTCCTGAAAAAAACAGTAAAAATGTCCGTTTGGAGTGACTAAAGAATCCATTAAATGAAATATCAATATACTCATACGTTTTCATGGAACTGTTTTCAGTTTTCCTTCGGGACAGACGCCGCTTTCGAACGTCTGTGAGGAATAAAAATGAACCGCCTATGAAGACGGATACTGCAGAGAGGATGTAGCCTGCTTTCCAGGGTAAAGCTTTGTTTAAATGACCTGAAAAGAATCAAATGTGTACGTAATATACCTAAAGAAGTGAAGAGAAGCATAGGGATTATATATTAATGATAAAACAATAACAATCCTACCTGAGATTGGTACTCCTATAACTAATGGAATGGCTTGAGCACATTGAATAAAGGACCAAGCACGTGGAAAATGGCGAGCCCTGGCTCGCTCATAAGTGTACACTTTCAGTGCATAATTATAGCCGCCTAGTGAGAAGCCATATACCCAACAGAAAATGACAAGGCCGTCAAATCCTTGGACGGCTGTCAATGCTAAAATTGAGATCCCACATATCACACCAGCCATCTGAATAAAACAAAATAATCAAATAAGAAACCTGGACGATAATAGAAAACAATCACAAATTTTTTGTCTCCACGAATATATTCACCTGGCATAAATACTGTTTAGAAACGCGACATTCTTGATTCTTCTGGACAACAATTAAACCAAACATAAGACATCCTAGAATCCATGCAATACCTAAATAAATATTGAGAAGAACTATGGAATCGTAGTCCATTCCTTCATTATAGCATTCTACAACCTGTGAAACAAAACGAAATTTCATAAAATTTGCCTTGGATTATTCATGAATGAAACTGGAAACTTTTGCCCCTTCCTGTGCACATACCAAATGAAAGAGTGGGGTATTGATCCCAAATGCAGTGAATGTGGTTGAAAGTAAGAGGATTTGAAGTGTCTTGCTCCGCAAACATGTGAAATCAATGAATGGTGGCTTGTCTTCCCGTCTTTCCTTATCCTTCACCTAAAGCCAAAAAAAATTTCAACTGGATGAGCCACACACAACAGCAAATACAATCATGCTCGTTCATTGTGTGTACACAGCAGGCTACAGTCATAGTTAGTTAGTTAGTGTGCACTAAAATGTTAAGAGAGTAGGAAATAATATCATTCACATGTTTTGTAATGGAATCATGTTTATGGAAACCGACGGACAAGCTCAGTTTAAAACGCAGGCCGACAGCTTTATGAGTTTTATGAATGCTATCCGTTACGGTTTTGTAAAAAACAAAATTGGATCTTTTAAATGGAAATTTAACCTAACTGAAATTAATTGCATTTTAACTTTACATTTAGTTAGTTAGTTAGTTAGTACTACAGGTTCTGGAGATTTTGGAGCAACATAAAAATGACCAATTTTGATAAATGAGCAAAAAAATACATGCTTAGTTAAGCTGACAAACGGACTTGGAATTCCTGTTCAAATGAGAAATTACATGAGAATTTCCGGTTCACATATATTCCATTTGGTAGGCTTCCAACTCCAATTATACCAGGATTGATGCGCTCATTCATCGTACGGGAATGCATTGGTGCATGTATAAAGAGAGCATTCAGAGAGAGAACGCAAATTCATAATAACAAATCGTGAATTTCTCCTATTTTAAAAATGTATGCCGAAATGCTACAGTGCCTTCTAACACGGTCGTTCACACTCTCACTCTCATCAAGTTGTAAACAAAGTTGAGCCATATAACTTGAATAAGTTTATCATTCCCATGTTCCGGAGACTAGGACACCACAATAAATGTTGTACCCATTATGTCAACATCATGAGGAATAATATGTTTAGTGGGAGGGCATGATGTAACTAACTGAGAATAGTGATTTTATTGATATACGATTTCGTTCTATTCATTGGATAAATAGGAATTCTGTACATACTGTGATTTTTCGTTTCTGGTTCTTCAGATGAAGAATTGCTCTTCTTTGGGGATGATAGAGTGATGCTGAACGGTAACATGTTCCTAAGAAAAATGTTATGAACACTGTCACTGTAACTGCTTGGAGTCCTAGGCGCCAGCCAAATGACCTGCAAGCAAGAAAATAATCAAAGTTGTAATGGGGGAACTTGATGAAATTTTGGAATGCATACTTTTTTATATCTACGAATAGGGATTCTATATGTTGAAGGCTGAAGCAGACCAACTGGGTTGAGAATCAATTTGCCATAAATGTAGCATCAATTTTTTGGGTTTAACAAGAGAAACGTTTGTTCTTTACTGCAGTAAGTTAGTTAGCAAGATGCATGCATACAAACTGATGAATAGAAAATTTGAAGGGATATTCATTATCATATTATGATGATAAAATATAAGCCAATTTTTGCTGACTTGACTAAAACTTAAGCCTGGCTTTGCTAGATAAGTTGATGATGTTTCAAAGAATCCATTTTTCATGGCCTTTCTTTTCGTGGGAAGAAAACCAAGTTAATTGAAGGAGCTACACTATGGCGGAATAGGAGCAGAAAAGAATGCCCTCTTCAAAACAAAGGAGATGTTGTAAACAAATTGGTAAGGGATTCACCCATTTAATGAATTCTGAATTTGGATTGAAGCAAGGAATCTACTTAATTTAACATGACTATGAGCATGCTTGCACATCTTTTGAATTGTTAAACCATGTTTCAGCGCAAGTATTTATACATATTTGTAGCGATTTGATCACAGACCGCCTAAATCACACACGAGGAAGACAAATGACCATGCCATACATTATCACTATGAGTTTATCGAGTATTTAGCAAGTCATGAAATGGTTCATACTTGATTGCTGTATGCATGGACATTGACATGAGGAGAATGCCGATGCCGGATCCAGAGACGACCACAATTTCCACAAGCTCTCGTTTTCTTTTGAAGTATTGACCAACCATTAGTGAAGATGCGTCTCTTGTCAACCCAACGCCCACGCCTGTTGGAGTAAACAACATTGTTAGTTCTGTCCTGTGGATTTGTAATTTCAAAAGTAAGTAAAGTATAAGTAGGAAAGCAAACATCAATAAAGGCACACAAAGAAAATAATGTAACTACCATTGCTTCCCATTGGATTTTCTTGGGAAATTCATTTGAGAAAGCCTGATTAGTTTATTTCTATTCAGCAAACAAAATAAATTACGTAATTACATTAGTAAAAGTTTTTTGTATTCTTTGGTTGGTTATAGAGTTACAATTTTAAAAGAAAATGAATGTAACACATACTAGACACAGGAAAGTGAAACTTATCTCTCAAAAGAGACAACATGTTTATTAGCCATGAATGATATACATGAGGAGGCTGGCATCATCGTAATTGGGAATATATTGCTCAGACGATAAAAATGTGCAAAAAACAACTTTTTACAACCCATTTTTTGAGCCCATTTATTCGCATCAACATGAAATGTGCGATATGATGTCAATGTGTGAATCTATTTTTGTGTTTACATCTAGTTAAATGCTATGAGTATTAGATTCTATTATTTTTCATTACAAATCTTAATGATGAAAGATGATAGGTAACTGCCAAAAGTTAATAAACTCGTATTACCAGGTTATTAAAAGGGTTTCTATGCAGTCAAAACATACACACAGCGACTAAGGATTTTTGCTCACCTACAAATGCTCCATAGCTGAAAAAAAGTTGATGAAATTGAGATGCAAAGGAAGAGAATAGGCATCCCAGGGAGGCAATCAAGCCTCCAAAAACGGCTGCCAGACGTGTGCTTTTTCGTTTACAGATTGATATCCATAAGGGTGAAAGGAACATCGACACCCCCACAGAGATGGAGCCTAGCCAGCCTGTAAAAAAATTCAATTTTAGTGATAGTTTGTGAAACTTCCATTTGCACATTATATAACTATGCATTAACAGGGTGTCAGGCAAATAAATCGTAAACAAATCTTTTAGTTGCTTACATTAGTTAGTGAAATCAACGACGAAATATAAATGTATCGCAAATGAGCTAACCAACTCTAAGGTTGTTCACTTCACACTTGCTTGCCAAAATGTAGTGCTAATTTGGCAAAAAAATGAGATCGAGGAACCATAATTGACAGTTTGAACTTGTTAGTACAGCAAAAAGTGATTATAATAATGAGCACTATGCAGTGAGAACTAAAGCCATATCATTAGTTATGCATGTACATTGCATAGGAAAGAAAAGCAACTCAACTAGTAGTTATTTTGTCAAACTGATACACTTGATTACGACTAATGTAACGGATTTGTTTACTAATTATGTGAAACTGTAGCACCAAATGCTCTGGCACTTGAGTGAGATAAAATATTGAAGAGAAGAGGGATTGAAATGTTAGCTTGTGAGTTAGAAAAAATAATACATCATGTCAAAATTGACAGGACGAACAAATCATGTACGGATCCCTACAAGTCTTGTTCATTAAGGATGCAGAATACAATGAAACCCTTTGACCTGACTTTGAAGTCATTCAAAGGTAGTAAGTAAGTAGTACTGTAATTGACGTGAAAAATAAATAAGAATTGAATGGTGAGGAGGATGAAAACAATAATATCTTCATAATTAAACGATTGGAAGTTGTGAGGTGATGGACTGACTCACTGACTATGGAAGGCATTTTTGAACGTATTGCATTGGATTTCAAACTCAAACAATTCAATATATATGCATAAATATGCAAACTCTCAGCAAATGAGAATTTTTAGCACTATCAGTCCATTTGAATGCCTGGAATAGTTTTCCTTCTGTATCAAATGCTGAGCGACATAAAGCTGCATTGTGGAAAGTGGCGTGTTTTTAATGATTCTTTCATTACTTATCATTCAGGTAGCATTCTGTAAATGGAAATACAATGAACCGTCGTCAAATAAGTGAGCGTAATAAGTAGCCATTAAAATTCAACTCACAGAATCTTCCGAATCCACTTTGCGACGAGCTGAAAGCCTCAATACATGTTTTCACTGTTTGAATACAACGTATAAGCTGGTGTTCATTATGATAATAGATTCGAGCATGTGTATCAGAGATGGGATTAAAACTTTTTTGTGCACAATATTTGTAAGTGGACCGTAAATTTTGGAATTCCATTGGACTTGATCACAGTCCCTGGCAATGGTCACTAAATTTTATGCATTGTTGAATAGCAGGTCCCTAATAAAATATTTTGGTGTTTGCACAAGGCAAAAAATCTCATCCACGTCCATACAAATCAAGCTTTCAGTTCCGACTGCTTAATGAGCTTTGACAATGCCTGATGCGAACATGTTGGCATCATGAATGTTACTAGTTTTTTTCTGTAGACAATTCGTAACCTACCAGTTGAGACCTCTAACTGTCTGATTGATTTTATTGATTTGGAAAAGCTTGACAATCACAAGAGGTTTGAGTCAACCTATTCTTGTGTAGTGAAGACAATGCAAATTAAACGGTCAAATGAAATAATTGACCCTTTGCACGACACTACATTTTTACAGATAACGTGAAGTTGAATAAATTGATTTTTTACATCTTGCTCTTCATAGTTGGTCAAGCAAGCTAACAATCTATCCTTTAGAATAATACTAGCACCATAGACTATTTAAATACAGAATGTTTTCAGTCTTGTATAGTTTCAATTTCTGCTATGAATCAAGCCACAATTTGTAAAA
>Ga0210040_10007873_pt1 | contig 12772 bp, 10 predicted proteins | sample CryGeyCG12114_NA_FD_185462 | JGI IMG/M metagenome (GOLD analysis project Ga0210040, IMG submission 185462) | Groundwater microbial communities from aquifer - Crystal Geyser CG19_WC_8/21/14_NA (SPAdes) (version 2) | ecosystem: Environmental > Aquatic > Deep subsurface > Groundwater | place: USA... | reverse complement strand
CGCCGCGACGGACCACCCCTGGCGGCCAGGCCCGGTACTCGGACGCAGCGATTGAGTTGGTACTTGTGCTGCGGCTCGTCTCCCATCTCGCCCTGCGCCAGGCCGAGGGTTTCGCCACGAGCGTGCTGCGGCTGCTCGGGCAAGCGCTGCGCGTCCCGGACCACACGACCTTGAGCCGACGCAGCCGCATGTTCGTCGGGCGGCAGCCGAAGGCCGTCCCACACGGCCCGCTGCACCTGCTGATCGACAGCACCGGCTTGAAGCTTTACGGCCAGGGCGAGTGGGATGAAGAGAAGCACGGGCGGACGCACCGATCCTGGCGCAAGCTGCACCTTGCCGTGGACGCCGGCACTGGTGAAATCGTCACCTGCCTGCTAACCGACAACGCCGCCGATGATGCCGGTCAGTTGCCAGCAATGCTTGAGCCGATCGAGAGCGAAATCGCCTCCGTGACAGCGGACGGTGCGTACGATGGCGAGCCGGTTTACCGGGCTATCGCCAGTCACCAGCCCGATCTGCGGCCGGTCGTCGTCATCCCGCCGCGATCTTCGGCGGTGCCGAGCACGAAGAATACCGATGCGCCAAGCCAACGCGATCGCCACATCCAGCTCATCGCCGAGAAGGGGCGCATGGCTTGGCAGAGAGAGACCGGCTACGGCCGCCGCAGTCTCGCGGAGACCGCGGTCGGCCGATACAAGACGATCATCGGCCCGAAGCTGCGCGCCCGCCTCTTGCCTGCCCAGCAAGGCGAAGCCGCCATGGCCGCTCGGGTGCTCAACCGCATGATCCAGGTTGCAAAGCCAGTCTCGACGCGCCCCACCTGACACCTCGGACCGGATGGGGCCAGTCCTGTCTGCTCACCCGCATCCATGCACCAACGCCGCAGCGCGCCAACACGCGACGCGGGGGCGCCCACCATGAGTTGTGCAGGAAGAAGCGTGGCGTCCTAAGGTGGTGGTGACGGTACTTTATTCCCGGACAAGATGCCCTGCTCCGTGTCGGGGGACGTGTTCCACACTCGAGTTCTTCTCCGCGAGGTGAAAGCAGCCGTAACCCTGTGCCGTTGAGTGAAACTGCGGTTACACGATGTTCGTTCTTCCGCGACCCTGCTCTGCTGCTCCGTTCTGCACAGCCGAGCTCCGACCTTACGGAAGGGAACCTCAAGTTGTCTGCAGTTCAACTCACCGCTGCTACAAGCGGCGGCGCGATGACGCCTGCTCGGTGCTTCACCTGGCTCCAACGAGGTATGATGGGGTTGAGCTCGCTCCTGGTTGTTCTGGCGGTTTCCACGCCTGTCGCGGCGAAACGCCAGGAAGTAGCCCGTGCGGACGTTGCTCATGTTCGCCAGCGCCCTGCAACGCCAGCAGTCCGCGCGCGCGCGGTTGGGCGGCTACCGGACGAGCGCCGCGCACGCACGTCATCCCGCACTCCGTACCCGGTGCCACGCGCTGTCACGCGCAGCGCCGACCGCAACGCCGCTGTTGTCGCGCTTGCACATGCTGGGCGGCTCAGCGATGTTGACCCGGCTGTCCTGCACGCCATCGCGGGGCGAGAGAGCCAGTTCAACCCGACTGCGAAGAACCCGCTTTCGTCCGCCCGTGGCCTGATGCAATTCACCCGAAGCACATGGCTGGAGGTGGTGCGTGACTTTGGCGCGCGGCACGGCCTTGGCGGTTATGCCGCGGCGCTCAGGACGGATCGGCAGGGTAACATCACGGCACGCGACCCACGTGTTCTCGCGAGAATCCTGCGGATGCGCGATGATCCTCAGCTCGCAGCCGTTATGGCATCCGAGCGGATCGGGCAGCAGCGGGCTGCACTGGAACGCGAGCTCGAGCGTCCGGTCACACCAACGGATCTCTACCTCGTTCACATGCTGGGCCCGCAAGGGGCACGCCGCTTCTTGACGGAGCTCAGGCGCAATCCGGCGGCGTCGAGCGTCGCAGTGGTTGGTGCGGCCGCTCGCCCAAACCCGGGTGTCTTTGAGAGACAGGGCCGTAGCCTTCCCCTCTCGCAAGTGTACCAGGAGGTTGCCGAACTGATGCAGCCACGCGCTGCTTCCAGTTTGCAAGCCAGCGGGACAAAGCAAGATGAGGCCGTACTGATGGCGGCCTTGCTCGCGTCAACAACACCGTAAACAGGCTCAGCTCTGGCGCGCCGTATCGTGCTGGCACAGCCCGAGCGCCTTCAGGAGAGTATCGTCCCTCCTGAGCTTGAGGTGCTTCGCTCCCGCAAAGGGATAATCTTTGCACCCGCTGCCTGACCACAGGTGGCACTGACCGCCTGCGCCAGTGCAGCTTGGTTGAAAGGCTTGCCGAGTCTGAGCAGGCTATCGTCGCTCTCGGACGGGAGATCCGCGTAGCCGCTGACAAGAAGAACCGGGATATGCGGCTGCTCGGACCGGAGCGTGCTAGCCAGCTGGGTGCCTGTTATGCCGGGCATAACCTGATCGGTAACCACAAGATCGACCCGTTGGCCTGCCCTCAAGATGGTGAGCGCCTCGTCCGCCGAGGCTGCCTGCAGCACTATGTGCCCGAGGTCCTCCAGCATGGCGCTCGTGTTGGCGAGCACCAGGGGATCGTCGTCAACAGCCAGGATCGTGAGCGGCACCGTGCTCCCTGGTGCAGCTGCCAACTTCGTCGCTGAGGCGGCGGAGCCTGCCTCAACCGTCCCCTCCCCTGCCGGGAGCCAGAGCTCCACCGTGGTGCCCTGCCCTGGTTCGCTCCGGAGCAGGAGACGTCCCCCAGACTGCGCGGCCAGTCCCTGCGCCATGGGCAGACCGAGCCCCGTTCCCTTGCCAATCCCCTTGGTGGTGAAGAACGGCTCCGTGGCCCGGGCCAGGGTGGCCGCATCCATGCCCACGCCGGTATCGGCCACGGACAGCAGCACATACTTGCCCGGCCTTAGTCCCTCCGAGGCGTCGGGCAGCAGTACCTGCTCCGCGGCGGAGATGGTGAGCCGTCCGCCTCCCGGCATGGCATCCCTGGCATTCACCGCCAGGTTGAGCAGAGCGAGCTCCAACTGGTTCGCGTCCACATGCGCGCGGGACAAAGAAAGAGGAAAATGGGTGTCGATCTGCACCATGGGCCCGATGGAGCGCTGGAGCAGCTCGGCCATGCCGCGCACAAGCTCCGGCACATCGACAGGCTCTGGCTTGAGCTCCTGCTTTCGGGCGAATGACAGGAGGCGCTGGGTTAGGACAGCGCCGCGCTGGACACCCTGGAGGGCGTTTTCGATAAGAGCGGCCGACCTGGGATCCTCGGGAACACGTTTGCGGAGGAGTTCCAGGTTGCCCATGACCACGGCGAGCAGGTTGTTGAAGTCGTGGGCCACGCCCCCGGTGAGCTGTCCCATTGCTTCGATCTTTTGCGACTGCCGCAGGGCCTCTTCGGCCCGCTTACGCTCGGTGATGTTGGTCAGGCCGCCCAGCACCCGAGCGGGTGTGCCCTGCTCGTGCCATTCAACGCGAGCGGAGGCGACAACATCCAGAAACTCGCCAGCCTTGCTGACGACCTGGTACTCGACGTCCCTCAATTCGCCGTTGTGAAAGAGCCTGGGCCAGTCGGTTTGCAGGAACTGGCGGGCGGACGCCTCGGCCATGAAGTTGACCAAGGGACGGCCGATAACCTCCTCGCGCCCGTATCCCAGCAGTTCAAGCCATGCCTCTGTGACGTTCTCGATCCGGCCCTCCCGGTCGAGAGAGTGCAAGGGGAGCGGCGTGAGCTGATAGAGGGAGCGAAAGCGCTCCTCGCTCCGGCGCAGCGCCACCGCCTCACGCTCGGACAGCACGGCAAAGCGGCGGTCGACCATGGCCGCAGCCAAGGTGAGAAAAAGAATAAGGAAGGTCGATGCCGCCACGGCGAGCGCCAGGGTCAGCTGACCCAGGCTGGTGGAGCCGTGACCCATTTCGGCATGGGAGTGGGCCGTGAACACGGCTCCCTGCATGCTCGCGTAGTGCATACCCGCGATCGCGAACCCCATGGCAACCGCGGCGCCCATCTTGGTCACGAGGCGGCTGGTTCGCATCGCGAGCCAGAGCGCGACCGTGGCGGCGCCAATGGCGATCAGAACCGAGGCTGCACCCCATGGCCAGGCATAGCGGAGGTCCGCCGGCATCTTCATGGCGGCCATACCAAGATAGTGCATCGCGACAATAGCCAACCCCATGAAGAGCCCGCTTGCGAGGACCAACACAGGCGCTGGGCGAGGCCTGCTCACGACCGCGAAGCTCAGGCCAGTGGCTCCAATCGGCACGACCAGCGACAGGAGCGTCAAGCTGAGGTCATATCCCAGCTCCATGCCCGGCATGCTGAAGGCGAGCATGGCCACGAAGTGCATGGCCCAGATCCCACCACCCATGGCCAGGGCGGCTGTTGCAAGCCAAACGTGGCGGGCCCAGCCCACCGATGCGCGGACACGGCTCGCCAAGTCCAGGGCGGTAAAGGAAGCCGCGATTGCGATGAGCACAGACAGGACGATCAGGACGGTGTCATGCGACCCGGTAATGGTCATGAGGTGGTATGTTCCTGCCGGAGTTCACGAGTAGCACTTGCACCGGGCAAACCTTAGCTTGGCCTGGGCCTGACCGATACGAGTGTGGTTCAAAACTGCCCGATCCATCCTGCTCAAGGTTGGGCCGTTTCTACCGTGATGGAGCCGAAGGGCTCGTCCTGGCGGACGTTGAGCGCCCGTTCGCGGGCGAGTTCCAGACCCGCAACAAGGGTGCTTGCGACGGCTGCCCGGAGGCGTAGCGGCCGGTCGGAAGCCATGGGAGTGACCACGGGCACGCACCGTTCCAGTGGCAAACCACCAGGGTGTTCTTGGAGAAGTTCGGCTATGCGCAGCATCGCGTCCGAGACACGCCAGAGGTCGGGCGGTGCGGGGCGGTAGGTTGGGGGTGCCTCAGCCCCCTGCCCTTCCCTGTCCTCCAGCATGGCGAGGGTCGCCTCCAGGAAGGCGACGTACAGCTCCGCCTGCGGCCTTGGTGGGGCTGGGGCACCTTGCCCTCTCGCGAACACCTCCCTCCCAAGCTCTGGCCGCGCGGCAAGCCACTCGACGCCGGCCCGCATGCGGGCGAGCTCGTCCAGCTGCTCCAGGCGCCGCCTGGCCTCAGCTCCCGCCTCCTCCGCCGCCTCCGGGCTGGCAGGGGCGAGGAGTTGCGCCTTGAGCAGCAGGAGCTGGCTCGCCATGACCAGCCAGTCGGCCCGCCGCTCCAGCCGGATGCCGCCGCCGCTGTTCTCGATGGCCTCCACCAGTTGGTCGGTCAGCCGCAGGATGGAGAGCGGGCCGAGGTCCACCCGCTGGCGGCGGACCATCTCCAACAGGAAGTCGAGCGGCCCCTCAAAGCCCTCCACCCGCAGGTGCGGGCTGGTCTGGTCCCGGCCGGGTTCGTGGGCGTCCCTCCCCTGCCCTTCCCCGCGAGCGGTCTCCTCCAGGTCGAGCGCCTCACCCACGGCGGGCCCGCCCGCGACTCACAGAGGCTGCGGCCCGCTCCTCACTGCTGCTTCCCTCTGGGGCTCTCGCCCTGCCCAGCGCGTAATCCGGCTCAAGCACAAAGGAGAGCTCTGGCCAGTTCCGGCGGAGGCGCAGCACCGCCTGCCAGGGCGACCAGTCCGCCGACCAGAAGCCTACCCGGAACTCGCCCATCTTCTTCCTGCGCCCGTCCAGCTTGCCGGGCAGCGCCTCGACATGCCGCAGCGGGCGGGTGGTGCCCCAGTGGGCGGCAAGCCAGTCCCGGCTCGCCGCCTCCTCCGGGCCGAGCCTCAAGATGGCCGCGGGTACCGGCAGCAGCCGGTGCAGGTCGAGCGGGCAGCTGCGGTCGGTGTCGATGCGGGAGAGGGCACGCTGGTGGTTCAGCGCCACCGCCTCCCCGAGCCGCCTGACCAGCAGCTTGGCGCCCGCGAGGCTGATGGCCGGGGTTCCATCCTCCGGGGCTGCCATCAGCAGCAGGAACTCCTCCTCCAGCGCGGCGAGGTCCAGCTCCCAGGGGATCACGCCCGCGCCTGCCGCCGCGGCGGTGAACCGCGCCACCTCCTCCGCCGGCCCGCTCACCGCCAGCGTGTTGCGCAGCCAGTCCGTGTACGTCCGCTCTGGCCGCCAGGAGGGGTCCTGTGAGTCGGGTTCCGCCTCCTCCACGAGGACAGTCCCCCTCCCCCTTCCGCGCTCAGGCCCCACCACGCCCCCGCTCAGAGGTCTAGCAGCCTGGCCGGGCTGTCCTGCGTGATCTTGGCCCGCCTGCGGTAGCCCTGGGTGGTGGCGATGCTCCGCTGCCGCGTGTGGTGCATCACCTGCTCGTCCAGCGCGCCCTTCAGGTAGGCCTCCGTGATGAACCCGGCCCGGAGCCCGTGCGGGGACAGCCGCTCGCTCTCATGCACCACCAAGTTGGCCATCTCGGCCCTTCGCCGCAGGATCCGCCACACCCCCTGCGGGGTCAGCCGGTCCTCCAGCCCCCCGCCCGCGCTCACGCGCCGGAACACCGGCCCCCACTCGATGCGAGAGCGCTTCAGCCAAGCCTCCACCGCCCGCACCGGGCAGGACAGCGGGTTCAGCCCACGCGGGACGCCGATCGAGGCCCCCTCCCCCTCCTGGTCGCGCTTGGAGCGCGGGATCAGCACCGTCATGCCTTCGGAGGTGAAGCGCAGGTGCTCGCGGTCGATCGCGACCAGCTCGGAGCGCCTGAGCGCGCCGGCGAAGCCGACCAGCAGCAGCGCCTTGTCCCGCACCCCCGCCACGTCCGTCCCGCAGCTCGCCAGCAAGCGCTTGACCTCGGCCGAGGTGAGCGCCGCGGCCGGGCGCGCGGGCTTGCCATGAGTCGCCAGGATGCCGCGCATGGTGGCGCTGATCGCCGGCTGGCGCGTCTCCCAGAGGTGACCGGCCTGGCGGTGGTGGTGGGCGATGGCCGCCAGCCGCCGACGCAGGCCGCTCCGGCCCAGCGTCGCGGCAAGGCTCGCCAGGTGGCCGGCGATCACCACCGGCGCCGCCGGCAGGGCCACCACCCCACCCAGCTCGCACCACGAACAGAAGGCGCGCCAGTCGGACGCGTAGGCCCGCCTGGTGTTCTCCGACAGCGCCTGCCCGGCATAGCCCGCGGCTCGCGCCACCGCCTCGCCCACCGGACCCGCCAGCACCGCCAGCGCCTCCGCCGGCAGCGCGCCCGCGGCCAGCCGCACCACCGACGAGGGAACGGCCGGCGGGCTCGACCCGGGGCGCTCGGTCATGCCGTGCTCCTCGCCCGCTGAGGCAAGGAAAACCCCGCATTGGCTGGCGATACCGCCGCTGTCCCTGTCAGAGTCCCCACTCCCCCATCCCGCTTCAGCCGATCCGGCGAACGCCCCCGCGGCGCCGTTCCAGCCCTCCCGAGTGTGCCAGCCAGCGCCGTTTCATGGCAACCGCCCGCTCCCTGCCCCTCACGCACGATAATCAATGGTTATCGTGCGCAGGCGGCCCTGAGAGCGTAGGTGGTCCCAGGAAACGCTCCTTGTGCCGGGACATCACAGGCACTTGCCTGCGGCAGCTCAGAAGGCTTCTTCGCCCCCCTCAAGCCCTAAGCTTGAACACGGAACGCCGAGCAGGCAGGTGGGTGAACTTCCGCCTGTCCATTCCGTTACCCGCCGATACAGATCGGCCGCTTGTCGTTCGGCATTGTTCACGGAGTAGATGAATGAGCGGCACTGAGCACTCGCCCACCCCGTCCGCCACCGGGATGGAACCCGGGCTGGAACCTGCAACGGCGCCGGCGGCCGAGACGGGCTCCGGAGGCGGAGGGATGCCCGAGGCACCCACGACCGCGGACGTCACCCTCCCGGAAACGGCGCCCGCCCCGGAGACTGCCCCCGGCATCGCGGAGCCCGCAATGAACCTTCAGGCCCCACAGATTCGTGCCAAGACAAAGGGCGTCGCCGACATCGTCTTCGTCGTCGATGTCAGCGGTAGCATGGCACCCTGTATCGATGCGCTGCGCGCCAATATCGAGGCCTTCGTCGATTCTCTGAGCCGGGGGGACGCCAACAACGCGGCACCCGTGAAGGATTGGCGCGCCAAGGTCGTTGGCTACCGCGACCTGGAAAGCTCGGTGCAGGAGGGGCTGCCATGGATCGTCGACAACCCCTTCGTGCGCGAGGCGTCGGCCCTGAAGGCGCAACTTGGGGGGCTGGCGGCAGTGGGCGGTGGCGACGAGCCGGAATCGCTCCTCGACGCGCTCTACAAAATTGCCACCATGGAGGCGCTTTCGAAGGGCTCGCAGGCTATCGACCCCGCAAAGTGGCGTTACCGGAGCGATGCCGCCCGGGTCGTCGTCGTGTTCACCGACGCTTCGTTCAAAGAGACGATGGGCATTCCCGAGGCGAAGGGCGGATCGCTGCAAGACGTCGCAAACGTGGTCATGGCCAACCGCATCATCCTCAGCCTCTTCGCACCGAATTTCGAGGGCTATGACCGCCTGAGCCAGATCGACAAGTCCGAATGGGAAGTCGTGGAATACGAGGGGCTGAGCCCGCAGGAGGCTTTGCAGAAGTTCACAGCCGATCCCGTCAACTTCCGCAATACGCTCAAGCAGCTCGCAGCCAGCGTGTCCCGGTCGGCCGAGACCGTGGCGCTTTGAGCCCCAACAGAGCCTGAGCGCCCATTATGGCGAAGAAGCTCAAAGCAGGTGACGTCATCCACGGCTACCGGATCATCAAGGTGTTCGGGCCGGGGATGATGGCCATCTCCTATGCCGCACAGGCTCCCACGGGTCAGAAGGTCTTCTTCAAACAGTACAAGTCGCCGGCTCCCACGGTTGTCTGGTACAAGGGCTTTGTCGGGTATCAGCGGGAGCTCTCCGCTCGTGTCCTGGGCGGCAAGGCCGCGCATTTCGCAGTCCGCCAGCTCGATGCCTTCGAGGAGCAGTGGGGCGGCCGCTGCTACTTCCAAGCTTATGAGTTCGTGGAGAACGGTGCGGATCTGCAACAGGTCCTCGACGAGGAGCGGGAAGGGCACCGCCGGACCGGTAGGGCGCCAACAAGCGACGCTGTTGTCTGGGCGCAGCACGTCACCTGGGCTAAGGTCCTCCTGGCCGGAATTGCGGCGCTCCACGGTTCCGGCATCGTCCACGCCGATCTGAAGCCGGCCAACGCCTACCTTATCAAGGATCCGACGATCGGCTCCGGCTATCAGCTGAAGCTGATCGACATGGATTTCTCCCTGCTCGCGGACCGGCGGGCCCCCTGGCACGGCTTCCAGGGCTATGTCGGCACGGACAACTATCGCTCGCCGGAGCACCTCGTGCGCGGTGGCATTCCGGTGCCGGCGTCGGACATCTTCACCTGCGGGCTGATGCTTTACGAGCTGCTGGCCGGGCAGCACCCCTACTGGTCCGACGACCCTGGAGAGTATGCGCGACGCGTCCAGGCCTATGAGGCCAAGCCGCCTGCCCTGGTCGGCTCAATGCCGGTGCCAGCCGGCAACGCCGAGGTCAGCGCGATCCTCCATCGCTGCCTGTCCCCCGATCCGACGGTCCGGCCCAGCGCGGAGGAACTGCGTGCTGTGTTGAGTGGCCGGAACCGCAAGCCCGCAGCGCCGATGCCGGCTCTGGCTTCCGCATCTCCTGCACCGGCCGCCTCTCCGGCCCGTAAGCCGCTCATCTCCGAAGGAATCGAGCTCCAGGGTGGCGACGGCCGGTCACTCCGGATCAGGGTTCGCACGGAATTAGGAAAGGTCCTGATGCGACAGTTCGGGCCGGATGCCGAGTTCTGGGACAACCGCCAATGCGTGATTGAGCGCGGGCCCGCCGGGCAGTGGATGCTGGCGCCGGTCGGCCCGACCGCAAACGAGACCCTCGTGAACGGACGTGCGCTGACCGCGCCCCGGTCTTTGAACCAGGGTGACGTGCTCGCGGTGGGCCGTGAGGCGAAGGGAGTGGCGAAGCTGCCGTTGACCCTGCGCGCTGGCGGATGAGCGACCGGCCGGAGCCTTCTGCTACGCCGGTTCCCGTCGAGCAGGTTCCTGGCGAGTTGGGACTGGAGCCGGTGGCACCGGGGCCCGCCGCGGAAGCGCCCCCGCCGTCCGAGCCCTCGGCAGCCGTCGAGAGCACGGCGCTACTGGCTACGCTCGATGCCGCGATGGGGCCGCCACACACACCGGAGCCCGTCCCCGCTGCATCGGCCGAGGTTCCGATCCCGGAGCCGCGAGACTTGCATGATCTCGACTGGGACGCGATCCGGAAGGCAGTAGACCCCGCCGCGCTACGCGCCCGGATGCGCGGGACGGTGGAAGCCATGGAGGGCCTGCTCGACCGCGCCGGAGGGCCCGGCTTGCTCTTCGACAACGACAGGGCTGGACCGGGCGACCGGGCCATTCAGGTGAAGACCGTGGATGCCGCCGTCCCGCTCTGGATCATTGGCGACCTGCATGGCGACCTCCTGGCGCTGGAAGCGGCTCTGGCGGCCATCGCGCGCGAGACGCCCGGATCAGGCGCGGAGCGGCCGCGGATCGTCTTCCTCGGCGACCTGTTCGACGACGAGGGTTACGGCCTGGAGGTCCTCCTGCGTGTGTTCGAGCTGATCCTCGAGGGGCCGGAGCGGACCTGCGTGATTGCCGGCAACCATGACGAGGCGCTGTCCTATGACGGCATCCGCTTCGCCTCGAGCGTCTCGCCCGCCGACTTCGCCGATCTGCTGAACGCTCATCTCAGCCACGAATGGATCGAGCGTGCGGGGAAGGCTGCGGTCCGGTTCTTCGCGACCGCACCGCGCGCGCTTTTCTTCCCGGATGGCCTCCTGGTCGCCCATGCAGGCTTCCCACTGGCAGACCTGCATGAGCGGTTGGCCGAAAGCGGCAACTGGAACGACCTAACCTGTCTCTCGGATTTCACCTGGGCCCGGGCGCACCCCACGGCGCGCCGGAAGCTTCCAAACCGCTTCTCGCGCGGAAGCCAGTTCGGCTACCAGGACTTTGCCGCCTTCTGCGAGCTCAGCGCCCGGCTCGGGCGGCCGGTCACGCACATGGTGCGCGGGCACGATCATGTTGAAGAGCGCTACGCTATCCCTCCCGCCTACCGGGCGCATCCCGTGCTGACGACCGTGGCGCTGTCGCGCCGGCTGCCCCGCGAGACCTTCGGCCCGCGCGAGCGCGTACCGACGCTCGCGCGCTTCGTTGAGCACTCCGCGCCGCAGGTCCACCGCATGCACATCCCCACGGCGCTGATCGACGCGATCTATCCCGAGCCGTCGGCGGATGGCCTCGCGGGTGAGCCAGGAAGTCTGGAGGCTCGGCGATGACCCTTGTTGTCCTGCGATGCCCGAATTGTGGGACCACACAGGCAGGCCCGGGCGAGTGCGATGCATGTCACGAGGCGCAGGTCCGCTACTTCTGCACCAATCACAGGCCCGGGCAGTGGCTAACATCCCCCAAATGCCCGCAATGCGGCGCTCAGTTCGGCGTCAGTGAGCTTGTCCGAAGCACGCCCTCTCCACGGCCCCGGCCGCGCGTGCAGGCGTCGGTCCAGCCGCCAGCGGTCGAGGTCGCGCCGCTGCCGACCGCACCCGTCACGAAGCGAAGGTTCAACCCATGGGGCCCTACTTCCTCGCTACCCGCGAGCGGGGAGCGCGACGTGTTGGCGAGGCGCTTGCGAGGCATGATCGCGCGGCCGTCCCGAGATCGAGGAGAGCCGGAGGCACCGCCCTATGACATGGAAGCTATGCCAGTTCCGGTGGCTAGGGCAGGTTGCCTCGGGCGGGCGCTCCTACTGGTGTTCCTGACCCTGGGAATTCTTTTGCTGTTGTTCATCTCCGCTGGAGGCCCGTTCATCCAAATTTTGCTCAGTTTCCTTCTGTCCTATTGAGACCAGGCCAGAGAGGCGGGCGACTACGGCTGTTGAACTGTGCGGCAGGTGCCGGAACCCTGTTTCTGACCCGTATCAGGACCTGAACTTGAACGTTGCCCCAAAGCCGACAGGGTTCTGAGCGACTATCGGGATCAACACCGACTACCCGCTCCGCTGAAAGGGTCTACCCCGGTCCTCCGCCGGGCTGTCCTGGCCAGCCCTTCGCCGGGATGGTGTCAAACTTCCTCATCAATGCGGTTCTGCTCAATCGCCTGAAGAGGCGTCAGGCCGGCGTCGAAATACTTCCGCCACAACTCCGCATCGACGTCGAAGGTCACCACGGCTTCGATCTCGGCAATCCAGGTCTGGAAGTTCATGTGCTTGCTCCCGGTGGTCGGCCAAGTGACTGCCGACGCCGCCTTATTGGATCTACGGTAACAGGGTGGTTCTTCGAAAGGGTCAACCCGGCTGTAGCAGGTGATTATGGCAAGCGCCGCTGCCCTGCCCATAAGGTAGGATGCTACATCGTTGTCGTGTCTATGTGCGTGCTAGAAGAGAGGGTTGGCTCGGGATACCCGTCGCAGGGCGGGGGACGCCGCTGTCCCGGCTCATGTCCGTGGGTCTGCTTTACCCTCATGAGCGAACGTCAAAGCGGCACGCCTGATCTCCTCCACTATGGCGTGGCCTGGCCGACAGCAGCATGGCAGCTTTCCGATCCATGATGGGGCTCCGGTTCGATAAGGCGGAAGTGGCCGCGTTTCGTCCTGGGCCGGATTGTTCGATAAGGTGGCTTTCTCCTCGTGGTGCGTGAAGGAGCGCTCAACGACGAGGCCGCGGAACCCCGCTAGAGCACTTCAGGCTTGCACGGACTCGTGGGTTCTGGTTCGACGCTGTTGATGAAGCAGCGAGGCTGGTGATGACGGCACCTCTGTCACAGGACCTGCGCAAGCGCCTAGTTCGGGCTGTGGAGGA